>Ga0335081_10005813_pt1 | contig 19556 bp, 15 predicted proteins | sample Lox_Sample_35_FD_206713 | JGI IMG/M metagenome (GOLD analysis project Ga0335081, IMG submission 206713) | Soil microbial communities from Loxahatchee National Wildlife Refuge, Florida, United States - Lox_Sample_3.5 | ecosystem: Environmental > Terrestrial > Soil > Wetlands | place: USA... | reverse complement strand
TGGCCCTGCCGGGCCTGATCGCCGGCATCATCATCGTGGGTGTCCCGGCGATGGGGGAGTACGTCATCCCGGAGATTCTGGGCGGCGGCAAGACGCTGATGATCGGCAACATCATCGTCGGCCAGTACCTCGATGTCGGCGACTACCCGTTCGGCTCGGCGCTCGCGGTCTCGCTGATGGTCATCCTGATGGCCATGCTGTTCGCCCTCCGCCGTGTCCAGCCGGCTGTGGAGGCGCGATGAGGCTGCGCGCCCATCCGGTCGCTGGCGTGCTCGCGCTGGCCGCGGTGGGCTTTTTGTGGATACCGATCCTGGCCGTGGCGGTCAACTCCGTCAACCAGAACTCCCTCATGATCAGCTGGGGAGGCGCGACCGCGCACTGGTACGCGCGGGCGCTGCATGACCCGAACGTGCGCACCGGCCTGACGACCACCATCGAGATCGCGCTCGGCTCCACCGCCGTGTCCCTGGTCATCGCGGTATCCGGGGCGCTGTGGTGGCGCGGTGCCTCGGCCCGGGCGCGTGCCGTCTACGACGCCACCGTCTACGCGCGCATCATCCTGCCGGAGGTGGTTTTCGCCACCGCGCTGTTCTTCCTGTTCCTGAAGACGCACTTCCCGCTCGGCATCGCCGCGATCATCATCGGGCACTCGGTGTGGAACTCCGCGTACGCGGCGGTGATCATCCAGGCGAGGCTCGTCAGCCTGGACCCGGCGATGGAGGAGGCCGCGGCCGACCTCGGCGCCACCCCGTGGCGTGCCTTCCGCCGGGTGACGTTCGCCGCCCTGCTGCCGGGGATCATCGCCGGCGGCCTGCTCACCTTCACCTTCTCCTTCGACGACGTCGTCACCAGCTACTTTCTCGGCGGCAGCGCGGCCAGCCCGCTCCCGCTCGTGCTCTTCGGCATGATCCGGTTCCGGATCACGCCTGAGATCAACGCGATCGGGGTCATGGTGATGCTGTTCACGGTGACGCTCATGGGTGTGGCTGTCGCGGCCTTCGCCCTGATGGGCAGCGCCGGCCGCGGCCGCCGGGGCGCTCTCGCGGAGTTTTACGGCCAGTGAACGGCCAGTCGTCAGTCCGCCTGATCGGCGTGGAGAAACGGTTCGGCGACCTGACCGCCGTCCGGTCCATCGATCTCGACATCGCGGCCGGGGAGTTCTTCTCCGTCATCGGGCCGAGCGGCTGCGGCAAGACGACCACGCTGCGGATGATCGCCGGGTTCGAGCGGCCGACGCAGGGGACGATCGAGATCGGCGGCCGGGAGGTCAGCGGCCTCCCGCCGTACCGGCGCCCGGTCAACACCGTGTTCCAGAGCTACGCGCTGTTCCCGCACCTCGACGTCTTCGAGAACGTCGCCTTCGGGCTGCGTGAGGCCCGCGTCCCGCGCGCCGAGCTCCGCCGCCGGGTCGCCGGGGCGATCAGCCTGGCCCAGCTCGAGGGCCGGGAGCAGGCCAAGCCGAACCAGCTGTCCGGCGGCCAGCAGCAGCGGGTGGCCCTTGCCCGCGCCCTGGTCAACCGGCCCGAGGTGCTGCTGCTGGACGAGCCGCTCGGCTCCCTCGACCTCAAGCTGCGGAAGGAGATGCAGGCCCAGCTCAAGGACATGCAGCGGGAGGTCGGCATCACCTTCGTCTACGTCACGCACGACCAGGAGGAGGCTTTCTCCATGTCCGACCGGGTGGCGGTGATGAACCACGGCCAGCTCGAGCAGGTGGGCCGGCCGGAGGAGGTGTACCGGCAGCCGAGGACGCCGTTCGTGGCCAGCTTCGTCGGGCTCGCCAACCGCCTGACCGGGCGGATCGCCGGCCCGGCGCCCGGTGAGCGCTACGAGGTGGACCTCGGCCATCTCGGGCGGCGGCTCGCGCACGGCCCGCCCGGGCTGGCAGCCGGGGCGCCGGTCCTGGCCGTGGTGCGGCCGGAGGACCTGCACCTCACGCCCGCCGCCGACCTCCAGCCCGGCCAGGCCGCCGCCACCGTGGTGGACGTCGCCTTCCTCGGCGCCCACCGGACGGTGCGGCTGGACGCGGGCGCCCTGGGCCAGCTCGTCGCGATCGGCCAGGGACAGTCCACCGTCGCGCCCGACGACAAGGTCGCGGTCTCGTGGGCGGACGACGACGCCTGGGTCGTGCCCGCTGCCGGGGAGCAGTAGCCGCACCGCCGCGGGGAGCAGCAGCCGCACCGCCGCCCGAACAGGAGACCAGATGACCGCCGAGCCGCGCCGCATCGACCACGTCTGGGTACCGCTGTCCGATGGCACGCGGCTGGCGGCGCGGATCTGGCTGCCGGCTGACGCAGAGAGCCGGCCGGTGCCGGCCGTGCTCGAGTACATCCCGTACCGCAAGAACGACGGCACCGCGGTGGCGGACGAAGGGCGGCACGGCTGGTTCGCACGGCGGGGCTACGCCGGGGTGCGGGTCGACATCCGCGGCACCGGCGACTCCGATGGGATCCTCCTCGATGAGTACACCAGGCAGGAGCAGGACGACGCCCTCGAGGTCATCGCGTGGATCGCCGCCCAGCCGTGGTGCAGCGGCGCGGTCGGCATGATCGGCCACTCGTGGGGCGGGTTCGCGGCGCTGCAGGTCGCGGCGCGCCGGCCGCCGGCGCTGCGCGCGATCATCACCGTCGGCTCGACCGACGACCGTTATGCCGACGACGTGCACTACATGGGCGGCTGCGTGCTCGCCTACTACATGCTGTCCTGGGCGGCGCAGATGCACATCTACGCGACGCTGCCGCCGGACCCGCAGGTGGTCGGCGAACAGTGGCGGCGGCGCTGGCTGGAACGGCTCGAGTCGGCCCAGCCGATGATCCAGCCCTGGCTCAGCCACCAGCGGCGCGACGGCTACTGGCGGCACGGGTCGGTGTGCGAGGACTTCGCGGCGATCGAGTGCCCGGTCTACGCGGTGAGCGGCTGGGCGGACGGCTACTGCAGCGCGGTCCTGCGGCTGCTCGAGGGCCTGAGCTGCCCGCGCAAGGGCCTGATCGGCCCCTGGCCGCACGCCTACCCGGTCGAGGACCGCGCGCCGGGCCCGCGGATCGGCTTCCTCGCCGAGTGCGCCCGCTGGTGGGACCAGTGGCTGCTCGGGCGCGACACCGGGATCATGGACGAGCCGATGCTGCGGGTGTGGATGCAGGACTCCGTGCCGCCGCACCCGGCACACCAGGTCCGGCCGGGCCGCTGGGTGACCGAGCCCGGGTGGCCGTCGCCGGACGTCACCGCCCGGCGCTTCCACCTCGGCGACGGGGTGCTGCGCGACCGGCCGCAGCCACCGCAGACGCTCCGGCACCGCGGCGCACAGCAGCACGGGCTCGACGCGGGCGACTGGGACCCGATGGGCGCGCCCGCCGACCTGCCGCCGGACCAGCGAGCCGAGGACGGCCTGGCACTCGGTTTCACCTCGGCCCCGCTCGGCGAGCCGGTGGAGATCCTGGGGCAGCCAGCCGCGGTGCTCAGGCTCGCGGCCGACAAGCCGCTGGCCCTGGTATCGGTCCGGCTGTGTGATGTGCTCGAGGATGGCCGCTCCTGCCTCATCACCCGCGGCCTGCTCAACCTGACCCACCGGCACGGCCACGACCGGCCGGTGCCCGTCGTGCCGGGTGAGCCGGTGACCGTCCGGGTCCCGATGAAGGCGATCGGGCAGGTGGTCCCCGCCGGGCACCGGCTGCGGCTGAGCATCTCGACCACCTACTGGCCATGGGCCTGGCCATCGCCCGAGCCGGCCGAACTGACGCTCCTGACCGGCGGGTGCGAGCTCGAGCTGCCGGCCCGCCCGGCGGGGAGTGGGCCCGGGCCGGCCCCGTTCGGGGCGCCCGAGCTGGCCCCCCGGCCCGCGGTCGAGATCCGGCAGCTTGAGCCCGCGGACCAGACGGTCGCGCGCAGCATCGCGGCCGGCAGGTTCGAGCTTGTCCACCGGTACGCCACCCAGCGGTTCCTGCTGACCGACTCCGGCATCGAGGTCGACACGCACGAGCCGGATATCTTCACGATCTGTGAGGACAGCCCGCTGTCGGCGGCGGTGCGCTGCGTGCGGCGGTACGGCCTGGCGCGGCCCGGGTCCTGGCGCACCCGGGTCGAATCGGAGAGCGAGATGCGCGCCGATCCCGGCATGTTCCGTGTCTGGACATCGCTGCGCGCTTTCGAGAACGAGGAGTGCCTGTTCTCCCGCACCTGGACGTTCGATATACCGCGCGACGGCGGATAGTGACGAGCCCGGGCCATTGTGTGCAGATGTGCGGCGACAAGTGCCAGCGGCCAACTCCGCAGGCTGGAGTGCTACCAGCCGCTGGTGCCTCATTCAGGGACCTTCCGAGCGCACTTGATCGTTTTCCTGACCGTCGGCGCGGGGCCCGTTATGCCATCCCGCCCCCATCTGCGCAGGCACCGCTCAGGACGTGGCCCGCGGTTCGCGCCCCCTGCACTGCGGGAGGTATTTCCGCAGGCCAGAGCGCTATCGGGCACCGGCTGATCAGCGGGCTGCGGGCCGGGAGGCGCACCCGCGCATGGCCCGGTGGCGCACCGGCCGGCCGGCCGGGAGCCTTCCCCGGCGCTGAGCGCGCCGCATGCCGGCGCGAACGGCCCGGCGTAAATGAGAAACAGGCACCGGGCGGCAGCTAACAGGGGCACGATGAACTACAGGCCGGCGGGCTTGCTTGCGTCCAAATGCGTGCTCCGGGCATGGGCAATCCGCTGGGTAACGCCCAGGGCAGGCACCAGGGCGAAAGACCGCGAGCGGGCTGGGCACCTGGGTGCCGTACCAGCGGCATTCGGGAGCTCCTGCGTCAGACGGGAGGAGAGGAGATGATCATCAGGCTGGCGGCCGCGGCGCTGGCCGTCCTACTGCTCGCGGGCTGCTCGACGTCGGGCACATCAGCGTCGCCCCCATTACCGCCGACGTCGTCGCCAGCGGCGGCAGCTACCGTCGCGGCGCCCATCCCGACAGGGCCGCCGCTGACCATCAGGCAGGCAGCGCAGCTCTTCGCGCGGATCATGGGCCCGCTTGCGCAGGCGATCAGCACATTCCAGTCAGACGCGAACGATCAGCCGCCGTTCAGCCAGTACCAGGCGGAGGGACGCGCGCTGATCGCCGCTGTGCGCCTCAGTGAGGGCCGGCTCGCCGCCGCGAACTGGCCCGCGCAGGTGCAGCCCTCCATCACGTCGATGATGACCACCTACGAGCCCGAGGAGATCGCCTGCACGCAGGCACAGATCAACGCCGGGTCATACGCCGTGGCACAGAACGTCAGCGGGACGAACCTTCAGTGCACCGAGGCGGGTCAGGACGAGACCGTCGCCACGATCCGGACGATCCTGGGCATCACAGGCTGAGACCAGGCCCGTCACGGCTTAGCGCGACAGCCAGCCGGCGGCGATGGAGACGGTCACTCCTCGGCTGCTCCCCGCCCGCAATAGGTGAGGCTGGGCGGGCCAGCGAGACGAGCTGCGATAGCCGCGATCCGGCTTTACCCGGGTCCTGGCGTGGCGGCCTGGTATTGCTCGACCACGCTTGCGGGGATGCGCCCGCGGTCGCTGACCGGGATGCCCGCGTCTTTCGCCCATGCCCGGATGTCGCCGTTGCGCTGACGGCTAGACCGGCTCGACGAGGTACGCGCTGACCTGCGCCGCTGGCTTCGTCCGGCCCTGCGGGCATGGACGATGAAGGAAGCCAGCTGCCTGCGGAACGCCCTGGCGTTCTGCTTATTCAGGTCGATCTCGTAATCCCGGCCGTCTAATGCGAACCGCACCGTCTCGTCCGCCGGACCTCCATCAAGATCGTCTTCTAGCGTGACGCTTATCTTTGCTGCCATCCCGGCCTCCTTGACGCGCTGGCTATCTGCACCGTACCGATCATCAGGACCGGGCGTCTGCGGATCACCGGCCTGGGCGTTCAGTACCGCTGGTCCGGCCGCTGGCGAAATTCGTTTCCCCCCGCCGGGTGGAGCAGCTGGAGCGGTGGCCGTGCCCGCGGTGGTGCGGTCTAATGCTGGGGTGGATCTGGGGTCGGCTGAGCGGCGGCTGCTGGCGCAGATGCCGCTGCACGCGATCACCTCGGTGCATGGTGAGGCCGGGTTGCGGGAGCGGCTGGCGATAGAGCTCGCGGCCTTTCCGGCTGCTGGCCGGGAACGCGTGATACAGGCGCTGGAGCTGGCGTCCCGGTTACATGCCGCTGACCGGCGCCAGCGCGAGCCGTACGTGAACCACCTGCTGCGGGTCACGATCCGGATCATCAGCCGCTACCGGGTCGCCGATCCCGACGTGGCCTGTGCGGCGCTGCTGCATGACGCGGTCGAGGACCACGCCGACGGCCTGGCCGCTGGCCGCGGCCAGGCGGCAGCGCTGGCGGTGCTGGCCGGGCGGTTCGGCGGCCGGGTCGCCGAACTGGTGGCCGCGGTCACCAACCCGCCCCACCGGCCGGGCCGCGATGTGCGCCGGCAGTACCGCGAGCACGTGGCCGCCAGCCTGGCGGCCAGCCCATGGGCGCGGGTGATCAAGGTCTCGGACTTCACCGACAATGCGGTCGGGCTGATCCACACCACCGGGCCCATGCTGGAGAAGCTGGCCGGTAAGTACGCCCCGCTGGTGCCGGTGCTGCGCGAGCTGATCCTGCGCCCCGACACCCCGCTCGATGCCGACGTCAAAGACCACATCGCCGCCCAGCTCGACAGCGCCGCAGGCCGGTTCGCGGCGGTCTGGCACGGCCCGGGCCCCCCACCGGCACCCAGCTCCCCACCGGCACCCAGCTCGCCACCGGCACCCAGCTCGCCACCGGCACCCGGCCCCCCACCGGCACCCAGCTCCCCACCGGCACCCGGCTCCCGGCCGGGGCCGGGCGGCGTGGCCCGGTGAACCAGCAGGGCAGGCCGGCCGTTATCCGGCCGGTGGCCCGCTGAACCGGCTGGGCGGGCCAGCCGTGTATAGACATGGCAAGACTCAGGTAAAGAGATTGGCGTTTACCGATGTGGGGACCATCGTGCGGGGGGCATCGTGCCAGTCATTTCCGTTCCCGAGGCGTTCAACGAGGACGACCTCTACGTCGACCTGCGGGAGGTCTTCGGGCACGCGCTTTTCCTCAAGTGTGAGGGCTTCAACTTCGCCGGCTCGATCAAGCTGAAGGCCGCGGCCGCGATGGTGGAGGCCGCCAGCCGGGACGGGGTCCTGGCCCCCGGGTCGGTCATGGTCGAGTCCTCATCCGGCAACCTGGGCGTGGCGCTGAGCATCATCGCCGCGAGCAGGGGCCATGCGTTCCTGTGCGTGACCGACTCCCGCTGCAACCTGTCCACCAGGCGCCTGATGGAGGCGCTGGGCAGCCAGGTGCACGTCATCACCAAGCCGGACACGGCCGGCGGCTTCCTCGCCGCGCGGCTCGACTACGTCCGCACCCTGTGCGCCGCCGACGACCGGTACGTGTGGCTGAACCAGTACACCAACCCGGCCAACTGGCAGGCGCACTACCGCACCACGGCACCGGAGATCGCCCGCCAGTTCCCCCAGCTGGACGTGCTGTTCGTCGGGGCCGGCACGACCGGGACCCTGATGGGCTGCGCCCGCTACTTCCGGCGGTGGCACCGGCCGGTGCGGGTGGTCGCGGTGGACAGCGCCGGCTCGGTGTCGTTCGGTGGCGTGCCGGGCCGCCGGATGATCCCGGGCCTGGGCATGAGCGTCAGCCCGCCGCTGCTCGATGAGTCCTATGTGGACGAGGTGGTCCACGTCGAGGAGGTGGACACCATCCGCGCCTGCCATCGCCTGGCCAGGCGCGGTTTCCTGTTCGGCGGCTCCACCGGCACCGTGATCAGCGGCGCGATGGGCTGGCTGGCCCGGCACGACGCACGTGAGCTCACCGCCGTGGCCATCGCTCCCGATCTCGGTGAGCGCTACCTCGACACCATCTACCAGACCAACTGGCTGCAGGACCTGTACGGCGAGGACGTGCTCAGCCCCGACGGGCTCGCCGGCGGCTCCCAGCCGCCTGAACCCCGCCACCAACCCGGCGGCGGGCGCGCCAGCCGCGCGCCCGCCCGGGCGTATCACGAGATGGCCGACTTACGGTTCAGGGAGCTCATGTGGCGGGGAAACCGGCGGAAGTCATCACGGCCGAGCCGGCTGAGTCATCAGCCACCCAGCGCGGCACCACCGCGGCGGCCGGCCTGCAGGGGGCACTCGCCAGCGTGCTCGCTGGCGTCGTGCACGTCGACCCGGTGCCGGTGGACAGCCACTTCTTCGACGAACTGGGTGCCGACTCGCTGGTGATGGCCCATTTCTGTGCCCGGGTCAGGAAGCGGCCGGACCTGCCGTCGGTGTCGATGCAGGACATCTACCGGCATCCGACGATCAGCAGCCTGGCGGCGGCGCTCGCCGGCGCCGAGGCCGTCCCTGCCGAGCGGCCGGCCCCGCCGCCGGCCGAGGTGGCGGCACCGGCCAGCACGCTGCAGTACGCCGTGTGCGGGGCGCTGCAGCTGCTGTGCTTCCTCGGCTACTGCTACCTGGTCGCGGTCGTCGCCAGCTGGGCGTTCGAATGGATCTCCGCGGGTCCCGGCCTGCCCGGCGTCTACCTGCGGTCGGTGCTGTTCGGCGGCGCGGCCTTCCTGGCCGTGTGCACCCTGCCGATCGGTGCGAAATGGCTGCTCGTCGGCCGGTGGAAGCCCACCAGGATCCGCATCTGGAGCCTGGCGTACGTCCGCTTCTGGCTGGTCAAGACGCTGGTCCGGTCGAACCCGCTGACCTTCCTGACCGCTGGCTCGCCGCTGTACCTGATGTACCTGAGGGCGCTGGGCGCCAAGGTCGGGCGGGGCGCCGTGGTCTTCTCCCACCAGGTGCCCGTGTGCACCGACCTGCTCACCATCGGCGCGGGCACGATCATCCGCAAGGACGCGTTCCTCCAGTGCTACCGGGCACAGGACGGCTGGATCCAGACCGGCACGGTCACCCTCGGAAGGGACGTCTTCGTCGGCGAGAAGACCGTGCTCGACATCGGCACCTCGATGGGCGACGGTGCGCAGCTCGGCCACACCTCCGCGCTGCACAGCGGGCAGGCGGTGCCCGCTGGCGAGCGGTGGCACGGGTCCCCGGCCCAGCGCACCGACACCGACTACGCCAGGGCCGCGCCGGCCCGGTGCGGCACCCTGCGCCGGGCCAGGTTCTGCGCCGTCACCCTGGTGTGCGTTTTCTTCCTGTACCTGCCGCTGGCCGAGGGGGGCGTGGCCCTGCTGCTGGCCGGCGCGCCGAAGCTCGGCGGGCTGCTGGACCCGGGCCTGGCGATCACCTCGCGGACGCTGTACGCCGACGCGCTGGCCGTGTCCCTGGTGTCCTTCTTCGGCTTCCTGCTGGCCGGCCTGGTGGTCGTCGTCACCGTCCCGCGCCTGCTGAACCTGTTCATCAGGCCGGGCGCGGTCTACCCGCTATACGGGTTCCACGACCGGGTCCTGCGCGCGATCACCCGGATGACCAGCGTGAAGTTCTTCACGCACCTGTTCGGTGACAGCTCCTACATCGTCTACTACCTGCGCTGCCTGGGATACGACCTGTCCCGGGTGGAGCAGACCGGGTCGAACTTCGGCACCGAGGTGGGGCACGAGACCCCGTACCTGAGCACGATCGGCAGCGGGACCATGGTCGCCGACGGGCTGACGATGATGAACGCCGACTTCTCCAGCACGTCCTTCCAGGTCTCCCGGGTGTCGATCGGGCCGCACAACTTCGTGGGCAACAACATCGCCTATCCCGCCGGGGGAAGGACGGGCGCCAACTGCCTGCTGGCGACGAAGACGATGATCCCGCTCGACGGGGAGATCCGCGAGGCGACCGGCCTGCTGGGCTCGCCGTGCTTCGAGATCCCGCGGTCGGTCGAGCGGGACAGCCGGTTCGACCACCTGCGGACCGGGGACGAGCTGCGCACCCGCCTCACCGCGAAGAACTGGTACAACCTGCGCACGATCGGCGTCTTGCTGGCCACCAGGTGGCTGCACGTCTTCCTGATCAGCGTGTTCGTGCTGGCCGCGTTCGACGCCCACCGCGAGTACGGGCAGGCGGTGATGGCCGCGTTCTTCGCCCTCGCCGTGCTGGTCACGCCGGTCTACTTCGTGCTGGTCGAGCGCACCCTCCGGGCGTTCCGGCCGCTGCGGCCGACGTACTGCTCCATCTACGACCGGTATTTCTGGCGGCACGAGCGCCTGTGGAAGGTGCCGGGGGAGGCCTACCTGCACATGTTCGACGGCACCCCGTTCAAGAACCTGGTCTGGCGGGGGCTGGGTGTCCGGATCGGCCGCCGGGTCTTCGACGACGGCTGCTACCTGACCGAGCGGACCCTGACCGCCATCGGGGACGGCTGCATGCTCAACGCGGGCAGCAAGATCCAGTGCCACTCCCAGGAGGACGGCACGTTCAAGTCGGACCGGACCACGGTCGGGGCCGGCTGCACGCTCGGGGTCGGCGCCATGATCCATTACGGCGTGACGATGGGCGAGGGCTCCGTGCTCGCCCCCGACTCTTTCCTGATGAAAGGCGAGGAAGTCCCGGCCCGCGCGCGGTGGGGGGGAAACCCGGCGAGGGAGATGTGACATGACCACGACCAGCCTGCGCGGCACCGAGATCACCGAGGCCACCGAGGCCGGCCGGGAGTACTGGCGCGGCGTGCTGCTCGCCGGCGGGCTCACGGCGATCCCGCGCTGGACCCTGGACCCGGTCCCCGGCGTCGCAGAACACGAAACGGCGGTGCCCGCCCCCCTCGTGGCGGCGCTGGGCGGGCTGGCGGGCGAGCTGGCGGTGCCGCTCGGCTCGGTGCTGCTGGCCGCGCACGCCAAGGTGCTTGCCGCGCTGTCGGGCGAGGACGAGGTCGTGACCGGCTACGCCGCGGACGGCGGCGAGCCGCTGCCGTGCCGGCTGGCGGCCGGGCCCGGCTCGTGGCGGGCGATGCTGCTCGCCGCCCACCAGGCCCGGTCGCAGCTGTCCGCTCACGCCGGCTTCCCGGTCGCCGATCTCCGGCGCGAGCTCGGCCTGGCCGGGCCGCTGTTCGAGACCGTGCTCGACCTGGCCAGGCACGGCGGCGGCCTGGCCGCGGAAACGGTCCTGCGGGTGGGGATCGTGCAGCACGGCGGCCGGCTGGTGCTGCGGCTGCGGTACCGGACCGACGTGCTCGACGCGCCCTGCGCCGCCAGGATCGCCGGTTATCACCTGACCGCGCTCGCGCTGATCGCCGCCGGCCCGGATGCCGAGCACGGGCGGCAGAGCCTGCTGTCCGCCAGCGAGCTCCTTTTCCAGCTCGACGGGCTTGCCGGACCGCACCGGGAGCTGCCGGACCGCCGGGTGCACGAGCTGTTCGAGCAGCGGGTGCGGGCACACCCGGACGCCGTCGCGGCCAGCCGCGGCGGCCAGCAGCTGACCTACGCCGAGCTCAACGCCCGGGCCAACCGGCTGGCGCGGGCCCTGCTGGCGCGGGGGCTGCGCCGGGAGGGCGTCGTCGCGGTGGTGACCGAGCGCAACCTGGACTGGCTGGCCGCCGTCCTCGCGGTCTTCAAGGCCGGCGGGGTGTACCTGCCGATCGAGCCGCATTTCCCGGCCGGGCGCATCGCGGCCACGCTGTCGCGCGCCGGCTGCAGGCTCGTGCTGACCGAGCCGGGCAGCACCGCCATGCTCGGGGAGGCTGCCGGCTCGCTGCCCGGTGTCGAGCAGCTGTTCATCGGCGCGGCCTGCGCGGAGGGCCACAGCGACAGTGACCTCGGCACCAGCGTCGCACCGGACCAGCTCGCCTACATCTACTTCACCTCCGGCTCCACCGGCGAGCCCAAGGGCGCGATGTGCGAGCACGCGGGCATGCTGAACCACCTGTTCGCCAAGATCGGCGACCTGGAGATCGGCGAGGGGCAGGTGGTCGCCCAGACCGCGCCCCAGTGCTTTGACATCTCGCTGTGGCAGCTGGTGTCCGCGCTGCTGGCCGGCGGGCGCACCCTGCTGGTCGAGCAGGAGGCGATCCTGGACGTCGAGCGGTTCGTCGACACGATCGCGCGCGGCCGGGTCGCCGTGCTCCAGGTGGTGCCGTCCTACCTCGAGGCCGTCCTGTCCTACCTGGAGCAGCACCCGCGCGAGCTGCCGGACCTGCGGTACGTGTCGGTCACCGGCGAGGCGCTGAAAAGGGAGCTCACCGAGCGCTGGTTCGCGGCCAAGCCCGGCATCAAGCTGGTCAACGCGTACGGGCTGACCGAGACCTCGGACGACACCAACCACGAGGTCATGGACCGGGTGCCGGAGACCGACCGGGTCCCGCTCGGCCCGCCCGTCAGCAACGTCCGCGTCTACGTGGTCGACGGGAACCTGTCACCGGTGCCGCTCGGCGCGCCCGGCGCGATCGTCTTCTCCGGGGTCTGCGTCGGCCGTGGCTACGTCAACGACCCCGAGCGCACCCGGCTGGCCTTCCTGGCCGACCCGCACCGGCCGGGCCAGCGGCTGTACCAGGCCGGCGACTACGGCCGCTGGCTGCCACAGGGCAAGCTGGAGTTCCTCGGCCGCCGGGACAGCCAGGTCAAGATCAGCGGGTTCCGGATCGAGATCGGCGAGATCGAGAACACCCTGCTGCGGGTGCCCGGCGTCCGCGACGGCGCCGTGGTGGTCGCCGGGCAGCCCGGCCAGCCCCGGCACCTGGTGGCCTTCTACTCCGCCGGGCGGCCGCTGCCAGCCAGCGTGCTGCGCGACCGGCTGGCTGGGTCCCTGCCCGGCTACATGGTGCCGTCGGCCTTCCACTGGCGGGAGAGCCTGCCGCTGACCGCCAACAGCAAGATCGACAGGAAGGCGCTGACGGCGCTCGCCGGAAGGCTCGACGACGCGGGGGACGGCCGCCAGCCGCCGGGCACGCCGACCGAGCAGCGGCTGGCTGCCGCGTGGGCGAAGGTGCTCGGCGTCCCGCAGGACCAGATCGGGCGGCAGGACAACTTCTTCGACCGGGGCGGCACGTCGCTGTCCGCGGTCAAGCTGGCGATCGCCCTGGACCGGGCGGTGTCGCTGCAGGACCTGATCCGCCATCCGGTCCTGGCCGATCTGGCCGGGCTGGTCGACGGCAGGGCCGGCACGCCAGCTTCCTCCCAGCGGCAACGGACGGAAGGACAGTGAGATGTCAACCTCATCCCTGATGTCGGTGCCGGGCGTGGACGCCCAGCCCGGCAGGCCCCCGGTGCTGGCGGCCGAGACCACCGACGCGCCAGCCTGGGTGGCCGGGCACAGCGGCGAGCTGCGCGCCGTCGTCGCCACGCACGGCTGCGTCCTGGTCCGCGGCCTCGGGCTGCACGACGCGGCCGGGACCACTGCGGTGTTCCAGCGGCTGGCCACCGGCCTGATGACCGAGCGGGAGGCGTTCGCGTCCCGGGCGGCCTACCCCGGTGGCGTGTACTCCTCATCGAAGTGGCCGCCGAACCAGCAGATGTGCATGCATCACGAGCTGAGCTACGCCCTGGAGTTCCCCGGCCTGATGCTGTTCGCGTGCCTCACCGCGCCCACCGCCGGCGGCGCGACGGCCGTGGCCGACGCGCGGGCCGTGCTCGGCGCCCTGCCCGGTGAGCTGGTCCAGCGGTTCGAGCGGGAGGGCTGGCTGCTCACCCGCAACTACCACGAGGACATCGGCGCGTCCGTGGCCGACGCGTTCGGCACCGACGACCGCGGCGCCGTCGAGAGTTACTGCCGCGCCAACGCGATCGAATACGAGTGGCAGCCGGGCGGCGGGCTGCGCACCAGGCAGCTCCGCAGCGCCGTCGTGCGTCACCCGGTCTCCGGCCAGCGCTGCTGGTTCAACCAGGTCGCCTTCCTCAACGAGCGGACGATCGATGAGGAGGTGCGCGAATACCTGGTGGACGTCTACGGTGCGGACGGGCTCCCGTTCAGCACCCGCTTCGGCGGCGGCGACCCGGTCGGCGGGGACGTCGTGCAGCTGCTGAACGAGGTCTACGAGGCGCACACCGCGCGGGAGCCGTGGCAGGCCGGCGACCTGATGCTGGTGGACAACATCCGCACCGCGCACAGCAGGGAGGCCTACCAGGGGCCGCGCGAGGTGCTCGTTGCGATGGCCGACGCGGTGCGCCTGGCCGACTGCTCGCCGACCGTCGAGGTGGCCGCCGGATGACGGCGACCGTGCCACCGTTCGCGGTGATCCCCGGCGCCCAGGTCCAGCGCACGCTGCAGGGGCGCGAGAAGCAGATCGTGGAGCTGGTCGAGGCCACCTACCGGCTGCACGGCGCCGGCGGCACGGTCAACCCGCCGTCCTACTTCCTGCGGTTCCCCGACCGCCCGTCCTCCCGGATCATCGCGCTGCCGGCCTCGGCCGGCGGGCAGCTCCAGGTGGACGGCCTGAAGTGGATCTCCAGCTTCCCGGGGAACGTGGCGGCCGGCATCCCCCGGGCCTCGGCCGTGCTGATCCTCAACGACCACGGCACCGGCTACCCGTTCGCCTGCCTGGAAAGCTCGATCATCAGCGCCACCAGGACCGCCGCGTCGGCGGCGCTGGCCGCGGACTGGCTCGGCCGCGGCCGGGAGCGCCCGGCTCGCGCCGGGTTCTTCGGGGCGGGCCTGATCGCCCGCTTCGTCCACACCTTCCTGGCCGGCACCGGCTGGTCGTTCGGCGAGACCGGCGTGTACGACCTGTCCGCGGCCAGCGCGGCCGGCTTCCGCGGTTACCTGGAGCGGTCGGGCGCGGGCGGCCGGATCACCGTGCACGACAGCGCCGAGCAGCTGATCCGCTCCAGCGACCTGGTGGTCTTCGCCACCGTCGCCGGGCAGCCGCACGTAACCGATGTGTCGTGGTTCAGGCACCATCCGCTGGTGCTGCACGTGTCACTGCGCGACCTGGCGCCGGAGATCCTGCTCGGCTCGGTCAACATCGTCGATGACATCGAGCACTGCCTGAAGGCCAGCACCTCGCCGCATCTGGCGGAGCAGCTCACCGGCAGCCGGGACTTCCTGCACGGCACGCTGGACGACGTGATGGCCGGGCGGGTGCAGGTGCCGGCGGACCAGACGGTGGTGTTCTCGCCGTTCGGCCTCGGGGTGCTCGACCTGGCGGTGGGAAAGTACGTCTACGACGAGGTCGCCCGCTCCGGCGAGCTGCACGTCATCGAGGATTTCTTCCACGAGCTGCGCCGCCACGGATGACCGGCCGGGCGGGCCGTTAGCGGTGGGCAGCCGGGCGTGGGTGGCCCGCGGGTAGCGTTGCGGCCAGGGAAGGGGCCGCCCTGGCCGTGCCCCGGCGCCCGCCCACACCGCAGCTGGCTGTCGGCGCTGGCGCCTAGCCTGTGTTCAGTTTCGGTGGCGCGATCTGGGAGGGACCTCGATGGCTGACGCCGACGATGTGCGGCGCCTGGCGCTGGGGCTGCCGCACGTCGAGGAGATCGACAGCGACGGCTTCGACTTCCGGGTGGGGGGCAAGGGGTTCGTCTGGTCCTATCCCGAGCGCAGGCCGGGCAGGCCGCGGCTGATCCGGACCGACATCGCGGTGCTGTACGTCGGCGACGAGGCCGAGAAACAGGCCCTTCTGCTCGGCGAGCCCGCGCTCTTCTTCACCACGCCCGGGTACGACGGCTGGCCGCTGGTGATGCTGCGGCTGACGGACGTGGACACCGGGCGGCTGGCGGAGCTGGTGACCGACGCGTGGCGGATGCGCGCCCCGGCCGCGCTCGCCAGCGAGCTCGGTGCCGGTGGCCTGGCCTAACCTCGGTCCCGCCTGATCACCACGCGCTGCCCCGCCTGACCTTCCGCGTGGGCCGGCCCGCGCAAGCTGAGTCTGGCGCTGTTCGGGCAGTGGCCGTAACGTCCGATATGGACGCTGTGTCCGCTGCACCATCCAGACCAGAGGAGCCGATCGGCGTGAAGCGCAACCTCTCCCGCATGCGACTGGCCTTAGTACCCGCCTTGTGCATCCCCCTGGTGGTTGCCATGGCCGCCGGGGCGTCAGCCGCCCCGGCCGGCCGGTCGGCGGCGGCCTGGGGGCACGGCCGGTCCGCGCGCCCGGTGTACGCGCCCTATTTCGAGACCTGGACCACGGACAGCATCCCGGCGGTGGCCCGGGCCTCTGGCGCCCGCTACCTGACGCTCGCCTTCCTGCAGACGCCCAAGCGGGGATCGTGCTCGGTGGCGTGGAACGGCGACCCGCGGCAGATCGTGAAGCCAGGCGGGCGTTACACCGGCCAGATCGCCGAGCTGCGCGCGATGGGCGGCGATGTCGTCCCTTCCTTCGGGGGCTACAGCGCCGACCAGGACGGCACCGAGATCGCCGATTCGTGCACCAGCGTGCCGAAGATCGTCAAGGCGTACGAGTCGGTGGTGACCACCTACGGTGTGACCCGGCTCGACATGGACGTGGAGGCCAACTCGCTGAACAATCAGGCTGGCATCGCGCGGCGCAGCCAGGCGCTGCGGCTGCTCCAGGGATGGGCCGCCAGGACACACCACCGGCTGCGGATCATCTTCACGCTCGGCGTCGAGCCCTGGGGACTGCCCGCCGACTGCCTGGCGGTGCTGAAGAGCGCGGTGGCGCACGGGGTGCGGTTCACGGTGAACATCATGGCCTTCGACTACTACATCAAGGCCAGCAGAACCGGCATTGAGATGGGCACGGCCGCGCTCAAGGCGCTGGCCGGCACGCATCGCCAGCTCGGGCGGCTCTACCCCGGGCTCAGCCAGCCGCGGCTGTGGGCCCTGGAGGGCATCACGCTCCTGCCGGGCATCGACGACTACCCGAAAAAGACCGAGGTGACCTACCTGGCCGACGCCCGGCTGGTCAGGAACTTCGCGCGGGCCCACCGGCTGCCGCTGATATCCATCTGGGCGATCCAGCGGGACAACGGGGGCTGCCCGGGCGCGATCGACAGCAACTCCTGCTCCGGCATCAAGCAGCCACGGTGGGCGTTCAGCCACCTGCTCGAGGCCCACCACGGCCGGCTTTGGTAGGAAGGCGGCCTGCCCTGGGCCGGCGCCGGAGCGCATCAAGATGGCAGCGTAGGCGCGCTCATCCGGTCACCGCAGCCGACCCGGCGTGCGTCGCCACTGCCGATCGCGCCGGGTCGGCCGGGAAGGCCTCCCGCAGGGCCTGCGCGCCAGATCTTGGTCTTGCGCGAGGCTGGCTCCGGTGAGACCTTGTGCGCATGTCACAGGTGTCCTTAGCGGGGTTCATCGCCAGGGCGGCCGCGGTAGCGGTGGCCGTCTCAGCCCTTGGGGCCGGCCAGGCCTTCGCCGGGTCGATGCTGCCGGAGGCCAGCGCCAGCACGGTGTCCGCGGCCCGGCCCGCGGCCGCCGCGCGGCCGGGTGCCACGGCGCAGCGCCAGCCGATCCGGGTCGGGTCGGTGACGATCCCGCCGTGCAAGGCCTCCCGGCTCGCCTGGTGCACCAGGATCAACGTGCCGCTGGATTACCGGGACCCGGCCGCGGGCCATATCAAGCTGGGATTCCAGTGGTACCCGGCGACCGGCGGCAGGGCGGTGGGAACGATACTCGCCGTCCAGGGCGGCCCCGGCTTCCCCACCACCGACTATGCGGCGGACTACCGGGGGACGTTCCAGCCGCTGCTGGCCCGGCGCAACCTGCTGCTTGTCAACCTGCGCGGCACCGGCAATTCGTCGGCCTTCCTGTGCAAACCGCTGCAGAACTGGAAGACAGCCGACGGCATCGCCGCCTACACGGTCGACACCGGCAAGTGCGGCTACCAGCTGAACCACACCCGCAAGCTGCCAGGCGGCGGGTACGTGCAGGCCAGCGACCTGTACACGACGGCGAACGCGGCCAGGGACGTGGCGCTGCTGCTGCGCAGGCTGCGGACCGGCAAGGTCGACTTCTACGGCGACTCCTACGGGACCTTCTTCGGGCAGGTGCTCACCGCCCGCTACGCGAAGATGCTCCGCTCCGTGACGCTGGACGCCGCCTACCCGGTCAGCGGGAAGGACCCGTTCTACCCGCAGACGATCCGGACCGCGAGGCGTGCCTTCGATATCTCCTGCCTGCGCAGCGTCGCCTGCCACCGCGCCGCGCCCGGCTCCGCGTGGGCGCGGCTGAGCGCGCTGGCCGACTACCTGCGCCAGCATCCGGTCAAGGGCCGGACGAGAGATCCGTATGGCGACAAGGTCACTGAACGGGTGACGACGATCAAGCTGTCCGAGATGGTCAATGACGCCGGCTCCGACAGCGGCGTTTACCGCGAGCTTGACGCGGCCGGGCGGGCGCTGCTGCGCGATCACGACCCGGTGCCCTTGCTGCGGCTGACCGAGCAGGACATCTACACCGGGACCTCGGGCCCGGTGCGGGAGTTCAACGACGGCCTCTACCAGGCCACGACCTGCCTGGACTACCCGCAGCCGTTCAGCTACAGCCAGACCCCGGCCCAGCGGGCCGCGCAGTACGCGCAAGCCGTCGCCGCGCTCCCGGCCGGCATGTTCGCCCCGTTCACCGTCCATGAATGGGTCACCGAGCCGGAGGAGGAGTTCGACGCGTGCCTCGACTGGCCGGCCCCGGCCCATCCGGATCCGCCGATCACCACCCCGCCTCCCTACGCACCGCGGAACCTGCCGGTGCTGGTGCTCTCCGGCGACCTCGACTCGCTCACCACCCCGGCCGAGGGCCTCCAGACCGCCCGGGACATGGGCCCCTCGGCCCGCTGGATCCTGGTTCACAACGACACCCACGTCAACGCGATGGACGACCCGGTCGGCTGCGCCTCGGGCCTGGTGCAGACGTTCATCAGGGACCCGGCCGCTCTCATGCGGATGGACGCCTCGTGCGCGTCGCGGACGCCGGAGGTCCGGGTCGTCGGCACCTTCCCCGCTACGCTGTCCCGCGTCACGCCCGCGACCGCCCGGCCCGGTGACCGGGCCGGGCGCACCGGGCTGCGGCTGGCCGCCGTCGGCGCGGCCGCGGTCGGCGACGCGGTCTGGCGCTGGTACTACGGCGACGGCGTGAACGGCTGGGGCCTGCGCGGCGGCACCTTCAGGTTCACCGGCGACGGCAGCCGCATCGGGATCCGGCTCACCCGGGTGCGCTGGACGTCAGACACCCGGGTGAGCGGGACCGTGCAATGGAACCAGGTCAGCGGCCGGGTCCGGGCAAAGCTGACCATTGCCGGGCCGGGCGGGAGATCGGCCTCCGTCCGGCTCCAGTACTTCGACTACGTCCGGCATTCGGTGGCCAGCCTGTCCGGCCACTACCAGGGCCGGCGGATCGCCGCCGTCATGCCCGCGCCGTGACCGCTGGCCGGAGTGTCAGGCTGCCCGCGGGCCGGGCAGCGGCCGGGACGCTGACGGGGACACCGGGCCACTCCCGGCACGCACGAAGCCCATGAACAGCCACGTGCGCCGGGGCAGCCGGGAGCGGCGGATCTGGCGGCTCTGCCGTGCCGCAGCCGCCAGAGCCTGACTTTCCCGGGCCCGTTCCGCCGCGATGGCCTGGGCAATCATCGGATGCATGGCATCCTCCTCATTGGCGGGCCGCCCTCGTGGGGCCTGTTACTGCCATTCTGCTCAGGGGGTACGACAGTTTGGCGGCGCTGGACTGACCGGCCCTGTCATGGCGTGCTGGGCGCTGTGAGCTGCGGCGATGAGTCA
>Ga0335081_10005812_pt1 | contig 19557 bp, 18 predicted proteins | sample Lox_Sample_35_FD_206713 | JGI IMG/M metagenome (GOLD analysis project Ga0335081, IMG submission 206713) | Soil microbial communities from Loxahatchee National Wildlife Refuge, Florida, United States - Lox_Sample_3.5 | ecosystem: Environmental > Terrestrial > Soil > Wetlands | place: USA... | reverse complement strand
CAAAAATCAAATTAGAAGAGCTGTCACGGTGTGGACCGTGACAGCCGGACGAAACTAGGACATTACGGAAAGCCACATTGCTTGACTGAGGGCGTTGATTTTTTACCCGTTCTCTTGTATACTGGAATGAAACAACTCCACGACAACCACACTCGGAAGGATAGGCTGCCATGAGAAGATTCATCGGAGTCCTTTCGTTCGCCGTCGCAGTCGCTTTGATTGCCGGATGCACGAAGAAGTCAAACGAATCCAAGACAGAATCACAGCAAGGGAGTACTCCTTCGGGAGGAATGGCCATCCCCGACGCTGTTGCGGGGATTCACTGGACCGTGCCGCAAGGCTGGACTGCGCAGCCCAAACAACCGATGAGGGCCGCAACCTACACTGTCCCCTCTCCAAAGACAGATATTGCGGCCGGGGATTGCGGTGTTTTCTTCTTTGGACAAGGCCAGGGAGGAACTGTCGAAGATAATCTCGACCGATGGGTCTCACAGTTCGAAAACGGCGGCAAGCACGAATTCGGAAACAAAGAAATCAACAATCTCAAAGTGACAACAATCCGGGTTTCCGGGACGTATCTTGCTCCTTCCGGCCCCATGATGGAATCACAGGGAAAGAAACCGAATTACCGTCTTCTCGGCGCGATTGTCGAAGCACCGGATGGAATGGTATTTTTCAAATTCACAGGACCTGCACAGACTGTCGATGCGAGTGAATCCAATTTCAACAACCTTTTGAATTCGCTGGCGAAGGATGAATAATACTCTCCGACCCCCCTCCCCCGCGGGAAACTAAACAGATGTCGCGGGGCACCAAGGTCAGTCTTCGTCTGCCTTTAGAAAAATGACCCCGAGGGGTGGAAGGTTCAAGGAGAGCGAATGATCCCTTCCGTGAAATGGAATGGGGGCTGATTTCACGGTTCCGGTGTTGCCCACATTACTCCCTCCGTAATACGCTGAGTCGCTGTTGAGGAGTTCGCGGTAGGTTCCTGGATCCGACACACCCACGCGGTATTCAAACCTTGGCACCGGCGTCAGGTTGCACACCACAATGACGCTCTCGTCCTGCCCGGCAGAATGCCGTATGAAGGATAGGACACTGTTCTGCTTGTCCTGGAAGTCGATCCATTCGAATCCCGTGTAGTGAAAATCCACTTCGTGCAACGCCCTCAAAGATTTATAGGAATGATTGAGATCGTCGATCCACCGCTGTACACCTGCGTGCAGCGGGTATTGAAGCAAATGCCAGTCGAGGGACGTATCGTGATCCCATTCGGAGGTTTGCCCAAATTCGCCACCCATGAACAGTAGTTTTTTGCCGGGGAATCCGTACATCAGACCGTAAAGAGCGCGGAGATTTGCGAACCGTTGCCATTCATCACCGGGCATACGGTAGATGAGAGATCGTTTTCCGTGTACGACTTCGTCGTGCGAGAGAGGAAGAAGGAATCGTTCCGTGAATGCATAGAGGAGCGCGAACGTCAAACTGCCTTGATGGTGTTGTCGATAAATCGGATCGCGTGAAAAATACTCAAGGGTGTCGTGCATCCATCCCATATTCCACTTGAGCTGAAATCCCAGTCCGCCGCTCTCTGTGTTCCCCGTTACCGAAGGCCACGCTGTCGATTCCTCGGCAATCATAAGAACTCCCGGATGGTACTGGCGGACGAGGTTGTTCAAATGTTTCAGCAAAGAAATTGCCTCAAGATTTTCCCGGCCGCCGTATTGATTCGGGATCCATTCGCCCGCCTTGCGTGAATAATCGAGGTAGAGCATGGACGCAACGGCATCGATGCGCAACCCGTCGAGGTGGTAGTATTCCAGCCAATACAGGGCGTTACTCAACAGGAAATTGCGAACCTCGTTTCGTCCATAATTGAAGATCAACGAACCCCAGTCCTGGTGTTCGCCTTTTCTTGGATCCGCGTGTTCGTACAGATGTGATCCGTCGAACCGGGCCAAGGCATGAGAGTCCTTCGGAAAGTGAGCGGGGACCCAATCGAGAAGGACACCGATGTTGTTGCGGTGACATTCATTGACAAAATACATGAAATCCTGGGGGGGGCCGTAACGGCTGGTCGGGGCAAAGTAGCCCGTCACCTGATATCCCCACGATCCGTCGAACGGATGTTCAAGAACGGGCAGCAATTCAATATGGGTAAAACCGCGCTGCACGACATAGTGCGCAAGCTTTTCGGAAAGTTCTCGATACGTCAGCCAACGGTTGTTTTCTTCCGGGACTCTAGCCCACGAACCAAGATGCACCTCGTAGACGGATATGGGTTTTCCAAGTTGATCGCTCTTCTCTCGTTCAGCCAGCCATTCGTCATCCGTCCATTGGAAGCCGCTCAGAAAATTAATCTTCGAAGCCGTACGCGGCCGGTGTTCCATTTCAGTGGCATACGGATCTGTTTTGTCGAGCACTTCTCCGTTCTGGGTCCTGATATAGAACTTATAATTTCCTCCCTCCGCGACACCGGGAATAAAAATCTGCCAGACCCCGGATGAACCGAGCACCCTCATCGCATGCCAGCGGGGGTTCCAATAATTAAAATCTCCGATGACGCTTACGCTCTTTGCAGTTGGAGCCCAAACGGCAAACTGTACGCCCTCGATTCCATTTATTTTGCCGTAGTGTGCACCGAGCTTTTCGTAGATCCGGTGGTGATCCCCTGCGCCAAATAGATGCAGATCGAAATCCGTGAGCGTGGGAAGAAACGAATATGAATCATAAAAGATCTCTTCCGAGCCTGTCTGCGTCACCTTTTTCAGTTTGTACGGAAACACATCACTCTTGTTCGCGATCACGGCCTCGTAGAACCCCTCTTCCATGATCTTCACCATGGGGATTTCCATGCCTTTCGGCGTTCCATCGTTCGCGATCTCCAATACGACAGCGCTTTTTGAATCCGGGAGGAACGCGCGAATGACTACTTGTTTCTTTTTCCCACGATCGATGATGTGAGCGCCCAGAACGGTGAAAGGATCATAGTGTTCAGCGCGTACAACTTTGAAAATTTCATCAATGTCGATCGTCGGATTCACAGGACTCTTTGTCATAGAGAGAATACACCTCGACCCGGTTACGTGTACAATTTGTGGAGTTTGATGTAGCGCTCAACCGAAGGCGGCACAAGGAACCGGATCGATTCCCCGTTTTTGAGGCGCTGACGAATCAACGTCGAAGAAATGTTCAGCAAGGCGCCACGCAACCTCACAACGTGATATCGGTGGTGGGACCACCTCGCCGGGAGCGACCCCTCTCTGCTATAAACGGCCGGTGTTGCCAATCGGAGTATCTCGTCGGACGATTTCCAGGAACCAAACTGTGTAAAATTGTCGCCGCCGACAATGAGGAATAACTTTGCTTTCCTGTACTGGATTGTGAGTTGTCGAAGAGTATCAACCGTATAAGAGACGCCCTTGCGACCAATCTCAATCGATGAAGCTTGAAAAGCCGGTATTCCGACAAGCGCCCTTTTTGTCATTGTCAAACGCTCGTGTGGACTTGCTGTCGCACTTCCTTTCTTGTGGGGAGGAACGTGTGCTGGGACAAACAAAACCTTGTCGAGGCTCAGTTGTTCCCGGGCCTGCTCGGCGATGATCAAATGCCCCACGTGCGGTGGATCAAAGGTCCCGCCAAAGATTCCTATCCTGGAAGCTGAGTTCTTCACATTTATCTATGCGCTGGCAATGTGATCGTAAAGAGCAAGAGTCTGTTTTGCCGCGTTTGTCCACGTGAACTTGCTTGCACGGTCTTTGCCCTTCCGGATCAAATCTTGTTGAAGGGATGATTCTCTCAACACTGTAGCCAAACTATCGCCAAGCTCGGCAGCGTTACCGGCACCAAAAATGACCGCAGCGTTGCCGACGACTTCAGGAAGCGACGCCGCGTTGGAAACGATGACTGGCGTTCCGCACGCCATTGCTTCAAGCGCCGGCAATCCAAAACCCTCGTACCGAGACGGTAGTACAAGCGCTTCGGCCGCATTGTACGCAAGAACGAGCTCTTCATCGGTCAAATGACCCAGTTCTTTTATGTGATCGGAAATTCCCCATTCGACTGCTTGACGCGCAAGTGAAGGATCCTGACGCAACAAGCCCCCCACGATAGCCAAGTCCACATCTTTTGAACGTCGCAGGATCCGGAAAGCCTCCAGGAGAGTTGGTAAGTCCTTGTGCGGTTTGATGTTTCCGACGAATAATATGAACGGCGCCTGAATTCCGAACTGCTTTTTGAACTCACCGATCCTTGGTGTATTCTTCATCGGGCGGTACTGTCCGCCGACACCCTCCGGGATTACCTTGATCCTCTTCTCTTCAAGGTGAAATGTACTCAGAATATCCTGCTTTGTAAAATCTGAATCAGTAATGACGAACCGGGAGTGATTCAACGAATGCCAGACCATCGGATAGGAATATGTCCTTTCAAGTCTGCTGAAATACTGAGGAAACCGGAGATGGATAATGTCGTGAATCGTCACAACCGATCTACCGCCCAGCCCAATAGGAAGAGTATAATGCGGTTCGTGGAATACCTGAACACCTTGTCTCTTCGCTCTCCTTCCCAGGAGGAGAATCTCTTGCAGAGAGTATTTTTTATATCCGACTTCAACAATTTCCCATCCCGGCGAAGGCGGAATCGCATGGGTATCTTCCGGACTGGAATAGAGCAGGAACTTATGAGCACTTTCCAGCGCTCTGAGGGATCTGACCAATTCTCGCACGTAAGTACCGATGCCGTAATCAAAATATTTACGGCCATCAATTGCGATTAACCCCATGAGTGCGAACGAAGTGATTGGGGGATGAAACGGGGCAAGCGCATCGCCTCGTTGCTTCAATTTAGACTTTTCTGTATACTAAATCAAAGGAAAACAAATCATGCGCCCACGTGTGTTGAGCACCGCTTGTTGTGCGTTCAACCCGTTACGCGTGGAACATCAAGCCTTCTTGAAATTCCCCGCAAATTCGTTCTTATAAGATACTCCCGACACTTGCATCCATCGATTCCGTGACCACAAGGCAAGGACATGGCCCTTCTTAGGAAAAACATCCTTGCGAACTTTGCTGGCCAGGGCTGGGCGGCCTTGATGCAGATTGTGTTCATCCCATTCTACATTAAATTCCTCGGAATTGAAGCATACGGTCTGATCGGATTCTATGTAATGCTGCAGGGAGTTCTTCAGATTCTCGATTTCGGACTAAGTCCGACCATGACGAGAGAACTTGCCAGGTTTTCTGCTTTGCCAGACAAAGCCCGTGAAAGTCGCAATTTCGTCCGCACGTTGGAAACCATCTATTGGGGCCTTGGAATTCTCATCGGCCTTTTTATTTATGCGGCTGCACCGGTGATAGCAAACCATTGGCTGAACGCATCCTCGCTGGATCCCTCGACCATTCAACGATCAGTGAGACTGATCGGCATCATAGCTGCACTTCAGTGGCCGCTCAGCCTCTATCAGGGTGGACTTATGGGACTGCAGCGATTGGTATTGCTTAATGCGATCAAGATAGGTAACAGTACCCTCTTTGCTCTCGGTGCGATCATCGTCCTCGCATTCGTGTCCCCCGACATCGTGACCTTCTTCACCTGGCAGGCGGTGATGAGTGCCCTACAATTGGGAGTGATCACATTTTGTCTTTGGAAGAGTCTGCCTCGAACGAATGTCCCTTCGCGATTTGACTGGCAAGTTCTTCGGAACATCCGAGCCTTTGCCACCGGAATGACGGGAATCATGGTCTCAGGAATCGTGGTCTCACAACTTGACAAAGTAATCCTGAGCAAACTTCTGCCGCTGGAATTCTTTGGCTATTATACTCTTGCCTATGTTGTCAGTAATGGACTCAATCTGGCTATTCTTCCCCTTTTCAATGCACTATTCCCGCGTTACTCGGCCCTTGCCGCAACCAATGACGAACACGACCTTTCCAGGTTATACCATCTTGGCACGCAATTCACTGCTGCACTCCTGGTGCCTCTTGCAGCAATTCTCGTGCTGTTCTCACACGACATCTTGCTTATCTGGACTGGAAACGCCATCACGGCAAGTATCACTGCGCCCATTGCCTGCTTTCTCGTTGCAGGAACTGCACTGAACGGACTGATGTATCCGGTAACGGCGCTTCAACTATCGTATGGATGGACGAGCATCGGCTTCCGAATCAATCTGGCCTTCGTCGCAATGATCGTTCCCGGAATCTTCCTGATGACATCCGCGTACGGAGCAGTCGGAGCAGCGTCCGTCTGGACAATTCTTAACATCGTCTATGTGCTTGTTGCAGTTCCTTTGACCCATCGCCGACTTCTGAAGGGTGAAGCAAAACGATGGTATCTTTACGATGTCGGCCTCGTTTTCGTGACCGCACTTGTTCTGTCATTCATCGCGCGATCCATGGTGAGTAGCCAGCTGCACTCCATATCGGGTGTCTTTGCCTTGATCGCGATGTTCGCAGTGCTCCTCACGGCAACGATCTTCGCTGCACCACAGTTGCGGCCAATTGCAGTCGACTTTCTTATGAAACGAGGACTCCTCCGTGCTTAAGACCATTAAACAATATCTCAAACGGTCGGATTCGTTCATGAGATTCTATATGCCTCTGCATGAATCGATCCGTACGCGGCTCAACAATATCGATGATGTCTTGGAACATTATGTTCCTTCGCATCATTCTCCAAGGATGACACCTTATGGGTTCCGATTCTCGATAAGCCGCTCCATTCACCACCGTGCCATGCTTCGAGGCAATTTTGAACCTGAAGAAGTCAAGGCTGTCCAGGAGCTTTTGGGACAAACGGACGTGTTCGTCGATGTCGGCTCGAACATCGGATTCTATACATGTCTCGCACGGTCGAGAGACAAGCACGTCGTCGCCATCGAACCGTTGGAAGGTAACCTCCGTTATCTCTATACCAACTTATCTATCAATGGCTGGAAGGATGTGGAGGTGTTCCCGTTGGGATTGGGGGCAAAACCAAGCCTGCAAACAATGTACACTGCATCAGGCACGGCTGCTTCGCTTGTTGCAGGCTGGGGCGGATTTTCGAAGCGAATTAACGAGACAATCGCCGTATCAACATTGGACACAATCGTTGGTGACAGGTTCAACAAAAAGCAGTTGTTCATCAAAATTGACGTCGAGGGCTTCGAGTATGACGTGCTTCTCGGTGCACGGAACACGCTCGAGACTCATCCTAGGCCTGTCTGGTTGATCGAGGTATGCCTCAGCGAACATCATCCTCAAGGCTTTAATCCACACTTTGCCGATACGCTTGAATTGTTCTGGTCCAAAAAGTATGTCATCAAATCCGCCAGTGATACAAACAGAGTTATTACGCGAGCGGATGTGAAGAGGTGGCTTCAGGTGGGGAAGACAGATGTCAAGACCTTCAACTATCTTATGATGCATGCCGGAAGGCAGCGTTCACGATGAGATCTCGTCGTTCGAACAGTTTCATGCAGCGACATTCTCCGTTGTTGCGATCCGGAGAAAGCGCACGATGAGGATAGCCGTTGATGGCCGAACCATTGTAAGGAGCAAATCGGGTGTGGGGACGTACGTAGAACGCACCATGCGGGCGCTTCTCAAGATCGATAAGCATAATGAGTATTTCCTCTTTCTCGTGGAACCGTTAGAGAGTCTCGAAGCCCCAAATCTCAGGAAGATTCTCATACCAGGCTACGATAAGGCTCTTCGGAACCGCTTCTGGGATAGTATTCTTCTGCCGATGTTCGCCGAGCGCGAGCGCATCGATATCATATTCGGCGCTGCCTATGCATTGCCGCTTCTTCCGCGCTGGGGAAAGTTCGTCAAAGCATTACCTATTCCTTCGAGCTGGAAAGTTCCTTTCAATCCAGCCCGAACGGTCAAATACATCGCTGCAATACTCGATGTAATTGGTTTTGTCCGGCCTGAGACCTTCACGCCAAAAATGAGATTGTGGCAGCACATTTTCGTTTCCAATGCCGTGAAGATTGCCGATACAATTATCACGATCTCAGAGTCCACAAAACGCGATATCGTGAAGCTCTTCGGCTTTGATGCCGCGAAGATCTATGTCACTCCTTTGAGCGTCGATGAACAATACCGACCCCATCACAGCGCTGCCCAGCGTAAACACGTGCGCGCAACGTACTCGCTCCCTCCGCAATTTATGCTCTATGTGGGCACGATCGAACCGAGGAAGAATGTGACGGGTATCGCGAAAGCTTACTCGTTGCTCCCGCCGGACCTCCGCCACAAATTTCCACTGGTCATCGCTGGTTCGAGGGGCTGGTACGCGGACACTATCTTCGAAGAGATTGCATTGCTTTCTATTGCAGAGAATATCAAAGAAATTGGTTTCGTCGACGGTCGGGATCTCCCCACACTCGTGTCACTGGCACGACTGTTCGTCTTTCCGTCACTCTATGAAGGCTTCGGATATCCTCCCCTCGAAGCAATGGCAAGCGGAGTTCCCGTCATCTCATCGACGACATCTTCCCTGCCCGAAGTCGTCGGAGACGCCGGGATCCTCGTTGACCCGGATGATTACAAGGGTATGAGCGCGGCAATGAGAAGAATATTGACGGATAACAAGCTTCGTGCTCATTTGATAGCAAAGGGGATTCAGAGGGCAAAGAAATTCAGCGGGCAACAAACCGCCGAGCGAACGTTGAAAGCATTTCAAGCAACGTTGGGTTGATCCCTGCAAACGACGTATCTAGTGAGTGAGATACCATTCGTATTCCCGCTTAATCCCATCCGCCAGCGATATCCTCGGTTTCCAGCCTAACGTGTTGATTCTCCCGCTGTCCAGGAACTTGCGTGGAGTACCATCCGGTTTCGTGTGATCGAAGGAGATCGTTCCCGGAAATCCAACAACCGAGCTCGCAAGGGTTGCCAGCTCTTTAATCGTGATATCACTTCCAAATCCTATGTTCACAAACTCACCGATGTCCTTCGCATTGTAGTTTTCCATCAGGAAGATGCACGCCTCTGCCAGGTCATCGACGTACAAAAATTCTCTGCGCGGCGATCCTGTTCCCCAGAGCGTGACAGTAGAGGCGGTAACACCGATCGACGACAACAAGGTCTTGATTTGATCATCCGACGTAGACCGGTCGGTCTTGAGCCCGAATCCAATAGGTCGCTTTTGGACATCTTCGCGAATCGCACCAGCATTCCGTTCTGACAGTAATTTTGCTAAATGGAATTTTCGTATCAAGGCAGGTAAGACGTGAGATTTCTCCATGTCAAAATTATCGCCCGGGCCATAAAGATTCGTGGGCATCACAGAAAGGAAGTCCGTTCCGTATTGTTCGTTGTAATACCTGCACAGCTTGATTGCCGCGATTTTTGCGATTGCATAGGGCTCGTTGGTCGGCTCCAAGGGCCCCGAGAGCAAAGAGCTTTCTTTCAGAGGCTGTTCCGCCATTCTTGGAAATATGCACGACGAGCCCAGGTTGAGGAGTTTTTTTACACCAGCGCGATAGCTTGCCTCGACAAAGTTCGTTGCTATCGCAAGATTGTCGTAAATAAATTCAGCTTTGTACGTACTGTTTGCAAGAATACCGCCGACTTTTGCTGCAGCAAGAAAGACGTATTCTGGTTTCTCAACCGCGAAGAAATCACGGATTGCCCTCTGCTCTTTCAAATCCAAATCACGTTGAGAGCGCGTGACAAGCTTGGTGTACTCCTTGGTTTCTAACGATCGGACGATTGCCGATCCAACGAGCCCGGTGTGACCAGCGACATAAATGACGGAGTGTTTATCCACTAGAATCCTTTCGTTCGACTTATGCCTCGTTACCGTCTGTCGACTGCTGTGGCTGCTTTTCGCGCACGACCTTTACGTGTTTAATGCGCCTTGATCTCTTTCCCGCAATCGTGAAAATGAGATCGTCCTGTCGGATCTCTTCGTGTAACTCCGGAAGTCTTCCTGTCACTTTCTGAAGATACCCTCCCAGTGTCCCATAATCGGAAGTTTCGGGAAGCTGGACACCGAACTGCTGATTGAAGTCATTGATGCTCATGGTGGCATCGACTATGGAAGAACCGTCGCTCAATTCGACGACCGGTTTTGCGACCTCATCATATTCGTCGAGGATTTCACCGACAATCTCTTCGATGATATCTTCCATCGTGACAATGCCCTCCGTACCTCCGTGTTCATCAATCACGATCGCAAGGTGGACCTTATTCCGTTGCAACTCACGCAGAAGCTGGCTGATGTTCTTCGACTCTGGCACAAAAAAAGCGGGCCGCAGGATGTCGTGTAAGATTATAAGATCGCGATGCTCGAGGAGACTCAGGAGGTCTTTGCTGTAGACGATGCCGGCGATGTTATCGATCGTCTTTTCGTAAACAGGCATGCGTGAATAGCCTTCGTCGATCACACGACGCATAAGGGCTTCCCGGGTCATATGCAGGTCCAGTGCTACCACATCCGGCCTTGGAACCATGATCTCCCTTGCCGTGATGTCCGAGAATTCGAGGATACTTTTGATCAACTCGTGCTCTGTTTTGTCAAGCACGCCGCTCTCTGTTCCGGCATCAATAACCTGCTTGATCTCATCCTCGGAGAGTTCGGTCTTCAGTATCCCCCACTTGATAAGGAGGTCGGCAAATATTTTCTTAAGGCTAAGCACGGCTGGAGTCTTCGTAGTTCACCGCACTGAGAAACAAACCTTGTGGAGGAGCCGCCATTCCTGCCGCGCGACGGTCTTTCGTCTCCAAGATTATTTTGAGATCATTCGCGGCCCTGTATCCACGACCAATGTCCACCATCGTGCCGACAAGCGTACGCACCATGCCGTGTAAGAACCGGTCTGCGGTGATGTCGAACACGATGGTCGAGTCATCCGGACACGTCCACGCTGCACTGTAAATCGTGCAATTGTGATGGCTTACCTCCGATTCACTTTTGCAGAAAGAGGCGAAATCGTGCAACCCCATGAGCTCTTTTGTGCACTGCTCCATCAGGCTTATATCGAGCTTGTATCCCGGCGTCCAACAAAACTTCCTCGACAGTGCTGTAGGACGGTTTCTAATGACATATTCATATCGCCGGGACCGCGCATCATATCGAGCGTTGAATCCATCGGAAACCTCTTCAGCACTGAGAGCAACGACGTCGCCCGGAAGTACGCCATTCAGTCCGCGTGCGATACCGTGGCAATTTAGCGAACTTTCGGTTTGAAAGCTCGCGACTTGACCTTTTGCGTGGACGCCGGAGTCTGTTCGACCAGCCCCCACGATGCGAATTTCTTCCCGAAGGATCTGAGACAATCCCGTTTCAATCACGTTCTGGACTGAGCGGCCGTTCTCCTGGTACTGCCAACCAACGAAATCAGTTCCATCGTATTCAAGCAGCAATTTGATTGTTCTCTTCGCCATAATCAGCTTGCGCAAAAAAAATCCCGCTCAACTCTGGCGGGACTCGGTTGGATCATCAGCGCTGATAGCTAAAAACCGTATGTGATGTTGACATCCACCCCGTCAGCAAATCTGAGTGAACTCGTCGGATGCGCTTCGAGGTTCCAGGCGCCTTTATTGAGAATTCCCCGGTTGTACGCTGCCGTCGCCCGACCTGCGGAGAAGGCGGAGAATATTCTGTTGATCACGGCTGCTGCAATCACAAACTTGGCATCCTGGTAATTTTCATCGCTCCGAATTCGTGCATTCTTGAAGGAGATTCGGTCCGCATCTGAATCCCATTTCCAGTAGTACGAAGGGTCCGTATAAATCAGATCATTTTCGCGACTTCTTAGTTTTGCCTGGTTGAAATCATCCACGGAAAGGTAGTTGCCGATGTTGACATCGAACTGGTCTCCTTTCGAACTAAAATTGGCTCCCGCACGTTCGGACGCAAACAGTCTCGCATCCTGGCGGATCCAATTCCCGTGAGTGTAGAAGGCCGCGTACGTGACCCAAATAGCAGCCTCAGCCATCAGGGTATATTTGCCGGAGCTGAAGTTCCCCGCATAGAGCTCGCCTGTTCCCGGGACCAACGCCGACATAACAACAGCGAGGGGTACCGATTTTTGAGGAGGCTGCTGTGCATCCTGGTAGTTTCGTGGGTTGGTCTGAGCATTATTTTCGGGGGGTCTTTGAACGAAGACGTTTTCCATTTTCGGCTGAGCCAGGGATTCTACACTGAGCAAAACGAAAAAGAGAATTGTGGACTTATGAATTGTTCTCATGGCTCTGGCTGTTATGCAATGGTGCGTGAAAACGATACGTCACAAACGGATTCAGACTGAACGGAAATCAGCGTTCCGAAGCAATGCTCGTTGGTCGCGCTGGTGATTGTCACAGGGTGAATCTCGTTCGAGATTGACCGACCCGATTTGGCAAAGACGCGGACATACTGGTCTGTGAATCCCGACCACCAATTTGAGTGTTCCGCATGTTCAAAGAGAACGTTTACCGTCTTGCCAATGAACGTCTCCTCGAACATTCTCCGCTTGCGGATTCCCAGCATTCTCAGGCGCTCGCTACGTTCTGCTCGTTCCTTCATTTCTACAGCCCCCTCGTAGCGGATTGCAGAAGTCCCCGGTCGTTCAGAATATGTAAAAACGTGCAAATACGAAAGTGGTAATGCACGCAAGAACCGATATGTTTGATCGAACTGGGTGGGTGTTTCACCCGGAAATCCAACCAGTACATCTGCACCAATACACGCATCAGGGAACACGGATTTTATTTTTTCGATTCGAGACGCATACAGATCAGTACGATAACGGCGTCTCATCAAGGCGAGAATGTCATCACTCCCGCTTTGGAGCGGAATGTGGAAGTGGTTGCAGAGTTTCTTGTTGGAAAGCCAGTAATCCATGAGTTCTTCATTCAACAGGTTCGGCTCAATCGAGCTTATCCTTATTCGCTCGATCCCGTCAACGGTTACGAGCGTTTTTAGAAGTTTGAGCAAATCTGCGCCGATTTTCCTTCCGTAGTCGCCAACATTCACTCCGGTAAGAACGACTTCTTTAAACCCTTCTGCAGCAAGGAGAGAGAGTTGGCCGTGCACTTCCTCCACGGGGATGCTTCGACTTAGGCCGCGTGCCAACGGAATCGTGCAGAAGGAACAGCTGTAGTCGCAGCCGTCCTGTATTTTCAAAAATGCCCGGGTTCTGTCCGATGATCCGAATGATGATGCCCTGCTGAATTGCTCGACTTCTGCGATCGGCGACACGAATACTCGTGCGCGCCTTTCTTTAAGCCCGGTGTCGGCATATTCGAAGAGGTCGAATTTTTCTTTCGCCCCGAGTACCAGATCGACCCCCTCGATGGATTGAATCTCCTCCGGGCGAAGCTGAGCATAACACCCCATCACAATTACATACGCACCCGGCGATTGACGACGAACTCTGCGAATGAGCTGACGACACTCACGGTCAGCCCGTTCCGTCACACTGCAGGTGTTCAATACAAACACGTCGCTCGGTTGGGAATAATCGACCAATTCGTACCCCCGGTCGCGAAACTGCCTGCCGATGCTCGTGGTCTCGGTATAATTGAGCTTGCATCCGAGGGTGTGGAGAGCTACTCTCTTCATAAAGAAAAGAGTTGCCCAAGACAATTGAGCAACTCTTTCTCCTCTTGATGTTCGTCTAGTTTGACGTGTCGTTAAAGCTTGTTTCCGAAGTCGGCAAAGCTGCCGTGACGATATCCTTCAACGTCATAGGTGACAATTTGTGCTGAGCGACGTATTCTTCGACGATCTGCTGTTCTTTTCCCCGCAGGAACTCAATTGCAGAAAGAACAATCTTTTTACTTTCTTTGTCGAATTCTATCACTTTCAACGGCAAGACATCTCCCGGTTTGAAAGATTCGGAGATATTCTTCACAGGAGTCTGCGAGAGTTGTGAAAGCGGAATGAACCCGTCGACACCCATCGAGAGTTCGACGATCACTCCCTTCTCGATGATGCGGACGATCTTTCCTTCCGTCTCCGTCCCCAGCTTATAGGCAGTCTCAAAGGCATCCCAGGGATTATCCTGGATTTGTTTATGACCCAGAGATATCCTACGCTGATCGACATCAACCGACAGAATGACGACTTCGAGTTTGTCTCCCTTCTTAACAACCTCACCCGGATGACGGATCTTTTTCGTCCACGATAGATCTGAAATGTGGACAAGCCCGTCGACCCCTTCTTCCAATTCGACGAACACGCCAAAGTTTGTCAAATTGCGGACGATACCGGTGTGTTTCGAACCAATCGGGTACTTCTGGAGCAACGTGGTCCACGGGTCAGGTTCCAATTGTTTCATCCCGAGCGAAATCTTCTTCCCTTCCTTATCGAGTGACAGGATGACCGCGTCCACCATCTGCCCCATCGAGACAACCTGTGAAGGGTGTTTGATGTGCTGAGTCCAGCTCATCTCGGAGATATGGATGAGACCCTCAATTCCCTTTTCAATCTCGACGAATGCGCCATAGTCGGTGAGCGACACCACTTTGCCCTGGACTTTGGTCCCAACGGGGTACTTCACCTCGATGTTTTCCCACGGATGTGGCATCAATTGTTTCATGCCGAGGGAAATTCTCTTCTTCTCCTGGTCGAAATCCAACACGACGACGTTGACCGTTTGATCGAGTTTCACGACTTCAGAAGGATGACTGATCCGGCCCCAAGAGAGATCCGTAATGTGAACGAGGCCATCGACACCACCAAGATCCACGAACACTCCGAAATCCGTGATCGCCTTTGCGTGGCCTTCGAGAATTTGGCCCTTTTCCAGACTGCCCAATATCGTCTGGCGTTGGCTTGAAAGCTCTTCTTCCACCAGAATTTTGTGACTCACCACAACATTCTCCGAGGGGTGGTTCACTTTCACTACTCTAAAATCCATTTCTCTTCCGATGAATGCGTCGAAATCCCGGACAGGTCGAACGTCAATCTGAGAGCCCGGCAAGAACGCGTCGAGTCCCAAAAGATCCACGACGATTCCTCCCTTCGTCCGCCGGACGCAACGCCCACGCAAAACCTCCCCCTTCTCAAATGAGCGCACTACTTGTTCCCACACCCGCATGAAATCTGCCCGTTTGCGGGACAGCACCAACTGCCCATCTTTGTCTTCAACACTCTCGAGGAAGACTTCGATTTGATCACCAACTTTGAGCTCTTTCAGATTTGTAAACTCTGTGACAGGCACTGATCCTTCCGACTTAAATCCAATGTCGACCGAAACGCTCGAGTCGCCAATATGGACGATCTTTCCTTTGACAATTTGGCCAGCCGTAATAGAACTGAGCGTGCCTTCGTACAGTTTCGCAAGTTCGTTGTATTCAGATTCGGAATAGCCGCGTTCTTCCAACTCTTCCTTTACTTTTGTTGCATCAGACATTCAACCTCCAATAAACATCCCGCGTTGAGCAGGATTGACCTCCTCAGTTTTCACCGATGCCAGTCATGATTACATCGTCGAAAAGAGAAGCAAGATCTCCAGTAAGTGATTATTTCCGTTAATTATGGCATGACTGTCGTTACGACAAGCTGTTCAATTGCTGACTTCACTTTTTCCATTAACCATTGCGGGGTCGACGTTGCTCCTGTCACCCCGACTGCTTCTGCGCCATCAAACCATCTCTCTTCCAGTTCACCGACCTCTTCAATGAAATATGAGCGCGGGTTTTCCGAATGAACGATTTCATAGAGTACTTTCCCATTCGAACTGTGTCTTCCTGCGACAAAGATCACAACGTCATTGGATTTCGCGAATTCCCTGATCTTCTTGTCCCTGCCAGATACCTGACCACAGATGGTGTCCTTTGCGTGAAAATCCAGCGCTTCATCCTCAAACGTCCCTACGACAAGATCGTTCACTCGCTTCTCCAACTCCTCTTTGATCTTGTAGAATGTCGCCTTGTCCATGGTGGTCTGTGAGAAGAGTACCGTTTTTCGATCAATCTTGACATCCGCGAGCTCATCGACCGACTTCACCACAATTGCCTCTCCGTCCGTCTGTCCGATGAGGCCGATGACCTCAGCGTGCTCTCTTTTTCCAAAAATCACGACTTGATAACCCTGCAAATGAAATTTCCGAATCCTCTCTTGTACTTTCGTTACAACCGGGCACGTCGCGTCAATAATCGTAATACCCCGTTCCTCTGCTTTTCGGTACGTTTCGGGCGGTTCTCCGTGCGCCCGAACAAGGACTGTTACATCGTGCAACGTGTCCAGATCAGTCTTTGCAATCGTCTTCAATCCTTTTTCTTCGAGCCGTTTGATCTCCATTGGGTTGTGAATGATTTCGCCCAACGAATACATCGGCCCCCTGGCGGCGAGCTCTTGCTCAGCAATCTCAATAGTCCTCACAACTCCCCAACAGAATCCCGAGAACTTGTCCACCGTGACCTTCATACGCTCTCTCCGCTGCCGATTATTCTCTTTGCCCGCTCCACGATAAAATCGACCTGTTCATCGATCGTAAGATCGCTCGTATCGAGCTTGATGGCGTCCGGGGCCATCTTTAGCGGGCTCACTTCGCGTGTCGAATCTTTTCTATCGCGCTCTTCTATCTCTTTTTCCAGTTGCGCGTCGTCAATATCAATTCCTGCCTTAAGCAGGTCCTTCTTCCGCCTGCGTGCTCTTTCCGAGACCGCGGCAATCATATAGATTTTCAGTTCCGCTTGGGGAAGAACAATCGTGCCGATGTCTCTCCCTTCCAGAACAATACCTCCCTTTGAAGCCAGTTTTCTCTGTTCCCGGACGAGGACAGCCCGCACAGAATCGTAGCTGCTGATCGTACTGACATTGCGTGTCACGATCGGGGTTCTGATCTCCGCAGTCACGTCTTCTCCGTTGAGGAGAATTCGATTGCCTCCGGGGCCATCAGCTTCGATAACAAGATCAGCCGTTTCCGCAAACGCCTGCACGCTGGTTTTTGCTGAAACACTGATGTCTTGTCTCAGTACTCCGAGAGTAATTGCCCGATACATTGCACCGGTATCAAGATGGAGATACCCTAGCCGTTGAGCAACCAATTTTGCGGTTGTACTCTTGCCAGAGGCGGCTGGACCATCTATGGCAATCGTGATTCTCTTCAAGATCCCCCGATTCAGGTTTTAAATATACTCATATTTGGTTTGATGAGCAAATTGACTTGATTTGCCCCTTCTCTTACTGCAGTCGTTTGAAATCGCGACAAATTCGCATATATTTTTGTCGTGAAAAAGCTGACGCACGCTGAAATCGTCGCAAAACGACTAGACATTGATTCGATTTCCGATCGTGAAAGGCTTCCGGTGTGTGTAGTCGTCGACAACGTCCGCAGCCTTTACAATGTCGGATCGATTTTCCGAACTTCCGACGGCGCGCTTATTGAAAGACTCATCCTCACAGGATTTACGCCACATCCGCCACGAAAGGAAATTGAGAAGACAGCCCTGGGGTCCACGAAAAGCGTCCCTTGGCAGTATTTTCCTTCTCCCGGAATGGCACTCGATGGCTTACGTGCGGACGGTTACAGAATTTGTTGTTTGGAACTCACAGACAGAAGCGTTCCTTACTTCTCGATTCAAAAGCCCGATTTTCCGCTCTGCCTCATCATTGGAAACGAAATCAGCGGAGTGTCAAGAGACTTGATTGCTGAATGCGACACGGCGCTCGAAATCCCGATGTTCGGAACAAAGCAATCACTCAACGTTGCTGTAGCTTTCGGGGTCGCCGTGTTTGAGCTATCCAGGATTTGGCGTCACCTTTAATCAAACGCGCGAGTATAATAGTCCTCTTTTTCGTTCGTGTGTACTCGGAGGACACCTGCCCGCACCAGCTGAATGAGCGTTCTCGACGCTCTCCGCTTCGAAATATTCACAAGATCTGCAAATTCCTTCAGCGTGATCCGCTCTTTGTCGTCCAGAAACTCAAAAAGTCGCCGCTCATTCTCGCCAATCGCTATCCTCAATGGAGGAGAATCCGGATTTTCGGAACGCAAAATCCGCACGACTTCCTTGCTCGCCTCCACCGTCTTGTCGTTTACCCGGATGTAAACTTGAAGCTGGGCATCGTCCGAATCCTCGTGAAGAACGACTGCGTGCGGTTTGTCTCGACTTTCGTCGACAAACACAACGATGACATCCTTCCCTTTATATGGTACTATTTCAATTGCCACTTCAACCGGCGGTTCACAATGGAAATCAGCAACGTTCCGGATCATTTCTACTTCACTTTTTTCGCTTTCCACCCCGACGACCGAACGGTCATCATCTATTCCGAACAATACGGTTCCGCCTTTCGTATTCGCGAAACCGACGAGGGTCTTTGCAATTTTCTCCGGGTTCGACACTTTTCGTTTGAATTCCAGTTCAAAACCTTCCCCTTCTTCTAGCAGGGTGTGAATATCTTTGTAATTCATCGTACCTCCCAATGCACTCGGGCGCGCTCAATATCCTCGCGCTTCCATTCTCTCAAGGATCAATGCAGAGCGCTTCAACACATATTCCGAATTCGAGCTCGCTTTATGATCTCTTGGGTCCGGGATGACTGCGGCAAGGCGAGCCGCCTCATCTTTCGTCAAGAGCTCTGCTGATTTTCCAAAATGATACACGGACGCTGCTTCAATTCCATAGACACCATCACCCCACTCGATCACATTGAGGTAAATCTCAAGAATGCGTGGTTTTGACAGCTTTTGTTCCATCCACAAGGTGAGAACCCATTCTTTCGCCTTTCGAAGGGGGTTCTTCGACGAAGAAAGATAAAGGTTCTTGACAAGCTGTTGCGTTATTGTACTTGCACCTCTTGCCGCACGTCCTTCTTCCAGATCGCGGCTCATCGACTCCTTAAACTCAAACCAATCGAATCCATGATGTGTCCAAAACGTACCATCCTCCGCGACGATGACTGCATCGATCACATCCTTTGGTATCCTCTTGAGAGGAATCCATGATTGCAAAACTTTGACGTGTTTTCCCTCATGTCGAGCAAGGTTGACACGTTGTTCGATAAAAGCCGTTGTCGTTGGATTCTTTCTGGCAAGGGCGCTGACTTCACCAAAGGGAAGTCTGCCCACTTCCTCGATCAGCACCAATCCAATTGCTATGCTTGCGATTGATATCCAATGGGATTGTAGCCATTCAACAATCCCTTTTCTTTGCTCTGCAGAATCCTGAAGGGATGCCTCTGTCAGCATGAAAGCGAATTCTTCCTGCTGTCCAGATAACTCTGAAGTGTTATGGCCGCTGCCATCGAGTCAAGTGTGCCATTCTTTGCATTCCGTGATTTCTTCCTGGTGTTCATGTCAAGAAGGGTTTGCCGTGCAATCGATGTCGAGTATCGTTCATCCCAGGGAAATACGTCGAGACCAATTTCGGATCGGAGGCGCTCAGCAAATGCATCGACTTCTTGTGCCTTCTTTCCTTTGTCGCCGCGCAGAGTCACCGGCATGCCTATGACAAACGCCCCAACGCTCTCTCGCTCAACGATTGCTCTGATGTACTTCCATATAGTTTCGTCGTTCCGAAGAGTCTCATACGGCGTCGCTATGATTCCCAGTGGATCACTGAGTGAAAAACCGATTCGCCGGCTGCCATAATCAATTCCCAAAATCCGCTTCGGCGTTTCCATAGT
>Ga0335081_10005811_pt1 | contig 19558 bp, 17 predicted proteins | sample Lox_Sample_35_FD_206713 | JGI IMG/M metagenome (GOLD analysis project Ga0335081, IMG submission 206713) | Soil microbial communities from Loxahatchee National Wildlife Refuge, Florida, United States - Lox_Sample_3.5 | ecosystem: Environmental > Terrestrial > Soil > Wetlands | place: USA... | reverse complement strand
AGGAGAGTTCTCATGGGGGGGTGACCCGGCCTGTGGTGGAGGAGGATATTGCCAATATGAGCCATCCGTTTGAAAGAATCAAGAAACTTGATATCTTGCGCAATTCCTGCCGATCAACCCCAATTGTAATGAAAGGCTGATGATGGCGATTGCAGTCCGAAAGGCGCTCCCTTCCGACGGGACCACTGTTCTTGCGCTCGTGAAGGCGCTTGCAGACTATGAGAAACTCTCGCCTCCGGATCCGGACGCGCAGCAGAGACTCCTCCGCGACATATTCGCTCCCCGGCCGCGCCTCGAATGTTATCTTGCCGAAGCCGAAGGCGCGGCGGTCGGATACGCGTTCGTGTTCGAGACGTACTCGAGTTTTCTCGCTCTCCCGACGCTCTACCTCGAGGATCTGTTCGTGCTGCCCGCCTGGCGGGGGAGGAAGGCGGGCTTCTCACTCTTCCGCGCCATGGTCGCGGAGGCAGCTTCCCGCGGGTGCGGCCGGATGGAATGGACCGTTCTCGACTGGAACGAGCCGGCAATCAACTTCTACAGGCGTTCGGGCGCAAAGCACATGAAGGAGTGGCACCTCTACAGGCTCGTGAAGGAGGAGATCGATTCGCTCCTCGACTCGAGCGCATAGGTGCAAAATCAACGGAGAACGCCAAATTATCAAACATTTCGGGACAAAATCACAGAGGTGACACTTCTCCGTGTGACTTCACGCACAATGTCTTACCCCAAACCTTCGCATATTTTTTGCGAACAGAGACAGGCAATCACGGGGCATGACTTATGGATATACTTCTGGTCGACGACAACGAGGACTATCTCTTCCTGGTCACTGAGGTCCTGAGGAAAAACGGGTACACCGTTCACACGGCAAAGGACGGGATGGAAGGGTGCGAGGTCCTGACGAAGACGGACATCGACCTGATCATCTCTGATATCCGCATGCCCCGGCTGGACGGCGTGAAAATGCACGCCTTCGCCCGGGAGATCGACCGGTACAAGCGGACGAAGTTCATATTCATCTCCGGGTTCCGCGACGTGTATTCGCAGGTGATCAACATCGACCCGAAGCTCGACTTCCTCCTGGACAAGACGACTCCCGTGCAGGACCTGCTCAAGCTCGTCGATGAACTGGTCTTTGGCCGAATGGAAGGTGCCTGGGCCTAGCGGAGCCGGCGCGCGAGCACGACGACGCCGCGCGCCGTGAAAGAGCCGCCCCCCGCGGCAGTCGCCTCTATGTAGATGACGTATATCCCCATACGCGCCGTCAGCCTCGCGTCGTCGCGGCCGTCCCATATGCACTCCCCCCGGCCCGTGGACGGGGCGCACGTCGCAAGCGTCCTCACAAGCCTTCCCCTCGCATCGAATATTCTCACAGACACGCTCCAGACCCCTGAGGGGATGCTGTAGCTGATCACGGAAGCATCGTCGTGGCCGTCCCCGTCGGGTGAAAACGGATTGGGAGACGCTGTGACGCCCCCCGGGGCGGCACTCCGCGCGAGGGCAACGCTGTTCCTGCGCCCCGGCGTCCCCCCCTCGACGAGCGTACACGTGCTCCAGTTGGCAGGATCGTTTGATCTCCCGGGGGCAAGTATCCGCTCAAGCGACCTCCCCGATTTGTCTGATACGGAGGGATTGTGCCACGAGGGGGAGTAAGCGACACTGTCTGAGACGGATCCCCACGGGTCGACAAGGAGGAGCGTTGCTCCGTCGTTGTTGAGCCGCGCTTCCCATGAGGAGGGGATAATGACGGGTGCGGAACCAGGATCGAGGAGCGCCGGGAAGAACCGGTAGATCGAGGAATCCTCGGCCAGGACAACGAACCCCCCCGGCGAAACGGGCGCCCCGCAGGGGGAGAACACTTGCGTCCTGTCTTTCACTCCTCCAGTCCCCTTCACGATGAGCCTCCACGCATTCGGATTCACGGCCCTGGGCCCGCTCGCCATGAATTCAACGTATTCCGATTCCCCCGGAAGAGGGGCGTACATGATCTCGTTGATGACCAGAGAGCCGGAAGAAGGCGTGACGTCAAATCCGACGGGGAGCATGTCGTCTGAAGGGTCACCGTCCAGTGTGTCGCGCACCGCCGCTATGAGCGAATTGATCCCCTCTGCGGGGGCATCCAGGCGGAGGATCACGCTCACCGAATCCAGCGGGAGGAGCGCGCCCGGGGGGTACGCCGAGGCGAGCGAGCCGCAGGGAACCGGGCTGAGAGAGTCGCCGCAATTTGTGAAGAGCCCGACCGAGAACCCGGACGCCGGAAGCATGCCGGTATTGGTCACCGTCGCCGTGACATCAACCGGGTCGCCCGCGCGCGGTCGGAGGGGGGAAGCGGACACCCGGGAGAGTGAGAGGTTATAGGGGGGATGAACGGTCATTGCAAAATCGTCGAGGCGGAGCGTCCCCGCGCTCCCCGTCGCCGCGGGAATGATGCGGATGCGAAACCGAACGCCGTTTCTCCCTGCAAGATCGCGTGGAATGTCGCAGGATGCCTGCACGTACGAAGTCGCTCCGTCACTCCGGAGCGTGTCTCCGGGCAGCGGCGACCACGCCGTGCCCCCGTCCGGGGAGAAATCGAGAACGAGCGAAGCGGCAAACGTCGAAGACCTTCGCACCCAGAACGTGAGCCGGGAGGGAATCACCGCGCCGAAGTCGCAGAGCGGCGTGGCGAGCCACTGAGCGACGGTTGCATTTGTCGCCGAGACGCAGCACGGGAGCGACCGGGGGGCGCTCTGGCTCACCGTCATGTCGTCTGCGGCCGCGTTTCTCGCGCGGGAGGACTGCCACCCCGAGGGAAGCGCGGGAGGCGACGCGGTATCGAAATTCTCTCTCCAGGGGAACTCGCGCACCTGAGCGTCGCACTGAGCAGCACGAAAGAGGAGCGCGCTCGCAATGAGGCAGAGCGGAATTTCTGTCAAAACGGGGGAGTTCACACAAACCCCGGTTTGTTTGACTTTTCAGGCGATTTTCACTATATACGGGGCGCATACTACTACACACGACCATGGACCAGTTACGAATTCTCTTTGTCGATGATGACGCCGACCTGCGGCGCATCGTCAAAGACCAGTTGGTCCCCCAGGGGTTCGTAGTGGATGAGGCGGAAGACGGGGCGAAGGCGATAGGACTGCTCGAGAGAGGGAACTACAACCTGATGCTCCTCGACATCAACATGCCCGTCAAATCAGGCATCGACGTCCTGAAGTTCATCAAGGAGAAGGGGCTCTCCTGCAAGGTCATCATGCTCACCGGCCGCGTGGGATTCTCCGTGGCGACCGAGACGCTGAAGCTCGGGGCCGATGATTACATCACGAAGCCGTTCAATATCGACTATCTGCTCTTCGCGATAAAGAGGGTGGTGGGAAAGACCTAGATTGCTTCGGGGGCGCGAACGGCGCGCCCCCTCGCAATGACAGGTTGAGACCTTCCTTACGTACCTGCCGAGTAGTCCTCCGAATACTTGACCTGTTCATCGGTCAGCGCGTCGATCCGGATCCCCTGCGTCGAGAGCTTGACCCCCGCGATCTCCTGGTCCTGCGCGGCCGGGATGTCATGCACGGCGTTCTTCAGGCGTATCCCCTTCTTGTGGAGATCGACCAGGCGGAGCTGGGACATGAACTGGTTGGCGAACGACATGTCCATCACCTCCGAGGGGTGCCCCTCGGCGGCCGCAAGGTTCACCAGGCGCCCCTGCGCCAGCACGTAGAGCCGGCGGCCGCTCTTGAGCAAGTACTCCTCGTTGTTCATCCTGATCTCGCGCTTTGATTTCGTCAGCTTCGCAAGCTGGACGAGGTTCACCTCGCAGTCGTAGTGGCCGGTGTTGCAGACGATGGCGCCGTCCTTCATCGCGCGGAAGTGGCGGTCGACCACCACGTCCTTCACCCCCGTGGCGGTGATGAAGAGATCCCCCACCTTCGCGGCGTCGTCCATTGTCATCACGCGGAAGCCCTCCAGCGTCGCCTTCAGCGCGGCGGTGGGCTTCACCTCGGTCACGATCACGTTCGCGCCGAGGCCCTTGGCCCGGAGCGCGACCCCCTTGCCGCAGTGTCCGTAGCCGGCGACCACGACGTTTTTGCCGGCCAGCAGCACGCTGGTGGCCCGGAGCACGCCGTCGAGCGTCGACTGTCCCGTCCCATAGACGTTGTCGAAATCCCACTTGGTCTCGGCGTCGTTCACGGCGATCACCGGGTACTTGAGCGCCCCGTCGGAGGCCATGGCCCGCAGGCGGTGGACGCCCGTGGTCGTTTCCTCCGTCCCCCCGATCACGTACTTCTCCGCGAACTCGGGGTGCTTGTTGTGGATCGTGAAGATCAGGTCCGCGCCGTCATCGAGCGTCAGGTTTGGGTGGAAGCGGAGCGTCTCCTCGATGCACCAGTAAAACTCCTTGACGTTCATCCCGTGCCACGCGAAGATGGAGATCCCGTCCCCGGCAAGCGACGCGGCAACCGCGTCGTTCGTCGAGAGGGGGTTGCACCCGCTCCAGCTCACCTCGGCGCCCGCATCCACGAACGTCCGCACCAGCACCGCAGTCTCCTTGGTGACGTGCAGGCACCCGGCGATCCTGTACCCCTTGAACGGCTTTATCCTGGCGTACTTCGCGCGGAGCGCCATCAGCACGGGCATCCGGGATTCCGCCCACTCGATGAGGCGATCTCCTTCTCCCGCAAGCTTGAGATCCGCGACTTTGGATTTTCCTGATGGTGATTTCATGCATCCTCTATATTTTGGACTTGAGATTGCCACGCCCGAAAGCGGCGTGGTCCAAAGAGCGGACTTCGCTTACTTGATCGACTTCAGGAGGAGGTCGACGAGGTCAAGCTTCTCCCATGTGAACTCCCTGTCGCTGCGGCCGAAGTGGCCGTACGCGGCCGTCTTCCTGTAGATCGGGCGCCTGAGGTCCAGCCGCCTGATGATGCCGCGCGGCGTCATGTCGATTTCCTTGAGGATCACCTTGTCCAGCTCGATGTCGGGGATCCTCCCCGTGCCGAACGTGTTGACGTGGACCGAGACCGGCTGCGCAACGCCGATCGCGTAGGCGACCTGGATGAGGCATTCGTCCGCAAGCCCGGAGGCGACAAGGTTCTTGGCGATGTGGCGCGTGGCGTATGCGGCGCTCCTGTCCACCTTCGACGGATCTTTCCCTGAAAACGCGCCGCCGCCGTGCGGGGCTTTCCCGCCGTAGGTGTCGACGATGATCTTGCGTCCCGTCAGCCCGGTATCCCCGTGAGGTCCGCCGATCTCGAAACGGCCGGTCGGGTTGACGTGGATGATCGTGTTCCTGTCGAGCAGCTCGGACGGGATCACATGGCGGATGACGTGGCGGATCACCTCGTCCCGGATCTTCTTCTGCGTCACGCCGGGGTCGTGCTGCGTGGAGATCACGACCGTGTGGACGCGGACCGGCCTGCGGCCGTGGTACTCGATCGTGACCTGGGACTTCGCGTCGGGGCGGAGCCACGACATGACGGAGGAGTGCTTCTTGCGGATCTCGGCCAGCCGCCGCACCAGCTTGTGGGCGAACATCAGCGACATCGGCATGTACTCCGGCGTCTCGTTCGTGGCATAGCCGAACATCATGCCCTGGTCTCCCGCCCCGCCGGTGTCCACGCCGCGCGCGATGTCGGGCGACTGTGCGTGGATGCTCGAGATCACCGAGCACGAATCCGCGTCAAAGCGGTACTCCGCCTTCGTGTACCCGATCTCGCGGATCACCTGGCGAACGATGTCCTGCACTTCGATGTAGGCATGCGTCGTGATTTCGCCCCCGACGAGCGCGAGGCCCGTCGTGACGAACGACTCGCACGCGACGCGCGCGTTCTTGTCCTGCGTGAGAATGGCGTCAAGAACCGCATCCGAAATCTGGTCGCAGACCTTATCCGGGTGCCCTTCCGAGACCGATTCCGACGTGAAGAGGTATGCCATGGTGCTCCTTGCGTGAGTGAAGTGGTGCCGGGGGTTCGCGCCGCTAAAACAGGTCGATTTCGGAGGCGCCCCCCACGTTGATCTTTCTGTAGCTCCCCGTCAGGACGGACCCGTTGCCGACGATCGAATTCTCAAGCAGGGCACCGTGGACGCGGGCATTTTCGCTGATGATGGAATTCCTGATCACCGCATCCGAGATCTCCGCCCCGTCGCCGACGCTGGTGTTGGGACCGATAATGCAGTTGACGAGCACCGCGGTCGGGGCGATGTACACCGGATGGTTGACGACGACCCCGGGGAGCGTCCTGCTCGTGGAGTGCTTTTCCAGGAGCGCGCGGTTGGTGGAAAGGAGGGTTTCCGGCTTCCCGCAATCGTACCATCCCTCCACCATGAACGGCACCATCGGTTCGCCCCGCTCGATCATCATCTGGAGGGCGTCGGTGAGCTGGTATTCCCCCTTCGTGCGGCGATCGGAGGCGACGAGATCGTCGAGGCACTCCAGGAGCAGCCGCGGGCGGCGAATATAATAGAGGCCGACGACGGCGAGGTTCGTCGCCGGTTTTTCGGGCTTCTCCACCAGGCGCGTGATGCGTCCGTCCGCCACCTCGGCAACGCCGAATCTCCGGGGATCGTCCACGGCCTTCACGCCGATCGCCGATGTCCCGCCGCGGAGGACAGGCGAGAGGTCCACTTCGAAGATCGTGTCCCCCAGTATGATGAGCACGGGGTCGTCCGTGATCGTCCCCCGCGAGAGGTGAATCGCGTGTCCGAGCCCGAGCCGCTCCTCCTGCTCGACGTACTCCGCCCGGAAGTGCGGGTACGCGCCCGCGACGTATTCCCGGATCTTGTCGCTCATGTGGCCGACAACGATCGTGGCGTCGGTAATGCCCTCGCCCACGATCTTATCGATGATGTGGCCGAGGATCGGCTTGCCCGCGACGTTCAGGAGGACTTTGGGAAGAGCGTACGTGTGGGGCCGGAGCCGGCTTCCCACTCCGGCGACGGGGATGATGGCGCGCATCGAATCGGGAGTCCCAATCAGGACGTAAATGCAAAGGTCTTTTAAGGTAACGAAAGCGTCCCGAAGAATCAACACTCGCCCGGCGGATTGATTCTCAGGGGGCAAATCGCTATACTCCCGCGAGAGTCCTTATCCACCCCCGGTTCGCATGCCCAGAAAATCCCCCGGTCACAGGACGACGTCTCGCAAGAAAGAGCACGTCGACATCACGCTGACGAGGGACGTCCGCTTCAGGGGAAAGACCACCGGCCTCGAACACCTCGAGTTCGTCCACAACGCGCTCCCCGAACTCGACATCGCCGAGGTCGACACGCACACGCGCTTCCTCGGGCATGAGCTTGCGCTCCCGTTGATGGTCTCGTGCATGACCGGCGGCTACGCGCGGGCGCTCGCCATCAACCGCGATCTGGCGGCGGTGTGCGAATCGGCGGGCATCGCGCTCGGCGTCGGGAGCCAGCGCCAGGCGCTCGAGAACACCGTCTACCATCGCACGTTCAGCGTGGTGCGCGAGGCGGCTCCGTCGATCCCCGTGGTCGGCAATATCGGCGCCGCCGAGGTCGCGCGCATGAAGGATGCTTCGCCCGCGCTCCGCCTGGCGGAGCTCGTGCGCGCGGACGCATTCGCGGTCCACCTCAACCCGCTCCAGGAATTCCTGCAGCCGGAAGGGACGCCAGCCTTCCGCGGCGTGCTCTCGGGCATCGGCATGCTCGCCCGGAGCCTCCCGATCCCCCTTATCGTTAAAGAGATCGGTGCCGGGCTCTCGGCGGCGGTCATCCGCCGGCTCCTCGATGCCGGCGTTTCGATCATCGACGTCGCGGGGGCCGGGGGAACAAGCTGGGCCGGCGTCGAGGCGATCCGGAGGAAGGACCCGCCGGACGGGGCGCCATTCTGGGACTGGGGCATCCCTACGGCAATCGCACTCCAGGAGGCGGCCGCGCTCCGCCGGGAGGGGCGTCAGATGACGCTTATCGCCTCGGGAGGGATCGCCTCCGGGCTCGACGTCGCCAGGTGTCTCGCTCTCGGCGCGGATATCGCCGCCTCGGCGAGGCCGCTCCTGGAAGCCCTCGCGCGCGGAGGGAGGAAAGGTCTCTCCGCACTCATTGCACGCTGGGCGCTGGAGCTGCGGGGAGCGATGTTCCTCACCGGGTCCGCGCGCGTGGCGGACCTCCGCGCCGCACAGCTCGTCAGGTACCCCCGGTCATGAACGACGCGGCATTCCGGCGGCGCTACGAGACCATCAGGGTGCGCATCGAACAGAGGCTGAAGCGCACCAGGCCCGCCCGCGGGGCGGCGCGACTCCGGGAGGGGTGCCGCTACGCCCTCCAGGGGGGAGGCAAGCGGGTCCGCCCGGCGCTGCTCGTGCTCGCGTGCGAGGCCGTCGGCGGCCGCGCCGCTGCGTCGCTTGACGCCGCGGCGGCGATCGAGATCATGCACAACTTCACGCTGGTCCACGACGACATCATGGATAACGCCGACGCCCGGCGCGGCCGGCCGACGGTCCACCGGGCATGGAGCGCGAACGACGCGCTGCTCGTCGGCGACGTGCTCGTGGGCGCATCGTACGAGTCGCTCCTGCGCACGAAGGGACCCGCGCAGAGCGCGCTCGCCGGCGTCCTGACGCGTGGCCTCCTGGACGTGTGCGAGGGACAGGCGCTCGACCTGGAATTCGAAAAGCGGTCGGACGTGACGGTGCGGGAATACTTCCGGATGATCGGGAAGAAGACCGGCGCGCTCCTGGCCACGGCAGCGGAGCTCGGGGCGCTCCTCGGCGGGGGCACGCCCGCCCGGGTCGCGGCGCTGCGCAGGTTCGGTCTCCGGCTCGGCATCGCCTTCCAGGTACAGGATGACCTCCTGGACGTGGTCGGCGACCCGGCGGGGTTCGGGAAGACGATCGGCGGGGACATCCTCGAAGGAAAGAGGACGTACCTCCTGCTGACCGCGGCGGCAAGGGCCGCGGGGAGCGATCGTGACCTTATCGCCCGCGTCATGGCCAGGGAGGGTTCGCCGGGACTCTTCAAGAGCACCGGGGGCGCCGTCACGCCCGCCGGGCGGTCGTTCGTGGAAGACGTCCGGCGCGCGTACGGGGAGTGCGGGGCGATTGACGACGCGCGCGGAGTCGTCCGGCGGACCACGCGCGGCGCGCTCCGGGAGCTTGACCGTCTTCCGCGGAGCACGGCGCGCGAGATGCTCCGGTGGCTCGCGGACGAACTGGTGCACAGGGCGACATGACGCCGCGCGCTCGGGGGGGCGTTGAACCCTCATGATTGAACGGACGGTCACCATCGTGAACTCCAAGGGCCTTCACACCCGCCCCGCGGCGAGCCTCGTCAAGACCGCCGCCCGGTTCCAGGCGGAGCTCACGATCAGGAAGGACAACCTCGAGATCAACGGCAAGAGCATCATCGGCGTCATGACGCTGGCCGCGGAACAGGGCTCGACGCTGACGCTCGTGCTTGACGGCCCGGACGAGGAAGAGGCGTGCCGCGCGCTGGAGGACCTCTTCCGCCGGGGATTCGACGAGGAGTGACATGGACGGAACACCCGCCACAGGAAGCGAGATCGTTCTGAGGGGGGTCGCCGCGGCGCCGGGGATCTCCCACGGGCCGGCCTACATCTACAGCAAGGTCATTCCCCGCGTCGAGCAGAAGCAGATCACGCCGGAGGAAGTGCCCTCGGAGATCGCGCGGTTGCGGAACGCGAACGCCCGCTCGGACAAGGAGCTGCAGAAGATCCACGCGTTCGCCGAGCAGAAGCTCGGATCCGACAACGCGCGCATCTTCGAGGCGCAGCTCATGATCCTCGCCGACGCGATCCTCATGGGAGCGATCGAAGGGCGGATCGCGCGGGAGCTGAAGAACGCCGAGTTCATCGTGGCGGACGAGATCACCAAGTACAAGCAGATCATGCTCGCCTCGCACGACGAGTACATGCACGAGCGGGCGCACGACGTCGACGACGTCATGAACCGCATCATCCGGAACATCCAGGACCAGAAGCTCTTCTCGCGCCTGGAGGGGGCGTCGATCATCGTCTCCGAGACGCTCACGCCGTCCGACACGGTGATATTCAGCCGCAACCAGGTGCTCGGCTACGCGACGGACCTGGGGGGCATCACCTCCCATGCCGCGATCCTTGCCCGTTCGCTCAAGATCCCGGCCGTGGTCGGGCTCCGCACGTGCACGAAGACGATCGCCACGGGGGACACGATCGCGATCGACGGGTACGCGGGCGTCGTCGTCGTGAACCCGGGCGACGACACGCTGCAGGCCCTCGAGCGGAAGAAGGAGCGGTTCCGCGACTTCGAAGAGCGGCTCGTCACGATCGCCCCGCTGACCGCGGAGACGCCGGACAGGAAGCGGATCGAGCTGTCGGCGAACATCGAATTTGACACGGAGCTTGAATTCGCCCGCACGCAGGGGTCGGCGGGCATCGGTCTCTTCCGGACGGAAAGCCAGCTGATCGGCAGGGCGACGTACCCCTCGGAGGAGGAGCAGTTCGCCGTGTACGAACGCGTCGCCGGGGGTGTGTTCCCTCACTCCGTGATCTTCCGCGCGTTCGACGTGGGAGGAGACAAGCTCTCCCCGGACGCGGAGCACGAGGCCAACCCCTTCCTGGGCTGGCGGGGCATCCGGGTGCTGCTGGACCGCCCCGAGCTGTTCCTCGACCAGATCCGCGGGATCCTCCGGGCGAGCACGCGCAAGAACGTCCGGATCATGTTCCCGATGGTCTCGACGCTCGCGGAACTCCGGCGCGCCCGGGAGATGGTCGCCCGCGCCAAGCAGGAGCTTGACGCCCGGAACGTCCCGTACGACCCTGCGATCAAGATCGGCGTCATGATCGAGGTGCCCGCCGCGGCGGTGCTCGCCGAGCAGATCGCGGCGGAATCGGACTTCCTGAGCATCGGGACCAACGACCTGATCCAGTACCTGCTCGCCGTCGACCGCGACAACGCGGCGGTGGCCCCGCTCTACCAGCAGTTCAATCCCGCGGTGCTGCGCACGATCAAGAACATCATCGACGCCGGCCACCGGCGGGGGGTGTGGGTGGGAATGTGCGGAGAGATGGCGGGCGACCCGTTCGCCACGGTGCTGCTGGTGGGGATGGGGATCGACGAGCTGAGCGTGCTGCCCAGCGTGCTGCCCGAGATCAAGAAAGTCATCCTCTCGGTCCGGTTCAAGGACGCCAAGCGGGTGGCGGACAGGGTGCTCGCGATGTCGACGGAACAGGAGATCAGGGACCACCTCTCCTCCATCACCCGGGACAAGGTCCCCGAGATCCCCCTGGACGAATAGGCGCCGGGGCGGGAACCGGCCCCCGCAGCGCGGGTGTTTAGCAACCGGGACAGGCCCGGCCACGCACACATGCAACCCCGGATGAACTCCACACAGACGACGATCACACGATTCCGCCGGGAGCCGGCGCAGGCATGACCCGGCAGCAGAAAATCGGCATCCTGGTCGCCCTCCTCACCCTCGCAGCAATTCTGTTCGTGTCCATTTTCCGGAACGGGACCTCCTGGTAACCCTCCGGTTGCGCGTGGGGCCGGAAGTCGTTATCATTTCCTGCGAGCATCTCGGATCCGCGATGAACCGGTTCGGCTCTTTATATGCGCTGGCGCTCCTGCTCCTCCTGGTGTGCCTCCCTCCCGCCGCGCGCGCGCAGTTTTTCTACTTCGGCCGCAACAAGGTGCAGTATACCGAATTCGACTGGCGCGTCCTGAAGACCGACCATTTCGATATCTACTATTACTCCGCGATGAAGGACCTGGCGGAGCGCGGAGCGCACTTCGCGGAAGAGAGCTACGCGCTCCTCCAGCAGAAGTTCAACCACACGGTCAACGTCCGCATCCCGCTGATCTTCTACAGCTCCCACCTCCACTTCGAGCAGACGAACACCACCGAGGGCTTCATCGACGAGGGCATCGGCGGCTTCTTCGAGTACCTGAAAGGGCGCGTCGTGATCCCGGCCGACGGCTCGGTGTCGGAGTTCCGCCACGTGATCCGCCACGAGCTGGTGCACGTCTTCATGACGAGCAAGCTCGCCAGGATACTCGCCGATCACAGGAAGGCGGGGGACCGCTCGCCCCCCCTCTGGTTCACGGAGGGCCTTGCCGAGTACTGGTCGACCGCCTGGGACGCCCAGGGGGAGATGGTGATGCGGGACGTCGTGCTGAACGGGACGGTGGCGGGCCTGAGCGACATGGACAGGATCTACGGGACGTTCATCATGTACAAGGAGGGACAGAACGCCCTCGGCTATCTCTCCCGCACGTTCGGGGAGGAGAAGATCCTCCTCCTGATGGAGAACTTCTGGAAGGAGTCGTCGTTCTCGGACGATTTCAAGATCACGATCGGGAAGGACTACCGGGAGTTCGACGAGATGTGGCTGTACGACCTGAAGAAGCAGTACTACCCCCTCCTCGCCGCGCACGACGCCCCGAGCATGGCGGCCGTCGACGTGGTCCGCGAAGGGTTCAGTGCCAAGCCCGTCGTCTACGAGGCCGACAGCGTCCGCACCGTCTACTTCATCGGCAACCGGACGGGGTACACCGGCATCTACCGGAAAAACCTGGACGAGCACGACATCCACGCGCAGGCCGAGTGCGTGATCCAGGGGGAGAAGACGGACGAGTTCGAGGCGTTCCATCCCTTCCAGAGCAGGATCGACGTGTCGACGGACGGTCGGCTGGCATTCGTCACCAAGAGCGGCGAGCACGACGCGCTCCACATCTATGATCTCCGGACGGGTGAGATCACCGCGACATACCGTTTCAAGGACCTCGTCAGCATCGGCTCCACCTCCTGGTCTCCCGACTGCCGCCGGATCGTCTTTTCGGCGATCGACGCGGCGGGCGACGACGACCTCTACATCCTCACGCTGGGGACAAAGGACCTCCAGCGGCTGACGAACGACTACTACGACGACCGGGATCCCGCCTGGTCCCCGCGCGGCGATGCCATCGCGTTCTCGTCCGACCGGGGCCCCGGGGGGAGCGCGGGGGTCTACAACCTCTTTCTCTACACGCTCGAGTCGGGCCGCATCGACTACCTGACGTACGACAGCGCCTCGGCCGGTGCCCCCGCGTGGTCCAGGGACGGCGCGTCGCTTGCGTTCACGTCGGAGCTCGGCGGCGTCAAGAATATCTGGGTGATGGACATGGCGCCGGGCGCGCCCCGTGCGGCGAAGCGGCTCACCCGGTTCATCACGCCGGCATTCGACCCGGCATGGACGAAGGGGGGCGACCTCGTCTTCGGGACGTTCGAGAAGCTCTCATTCCAGATCCGCTCGATCAAGGACGTCCGGGCGATCCTGGACACGACCACGGAGATCCGCCGTGTCGAGTTCCAGGACAAGGAGGCCCCCTGGGAGGCCAGGACGCTCGCCGGGGCGTCGGAGATCAAGCGCCCGCGCTACCGGGGGGAGTACAGCCTGGACGTTGCGGAGAGCGCAATTTCCACCGACCCGGTGTTCGGCACAGTCGGTGGAGCGATCGTCGCGCTCAGCGACCTGCTGGGCAACGACCAGTACTACTTCCTGCTCTATAACACGGCCCAGTCGGAGTCGGACTTCCTCTCGAGCTTCAACATCGCGATTTCCCATATCTCGATGGGCCAGCGGACCAACTACGCGTACGGGATCTACCGGTTCACGGGACGCCGCTACGATCTCTCCGTCTCCGACGACTACTTCTACGAGCGTGTGTACGGGGGATACTTCGCCATGAGCTACCCCCTGAGCAAGTTCGAGCGGATCGAGTCGAGCGTGAGCCTCAGCAACTCGGACCGGGAGCTGATCGGGGACTTCGTGGAGCGGCGGGCGCTCCTGCTCTCCAATTCCATCTCATTCGTGCACGACAATTCCCTCTGGGGACCGAGCGGGCCGCTGGACGGTAGCGCATTCAGCCTCACGCTCGCGTACACATCCGACATCCAGTATTCCAACGTCGACTACTACTCGGTCATAGCCGACTACAGGAACTACCTCCGCATCGCCCAGAGGAGCGCGTTCGCCTCCCGCTTCTGGCTCTTTTACAATGACGGCAAGGAATCGCGGCGGTTCGTCATGGGCGGGAGCTGGGACCTGCGTGGCTGGCCCCTCTGGTCGCTCAGGGGAGAGAAGCTCTGGCTCACGAGCCAGGAGCTCCGGTTCCCCTTCATCGACCAGTTCGCCGTCAAGTTCCCCTTCGGCGGCATCAGCTTCTGGTCCATCCGCGGCGCGCTCTTTTTCGACGCCGGGAGCGCGTGGGACACGCAGTACACGCAGACGTACGGCAGCGTCGGCGGGGGGCTCAGGATGAACCTCGGCGGCGTGCTGGTGCTCCGCTACGACGTCGGCAAGCGGATCGAGAACAACTTCACGTCGTTCCAGCAGGGGCTCTTCTCGCAGTTCTTCTTCGGGTGGGACTTCTGATGCACCCGCCGTCCCACGTCCGGCGGTGTCTCCGGCGCCTCGTCCCCGCGCTTGCGGCCGGCGCGCTCGTCGCCGGGTGCTCGTCGCTCCGCCTCGAGCGGCACCTCGCTGCACGCCCCGACGATTGGCCCACGTTTGCGCGGACGACGGTGCACACGGCGGCCGCGTCCTGCACGCTCGCCCCGCCGCTGACGCTCGCCTGGACGCAGGACGTTTCGGCGGGCACCGGGAACGGCTCGCCCGTGGTGATGGATAGCATCGTGTTCGTCGGGACGCTCCGGGGCGAGCTGTTCGCAATCAGCGCGGCCACGGGAAAATCGTTCGGCTCGATCTCCCTCGGCGACGCCATCGAGGGATCTCCCGTCATCGACGCAAACGTCGCATACGTCGCGTACTCCCACACGCCGATGTCCCTGGTCGCCCTCGACCTGATCGACGGGCACCCGCGCTGGAAGATGTCGTACGGCGACGTGGAAGTCACCCCATGCCTCTACGGGGGAAGACTCTTCCTGGGAAATACCGAGGGGACGTTCTTCTGCACTGAGCGGATCACGGGGGCCGAGCGGTGGCGCTTCCGCCTCCCCGACAACACGGCGCTCAAGGGGATCCGTTCGTCGGCGGCGGCGGACAGCGGGGCGGTCGTCTTCGGCGCCGAAGACGGGAAAATCTATGCGCTCAACGCCGAGACCGGCGCCCTGCGGTGGGCGTTCGACACGGGGGCGCCCGTGGAGGCGGCACCCCTTATCACCGCGGGGAAAGTGATCGCGGGGAATCTCCACGGGATCCTCTGCGCCGTGGATCTCCGCACGGGGCAATCCCTCTGGGAGTCCCCGACCGGCGCACCGGTCTACGCCAACGCGGTCCCGGCGGGGGACCTGGTGGTCGTCGGCAACCTGGCCGGCAGCATGTCGGCGTTCAGGCTGAGCGACGGCATGAAGGCGTGGAGGACGGACCTCGAGGGGCCCGTCAACTCGGGCGCGGTGCTCTCGGGCAACACGCTCTACGTCGGGACGATGAAGAAACTCGTGTACGGGCTCGATGCCCAGGACGGGGCAGTCACCTGGAAAGTGGAGGCGGGAGGGCGCATCAGGACTTCTCCCGCGGTTGCGTTCGGTTGCCTGTTTGTCACGACCGACGAGCACGACCTGCTCGCGTACAGGGAGGCACAATGACCCCGCTCGTTGCGGCGATTCTCATGGCCGGCTCGCTGGCCGGCACCGGACCCGGCACCGCGCAGGACACGGCGCCCGCGGCGAAGTGCACGCTCACGATCCGGACGGGCGCAGATACCGCGAGCGTTTTCATCGACTCCGTCCGCGCGGGCCGGACCCCCCTCACGCTCGATTCGCTCCGCGGCGGGGCGCACATCCTGAGGCTCGTCCAGGAAGACACGTCGGCATGGCTCACCGGAAGCATCACGGACACCGTGTACCTCTCCCCCGGCGAATCGAGGACGCTCCGCTACGCGTTCGAGCGGCGCGTGATGGTCGTGACGGACCCCTCCGGCGCACTGGTATATATCGGCGACTCGGCGGCCGGAACGACTCCGCTCGTGCTAAGCTCCCGGTCCAGCCCGCTTCCCGGCGACGTCAACGTCGTCAGGAACGGGTATGAGAGGACAATGGTCCCATTACCGTCGTCGGGCTCGGGAATAGCCAAGGCGGTCATGCATAAAATGTGGCAATCGGAAGGGCCTGATGATCCGTTCATGACGGAGAGCGGCAGTTCCGAAAGGACCGGGCTCAGGCTCTACGTCGCAGGTGGAGTGGCCGTGGCCGCGGGGGCCGCGGCGGCGTATTTCAAGATCAGAGCGGATGGCAGCAACGCCTCCTTCCAGAACACAGGGATTCCGACCTACCAGGACCAGACCCGACGCCTCGATATCTCCGCGGCCATTTCCCTCGCGGTGTCGCAGATTGCGTTCGGTTTCTTCACGTATTATCTCCTCTCCGACTGACGCTCCCCGGAAAAGCACGCCCCCGGACTTCATTTCTTGACTTTCATCACACGGGAGCCTATATTTCGTGGATTCTGAGGCGAAGTCGCAGCGTTCGCCCGATTGCGGGTCCTTTTCCTTCCAACTCTGAGTGAGGTCACCCTGAATGCACCAGTGAAGGACGAGATCGAGTTTCTCAAGAACGTCCCAATTCTGTGCGATCTGGAGCCGATGGACCTCGATACGATCTCGAAGGTCGGGGTCCGGAAAAAGTACAAGAAGGGGAGCATCATCCTCCTCGAGGAAGAGGCGGGAGCGGCGCTGTTCGTTATCGTGTCGGGGAAGGTGAAGATCGTCCGGATGGACGACGATGGTCGGGAGGTCATCCTCTCGATTCTCGGGGAGAGCGACTTTTTCGGAGAAATGGCGATCCTCGACGGGCTGGCGCGCTCGGCCAGCGTCGTGGCGATCACGAAGTCCGAGTTGTTCATGATCCACCGCCGGGATTTTCTCAAGCTCCTGCACGACTTCCCGTCTGTGGCGATCGCCCTGCTCAAAGAGCTGACCATGCGCCTCCGGAAGGCGGACGCGCAGATCAAGAGCCTGTCGCTCAAGGACGCCGCCGGGAGGGTCGCCAACGTCGTCCTCCAGCTTGCGGACGACATCGGGAAGATCAGGAAGGGGCGCGTGGAAATCGACGAGCTCCCCCTCCAGCAGGACCTTGCCAACATGGCGGGCACTTCCCGGGAGACGATCTCGCGGATGATCCACGCGTTCATCCGCGAAGGCCACCTTGAGATCGAGCGGGGGAAGCTCATTATCAATGACTACGAGAAGTTCAAGACGCGGTACCTGTAGGGACCGTTCTTCTCTGTTCTTTCTTACCCCGACCCGTGCTGCATGGATGGCAAAGCGGATCTCCATCTCCACACGACCTACTCCGACGGCGCCCTTTCCCCCAGCGAACTCGTTGACCGCGCCAGGCAGGCCGGCCTGACGGCCATCAGCATCACCGACCACGATCACACGGGCGCACTCGGCGAAGCGCTGGCGCTCGGCGCGAGAGCGGGGATCGAAGTGATCCCGGGCGTCGAACTGAGCACCATGGTCGGCGAGAGCGACGTGCACATTCTCGGGTATTTCATCGACCCCGGCGACGCCCGCCTGCAGGAGTACCTTGCCCTCTTTCGCGTCGAGCGGCGCAAGAGGGCCGAGAGGATCGTCCGGAAGCTGAACGGACTGAACGTGCCGCTGACGATCGACGGGGTCCTGCGCCGGGCGGGCGACGGGTCCGTGGGGCGTCCGCACATCGCGACCGCGCTGGTGGAAGAGGGGCTGATCGGCACCTACCAGGAAGCGTTTACGCGGTACATCGGCTTCGGGAAGCCGGCGTACGAAAAAAAGTACATGATCTCGCCGCGGGAGGCGATCAGCATGATCGCCGCGGCGGGGGGACTCTCGTTCATCGCGCACCCGTCCACGTTCATCGAGGAAGGGGTGCTGCTCGACATCATACACGCCGGCATCGATGGGATCGAGGTGGTCCACCCCTCGCACACACCGGAGCTGGTGGCGCACTACCGCGGGATCGTCGGCGAGTACTTCCTGCTGGCCAGCGGCGGGTCCGATTTTCACGGCGGGAAAAGGAACGATCTGGACGCGTTCGGCAGGTACACGGTTTCGGAGGCCGAGCTGACCATGATGCGCAGGCGGCTGCGGCAGGCGCCGCGATCCTGAACAGGCAGGAAAGGAGACCCGGATGCACACCATCGAAGGCAAGCTGCTTGCCCGCGGACGATCGTTCGGCATCGTCGTCAGCAGGTTCAACAGCCTGGTGACGGAACAGCTGCTTGCCGGGGCGACGGACTGCCTGGTGCGCCACGGGGCGGAGGACGGGGACATCACCGTGGTCCGCTGCCCGGGCTCGTTTGAAATTCCCCAGGTCGCACGGCACCTCGCCGAACGCGGGCACATCGATGCGATCATCTGCCTGGGGTGCGTCATCCGCGGGGAGACTCCCCATTTTGACTACATCGCCGCGGAAGTGGCAAAGGGGATCGGCCAGATTTCCCTGCAGGCCGACATCCCGGTGACGTTCGGGGTTCTCACCACTGAGACGCTCGAACAGGCGCTTGAGCGTGCCGGTGCGAAGGCGGGGAACAAAGGGTGGGACGCGGCTCTCTCGGCGATCGAGCTGGCGGACCTGAAGGCACAACTCTCCGAAGGGAAGAAAGGCACCAGGCACTGACAGGCGCACGCGCGGCCCCTTCCCGGCCGCACGGCCCCGCCTGCCACGCCACGGCATGAGAACGCGAGGGTGGCGCATCCTTGTGTGTGTGATTCTGGGTACCGGACCGCTCATGGGAGGGGTGGGTACCTGGAGGAACTTCACGTCGATGAAGGACGTGAAGAGCATCGCGAGGAGCGGACATAGCTACTGGGCCGCCACGAGCGGCGGCCTGTTCCGCTGGGACGAGGTGACGGGATCCTACCTGAAGCTGACAAGCGCCGAAGGACTCCTGAGCACAGACCTGACGGCAGTTGCCATCGACGCGCACGGCGATGTCTGGGCCTGCGCCTCCACCGGCATGATCCACATCTATACCCCGACCTCCGGCGTACTGCGCACAATCGCCAACATCGTGGACTTCCCGGGTCCGACCGACAAGTCAATCAACGCCATCGTCGCTTCCGGGGACACGGTGCTCCTCTGTTCCGACTTCGGCCTGAGCGTCTACAGGATAGACAAGGGGGAGTTCGGCGACACATTCACCTCCTTCGGCGGCATTTCCCCCAATAACCGGGTCAAAGTCTTCAGCGCGCTCATCAGCGGAGGGCAGTTCTGGGCGGCCCTCACCGACGGGAGCACGGGCAACTACATCGCCCGGGCCGACCTCTCCAGGCCCAACCTCCTCGATCCACAGGCCTGGACACTCCAGCAGGCGGGACCCGCGGGGAGCGTACCGGTGGCGCTCGCATCGTTTAAGGGGCGGCTCTACGCGGGCACAACCACCGGGCTCTACCGGTGGAACGGCGCCTCGTGGGACAGCCTAAAGACCCTTTCGGGAGCGTCGATCGTCGCACTCGACGGTTCGGGTCCGGCGCTGGAAGCGTGCACGGCCGCGGGAACGGTCTACACGGTAGACACCACCGGCGCCGCCACGGTCTTCGGCGCGCCGCTTTCCTACACACCCACCTCGATCGTGGCGGGGAGCACCGGAGGGCCTGCGGTCGGTACGCTGAGCGGCGGCATACAGACGTACGCGTCGTCC
>Ga0335081_10005810_pt1 | contig 19558 bp, 18 predicted proteins | sample Lox_Sample_35_FD_206713 | JGI IMG/M metagenome (GOLD analysis project Ga0335081, IMG submission 206713) | Soil microbial communities from Loxahatchee National Wildlife Refuge, Florida, United States - Lox_Sample_3.5 | ecosystem: Environmental > Terrestrial > Soil > Wetlands | place: USA... | reverse complement strand
CGTCAAGGCGCTGGTGCACTTCGACAAGAACGGTTTCGCGTACACGCTCGATCGGACGACCGGCAAGCTCCTGGTCGCCGCGCCATTCGCGCCCGTCAACTGGGCGAAGTCTGTCGACCTCGCGAGCGGCCGCCCGGTGATCGAGCCCGCCAAGCAGACCGGGGTCTCGAAGGGCAAGGTCATGGGCGTGTGTCCGTGCCTCGAGGGCGCAGTGAGCCCGGCATCGCCGCCGGCCTGGTCGCCCCGCACCCATCTCTTCTATACGTCGACCAACAACCTCTGCATGGATTACGGGGCCGCGCATGTCTCGCACCTTCGGGCCACTCCCTATATAGGCGTCGATTTCGCCTACCATCCGGGTCCCGGAGGAAACCTCGGCGCCTTCATCGCCTGGGATGCAGTGAGCGGCCGGAAGGTTTGGGAGGATAAGGAGTCATATCCAAGCTGGAGCGGGGCGCTGGTCACCGCCGGTGACGTCGTGTTCTATGGAACGCTCGACGGATGGTTCAAGGCGGTTGATGCGCACTCGGGGCAGCTGCTCTCGAAATTCAAGGTCGGCTCGGGAGTCGTGGGCAACCCGATCACCTACCGCGGTCCTGACGGCAAGCAGTACGTGGCCATCTACGCCGGCATCGGCGGCGACTGGGCGCTGCTCGCCGGAGATACGCGCTCGGACGATCCCACCGACGTGCGCGAGCCCGCGGAGTTCATGAAGGACATCGCGCGCCACACGAGTCAGGGCGGCATCGTCTGGATCTTTGGCCTGTGAAGCGGTCGCAGGTAATCGCGCTACTCGGGTGCATGACGCTTGCCGCCTGCGCCCGCACCGCCCCGGCGCCGGCCCCTGCAGCGAGCGCGGCGCCGCCCGGAATCGCCTATGAGGCACATGTCGCGGCCGGAGGCATCGCGCCCGCCGGCGGCGTGCTCAAGAATCCCCACGCGGGGGATGCCGCGGTGGCCAAGGCCGGTGAGCAGCTTTTCTCGGCGATGAACTGCGACGGCTGCCACAATCCCGGAGGCACGGGCTGGGTGGGCCCGAGCCTCGGTGATGGGCGCTGGCGCTACGGCGGCGCCGATGGGGAGGTCTTCTCTTCGATCTACTACGGCCGCCCGAAGGGAATGCCGGCCTTCGGCGGCGTCCTGGGGGCCGATGGCGTGTGGACCCTCGTGACGTACCTCCGCTCGCTGCCGCTGCCGAGTGACGTGCCGACCGAGTTGTGGGAGCAGCCGTAGGTCGTCTTGCCCTGGTCGGGGGGGCGCTCGGCGCGCTGGCAGCCGCGCGCGCTGCCGGCTATCCGCAGCCGCCGCAGGTGTTGTTCAAGGACCTGTTCATCGCGGTGCAGACGGAGGCGATTTACCCCGACAGCAAGACCTTCGTCGACGCCGTGCCGGATGCCGCACCCGAGGTGATTCTCGGCGAGTACCGGGCGGTGCATCCGGATTCTGCGGCGGCGCTCAAGCGCTTCACGGACGCCCACTTCACGCTCCCTGCGGTTCCCGCCGCCGCGGCCCCGACATCCGCACCGACGACCCTCATCGCCCATATCGATGGTCTGTGGAGCCAGCTGACCAGGACGACCACGACCGCGCCCGAGTGGTCCTCGCTCCTGCCGCTGCCGAAGCCCTACGTCGTGCCCGGCGGGCGCTTTCGCGAGATCTACTACTGGGACTCGTACTTCACCATGCTCGGACTCGTCGACAGCGGGCGGGGCGAGCTGGTCGCCGACATGGTGGAGGACTTCGCGTACCTCATCGATACCTACGGGCACATACCGAACGGGACGCGTACCTATTACCTGAGCCGCTCACAGCCGCCGTTCTTCTTCGCAATGGTGGGACTGCTGCCCGGCGGGGCGGACGCCGCCTACGCCCGCTACCTGCCGCGGCTCAAGCGCGAGTATGAGTTCTGGATGGAGGGGGCAGCGCAGCTCAAGCCCGGAGAGGCGCACCGGCGCACTGTGGCGCTTCCCGACGGGGCGATCCTCAACCGCTACTGGGACGATCGCGACACGCCGCGCGATGAGTCCTATCGCGAAGACCTCGAGCTGGCGCGCGCCAGCGGGCGCCCGCCAGGGGAGGTTTTCCGCGACATTCGTGCCGCCGCCGAGAGCGGCTGGGACTTCAGCTCGCGCTGGTTCGCCGACGCGCGCACCAAGGCGACCATCGATACGACGGACATCATCCCGGTCGATCTGAACAGCCTGCTGTACGGGCTCGAGCAGGCGATCGCAGCGGGCTGCGAGCACGGCGGCGACCGCGCCTGCGCCGCCGAGTTCCGCCACCGCGCCGCGCAGCGGCGCGGGGCCATCGATCGCTACCTGTGGAATGCCGGCGCGGGCGTCTACTTCGATTACCTCTGGACGCAGCACGCGAGCCTGATGCGGCTCTCGGCCGCAACTCTCTATCCGCTGTTCGTCGGTTGCGCCTCGCCGCGCCAGGCGGCCGGCGTGGGCGCGGCGGGGGCGGGGGCGCTGCTCAGGTCCGGCGGTCTCGTCACGACCCCGCTCGCAACCGGCGAGCAGTGGGACGCGCCCAACGGCTGGGCGCCGCTGCAGTGGATCGGTGTGTCGGGCCTCAGTCGCTACGGTGAGCGCCGCCTGGCCCGGTCCATCGCCTGCCGCTGGCTGCACAACGTGCGGCGAGTCTATGCCGAAGGCCATAAACTGGTGGAGAAGTACGACGTCGTGAGCGAGAGCCGCGGCGGTGGCGGCGAATACCCGTTGCAGGATGGCTTCGGCTGGACCAATGGCGTCACGCGGCGGCTGATGACGCTCTACCCCGCCGAGGCCCGGGCGGCACAATGTGGTGAGAACTGAGGAGAACACGTGGTAAACCCAGTGATGCAGCAGAGCGCAGGTGCCGGTGCCGATACGCCCGAGTCCTCCGTGCGGACCCTGCGCCTCTTCGTGTTCGCGCTCTTTTTCATGTTTGGCGGCATCACCAGCCTCAACGACGTGATCGTGCCCAAGCTCAAGGCGCTCTTCACGCTCAACTACGCCGAGGCGATGCTGGTGAATTTTGCATTCTTCATCGCCTACTTCCTCATCTCGATTCCGGGCGCCGCGATCGTGGCGCGCATCGGCTACATGCGCACCGCGGCGCTCGGCCTCATGACAATGACCGCGGGGTGCCTGCTGTTCATACCGGCCTCGTCGGCGGGCCTCTTCATTGCATTCCTCGGCGCCATCTTCGTACTGGGCGCCGGCATCACCATCGTGCAGGTCGTCTCGAATCCCCTCATCTCGATGCTGGGCCGCCCCCAGACCGCGCACAGCCGCCTCACCTTCGCCCAGGCCTTCAACTCCCTCGGCACGACGATCTTTCCCTACGTGGGCTCGATCCTGATCCTCGGGTCTCTCTCCCAGGTCGACCCGACCAAGCTTGCGGGTCAGGCGCTCGCACTGTTTCGCACGCAGGAGACCCAGGTCATCGTCCGCACCTACATAGGCCTCGCGACGGCGCTGACCCTGGTCGCAGCCAGCGTCTGGATCGCCCGCAACAAGCTGGTGGAGACGCCGAGCGAGATGCCGACGCTGCAGCACTATCTGCATCTGCTGAAGCTGCCGCGATTCAGCTACGGAGCCCTGTGCATCTTTGTCTATGTGGGAGGCGAGGTCGCGATCGGCTCGCTGATCGTGAACTACCTGGAGCAGAAGACCGTGCTGGCGCTGGGAGCGGAAGTCGCCGGCAAGCACGTGCCCTACTACTGGGGCGGGGCGATGGTCGGGCGGTTCATCGGGTCGTACCTGCTGCGCATCTTCTCGCCCGGCAAGGTGCTGGCGGTGGCTGCCGCGACCAATATCACTCTGCTGCTGGTATCGGCGAATTCCACCGGCGCGGTTTCCGGCTGGTCGCTGCTCGCCATCGGGCTCTTCAACTCGATCATGTTCCCGACGATCTTCACACTCGCCTGCGAGGGACTCGGGCCGCGGGCCGCAGAGGCCTCCGGCATCATCTGTGTGGCGATCGTGGGCGGGGCGGTGGTTCCATGGATCACGGGCCGCGTGGCCGATCTCACCAGCCTCAAGGCCGCCATGATCGTGCCGGCGATCTGCTACGCGGTCATCTGCGGGTTCGGGATCTTCGCGCGACGCCCCGCGGCCTATGCCGGGGCAGGACATTCGTGAGCGGGCGGGGACGCCTGGCCTTGACGGCGCTCGCGGCCCTCGCCGGCGCCGGGGTCCTTGCAGGAGCGAAAGTGGATAAGAACCCTCAGGCGGCGCCCGGCGCAGCAGATCCCTATCTGTGGCTCGAGGATGTGCACGGCGCGAAGGCCCTGGAGTGGGTAAAGGAGCAGAACGCGAAGTCGACCGCCATTCTGCAGGCGGATGCCGACTACCAGAAGGACTACGACGCCATCCTCAAGGTGCTGGACGCGACCGACCGCATCCCCTACGGCGAGCTCGACCATCAGTACGTCTTCAACTTCTGGCAGGACGCGCAGCATCCCAAGGGCATCTGGCGGCGCACGGGCATCGCCGATTACGCGAACGCGGCGCCCGCGTGGGAGGTGCTGCTCGACCTCGACAAGCTCGCGCTCGATGAGCACGAGAACTGGGTGTGGAAGGGCGCCGATTGCACGCCCTCGCTCAAGCGCTGCCTGCTGACGCTCTCCCGCGGCGGCGGCGATGCGGCCGTGGTGCGCGAGTTCGACCTCGCTGCCCGGTCTTTCGTGAAGGATGGCTTCGAGCTCGCGGAAGCCAAGTCCCAGATCACCTGGCTCGATGAGGACACCGTGTTGTTCGGAACCGACTTCGGTCCGGGCTCCATGACCTCATCGGGCTACCCGCGCATCGTGAAAGCCTGGAAGCGCGGCGAGCCGATGGCGAGCGCGCGCACCGTGTACGAGGGCAAGGAGAGCGACGTCGCCTCGGCGGGCGTGGTGTTCCATAATCCCGCCGGCACGCTCGCCGTGATTCAGCGTGCGGTCACTTTCTTCACCTCCGAGTACTACTGGCTCGCGAGCGATGGCACGGCGCGCCTGCTGCCGCTGCCGCCGGGTGCGGACCTGAAGGGTGCGCAGGGCGACAATCTTCTCTTTACGCTGCGCGAGGACTGGAGTTCGCCGGGAGAGGCGCCGATCCGCAAGGGCTCGCTGATCGCGTGCCGCGTGGCAGCCGGTGAGAAAGCCGTGCGCATCGGCACCGCGGTGCTCTACGCGCCGGACGCGCACACCGCGATCGACGAGGTGGCCGCGGGCCGCGATGCGGTGTATGTGTCGATCAACCACGACGTCACCGGCAGCATCCACGTCTTTCGCCCCGGAGCGAATCAGGCCTGGAGCGAGTCCGCGCTGGCTTTGCCCGGCGGCGGATCGACACACATCGTATCGGCCAACGACTGGGGACCGGAGGCGCAGTTCCGCTTCGAGAGCTACACCACACCGACGACCCTGTACGCGGTATCAGGCGAGGGCTCAGCCGCGCCGATCAAGTCGCTCCCGGCGCGCTTCGATGCCACCGGCCTCGCCACCGAGCAGTTCTTTGCCGCCTCGAAGGACGGCACCCGGGTTCCGTACTTCGTCACGCGCTCGCGCAGTCTCACGGGGCCTGCGCCCACGGTGCTCTACGGCTATGGCGGCTTCGAGGTCTCGCTGACGCCGAGCTACTCGGCGAATTTCGGCATGCTGTGGCTCACCCGCGGCGGCGTATACGTGGTCGCCAACATCCGTGGCGGCGGCGAATACGGGCCCGCCTGGCATCAGGCGGCGCTGCTCGGGAACCGCCAGAAGGCCTACGACGACTTTCAGGCCGTCGCCGCCGATCTCGTCAAGCGCGGCATCACGACGGCAAAGCAGCTCGGCATCATGGGCGGCTCGAACGGGGGGCTGCTGGTGAGCGCCAACATGGTGGAGCGCCCGGAGCTCTTCGGGGCGGTCGTGTGCCAGGTGCCGCTCATCGACATGATCCGCTACACGCACATCGGCGCCGGTGCCTCGTGGGAGGCCGAGTACGGCGATCCCGACAAACCCGCCGACCGCGCCTGGATCATGAGGTACTCGCCTTATCAGAACGTGAGCAAGGCGAAACGCTATCCGCCTGTGTTGTTCGTCACCGCTACCAGCGACGACCGCGTGACTCCGGTGCACGCGCGCAAAATGGCGGCGCGCATGGAGGAGCAGGGACACCCGGTGCTCTTCTACGAGAACACCGACGGCGGGCACGCGGCGGCCGCCGATCACCGCCAGGCCGCCGAGATGTGGGCGCTCAGCTTCGTGTACCTGAAGCAGCGCCTCGTGGGCGGCTAGCAGCTCCGGTGAGCGCAGCGGCGGGTTCGCTCGAGGTGCTGCGCGCCGCGCAGCGCACGCCGGTGCCCTGGAAGAACGGCGGCGGCCTCACCCGCGAAGTCGCCGTCCACCCGCCGGTAAGCGATCCCGGAGACTTCGACTGGCGGGTCAGCATCGCGGACATCCGCGCCGCCGGACCGTTCTCGCTCTTTAGGGGCATCGACCGACGGCTGGCGGTGCTGAGCGGCCGACTGTCGCTCGCCATCGAGGGACAGGGCGCAGTCACGCTGACGCCGGAGAGTGACCCGGTGGCATTCCCCGGAGAGCGGGCGGTGCATGCCGAGCCGCTCGGCGCACCCGTAACCGATCTCAACGTGATGACGCGGCGCGAGCGCTGTAGCGCAAGCCTGACGCGCAGGTTCGCGCAGGCGCCGGCCGTGCTCGAGCCGCGCGCGGACACGACAGTCCTCATTGCCCTGGCGGACCTCGCCGTGCGCGGCGCGGGGGCGGTGCTGTCGCTCTCGGCGCTCGATGCGCTCAGGATCCGGCATGTACCGGGGTGTGCGTTAGTGGTTCATTGCGGCCTGGCCCCGTACTACCTGATCGAGATTTCCGAGCATCGACGCGAGTAGGGCGGCGCGACTCCCGCGCCGCGCGCCGCCGGCATTCTTTGCCCGGGTCCTTCGCTTTACGCGACGCGATGTCGCGCATATGCTCGTGGAGCATTTTCTCCGGGCCGAGTGAGCTCGCAGCGCGCGCTCGATGCGCGGGCGGCGTGTACGGCCGGTGCGGCTCGTAGGACCCCAGGGGGCCCGGCCGTCAGCGGCCTCTGACGTCTGGGAGCGGAGGAGTGCATTCATAATGCGTAGCAAGAGCGGACTGCTCGGGCACCCGCCACCGTTGCGGAAGGAGGATGCGCTGTTCCTCGATTTCGACGGGACACTGGTGGAGTTTGCCGACGATCCGACCGGGGTGCGCGTGGACCCCGCGGTTCGCCGCGCGGTCGAGTCGACGGCGGTACGACTGGCCGGTGCGCTGGCACTGATCAGCGGCCGCCCGATCGAGCAGATTGACCGATGCTTCGCGCCGGCCCGGCTGCCGGTCGCCGGGTTGCACGGGCTTGAGCGTCGCGCCTCGGACGGCACCCGCTTCAAAGCGGAGCCGGCGCCCGCATTGCGCGCCGCCGCCCCGCGCCTGCGGGCCAGGGTGCAGCGGGAGCGCGGCATGTTTCTCGAGGACAAGGGCGCGACACTGGCCATTCATTTCCGCGCCGCTCCGCAGCAGCAGCGGGCGGCGCGCGACATGGCCGAGGCCATGCTGGCGCGGCTCGGTGCCGGCTATCGCCTGTTGCCGGGCGCCGATGTGATCGAGCTGGTACCGTCCGCGGCCGGCAAGGGCGCGGCGGTGCGCGCATTCATGCGCGAATCCCCTTATGCCGGAAGACGGCCGCTGTTCGTGGGTGATGACGTGACGGATCTTCAGGGCTTCGAGGCCGCCAGGGAGTTCGGCGGATGCGGCATTGCGGTGGGCCGCCGCGTCAGCGCGGATTACCGCCTGGCGGACGTGGCCGCGGTCGGCCGCTGGCTGTCCGCCAGCCGCAGGATGCGGCAGTGAGCGCGTCCACACGCCAGCCGCTCGATCTCGCCGTTGTCGGCAACTGCGAGATCTGTGCGCTCATCGATCATCGGGGCCGGGTGGTGTGGATGTGTCTGCCGCGCCCGGACGGCGACCCGGTCTTCTCGGCGTTGCTGACGCGCGAGCAGGGGGCCGCAGCACGCGGTGTATTCGCGGTGGACCTGCAGGATCAAGTCGAAGCCGAGCAGCATTATCTGCGCAACACGGCGATCGTCGAGACCGTGCTGCGGGACAGCGCTGGCTCGGCGCTGAAGATCACCGACTTTGCGCCGCGCTTTCGCAGCCGCGGACGCATGTTCCGGCCGATGATGCTGATACGGCTCATCGAGCCGCTCGCGGGCCGGCCGCTGCTGCGGCTGCGGCTGCACCCGACCGCGGCGCACGGTACGCAGACGCCCGCCGCCCGCGCCGGCAGCCATCACCTGAGCTTTGCCGCCGATGGCTTTTCGTATCGCGTCACCTCGGATGCTTCGATCAGCAGCCTCACCGAGGACCGCACATTCGTACTCGACCACGTCATCGCCTTCCTCATCGGTCCGGACGAGACGATCGCGGAGGCGCCGTCGGGGCTCGCCAAAGGCTTCCTCGAGCAGACGCGCGAGTACTGGCAGGAATGGGTGCGTACGCTCGCAGTGCCGTTCGACTGGCAGGCAGCGGTCATCCGGGCGGCCATCACGCTCAAGCTGTGCACCTACGAGGATTCCGGCGCGGTGCTCGCCGCGATGACGACCTCGATTCCCGAGGCACCCACGAGCGGCCGTACCTGGGACTATCGTCATTGCTGGCTGCGCGACAGTTACTTCGTAGTGCAGGCACTCAATCGCCTGGGCGCCACGCGCACCATGGAAGGCTACCTGCACTTCATCGACCACATCGTGGCGCGCTCGCAGGTCGACGCGCTGCGCCCGGTGTATCACCTCCTCGGTGAAGGCGATCTGACCGAGCGCGTGATAAGTGGCCTGGAGGGATACCTCGGCATGGGACCGGTGCGCATCGGCAATGAGGCCGCCGCGCAGGTCCAGAACGACGTCTACGGCGCCATCATTCTCGCTGCCACCCAGGAGTTCTTCGACGAGCGCCTCGCGCATCCGGGCGATGAGACGCTGTTCCATCAGCTCGAGGCGCTCGGCCGGCGTGCCGCCCTGGTGTACGAGCAGCCCGACGCCGGACCGTGGGAATACCGCGGCATTCACCGCGCGCATACCTTCTCGGCCGCGGTCTCGTGGGCCGGATGCGACCGCTTGTCGCAGATCGCCGCCCGACTCGGGCTCACCGCGGCCGCGGCAAGCTGGCGCGCGCAGGCCGACCGGATGCAGCAGCGGATTCTCGCGCGTGCCTGGAACGAGCGGCTGAAGTCCTTCACCGGCGCGCTCGACGGCGAGCACTTCGACGCCACGGTACTGCTTCTGCCCGAGCTCGGCCTGTTGCCCGCCCGGGACCCGCGCTTCGTTGCCACCGTGGCCGCCGTGGGCCGGGAGCTGTCGGCCGGCGATCTGCTGTACCGCTACCGGCACGCCGATGATTTCGGCACCCCGGCGACCGCTTTTACCGTCTGTGCCTTCTGGTACGTGAATGCACTCGCCGCAGTGGGTCAGGTGGAAGCCGCGCGCGCGCGCTTCACACGGCTGCTGGCGTACCGCAATCCGCTCGGCCTGCTCTCGGAAGACATCGACCCGGCGAACGGCTGGCAGTGGGGTAACTATCCGCAAACCTACAGCCTGGTCGGCGTCATCAACAGCGCCTTGCGCCTCAGCCGCTCCTGGGAAGAGGCCCTGTGAGCAAGCGGAGAAATTTCACCACTACCCGTCTGATGGCCGTGCCGCCCCTGGGCATGATCCGCGCGCTGCTGTTGCGCTACGTACTGCCCGCCGTGGCGGCGGTTCTGCTCGTTGCGCTGATCGGGGTGCCGGCACTTGACCGTCTGCTGACCGACTGGTTCCGGGCCGACGTGCAGCTGCGCGCACGGCTCGTCATGACCTCGATCGGAGAGCCCCTGGGCGCCCTGCTCGACAAGTCCGATACCGGTGACGCGCGCGCCTATCTTTCACGGGTAGCGGGCGATGAGCGCCTGCTGGGCTTCATCGTCTGCGGCCCGCACGCAGGCGGGGTTCTCAGCACCGCGGCCATGCCCTCGGTGGTGAGGTGTGGCGAGTCAGATACCGCCGGTGCCGACAAGAGCAGCACCCTCCTGCGGACGCCGTCCGGGCTGGTCGAGGTATCACGCTTCGAGCTGCGGACGCCCGCCGGCGCCGCTTACACCGTGCTGCTGGCGCACGATCTCAGCTTCATCGCGAGGAGGCGCACGACCGCCCGCTATCTGGCGCTTGCCGCAATCGTCGCGGCTGCGGCCGCGCTCGCACTGCTGGCCGCGCTCGCGGTGCGGCTGGTGCTCAACCGCTCGATGCGGCAGCTGCTCGGCGACATCAGTCGCCGCAGGTTCCTCGACGACGCCGAGTCGCCGCTCGAGACACGCCCGGTGTTGCGCCGCGTGCGCCAGCTGTTGAGCGAGCTGGAAGCCAAGCAGCGACTCGAGATCGATTTCCGCGAGAACTGGACGCCCCAGGCTCTGCAACAGGTGGTACGCGAGCAACTCGGCTCCGGACCCATCCTCGTCGTTTCCAATCGCGAGCCCTACATCCACAACGCCGGCACGGACGGCGTTCCCGAGGTGCAGGTCCCGGCCAGCGGCATGGTGACTGCGATGGAACCGGTGATGCGCGCCTGCTCAGGCTCGGGGACCTGGATCGCTCACGGCAGCGGCGACGCCGACCGCCTGGTGGTCGATGCTCACGATCACCTGCGCGTTCCCCCGGAAGAGCCGAGCTACGTCCTGCGTCGCGTCTGGTTGTCGCCCGAGGAGGAAGCAGGCTACTACTACGGATTTTCCAACGAGGGTCTGTGGGCGCTGTGCCACCTGGCCTACGTTCGCCCGGAGTTTCGCGAAGCCGACTGGCAGCAATACGTGGGCGTCAACGAGAAGTTTGCCGCGGTGACCGCGCAGGAGAGCAGCACCGACGACCCCGTGATCCTGATCCAGGATTTTCACCTCGCCCTGCTGCCGCAGCTGGTCCGCGCGCACCGGCCGCACGCCACCATCGCGATGTTCTGGCACATCCCCTGGCCCAATGCCGAGACCTTCGGGGTGTGCCCGTGGAAGCGCGAGCTGCTGCTGCACATGTTGAGCGCAGACATCCTCGGCTTTCACACCCTCTATCATTGCCAGAACTTCCTCGAGACGCTCGATCGCTTCATCGAGTGCAACGTCAACCACGAGAGCATGCGGGTCACCCTGCGGCGGCACGTGTGCCGCGTCAGGGCCTACCCCATCTCGATCGAGTGGCCGCCGCACTGGCTGGCGCGAGCGCCGGCGCCGGCAGCGGCGCGCGCAGCGGTGGTCAAGCGCTTCAATCTCGTGCCTGACGTGCGCATCGGCGTCGGCGTCGAGCGCTGGGATTTCACCAAGGGGATCATCGAGCGCTTTCGGGCGCTCGAGGCCCTGTTCGACAAGTATCCGAAGTGGCGCGGCCGCGTGAGCTTCCTGCAGGTCGCCGCTCCCTCTCGCAGCAAGTTGCCGGCCTATCAGACGCTGCAGCGGCACACGCTGGCGGAGCTGAGCCGCATCAATGAGCGCTTCGCGCGCAACGGCTGGGTGCCGATCATCCTGGTGCCGCAGCATCAGGAGCCGCGCGAGGTATTCGAGCTGTACCGCGCCGCCGACTTCTGCCTGGTCAACAGCCTGCACGATGGCATGAACCTGGTCGCCAAAGAGTTCGTCGCTGCACGCGAAGACGAGGAAGGCGTACTCATCCTCAGCACCTTCGCCGGCGCCTCCCGCGAGCTGGTGGAGGCGCTGCTCATCAATCCGTTCGACGTGCCGGAGACTGCGGCTGCGATCGTAGCGGCGCTAGAGATGCCACGCGAGCAGCGGCGGCTGCGCATGCGGCTGATGCGCCGAACCCTCGGGGAGAACAACGTGTACCGCTGGGCCGGGCGCATGCTGATGGACGTGGCGCGCATCCGTCAGCGCCAGCAGCTGGCGGACTGGATGGAGACCGGTTGACCCGGTGCGTTCCCCGCGGCGTCCTCTCAAGTAACCCCGCGAGGCGTGGGCCGCAGGTTGAGGCCGGAAACCTCCGGAGCGACGAGAGGACGGGCGGGACTGCCGTGCACGGCGCCGAAGCGCCCCGCATTCCAGTCACGGGTGGCTTGCGCGATCTCTTCGCGCGTGCGCGCGACGAAATTCCACCACACGAGGATCTCCTCGCCGAACGGCGTCCCGCCGATCAGGAGGATACGCGCGGCGCCTTCGGTCCACAGCGTGAGCTCCTCGCGCCCGGGGCCGAAGTAAAGGAGCGTGCCGGGCGCGAGCGCCTCACCGGCGACGCTCGCCGCGCCGCTCAGGACGAGCGCCGCATGCTCGAACGAGGCCGTGAGCGGCACCGCGAGCGCCGCGCAGCCCGTGGCGCTCACGTCGAGGCCGACGAGCGGCGAGTAGACCTCGGCCGGAGAGGTCTGCCCGAAGGCGCTCCCCGCGAGCACGCGCACGCTGAAGCCGCCCGACTCGAGGAGCGGCAGGTCCGGATAGTTGCGAAAGGCCGGCGGGCGGCGCCGCTCCCCCTCGGGCAGGGCGATCCACAGCTGTGCCGCATGCAGCTTTCCTGCCCGACCGGGCGCCGAGTCCTCGGCGTGCGCGATGCCGGCTCCGGCGGTCATCAGGTTGACCTGGCCTGGTGTGATCACCTGCTCGTTGCCGAGGCTGTCGCGGTGGACCACCTCTCCCTCGATCATCCACGTGAAGGTCTGCAGCCCGATGTGCGGGTGAGGCCCGACGTGCATGCCGCCGCCCGCGGCAAACTCCATCGGTCCCGCGTGATCGAGGAAGCACCAGGCGCCTACCGTGCGGCGGTGCCGGTTCGGCAGGGCGCGGCGGATGGTGAGCCCGCCACCGATCTCGGCGGTGCGCGCCTCGAGGCGTTCGGGCGGTGGGTGGCGACTGCTCATGGAGGCGTGAGCGAGCTTCGAATCCGTATCCTGCCGGTCAATATCCGGTGGAGTGGACATTTATTGGCGACATCGAGCAGCCGCTCCCGCTGCTCGGGGCTCAAGTCTCCCCGCAGCGTGATCGTGCGCCGGATGTCGTTGCCCTCCGCGGGGCTCCCCTCGGGGTTGAATTCGAGCTGCACTTCGGCGCCCGTGAGCGGCCAGCCTTTGCGCGCAGCAAAGATGCGCACGGTCATCGCCGTGCAGGCGCCGAGGCTCGAGAGCAGCAGCTGAGTGGGTGAGGGGCCCTGGCTGCCGCCGCCCGACTCGAGCGGCTCATCCGCCAACCACTGGTGCCCCTGAGGATCTCTGAGGTTGACGACGTATGCGGTGGCGCCGTTCACCGCGGTCACGGCGGGAGGAGTGCTCATGCGGGCGTTCTCATTTTCTCACCAGCGACTCGATACGCGTGTCGGGCACCAGCCAGATCAGCGCCACCGTCACATAGAGGAGGATCGCAGCCCAGGGACGCACGAATGCCAGGATGACAGCGGCGATGTACAGCGCGACCGAAAGCTTGCCCTTGAAGTCGCTGCCGGTGGCCTGAGCGAGCTGCGACTCGCGTCCGTTGAGCTCGATGATCTGCGCCTGCAGGTTGGTGTAGCTCAGCGCGGCGCAGGTCAGCACGACGCCGTAGGCCGCGGTCGGCGCGGCTACGAACCCCGTCTCGTCGATCCAGCGGATCACGAACGGTATCAGCGACAGCCAGAAGAGCAGCACCAGGTTGGCCCACAGGATCTTGCCGTTGATCCGCTCGGTGACGTGCAGCATGTGGTGATGGTTGCTCCAGAAGATCCCGACGTTGACGTAGCTCAGTACGTAGGCGAGGAGCACCGGCGCGTCCGCCTTGAGCGAGGTGAGGTCGCTTCCCTGTGGAACGTGGATCTCGAGCACCATGATGGTGATGATGATGGCAACCACCCCGTCGGTGAACGCTTCGAGGCGGGCGGTGTTCATGGCGCCATGTTAACCCGACCCGATGTTAAGCTGCCGGGGGGCGACGCATGGGCGCTACTCAAGCATTCCTCGAGGCCCGGGATCAACTGCTGCGCTGCCGGGACGACCTGGCCGAAGCGCTGCGCACATTCCGCTGGCCGGCGCTCACTGAGTTCAACTGGGCGCGCGACTACTTCGATGTGATCGCGGCAGGCAACGACACTGCGGCGCTGCGGGTGGTGGACGATGCGGGGGGCGATGAGACACTGAGCTTCGCGCGCCTGGCGCGCCGCTCGGTGCAGGTAGCCGCGTTCCTCCACGACGCGGGCGTCGGGCCGGGCGACCCCATTCTCATCATGCTGCCGAACTGCACGGCGCTGTGGGAGACGATGCTCGCCGCTATCCGCCTCGGCGCGGTCATCATCCCCGCGACCACGCTGCTCGAGCGCGACGACCTCGAGGACCGCCTCGAGCGGGGCCAGGTGAAGGCGGTCGTGACGCAGTCCACTCTCGCGGCCCGCTTCGACGCGCTCGCGGGCGGGCCCGTGCGGATCGCGGTGGGGGACCCGCTGGCGGGCTGGATTCCCTACCAGCGCTCGCACGGGGCGGACACGGGCTTCACCACCGCGGCGACCCGCGCCGACGACCTACTGCTGCTTTATTTCACCTCGGGTACCACCGCGCGCCCAAAGCTGGTCGCGCACACCCAGGTGAGCTATCCCGTCGGGCATCTCTCCACGATGTACTGGCTGGGGCTGCGTCCCGCCGACGTGCATCTCAACCTGAGCTCGCCCGGCTGGGCGAAGCATGCCTGGTCGAGCCTGTTCGCTCCCTGGAACGCGCAGGCGACCGTGCTCGCCTACCACTACGAGCGCTTCGACGCCGTGGCGCTCCTGAAGCAGCTGGTGCGCTGCCGCGTCACGAGTTTCTGCGCGCCGCCGACCGTCTGGCGGATGCTGATCCAGAACGACCTGCGTGCCTTCCATGTGGAGCTGCGCGAGCTGACGAGCGCCGGAGAGCCGCTCAATCCCGAAGTCATCGAGCGGGTGCGTGAGGCCTGGGGCATCACCATTCGCGACGGGTTCGGCCAGACCGAGACGACGGCGCAGGTCGGCAACCCTCCGGGGCAGCGGGTGTTGCCCGGCTCCATGGGACGGCCGCTGCCGGGCTATCCCGTGGTGCTGATCGATCCGGAGGGGCGCCGCGCGCAGGAGGGCGAGATCTGCATCGATCTCGAGCAGCGGCCGGTCGGGCTCATGCAGGCTTACCTCGATGATCCGGAGCGCACTGCGAGCGCCATGGGTGACGGCTACTACCACACGGGAGACGTGGCCTCGCGCGACAGCGAAGGTTATCTCACGTACGTCGGCCGGATGGACGACGTCTTCAAGTCTTCCGACTACCGCATCAGCCCCTTCGAGCTCGAGAGCGTGCTCATCGAGCACTCGGCGGTCGCGGAGGCCGCCGTGGTGCCGAGTCCCGACGCGCTGCGTCTCTCGGTACCGAAGGCATTCGTCACGCTCGCGGCCGGTGCCAGGCCGGACGCCGAGACCGCGCGCTCCATCCTCGAGCACGTCCGCGCGCGCGTCTCGCCCTACAAGCGCATCCGGCGCCTGGAGTTCGCGGCCTTGCCGAAAACCATCTCCGGCAAGATCCGCCGGGTCGAGCTGCGCAAGCTCGAGGAGGCGCGCGGCGCTGCGGCCGCTCGCCGCGCGCAGGAATTCTGGGAAGAGGACCTGCGCCCGCAGCAATGAGCCGCTCCCCGTTGGTGATTGCTCTGGCGACACTCGCGGCCGGACACGCCGCCGCGGCGGACTCCGTGCCCGCCCCCGCCTCCGACACGGGCTGCCCGGGCGCCGTGGCCTGGGATGAGACGCACAAGAACCTGCTGCCCGAGGCGCGTGGCTGCGGGGGCTGATCAAGGCCCCCGGCCTCCAGCAGAAGGCGCTCCCGATCCTGACCGAGCGCTATGAGGCAGGCGAACTGCCGGCTACGGATCTGGCGCGCCTCGTCGATCGCATTCTGGTGAAGCAGAACAAGCCGCAGCGATTCGGCACCCAGTTCGACTGGCTGTCCGGCAAGTTTCCTCTGCCCGATGCCGCGCGCGTCACCGAGATCGATGCCAATCGTCGCAAGCTCGGACTGATGTCGATCGCCGATTACGCGTGCCTCATGAACGAGTGGTTCCGGGCACCCCGTTCCGACGGACCGCCGCCTGAGGGTTGAGACGCGCTTAGCTTATGATGGGGCCCATGCTCGACCCCGCGGCGGCATTACTGCTCGTTGGATGCCTCTCGCTGCTGTTCGCGAGCGCGGCGCTGCACAAGCTCCGTGACCTTAGGCATTTCACCGAGGTGCTGCGCGCCTATCGCGTGCTGCCCGAGGGCGCCGTGCGCCTCGCGCCGCTGGTGCCGCTCGCGGAGCTCATGGTCGGCGCGGGACTACTCTCGAGCGCCACGCGCTTCGGCGCGGGGCTCGGCGGGGCGGCGCTGCTCGTCAGCTATGCCGCGGCGATCGGCGTGAATCTCGGTCGCGGGCGACGCGATCTCGCCTGCGGGTGCGGAGGGCCGGACGACGCACGGCCGATCGCGCCCTGGATGGTCGGCCGGAATCTCATGCTGGCCCTGCTGCTGCTCGCCATCGCGCTGGCCCCCTGGAAGACGCGCCACCTGCTGCCCGTGGACGCGCTCACCGTCGGCGGTGGAGTGGCGATCGCGACTCTTTTATATGTATCCCTGGATCAGCTCCTCGGCCGGGCGGCGACCTGGACCGCGGCGCTCCGAGGGCCGCGATGAGCGCACTCGCCGTGTCGAATGTGGTCCTCTGGGCGCTGGTCCTGGTGCTCGCCGCAGTGGTGCTGGCGCTCACCCGGCAGCTCGGGGTGCTGCACCAGCGCATCGCCCCGGCCGGAGCGCTCATGCTGAATCGCGGCCTCGCCGTGGGCGATCCGGCGCCGGCGCTCGAGCTCGCCGCCCTCGACGGCCGGGAGCTCAAGGTTGGTGCTGCACGCGACGACGGCCGCAGCACACTGCTGCTCTTCGTCTCTCCGACCTGCCCGGTATGCAAGACGCTCCTCCCGGCGGTCAAGTCGAGCCGCAGGGACGAGCGCTCCTGGATGGACGTGATCCTGGCGAGCGACGGCGATACCGCGGAGCAGCGCGAGTTCGTGCGCGCGCAGGGGCTCGAGGAGATTCCGTACGTGGTCTCGGCCGCCCTCGGGCTCGCCTACCAGGTGAGCCGGCTGCCGTTCGCCGCCCTGGTCGATGAGCGCGGCGTGCTGCGTGCACGCGGGCTGGTCAACTCCCGCGAGCACCTCGAGAGCCTGTTCGAGGCCAAGCGGCTCGGCGTGGCGTCGCTCCAGGAGTATTTCAAATGAGCATGAGATCGGTGCTGCTGCCCGTCGGCAACGGCATCGAGCTCAGTCGCTACCGGTAAGCACGATCTCCACGCGTTTGTTGTGCCGGCCCTCGCTGCGGATCTTCACGACCTTTATCGCGCCGATCTCGGCAATGTTGGCTACGTGAGTCCCGCCGCAGGGCTGCAGGTCGATCCCAGGGATCCTGAGCAGCCGCACGTGGCCCGTGCCACGGGGCGGCTGCACGCTCATGGTCTTCACCAGCTCCGGCTGCGCGTCCAGCTCGGCATCCGTGATCCATTGGGTCTCGGTGGCCGCACCTGAGGCGATCAGCCGGTTGGTCTCACTCTCGATGCGCGCCGCATCGAGAGCGGCGAGGTCGATGTCGAAGTCGAGGCGCGCCTTGTCGGGCACGATGTTGCCGCCCGTGACCGGGGCAACGACCACGCACGACAGCAGGTGCAGCGCCGTATGCAGGCGCATCAGCCGGTAGCGCCGCGGCCAGTCGATCTCGAGGCCAAGCGTCTCGCCGGGCTCAGGGAGCGGCGCGCCGCCGGCCGGGACGTGCAGCACGCTGTCGGGAGTCGCGCCCTTGCGGGTATCGGCGATCGGGATGCGCTCGCCGCTTTCCCGTACCAGGACACCGGCATCGCCGGCCTGCCCGCCGCCGAGCGGATAGAACACCGTGCGGTCGAGCTCGATGCCGCGCTCCCCGGCCGCCAGCACCCGCGCGGTGGCCGTTTTCAGATAGGCATCGTCCCGAAACAGTAATTCGGTGCTCATCGCTGCGGCCGCGAGGATACAATCACCCGGCGCATGGCTGCGTTCTCCTATCGAATCGTCAACGTCTTCACTCAGGGGCGCGTGCCTCTGACCGGCAATCCCCTGTGCGTCTTCGAGCGGGCTCAGGCGCTCGATGAGCTAAGGATGCAAGCGCTGGCACTGCAGTTCAACCTGTCGGAGACCAGCTTCATCCTGCCCTCCGAGCGTGCCAGCGCCCGGGTGCGTATCTTCACGCCGCGCTACGAGATGCCCTTCGCGGGACACCCGACGCTCGGCACCGCGCACGTGTGCCGGGCCCTCGGGCTCGGCGGCGACCGCCTGACGCTCGAGTTGCCCGCGGCCGTGATTCCGGTACGCGCGAGCGGGGACCGCTGGACCTTGCAGGCGAAGCCGCCGGCGTGGCGCGAGGTGAGCGAGCCGCGTCTCACCCTGGCGGCCATGCTGGGGCTCGAGGAGCGCGAGATCGGCGAGCGCCCGTTGTGGGTGAGCGCCGGGGTGGAGCAGCTCATCGTGCCGCTCGCGAGCGAGGCGGCGGTGCGGCGCGTGAACGTGCGCGCCGACCTGCTCGCACAGCTGCCGAGCGCCGACGGGCACAGCCAGGTCTATGTGTTCGCGCCCGCCGGTGCGGGACTGCTCGCGCGCTTTTTCTTTCCGCAGGGGCGGGCGGTGCTCGAGGATCCGGCGACGGGATCGGCCACCGCGAATCTGGGTGGCTGGTGCCTGGCGACGGGTCGGACTTTGCCCTGCGAGTTCGATATCTCGCAGGGAGAGTACGCCGGCAGGCCGTCGGCGCTGCGGCTGCGGGTCGACGAGGAACGCAACGTACTGGTGAGCGGTGATGTCATCGAGCTGGGGCGCGGCTCGATCACGCTATGAGGTCGCATGGATCCTAAACTCATCACTCCCATCCTCGTCACCGCGCTCGTGGTCTGGGGAATCGTGCGCCGCCTGCGGCGGACCTTCGGTCGCCAGCCGGTGCAGCCGGTGCGGATCTGGTTTCGTATCGGCGTGCTCACGCTCGCGGGCGGGCTGATCGCCGCGGCCAGCGTGATGCGCGGTCCGGAGATGCTCGAAGCGCTGATCGGCGGACTCGCCTGTGGTGCGGCGCTGGCGGGCGCGGGGTTGCGCCATACCCGCTTCGAGGTGACGCCGGAGGGTCGCTTCTACACGCCCCACACCTACATCGGCCTCGCGGTGACGCTGTTGTTCCTGGGCCGTTTGCTCTACAGGTTTCTCTACCTCGCGAATGGCACGAATGGGATGTTCGCGCCCGACCCGAACGCCGCCGCCGCGTACCAGAGAAGCCCGTTGACCGTCGGAATCTTTGCGGTGCTGGTCGGGTATTACCTGCTGTACAACGCCGGGATACTTCTCAGGACCCGAGCGTCCGAGTTGCCGGCTCCCGACCCGGTTTCACCGGAGTGAGGGAGAACCCGATGCGCTCGCCAGCTTCGGCGCTGACCGCAGGGGTGTTAGTGGCCATCACGGGCTTCGCCGGCGCGGCTCCCGTCCCCCCGATGAAGCCCGACATTCCGGCGGAGTTCAGCCCGCCAACCGCGGATTTCGACTACGTGAAGCGCGAC
>Ga0335081_10005808_pt1 | contig 19561 bp, 12 predicted proteins | sample Lox_Sample_35_FD_206713 | JGI IMG/M metagenome (GOLD analysis project Ga0335081, IMG submission 206713) | Soil microbial communities from Loxahatchee National Wildlife Refuge, Florida, United States - Lox_Sample_3.5 | ecosystem: Environmental > Terrestrial > Soil > Wetlands | place: USA... | reverse complement strand
GCAGCGCGTCGAGCGCCGTGGCGGCGGCGCGCCGCCGATCCTAGTCAGCTACGAGCATCGGTTCTTCAACGCCGACGGCTCGCCGGAATCGATCGATGCGCTCGATGCGCGCAGCGGCATCCTGGCGTGTACGCACTATCATGGGGGCGCCGCGCCGGATGTACGGCAGAGCAAAGTCGTCGTGCCGCCGGATACCTATGCGGGCTCGACCCAGTTGATGCTGCTGGTCGGACGCCTGCGCGAGGGCGCGCGCGAAATCACGATGCATTCATTTATTTGTCTGCCCGGTCCGCACATCATTCCGCTGCGGGTTATTCCGCCGGAGGGCAACTCAAAGTGGTCGATGTATCCGGGGGAGCTGGTTAAGGTCGAGCTGATTCCGGACTTCGGATGGCTGGGCGCGCTCGCGGGTCCGTTGGTGCCGAAGTCATACGGATGGTTTGATCCGGCCGCGGGCTACCAGTACGTCGGAGGTATCTTCGACCGCTTCTATACCCATCGGCACCTGATGATGGTCCGATCGCATAGCAGCGCGAGATAATCAGCCTCTACCGACGAAACGTCGGAAGTATGCCGACTACAATCATCCGTAGCCAAAATGGGCGCATATTGACGCTTGGATCGCTTACTTGCACGTGGCCTGCACATGCGATTCAATTATTACTCCAATTTGCTGCTAATTGCGGCTCGCCCGAGGAAATCGGGGTATTCACTTGCTCCAAGGGTCGCATGGTTGGTTTGGAGGTTTTCTAATGGGGGCATTCCAGAATTCGTGCGGGCGAGCGGCTAAAGCCGCTTTGATGGCGCTCGGCTTGGCGCTCGCGCTCGCACTCCCCGCCTCGGCGTCCTACCTCGAAGGCTTCGAGCAGGGCGGCACCTTCTTCGATGATGGGGTTGGGGTGGTTCATATCCGCCCGTCCAAATCCACCATCGAAAACGATTACGCTCCCGGGATCGCCGCTTCGCAGGGCAACGCCTATGCCCGCCTGTTGGTGCAGGCATGGCTTCAGAACGGATGCTTTACCGACACTTCGGGCAACTCCTTTTGCGGCATCAACGGCTCGCAGGCCCCAGGGGCATGCAAGCCCGGCAGCCTCGGTTCCGATAGCGAGGTCAATTGCGACGGTCCCCTGACCGAATGGGGATTGCCTTATGGCAACTTCGATAAGGGAATCGCGATAACAGGTAGCGGCGCATCGACTTCGCTCGATATCTACCTCGATACTAATTTCGCGGCGGCGTCCGCGGCCGCATCGAAGGACTATCGTTTCGACTGGGATTCCGACCTGCTCGACAATCAGGGCAAGTTTCTTCAGGAGTACGTCTTCAACGTTGCGATTGGCGATGGTCATGATTCATGCGCGCCCTCGAGCGGCGGTTACTTCGTGATCGAGGCCTCCACCGCGTCGCAGCGCTCGGGCGCCAACGCGCATAGCGCAGGCGTGCCGCAAACCTGTATCGCGCAGTCCGGATGGTACACGTTCACGCATACGTTCACCAAAGACGCTAATGGCAACCTCGAAGTGGACATGACGGTGAGCCCGGCGCATACCAATCGTCCGGTCGGGAGTTTCACAATTCATCCGAGCTGCCTTGCGGCGCAGATTGCCGATGGCGCATGCCCGGGCGGATCGAGCGCGAGCACGCCGCTGCCGTTTGCGGCGGCGGGCGCGAATTTCCTGGGATGGTTCCCAGACCAGGAGATCAACAACCTCGCGATCGACAACGCGGTGCGTAGCGACCTCATTTCGCACTGATAAATCGCCCCAGCGTCCTTGCTCACTCGTTGAATCGTACATCGCTGTATGAAATGCGACGTTAACCGAATGTTCTTCGGCGTCAGCAAAGTTTTCCTTGTCCGTCGCTCCTCGCGCGTTATTTAATCGCGCCATTCCGATGCTGTCGCGCAAGGGGGCGTGGCATTTCTATCAACCACCTTTCGTTGGAGGAGTACCCACGATGTTTCGCATTCCGCGCTCCAGCGCGAAGACGGGGCCTATCTTTCACTCGCACTCGGGACCGGAAACCTGATTTCCGCGACCCATATCTTCGATGCGATCGACGTATGCGGTAACAAGAATCAGATCGCGCTGAACACCATCATGAGCGCGCAGGAGTCCGCAATCCATCTAGACGACACCTGCACCAACAGCGGCAACAACAACCAGGTGCTCGCTAACAACATCAACGAAACCTGCGTGGGCGTGCTGAGCGGCCCCGCGACCACTCGGCAACAAGGTCAACGCCAACTTATTTGCAATGCGGTCAATACCAGCGCGTCGGGCGACAGCGCGAGCTGCACGCCGCCGCAAAGCCCAGATACGAATTCAGTCGGCGCCGGCCTCGCGATGGCGGCAATCTCGCGCGCATCCTCGAGCGCGTCGCATAGCAAAGTCGTTCCGCTCCGCTAAAAAATCTCGCGCTCGATTCTCCCCGGGAGGCTCGGCCGCATCGGCCGGGCCTCTTCTTTACTGGCTATGCGCGACGGAAGCTAAGCATCTACATCCCCGCGATCACGCCCCAGCACGCCAGCGCGCTGTTGAGCGTGGTGCAGTATTGATAGACGCCATAGATGGCGCCCGCGAGGCCTTTGATCTGCTCGATTTTCTGATGTTGGGTCGCGCCGGCGGGAAAAGTTCCACCGTCGATCTGCGGCTCCGAGGCGTTACGGATCGATAGCCACTTGGGACGCTTGCTCGCGGGCAGCTTATCGATCGCGTAGAACGCGAACGCATCGTCGGTGTCGTTCATCACGCCCGAATGCTGCAAGCCCTCGACGTCGGCATCATCGGCAACCGTGAGATAGTCGGCCGACACGATATCCATCGGCTGCGGGCCGGGAACCGGACTGGACGTCGTCACATAAATCTTTGGCGAGTTGGTGTTCTTCTTCAGGAAGCCATAACCGTCACGGTTGGCAAGCTTATTGTAGCATTGCGTCAGTCCGGGCTCTGATAGCTTAGTGAAATTCGTCTGCGCATAGGTCAGGTATTGGGAGTTAATCGTCACGCTGTTGCTGAACGCGGTGCCGCCCTCGCTCATCGTGTTGATGTCGGGGAAGCCCGCATAATGCTTCTGGACGTGGAAACGCGCGCTGCTGGTAATTGCGACATCGCCGCATCGCAACGTGCTCCCGATCGCGCCCGCGGTGCCGGTGCTGATCACCCATTTTGGCGCCAAGTCGCCTACCAACTGCTTGACCACGCTGACGAAGGGCAATTTGGTGCCATTGGTCTTGGGATGTAGCTCCGATTTGTACAGCACCACGCGCTTGGTTCCAATCGTCATCACGGAGAGATAGCCAAATATTCCATCCTTGAGCGCGGTGTCGCGTTCGCCCTCGATCGAGCTGCTAAGCGCATCGAAGTTGTAGGAATATGGATACCAGGTCGCCTTGCGCGTTGGGGTCCAGGACTTGTTATGCGTGAAGACATCGAGCAAGGCGCTGGTCTCCTGATCGGTATAGAGCAGCACCAATACGTCAGCATCGGCATGCAGCGGCTGGGCGATTTTCACCCCCGGCTGATAACTGCCGCCCAAAGTCGCGGCGGCAGGCTTCAGATTGGCCGGCCAGGCTATAGTGCCGAGATCGACGATGACAGGACTTTCACTGGTCGCGGAGGCCGCGAACGCATCGGTCGTGCTCACCCCGGTGAATAGACCCGATTTGAAAACCTGTGCCGGCATAGCCCCTCCGGTGGATCCATAGGTGAGCAGAGGTCAGGTGAGCGCGGATAGGATGTCCACTTGTAGTTGCGATATAGAAGGTTGCCAGTCATACGGCAAGAGGACAGCAAGCATATTCTATAAACATTTCGTTACGTGGGGCTTTTCCCGAAATCAGCGGGTTCCCCGATTGGGGACGGTGCGCTAGACTGATGCGGGAAGCGCGGTGACATGATGTCGTCGCGCTTCACATTTTGAGGAATTGGAACTATGCGGAACGCTAATTTACGAAACGAAGCCACCGCGAGACATCGCGAGGATGGTCCCGAGCCCTGCGCGAGGGCTCTCAATTACGAAACGAAGCCAAACTCATCAATGAATCCAAGCCTTTTTCATTTTGGCTTTCGATTGATTCGGGCCGAATCTGCGAAAGCAAAGCCATTCGCGGAGCCGTTCCATTCGAGGCCTAAATAATCTTCATTTTCGATTTGACAGAAAAGCGAACAAAGAGCGAATATCTCTCTATGGCCGCCCTACCCGCTCTCGCCCTCTCGCTCCCAGCTACCCAAGCTCCGCTCAACGGCCAAACCGCCTCCTCCGAACAACTTCAACGATTACTTGAGTTTCCTGGGGTCTTCAAAGGCCATGAGTTAACCCGGAAAAATGGCCACTTGACCTGCGGCATCGCTCCCCTCGATACGCTCCTCGGCGGCATCCCGCGCGGCCGCATCAGCGAGCTCACCGGTCCCATCAGCTCGGGCAAGACCACAGTCGCGGCAGCATTCGCCAGTGCGGCCTCGCGTCGTGGCGAGGTCGTGGGATGGATCGATGTCGCGGGCGCATTGGACCCGCGTAGCCTCGAAGCCGCAGGTGCGGATCCGGCGCGCATCCTATGGGTCAGCTTCGCGAATAAGCCCGACGCGCTCCACCGCGGCTTCATCAGCCCCCAGCGCGAGCGGCGCAACGAGTTGAAGGCAGCCGAGCTGGTGCTCGAGGCGGGCGGCTTTGGCCTGGTCGTAATCGATTTCGGCGCGATGCGCTTTCCACTATCCCAGAGCGCATCGCTGCGGCTGGGGCGCGCAGCCGAACGCAGCGGCGCCGCGGTGCTCGCGCTCGCCACGAATCGCGTATGTGGTACCTTCGCGGCGCTCACCCTCGCGATGAGCAAGCCTCGCGCGAGTTTCACACCTATGAGTTCCGGCGCGCCGGCGCTCTTCGATGGTCTCCGTCTCGAAGTCTCGGTCGAGCGCAACAAGCTGGGCCTGTTCGGCGATCAGGCGCATCTGTTCGCGGCCATCGATCCTCTCTCAACAGAAACTTCTTCTCCGGTCCCCCTTCCACTTCAGGGGAAGGGGCTAGGGGTTAGGTCTGCTACTCTCGCTGACCTCACCCGGCGCAGTAGCGCCACCCTCTCCCTAAAGGGAGCGGGAATAAGGAAAGCGGACACCTTTATTAGGAAGGGGGCAGGGGTTAGGTCTGATGCGCCACGGATTAGATCGCTTACTGTTCTCCACTAACCGAATGCCATCATGTCGCGCATCGCATGCATCCTGGTCCCCAATTTTTCCATCGCCGCGATCGCGCGCGCTAATTCCGAACTCCATCTCAAGCCGCTCGCGATCAGCAACACCTCCGCGCCGCATGGCGAACTGATTGCGGTTTCAATCCGCGCGCGCAAAGCCGGCGTATGGGCCGGGATGACGATCGCGCAGGCGCGCTCGATTCTGCCCGACCTCGCGATCGTCTGCCGCTCCGAAGCCGCCGAGACTTCCGCGATGGATGCGCTCGCCGACGCCGCCGAATCGGTCTCGCCGCTGGTCGAGAAGGGCGACGCGGGCCGCGTATGGCTCGATCTCGCGGGGCTGGAACGCCTGATGGGTTCGGAAGAAGCGATCGCGTCCGAGCTGGAGAAGCGCGCCGCGCAAGTCGGCCTCGAGGCGTCGATCGGCATCGCCTCGAACAAGGAGATCGCGCATCTGGCGGCGCGATGCGGCGGGCGGCGCGTCATCGAAGCAGGTCAGGAAGATGATTTTCTCAACTGGCTCCCGCTCGACCTGCTCGGCCTCGATGCGGATGGCGATTTAGAGGACACCCTCGCGCGATGGGGCATCCGCCGCCTCGGCGAGCTCGCACGCCTCGATCCCGGCGCGATCGGCACCCGGCTCGGGCGGCGCGGCGTCGAGCTGATTCGCATCGCGCGCGGTGAGCATAAGACCCGGCTCATCCCGCGTCGCCCTGCAGAAATTTTCATCGAATCGATCGAGTTGGATTACGGCATCGAGACGCTGGAGCCGCTCGGCTTCGTGATCCTACCGATGCTTCAACGACTATGTGATCGGCTTGCACTGCGCGGATTGGTGGCCGGAGATCTGACGCTGTCGATGGGGCTCTGCGACCATCGCAAGTTCAGCCGGCGCGTCACGATCGCGGCGCCCTCAAACGATCCGCGCGCGATGCTCGCGATGATCACGCTGAGCCTCGAAAGCGCCGCGCCCGAGGCCGCGGTCGAAACTATCCGCATCGAGGTCGAGCCGCGCACGCCACGCGCAGCGCAAGCCGACATGTTCCTTCCGCAGGCGCCGGCGCCCGATCGCCTCGAGCTGACGATCGCGCGGCTCGCCTCGCTATGCGGTCCCGATCACGTCGGCACGCTGCGCGCCGAAGATTCGCATCGACCCGAGGCGGTACGCCTGGAGCCATTCGATCCTCCTCCTCCGCGCCCGCTCGAGCTGACCGGCGAGGCCGAGACTAAAAGCATCGCGCAGTTGGCGATTCGCGCGATTCGGCCTCCGCTCGCGGTCGAGGTGCTGATGAGCCGCGGCGCGCCGGAATTCGTACGCGGCCCCAACCTCGGCGCGCGCGTGGTCTCGATCGCGGGGCCATGGCGTCGCGACGGCGAATGGTGGAGCGCCGTCGAGGAATCGGTTTCGCCTCAACTCACAATGAAGACCGCGGGCAACTTTCGCCGCGACTATTACGAACTCGCGCTGGCCGACGGCGGCGTCTATCGCGTGTATCGCGACGTGAATTCCTCGCATTGGTTCGTCGATGGAATCTACGACTGAGGCGAACGCGATGGAAAACTGGAAAGGCGTGGTGGTCGCCGAGAGCCTCGATGATCCCACTCTCATCAATCGCTTCGCGGTCGAGCGTGCGATCATTTCGAAGCCATTCCAATGGACCCCGTACAAAGGTGCGAAGCCCTTCTCCGGGAGGTGGCATCTCTATCGCGTGCGCTGCGGCGTGTCTGACCTTGCCGTATTTCAACAACACATCCGGTCGGCTGGTATGCGCATTTCTGGAGCGGCGAACGACTGGTGGTGATTTTCAGCGATCAACGCTTCGAGGCGCGGCTGAATGATCGCTCGACCTGGTCGGCCGCGATCGCGCATGGCCGCGTCCACGACATCCCCGAGGCGCAACTGGAGTTTAGGGATATCTAACTCCTCTCCCGAGGTGACGGCGAAGCCGCAAGCTGGAAGAGGTTGATTGACGATCCTGCGCCGCATGTCGTTAATCGGGTGAGGACCGATGGCAGCGCGCCCACGGTTTAGAGCGTTTTGCGAATTTTGGGCCACAGAGCGTCAGTGCTAGTCTTCAAGCAAGGTCGGCGGAGCACGCCTGGGGCAGTCGGCTCCGCGCGCGGTGAAATCATCGCGGAACTTTCGCCATTGAACGCTACCAGCTTTTTGCGCCGCGCTGCCGGTCCGGCAATCTCTCTCTTCGCCTGCGCGTTGATGCTACTGCTGTTGCGCGATCTCGCGCGCGGCCTCGACTATCACGCAATTGTACACGCACTCCGCGCCACTCCGCGCAGCCTCATTTCGATCTCCATCCTGTTCACCGCGTTGAGTTACCTGGCGCTGATCGCGCGCGATGACTGCGCGCTGGCCTACATCGGCGCCAAGGTCGCGACGGCGCCGCTGATCCTCGCATCGTGTTGCGCGTCTGCCCTTGGCAATGCGATCGGATTCGGCCCGCTGAGCGGCGAATCGGTGCGCGATCGGGTTTACGGCGCCGCCGGTCTGCGCCCCGAAGAGATCGATCGCATGATGCTCTTCATCGAGATCGGCTTCGGACTCGGCGTGGTGGCATTCATCGCCGTAAGCGCGATGCTGGCGGACGGCGCACTGGCCTCGATGCTGGCGATGTCAACCGCATCGATGCGCACTTTGGCCGCGACACTGTTGCTGATGACAACGGGGCTGCTGGTGCTGGGCATCCGGCATCATCAGCCGCTTGCGATCGCGGGATTTGCCATCGCGATGCCGCGCCCCCGCATCGCGCTCATCCAACTTATCCTGACCGGATGCGACCTGGTCGCGGCCGGACTCGCGCTTCACATCCTGCTGGTGCCCTCCGCGGTCGATTTTTTCAGCTTCGCCGCGATTTTCACGGCCGCGATCGCGCTCGGCGCCATCAGCCGCGTCCCTGGAGGTCTCGGGATCTTCGAAACCGTGATTTATTTCGGCCTCGCGCGCTATGTGCCGCACAATCAGCTCGCCGCGGCGCTGCTGATCTATCGCGGCGTCTATTTCATCCTGCCGTTGATGTTCGCGGCGGCGGCACTGGCGGCGTTCGAGTTGCGCCGCGATGCAGTCCGGGGCGAGATCGGGACCCGCTCGATACTGCCGGGCGTCGATCTGCTCGCGCCCACATTTCTTAGCGTCGTCACCTTCGCAATCGGGGTGATGCTGATTGTGTCGGGCGCGACCCCCGCGGTGGATTGGCGGCTCGCGGCGCTGCAAGGGATGTTGCCGCTGTGGGCGGTCGAGATTTCCCATCTGCTCGCGACCCTGGCCGGCGTCTTCCTGTTGTTCGTGTCGCGCGGACTTCATCACCGCCTCGACGGCGCATGGTGGCTGGCGCTGCTGCTCGCGCTGATCAACGTCGGGTTCTCGCTCACTAAAGGACTCGCCTTCGGCGAGACCGCGGCGATCCTGTTTCTGCTCTTTCTGCTGCTGGCGACACGTCGCCAATTCACTCGCCCCGCGGCATTCCTGCGCCAGCCGTTCACGTTGGGATGGTTCCTCGCGATCGCCGCGGTTATCGCGGCCGCGACCGGCATCATGCTGTTCGCATTTCGCGATGTCGCCTATCGGCGCGAAATCTGGTGGCAATTCGAATTCGATGCGCAAGCGTCGCGCGCACTCCGCGCCCTGTTGGGCGCATCGATCTTCGCGCTCGGCATTTCGCTGTGGCAGTTGCTGCGCGCCGCTTCCGGACGCGTCGAAGCGCCCTCGCCCAAGCAGCTCGCCGCCGCCACCTCGATCATCCGCGCGCAGGAACGTAGCGCCGCGATGCTTGCACTGATGGGCGACAAAAGCTTTCTGTTCTCGCGCTCCGGTAAATCATTTCTGATGTACGCCAAACGCGGGCGCAGTTGGGTCGCGCTGTTCGATCCGGTCGGGCCGAATGGCGAATGGTCGGAACTGGTATGGCGCTTTGTCGAGCTCGCCGATGCTCACAGCGGGCGCGCAGCGTTTTATCAGGTCCGCCCCGACAGTCTGCCGGTTTATCTCGATGCCGGTCTGCGGGTGGTCAAAGTTGGCGAGGAGGCGTGCCTGCCGCTCGCGGAATTTTCGCTCGAGGGCTCCCATCGCTACGGATTGCGTCAAACCATTCGACGCGCCCAGCGCGAGGCGTTGGAATTCGAGATCTTGTCCCCGCAGCGCGTATGCCGCGAGCAGGATGCCCTCGCGCACATCTCCGATGCGTGGCTGGGCGCGCACGGCGGCCACGAGCGACGCTTCTCGGTCGCCGCGTACGAACCCGGATTCATTGCCGCGCAGTCGGTCGCAATCGCGCGCCAGCATGGACGCCCGGTCGCGTTCGTAAGTTTCATGACCACCGATCCGCAGACCGAGGCAACGGTGGGATTGATGCGCCAGATACCCGACGCGCCGCCGTACGCAATCGAATTCACCATCACCCAGCTCGCGCTGGAACTACGCGCGCGAAACTGCCAGATGTTAAGCCTCGGGATGGCGCCGTTGGCCGGACTGATTCGCACACCGCTGTCCTCGCGCTGGCATCGGATGGCGGGACTGGTGTGGGAACTCGGCGGGCCGATTTACAACTTCCAGGGCCTGCGTAGTTTCAAAAACAAATTTCATCCGCTCTGGGAGCCGCGCTACCTCGCCGCATCCGGGACCATCGGACCGTTCATCACGCTCGCCGACGTCGCCACGCTCGCGAGCGGAGTCATTCGGAGATCGTCGGCGGCATGAAAGCTTTGCGCGGCATGATGGCATTAGTGTTCGCCGTCTGCTGCCTCGGCGTGCGGCCCGCGTGCGCATTCGATGGCGGCCGCTACGGGCCGGTCAAAATCGTCACCCCCGCGAGCGCCGCGCGCGGACTGGTGATTCTGTTTTCCGATCGGAAGGGCCTCACTGCTGAAGATGACGGTGCCGCAAAAACCATCTCGGGTGCGGGCGCGCTGGTGGCGGAAGTGAATACGCCTGCGTATCTGAAGGGCCTCGACCGATTAGACAAGTCAAAAGAGCCATGCCATGTGCCGGAAGTCGATGCGGAATGGCTCAGCCGACAAATCCAGCGCGAGCTAAAATTCCCCAACTATCTCACCCCGATTCTCGCCGGCACCGGCGAAGGCGCGACGGTCGCGCTGATGTCGCTGGCCAACGCTCCCGCGGCGACTATCGCCGGCGTCGTCGCGCTGGATCCGGCTTCGACCATCCGCAGCAGACGTCCGTTGTGCGTGTCCGGTCACATCCGCCGTCGCGGTCGCGCGTATCGTTACGAGGTTCCCAAAACTTTGCCGGGCTTTTGTCTGATCGAGTTCAGTCCGCATGAAGCGAGGCGCGACCGCAACTACGCCACGGATTTGAAACGCGAAAGCGCCGCATTCCAGGTTGAGGAAGTCGCGCTCCATCAGTCCGAAGGCGACGCGTTGCGCGCGCTCATCGAGCCGCATCTGCCGAAGCCGAAGCCGCGCGTGCATGTGACCGACATCTCCGGCCTGCCGCTCGACACGCTTCCGGTCGAGCATCCATCGAATGTGATGGCGATCGTGATTTCGGGCGACGGCGGTTGGCGCGACATCGACAAGACCATCGCCGAGGACCTCCAGCATGACGGGGTGCCGGTGGTCGGATTGGATAGCTTGCGATTTTTCTGGAGCAAGAAAACTCCGGAGCAAACCGCCGATGCGCTTGCCAACGTGATGCGCGCTTTCATGGACAAGTGGCACGCGAACAACGTCGCGTTGATCGGCTACTCATTCGGCGCCGACGTGATGCCGTTCGCATACAATCGCATGCCCGAGGACCTGCGCACGCACGTCAAGCTCATAGCGCTGATGGGCTTCTCGAAAAGCGCCGATTGGGAAATCACGGTCAGTGGATGGCTCGGTGAGCCGCCCGGTCCCGCCGCGCTGCCGGTATTGCCGGAGACCGACAAAATCGCGCCTCCGCTGATGCAATGCTTCTATGGTCAGGACGAGAGCGATTCCGCCTGCCCCGATCTGGCGAAGCGTGGGGTCCAGGTCATCCGTACCACCGGCGGCCATCATTTCAATGGCGACTATGCGGCACTCGCACGCGAGATCATGACGCGGCTGGAAGCTCCCCCAGAGCGTCAAGCGAGAGTCCGCTAGAACCTCGCGGGCGATCGGCGTAGGATTGTGCAATGGGCGCGGCGACATCGAGTCGCCGCGCTCATCCGGTTTTGGAGGATGCGTTTTTCGGTTGAATGTAAAGTGCGAAAACAAACCCACTTTCTTCAATGAATTAAAGGAGTTTCCAAGGTGGGGTGCAGCTCTCGCTGAACTCGGCACTTGCTTTCCCTTGACTGTCTAGCGAACAAAAAGCGAATATTGCGGATGGCCTCCACTTCTGCCCTCCCTCCGCCTTTAGCTTACCTCAACCATTACTTGAATTTGTCGCAGCAGCTTCGAGGTCGCCAATGACCTCGCCTCCCTACATCGAGCTGCGCTCGCGCAGCGCGTTCAGCTTTCTCGAAGGCGCCACCACGCCGGAGGACCTCGCGGATCGCGCGGCCGAGCTCGGTCATCCCGCGATCGCGATGGGCGATCGCGACGGCGTCTATGGTCATCCGCGCTTCTATCAGGCGGCAAAAAATGCTGGAGTGAAGGCGATCGTCGGCGCCGATCTCACATTAGAGGATGACAGCCGCCTCTACGTCCTCGTGCCCGACCGCGAGCGCTACAAGAATCTGTGCCGACTTCTTACCGCGTCCAAATGTAGGATTTTGCGCCATGATGGTCCGCTCGGCGTCGACAGCAGTCCCACTCCGGTTTATCCAGAGAAGGGCCAGAGCCGCATCACCTTCGATGACCTCGAACGCTTCGGCGCGGGCCTCATTTGCCTCGCCGGCGGTGCGCGCAGCCCGATATCGCGTGCGCTGATTCGCGGCGGTGATCCGCGCGCGCTGGCCGATCGATTGCGCGGAATTTTCGGCGCGGGGAATCTCCACCTCGATCTCCAGCGTCATCTCGATGCCGACGAAGAGCGGATGAACCGCAAGCTGAGCGCGTTCGCCGACTCGATGCGCATCCCGCTTCTCGCCACCAACGACGTATGCCACTCCGATGCGGATCGCCGCCTGATGGACGTGCTTTCGTGCATCGGGCTCAAGAAGACGCTGGAGGAAGCGGGCCGCGCGCTATGGGTGAACGCCGAGCGCCATCTCAAAGCGCCTGCCGAGATGGCCGCGCTATTCAAAGATTTGCCTGATGCGCTCGCGATGACGCTCGAGGTCGCCGCTCGATGCGAATTCACGCTCACCGACCTCGGCTATCGATTCCCTGACTATCCGCTGCCGCCCGGCGAGACGCCCGATTCGTACTTGCGGGCGCTGACATACGCGGGCGGGCGCGACAGATGGCGCACCCTCGACGATCGCACGCGCCGCCAACTCGAACACGAGCTCGCGATCATCGCGAAGCTTAAGCTCGCCGGATATTTCCTCATCGTATGGGACATCGTGCAGTTCTGCCGCGAGAGCAACATCATGGTGCAGGGGCGCGGCTCGGCCGCCAATAGCGCGGTCTGCTATGCGCTCGGCATCACCGCGATCGATGCGGTCAAGATGGAGCTGCTGTTCGAGCGCTTCCTGTCCGAGGAGCGCAGCGAGTGGCCCGATATCGATCTCGATCTGCCAAGCGGCGACCAGCGCGAGAAGGTCATCCAGTACGTCTATCGGCGCTATGGCGAGCGCGGCGCCGCGATGACCGCGAACGTCATCACCTATCGCACGCGCAGCGCGGTACGCGAGGTCGGCAAGGTGCTCGGCTTTCCGCCTGAGCAGATCGACAAGCTCGCGCGGCTCAATCAGGCCTACGAGTTCCGCGACGACCATGACGATATCGTCGCGCTGCTGCGCAAGGGCGGCGTCGATGTCGCCGCGCCGCGCATCGCGATGCTGATCGATTTGGTGCGGCGCATCCAGAGTGTGCCGCGCCATCTTGGGCAGCATAGCGGTGGGATGGTGATCGCAGCGGGACCGCTGGATGAAATCGTGCCGCTGGAGCCCGCGTCGATGCCGGGGCGCGTGGTGGTGCAATGGGACAAGGAGGACTGCGCCGACCTCGGAATCATCAAGATCGATCTGCTCGGGCTCGGAATGCTGGCGGTGCTGGAGCAGGCGATTCCGATGATTCGCACGCATGAGCAGGTCGAGATCGACCTCGCGCATCTGCCCGCCGACGATCCTGCGGTCTACAAAATGTTACGTGCCGCTGACACCATCGGCGTGTTTCAGGTCGAATCGCGCGCGCAGATGGCGACGCTGCCGCGGATGAAGCCGGAGCGTTTTTATGACCTAGTGGTCGAGGTCGCGATCATCCGTCCCGGCCCCATCGTCGGCAACATGGTCAATCCGTACCTCGAGCGGCGCAACGGCCGGCAGAAAGTCACCTATCCGCATCCGATGCTGGAGCCGATCCTCAAGCGCACGCTCGGGGTGCCGCTGTTTCAGGAGCAGGTGATTCGCGTCGCGATGGTGGCGGCGGGAATGACCGGCGGCGAGGCGGAAGAGGTTCGCCGCGCGATGGGCTTCAAGCGCTCACAGGCGCGGATGGAAAAAATCGAGCGGCGGCTGCGCGAGGGCATGGCGGCGAAGGGCATCGTGGGCGCGCCGGCGGAGGAAATCGCGCGCAGCATCACCTCCTTCGCGCTGTATGGTTTTCCGGAATCGCATTCGGCGAGCTTCGCGCTGATCGCATACGCCTCGGCGTATCTGAAGTGCCAACATGCGGCGGCGTTTTTCGCCTCGATGCTGAACTGCTATCCGATGGGCTTCTATCATCCGGCGACACTAGTGAAAGACGCGCAGCGCCACGGCGTCGAGATTCTGCCGATCGATGTGTCGCGCTCGGATTGGTTGTGCACGCTTGCAGAAACCTCTCCCGGCGCTGCGCGCCACCCTCTCCCTTCAGGAGAGGGTCAGAATAAAGAGGACGTGCCTTCTGATCCTTGTCTGGTTCCCCTTCAGGGGAAGGGGGAAGGGGTTAGGTCCTTCCGGCTCGGCCTAAAATACGTGATGGGACTGAGCGAGGAGGTCGCGGGTCGTATCGAGGCTGAACGCGCGCGCGCTCCATTCGCCTCGCTCGCCGATTTCACTGCGCGGGTCGCGCCAAATCGCCGCGAACTCGATGCGCTAGCATATGCGGGCGCGTTTGCATGCTTCGGGATGACGCGGCGCGAGGCGCTTTGGCAGGCCTCCGCAGTCGAGCGCGATCCGAACAGCTTACTCGCCGGCATCGAGCCGAAGCGCGGCACCACGTCGCCGCTGCCGGGCATGACCTCGCTCGATGAGACCCGCGCCGACTACGCGACGACGGGACTGACGACGGGACCGCATCTGATGGCGCATCTGCGCGAGCGGCTGAAAGCGCGCGGGGTGCTGTCGGCCGCGGAGGTTGCGAACGTCGAGAATGGCGCATGGACGAAAACCGCAGGCCTCGTGATCGTGCGGCAGCGTCCGGGCACCGCGAAGGGATTTTTCTTCCTCACACTCGAGGACGAAACCGGCATCAGTAACGCGATCGTGATGCCGGATATCTTCCAGCGCCATCGCGCGCTACTGCGCGGCGCCGCGATCCTACAAATTGAAGGCATCATGCAGAAACGGGACGGCGTGATGCTGATCAAGGCGCAACGCTTCGAGGAAGTGAAGCTCGCGGGCGCCCTCCCCCGCTCGCACGATTTTCACTGAGCGCGCAAAAAAGGGCGGGCATCCTACGATGCCCGCCCTGACTCAAATCAGTTGGTACCTACCACCACCACAGATGATGGTGCCCATGCGGGAAGGGGCCGTGGCCGAAACCATTGCCCGGGTTGCACTGGCCGAAGAAACCATTGCCACACTTGCCGTTGATTTCCATTTCGACATGGTAGCCGGTCCAGCACAGCAGCGCGCGGCCATCGTTCACGTCGGATGAGTCATCGTCCTGGAAGACACCGGCCGCGCTGGCGCCATTGCAGGTACTGCTCTGATAGGAGTAGTTGAAGAAGATCCCGTTGGGATCGAACACCTCGCTGAAGGGGGGATTCCCCGGCGTATTCTCATACTGATAGACCTGCCCATCGGTGCTGACGTTCAGGGAGTCGTAGGGGCAGTTGTTACCGTTCATGAAGCATGCAGCGCTCTCGCCCACCGGAGTCGGTCCGTAATGCGTGGTGTTGTATTGAATCCCAACCAGGACCTGACTCGGAAGCGAGATGTGCTGGCTTGAAAAATCAAACGTCACCGGATACGCGAGGCCGTGATAGCAGGTCTGATCGAATGGGTTGTACCATGCGGTGCCATCGCAATGCGTTGCGTCCGAGGACGGCCGATACGGGATGTTGAAGGTCTGCGTGATGGTTCCGAGCAGGGCTCCCGCCAGGGGCGTCGGACCCGAGGTGTCCACCGCATAGATGTTCATCGTGATCGGCTGGGAGAACTTCGACCCTGGCGGAGTAACGCATGTCCCGGCAGTATACCAATTCCCATTGACGCATCCCCATGACGACAGCACCACGCGGACCGTGGTCAGCGTCGCGTTGGAAACGCCCAACGTGACCGCGTCGCCGATCTGCGAGAAGGAGTAGGCCTCGGGACCCTCGCTGGCGACGTTACCCGGCAGTGGTGACGGGATGCTCTCATACAGGTTGGAATCTGCGAAGGCGTTGCCCGCCATCGCTACCATCAGGAGCGCGGCGGCTCCTAAGATCGATACACGAATACCTCTGCTCTTCTCCATTGTGTTTCCCCCAAATGAACTGAGCGTTAGATCGGCCAAAGACCAATTGTGGACAATTTGCGCGCGGAATAATGCCACGCACGCCCAGTGAAGGCAAACAGCATCAAAAGTAAAAATTGTTACCGCGAAATGAACGCGTCCCGACAAATCGTCAGCGCTACTTATTAGACTTGTAGGCTTTTCGTACTGCGAGTTATTACGCGGGCATCCGTAGCGGCCACGGTGCATCACGTCCTCGACGACTTGGAACGGATTGACTAGAGCGCCTGGTAAATCGCGGTCTCGAAAGCCTGATACGCCGCGAATGCGTTCGGATCGTAGAATGGCAAAATCTGCGTCGCGAAAACGCCGGTCACTTTCTTCGCCGGATCGATCCAGTAGTAGGAATTCGCGAGGCCGGCCCATGCGAGGCTTCCCGCGGCGCGGCCCGTCGCCATCGGGGTAGGATTGATCATGAAGCTCAGTCCCCACTTCATGCCCGCGACGAAGTCAACATCATTCGTCGCCGCGGCGACCGCGCTTTTCATGTCGCCGCACACCAGGTCTCCCATCGCATTGCGCGACATCGTTGCGACGGTTTCCGGCCGCAGCACCTCGACGCCATTGAAAGAGCCGCCATGCAGAATCATCTGGGTGAAGTTGAGATAATCGGTCACCGTCGAATAGAGGCCGCCGCCGCCCATGTGAAATTCGGGCTCCTGCGGAATCTCGATATCGGTCGGAACCAAACCGCCGTCCGGCGTCCGAGCATGCACCGTCGCGAGGCGCTGGCGTTGCGCGTCACCGATCTTGAAACCGGTGTCTTTCATTCCCAGCGGGCCGAGCAGGTTCTCGCGCATGTACTCATCGAGACGCTGGCCGGAAAGCGCCTCAACCGCCTTGCCTGCCCAATCGATCGAAATTCCGTACTCCCACTTTTCTCCGGGATCGGCGATCAGGGGGAGCGATAGCGCGGCATTCTTACACGAGATGATGCCGGGTGTACCGGTCGCTTCGAGATAGCGGACCATCTCGCCGTTGAACATGTCGTACCCGAAGCCAGCGGTGTGCGTCAGCAGGTGTCGCAGGGTGATGGCGCGCTTCGGGGCGCGCAGCCGCGGCTTTCCGGAAGCATCGAAGCCCTCGAGGACCTGAGCGCGTGCGAGGTCAGGTAGGATCGCGCCGAGGTCGCCGTCGAGCGAGAGCTTCCCACGTTCAACGAGCTGCATCGCGCACGCGGCGGTGATCGCTTTGGTCATCGACGCGATCCAGACGACCGTGTCGATCGCCATCGGCGCGCCGGTCGCGAGGCTGCGCTTACCGAACGCTCCCTCGAAGACGATTCCGTCGGCCGTCGCCGCCGCCGCGATTACGCCGGGAACATCGCCCGCGTCAGCGGCCCGCTTTAGTCCTTCCGCAAGCTTGCCGGTATTCATGAATTAGCGCGGAGGCATCCGCAGCGCGCCGTCGAGCCGGATCGTTTCGCCGTTGAGCATCGCGTTCTCGACCATATGCCGCGCGAGGGCGGCATACTCCTGCGGGCGTCCGAGGCGCGAGGGAAACGGAATCTGCGACTCGAGTGCCTTGCGCGCCGGATCGGGCAGTCCCGCCAGCATCGGAGTTTCGAAGGTGCCCGGCGCGATGGTGCATACGCGGATGCCAACGTTAGCGAGGTCGCGCGCGATCGGCAGCGTCATCCCGACCACCCCGCCCTTCGAGGCCGAATACGCGGCTTGCCCGATTTGCCCATCGAACGCTGCGACCGATGCGGTATTGATGATGACGCCGCGCTCGCCATCGGCATTGGGCTGATTCTTCGCCATCGCAGCGGCCGCGAGCCGAATCGCGTTGAAGGTGCCGACGAGGTTCACCTGGATGACCTTGTTGAAGAGATCGAGCGAATGCGGCCCGTCCTTCGCTAGCGTACGGCTCGCGCGACCGATGCCGGCGCAGTTCACCAGCACATGCACACCGCCGAACTTCGCGACGGTCTTGGCTACCGCATCTTTCACTTGATCGTCGGAGACCACATCGGCACTGAGGAAAATCGCCTTGTCACCGATCGATTCGGCAACCTTCGCGCCCGGCGATGCCGCAAGATCCAGAATCGCAACGCGCGCTCCCGCGCCGGCGAATTCGCGAATCGTCGCCTCGCCCAGACCGGAGCCTCCGCCAGTGACCAGTGCGACCGTGTCCTTCAGTTTCATGGTTTTACCTCGATCTCAAAATCATTCGGCGGCGATGACGATAGGTCCGCCTTTGCGCATATGCAAGCTGGTGGGTTAGACATGATGCCATCATCGATATGGCGACTATCAAGACCGAATCGATTCCTGAAAATGATGGCGCACGTGAGGATCTCGCGGAGGTTCACGCGCGCCACGAGATCACTCTCGATGCGGCCCGACCTGAGGCGGTCGCGCGCCGCCGCAAGACGCATCAGCGCACCGCGCGCGAGAATATCGATGACATCTGCGACCCGGGCACCTTCGTCGAGTACGGTCCGCTGGTGATTGCAGCGCAGCGTCGCCGCCGTACCGTCGAAGACCTCATGAAGAACACCCCCGCCGACGGCATGGTGGTCGGACTGGGCAGCGTCAACGGCAATCTTTTTCCGATGGAGAAAGCGCGCGCCGCCCTGCTCGCCTATGACTACACGGTACTGGCCGGCACGCAGGGGCATCAGAATCATCGCAAGACCGATCGCCTGATTCATATCGCAAATGAGCTGCGCTTGCCTCTGGTGCTGTTCGCTGAGGGCGGCGGCGGACGGCCCGGCGACACTGACGGCGGATTTTCCTCCAAAACGTTTTATGACTTCCCGCGCCTGAGCGGCCTCGTACCGCTGATCGGTATCACCTCCGGTCGATGCTATGCGGGCAATGCGTCGCTGCTCGGGATTTGCGACGTAGTCATCGCGACCAAAGGCTCCAACATCGGGATGGGCGGTCCCGCGATGGTCGAGGGCGGCGGACTCGGCATCTTTCGTCCTGAGGAGATCGGCCCGCTCGAAGTGCATCTGAAAAACGGCGTGGTCGATGTCGCGGTCGAGGACGAAGCCGAGGCGGTCGTCATCGCGAAGAAGTACCTCGCCTACTTCCAGGGATCGCTTCCGAACTGGACTTGCGCCGACCAGCGGCTCCTGCGCCGCGTGATTCCCGAAAATCGCCTCCGCGTCTATGACATCCGCGAGCTGATTCGGATTCTGGCCGACACCGATTCGATTCTGGAGCTGCGTCCGCACTTCGGCCACGGCATGATCACCGCGCTGATCCGGATCGAGGGGCATCCGTTCGGCGTCGTTGCGAACAACCCGATGCATCTGGCGGGCGCGGTCGATAGCGACGGCTCCGACAAGGGCGCGCGCTTCATCAAACTGTGCGATGCGTTCGACGTGCCGATCATCTTTCTATGCGACACGCCCGGCATAATGGTTGGGCCCGAGGTCGAGAAGACCGCGCTGGTGCGGCATTCGTCGCGCATGTTCGTCACGGCGGCGAATGCGACGGTGCCGGTGTTCACCATCGTGACGCGCAAGGCCTACGGTCTCGGCGGTATCGCGATGGCGGCCGGCGCGTACGACTCGACCAACTTCACCGTCGCGTGGCCAACCGGCGAGTTCGGCGGGATGGGAATCGAGGGCGCGGTGAAGCTCGGCTATCGCAACGAACTGGCGGCGATCGCGGACCC
>Ga0335081_10005807_pt1 | contig 19562 bp, 15 predicted proteins | sample Lox_Sample_35_FD_206713 | JGI IMG/M metagenome (GOLD analysis project Ga0335081, IMG submission 206713) | Soil microbial communities from Loxahatchee National Wildlife Refuge, Florida, United States - Lox_Sample_3.5 | ecosystem: Environmental > Terrestrial > Soil > Wetlands | place: USA... | reverse complement strand
AGATCTTAAGCGTGCTCGCGGGCCCGTACCGCGCGTGCGGTCTCCGTGCTGCCAGAATCTGCCCGCTGGTGGCGTCCGCGACGACGAACGCGCTCGCGGGAACCTGGGGGACCCGCGGCGAGCGTGCTGATAGGTAGTTGACGACGACGCCCCGCCTGGCTAGCCCGGGACCGCCCTCGGCATTGTGTGGGCCCCCCCCGGCTGTAACGGCCGGGGGATCGGTCAGCGCCGGCTTGCCTGCGGCGGTCGGAACGCCGACGGCAGCCGGGCCCGTCGCCGCCAGAGTAGCGGTGGTTACGGTGATGATCGCTGCGGCGCATTGGCCAGATTTCCTCATGGCGCGGCCCACCTTACCGTTCGCGCTGGTAGCGGGGTGCGCGTTGCGTGATGCCACGCCGTCGCTTCGATCATTTGAGAAGTCGCGGCGGATACGCGAAGAACCTTCGTGGATGTGTGGGCGTACCCTAAGGCCATGACGAGCGTCAGAAGCGAGTCGGAATCCGGGCTGTCCATCGAGCCCGTGTACGGGCCTGAAGCGCTCAGGGGTTTCGACGCTGCGCACAACCTGGGCGAGCCTGGTAGCTACCCGTTCACCCGCGGCATCTATCCAGGGATGTACACCGGGCGGCCCTGGACCATGCGCCAGTATGCGGGGTTCGGGACGGCTGCGGAGTCGAACCGCCGATATAAGCAGTTGATCGAGGCGGGCACGACCGGCCTGTCCGTAGCCTTCGACCTGCCCACCCAGATGGGCTTCGATTCTGATGCGCCACTGGCCCAGGGCGAGGTCGGCAAGGTCGGTGTGGCGATCGACTCGATCGAGGACATGCAGGTCCTGTTTGGCGGCATCCCGCTTGCCAAGGTCTCCACCTCGATGACGATCAACGCGCCCGCGGCGGTGCTGCTGCTGCTCTACCAACTCGTGGCCGAGGATCAAGGGGTGAGCGCGAACGCGCTCACAGGTACGATCCAGAACGACATTCTCAAGGAGTACATCGCCCGCGGCACCTACATTTATCCACCTCAAGCCTCACTCCGGCTAGTCGCGGACACCTTCGCCTACTGTGGCAAAGAGATGCCGAAGTGGAATACGATCTCGATCTCCGGCTACCACATGGCGGAGGCGGGTGCGACCCCCGTGCAGGAGATCGCGTTCACGTTCGCCAACGCCAAGGCGTATCTGGGGGCGGCAATCGGCGCGGGCCTCGCGGTTGACGACTTCGCGCCGCGGCTGTCGTTTTTCTTCGTGGCGCGAGCTACCCTCCTCGAGGAGGTGGCGAAATTCCGCGCGGCCCGGCGCCTGTGGGCCCGTATCATGTGCGACGAGTTCGGCGCCCGCAATCCCCGCTCGCAGATGCTGCGGTTTCACACCCAGACCGCTGGTGTCGAGCTGACCGCGCAGCAGCCCGAGGTGAACATGGCCAGGGTCACTATCCAGGCGCTGGCGGCGGTACTCGGCGGCACGCAGTCGCTGCACACCAACTCCTACGACGAGGCGATCGCGCTGCCCAGCGAGAAAGCGGCCCGGCTCGCGCTGCGTACTCAGCAGGTGATCGCCTACGAATCCGACCTCACCTCGACCGTTGATCCGTTCGCGGGATCGTATGCGATCGAGTCGATGACCGACGATGTCGAGAACAAGGCCGCCGAGCTTATCGATCAGATCGACGAGCTCGGTGGCGCGGTCGCCGGGATCGAGCAGGGCTTCCAGAAGGCCGGGATCGAGCGCTCCGCGTACCGGGTGACACGAGAGGTGGAGGCGGGCAGGCGTGTGGTCGTCGGTGTGAACAAGTTCCGCACCGAGGGCGACGAGGCGTACCCGGCTTTCCGGCTCGACCCCGCGATCGAGCAGGAGCAGGGGGAGCGGCTTGCGCGGTTGCGCCGCTCGCGTGACGCGGGCGCCCATCGGCGCGCGATCGACGATTTGAAGAAAGCAGCGGAAGGCACCCAGAACGTGCTCTACCCGCTACGCGCGGCACTTGAGGCGCGCGCCACCGTTGGTGAGGTGTGTGATGCGCTCCGCGACGTCTGGGGCGTCTACCAGCCAGAGGACACCTCATAACGGCCATGTAGGGAATGGCCGACCGCATACGAGCGAATCATCAAGTATGTGGTTCATAAGTGACACTTTTAGGGTTCCCGGGGGTGAGCCCGGTGGACGGCGATGCCCGGGCTCGCGCCTACGCCAGGGCCGCTGCCTGGGCTCGGCGCGTGTCCAGGCGTGGGCCTCTAACTGCTCCCACGCGGCCCGTACGCGTACCATCCTGACCTGGCGTGACGCCGGAGATGTCAGCGCCGGATGCCATACCGGTCCTAGCGCATGCGCTGACAACGGGACCGTCGCGGTAACCACAGGACCTCTCTCCTTGCCCGCACGCGCCCGCTTGCCGGCCCGCTCGTTCGGCCAGTTCGACCAGTTCTGCCGGGGCAGGTTCCGCCCGCAGCGCGAGTTATGTGGGCATGGCGAAGGTTGTCATCTGGAGTTTTTCGCCATTTACGCTTCATTTCAGCGGCTTGTCTTCCGATTTTAGCCGCCGGTCCTTCGCCCGCCTGGAAAGATTCAGGCACCTCGCTCACCTGGAAGAGATTAAAACTGGAGGTTGAGTAGTGGTGGTCATCGCGTGGAACGCGTCCCGTGGGGCAACGCTGGGCGTCGAATGGGAGCTTCAGCTCATCGACGCGCAGAGCGGGTTGCTGCGGCAGGACGCGAGTGAGGTGCTGGCCCTGCTGCCGGGGCTCAATGAAGACGGAGAGCATCCCAAGATCCGTCATGAGCTCATGCAGTCAACGGTAGAAGTGGTCACCGGCATCTGCTCTAACCCGCGGGAGGTCAAGGCGGACCTTGCCTCGACCATACGCGAACTCCAGCGGATTACCGGCAGGCGAGGTACGATGCTGGCCTGCGCCGGGACGCATCCCGCCAGTGACTGGCGTGACGCGAAGATGGCGCCGATTCAGCGGTATGTGGAGCTCGTCGAGCAAATGCAGTGGCTTGCCCGCCGGATTCAGACCTTCGGTGTGCATGTCCACGTGGGCCTGCGTGATGGGAGCAAGGCGATTCCGATCGTCAATGCACTCGCCGCGTATCTTCCGCACTTTCTCGCCCTTACCGCCTCCAGCCCGTACTGGTGCGGGCAGGACACCGGCCTGGCGTCCAGCCGGTCGGTGGTATTCGGCGCGCTACCCACGGCAGGGCCGCCGCACCAACTCGCGAAGTGGAGTGAGTTCGAGGACTATATGGACACGTTGCTTCGCGCCGGGACCATCCGGAGCATCAAAGAGGTCTGGTGGGACATCCGGCCGCACCCCGATTTCGGCACCGTGGAGATCCGCATGTTCGACGGCCTGCCCACCCTCCGCGAGATCGGAATGGTCGCGGCACTCTCACAGTGCCTGGTCCAGCTTTTCGATTTGCAGCTCGACCGCGGGTACACCCTGCCGAACCCCCCGGCCTGGGTGATCAGGGACAATAAGTGGAGGGCCGCCAGGTACGGGCTCGATGCGATGGTGATCACCGACGACACGGGTGCGACCGCGCCGCTCAGGGACGAGCTGTACGAGCTCATCCGTGAGCTTGAGCCTGTCGCCGAGAGGATGGGTTGCACAGACGACCTCTGCGTGGCGTCCGACGTGCTCGAATACGGTGCCTCTTATGAGCGGCAACGCGCGATCATCACCGGCGGCGGCGAGCTGACGGATGTGGTGGATGCCCTTGTCACGGAGTTTGCGGAGGACAGGTTCGTCGCACCAGGGGAGGTGACGTATGCAGGAACATGACCTGCTCGGTGGGCTCGACGCGTTCCTGTCCACCCACGCGGACGAGCTTGTCACGTTGCGCAGGGACCTGCATGCGCACCCCGAGCTTGGGTACCACGAGCACCAGACGACACGCCTGGTTGCCGCGAGGCTGACCGCAGCCGGGCTGCGGCCCGCTATCCTCCCGAAGGGCACCGGCATGGTCGTGGACATCGGCGACGCAGCGGGGCCGGTAGTTGCGCTGCGCGCCGATCTCGACGCGCTTCCGATATCGGACGAGAAGAACGTGCCATACCGCTCGACCGTGCGCAACACCTGCCACGCGTGCGGGCACGACGTGCACACCGCGATCCTGGTCGGCGCCGGCCTTTTCTTCGCGCGGCTGGCCGCGGCGGGCGGGCTGCCTGGACGGGTCCGGCTGATCTTCCAGCCTGCCGAGGAGGTCCCCGGCGGTGCCCTGGACGTGCTCGCCGCGGGCGGGATCGCGTCCGCTGACCGGATCTTCGCGCTGCACTGCGATCCGCGGCTCGATGTTGGCAAGGTCGGTTTGCGTACCGGTCCGATCACGGCGGCGTGTGACAAGATCGTTGTCCGTGTCGCGGGGCCGGGCGGTCACACCGCACGGCCGCATCTCACGGCGGACCTCGTGTACGCACTTGGCAAGATCGTGACTGAGCTTCCCGCGGCGCTGTCCCGGCGGGTGGATCCGCGGTCGAGCCTGAGCCTTGTCTGGGGGCGGGTGAGCGCTGGCTCGGCGCCCAACGCCATACCCGACGACGGAATCGCCGAGGGGACCGTGCGCTGCCTCGACGACGAGGCCTGGCATGCGGCGCCTGACCTGCTCAAGGCCCTGATCGATTCGGTGGCCAGCGCCTATGGCGTGCTTGCCGAGCTCAGCTACCAGCGCAACGTGCCGCCCACCGTAAACGAAGCGGCCAGCGTGCAGATGCTTGCCGACGCCGTCGAAAAGGTACTCGGCGGTGACGCGGCTGCCCCGGCGCCGCAGAGCCTGGGCGGCGAGGACTTCGCTTGGTACCTGGAGTCGATCCCCGGAGCGCTCGCGCGGCTCGGTACGCGCGGCACGGATATGGCAGCCGACCTGGACCTGCACCAGGGCGGATTCGACATTGACGAGCGGGCGATCGGAATGGGCGTCAAGGTCATGGTGGCGACCGCGTTCGAGGCGCTCGGTGGTGGCCTGGCTTCATCGGGGTCGCCGCGTTCGGCGGGACACGGCGCTGGGACCGGCCAGGGTACGGGGCCGGACCACCGCCGCGCGGCAAGCCACCGCGCGGGGCTGACCACCGCAGTGAGCCGACCCACCGCACTGGGCTGACCCACCACACCAGGCTGAGCCCCCGCGCTGGGCTGACCCACCGCAGTGAGCCGACCGCACCGGGCTGAGCCACCGCACCGGGCTGACCCACCGGGCTGACGTACCGCACCGGGCTGACCCACCGGGCTGACGTACCGCACCGGGCTGACGCACCGCGCCGGGCTGACCTACCGGGGCTGACGCACCGCACCGGGGCCGAGCGGTAGCCTGGCTAGCAATGACGTACCAGCCGATGCCCGACGAGATCAGATGCGCGCCCAAGATATTGCTGCACGACCATCTCGATGGCGGGCTACGCCCGCAGACCCTCATCGAACTTGCCCGCGACGCCGGTTACGGCCATCTGCCCACGGACAATGCGGATGAGCTTGCCGAGTGGTTCAGGCTGATAGCGGATTCGGGCTCGCTGGAAAGATACCTAAAATCGTTCGAGCACACCGTGGCCGTGATGCAGACCCGCGAAGGGCTTGCGAGAGTCGCGGCGGAGTGCGCTGAAGATCTGGCGGCCGACGGGGTCGTTTACGCCGAGGTGCGGTTCGCGCCCGAGTTGCACACCGACGGCGGGCTGAGCCTGAACCAGGTGGTCGAGGCCGTGCTTGAAGGCTTCGCGGCGGGGGCCACGACGGGTGCCATCCGGATCGGCGCTCTGCTCACCGCGATCAGGCATGCCGCGCGCTCGATGGAGATCGCCGAGCTCATGGTGCGGTACCGTGACGCCGGCGTCGCCGGGTTCGACATCGCCGGGCCGGAGGCAGGCTACCCGCCGACCCGCCACCTGGATGCCTTCGAATACCTGCAGCGGGAGAACGCGCACTTCACCATCCACGCGGGCGAGGGCTTCGGGTTGCCGTCTATCTGGCAGGCCATCCAGTGGTGTGGTGCGGACCGGCTTGGCCACGGTGTCCGCATCATCGACGACATCGCCGAGGGTCACGGCTGCGGGCTGCCGAAGCTGGGACGACTGGCCGCGTACGTACGTGACAAGCGGATCCCGCTGGAGATGTGCCCGACATCCAACGTGCACACCGGGGCCGCCCGTTCGGTCGCCGAGCATCCGATCGGGCTGCTGCGGCGGCTATTCTTCCGCGTCACCGTGAACACCGACAACCGGCTGATGAGCGCGACCAGCCTGTCGGAGGAGTTCACCAGGCTGGTGGCGGCGTTCGATTATGGCTGGGACGACCTGGAGTGGTTCACCATCAATGCCATGAAGTCGGCCTTCCTGCCTTTCGACGAGCGCCTGGAGCTCATCAACGGCGTCATCAAGCCAGGATTCGCACAGCTCAAGTGGCGGGGAAACAAGCCACTCGCCTGACGCGCCCGCCACGGCCAATCCGATAGCCGGCATCCCGGCTGCCTTGAGGCGCGGCGGTCAATGGCATTGACCGCCGCGGGGGACCGGACGGAAACCGGACCTGGACGGAACACAGGTGGCGCGGGTCCCGGCCGGAGATCGCCATGCCTCAGCTAGGCGACCAACGCGAGCAGCCGGGCGAGCAGCCCGCCGATCCTGGCAGCTGCGGCGTGGCCCGCCGCTAGGACCTCGGTGTGCTCCAGGGGTTCGCCGGATAGGCCCGCCGCCATGTTCGTGACCAGGGAGAAAGCGAGCACCTCCAGCCCTGCCTCGCGGGCGGCGATGGCTTCGAGCACGGTGGACATGCCAGCCAGGTCGGCACCCAGCGTCCGCGCCATCCGGATCTCGGCCGGCGTCTCGTAGTGCGGGCCCGGGAAGCACGCGTAGACCCCCTCGACGAGAGCCGGATCTTCCCGCCGCGCCAGGGCCCGCAGCCGCGGCGTGTAAAGCTCCGTCAGGTCCACGAATCGCGGGCCGGTGAGCGGTGACCGCCCGGTGAGGTTGATGTGATCACTGATGAGCACCGGCTGGCCGACCGAGAGCTCCGGGCAGATCGCGCCCGCTGCGTTGGTCAGCACCAACGTGCGCGCGCCTGCCGCGGCAGCCGTTCGGATGCTATGTACCGCCGCGTCCGGTCCGCGGCCCTCATACAAGTGGGTTCTCCCGACGAAGATCAGCAATTGGTGATGACCGGCCGGTACGGAACGGATCCTGCCCGCATGGCCGCTCGTCAAGGTTGCGGCGAAGCCGGGGAGGTCGGCGGCGGACAGCTCATGGCTGGGCGGCCCGAACGCGTCCACGGCCTCGCTCCAGCCCGATCCGAGCACGACTGCCGCCGTGTGCGTGTCGGCGCCGGTCCGCTCACGCAGGGCGTCGGCGGCGGTACGCGCGGCCTGGTAGGGGTCGTCGGTCACGTCAGCCGAGCGTACGCTGCGCGTCGCGCCCGCGGTGGCCCGGGTTCACCGGCGAGGGGCTCGTCCGCGGCACGGGACGGCGATTCCATGATCCCGGTAGCTTCTGTGCGCATCCTTCCAAAATGTCACACGGATCATTAGCCGGCTCCGCGCCGCCTCTCAGTGGGTTGGATGCCCAAGATCCGGATCATCCGGAACGGGCAGGCCATGCTGGCGTAGCCGTGCCGCGCGGATGTCGTCCGCGTACACCGCCACCGTGAACACGCTCCCCGCGAGCGCCAGTGCCGGAACCATCACGCGCAGCCAGATCGGTCCCGGCAGCAGTGCGAGGAGCAGGCAGACCGGGATCATCACCGTGAGGTGGCGCGCCACGACGCGGCCCCGCCAACCGGCGTCGATGAGTTCGTGGCGCACCCATTCCTTGTTCTCCGCGCGCAGCCGCAGCCCGCATGCGAACCGCAACCGGCCAGCCAGGTTCGGGTCGCCAGGCAGCCTCGTCAGCTCGCACCGCCTTGAGCGCTCATGATCCCGTCTGGTCCATGATCCCGTGGTCAATCGCTGAGCTTGCAGATTGGGTCGCCACTTGAGACACTCTGCCCGACCGTGACTGCGAGCCCGGTGACGGTGCCGCTCTTGTGCGCGGCGAGCGGCTGTTCCATCTTCATCGCCTCGAGCACCACGATCGTGTCGCCGGCCGATACCTGCTGGCCCTCGGCCGCGACGAGCTTGACGATTGTGCCCTGCATGGGGCTGACAAGCGTGTCGCCACCGACGGCCGCGGCCTTACGCCCTCGACCCGAGGTGCGCTGCGCCCCACGCGCAGCCCGGCCGGCAGTGCCCGCGGACCCGGTCGTGCGGCCCGCAGCGTCGTCCGTGACGAGGAACCCCGTCGGCAGCACGACCTCCAGCCGCCTGCCGCCGACCTCGACCGTGATCCGCTCGCGGGAGCCGGCGTCAGGGTCATCGCCGTCGGCCTCACCAGTGAACGGCTCGACGGGACCCTCGAATTCGGTCTCGATCCAACGGGTGTGGACGGCGAACGGCTCAGTGGTGAACGCTGGGTCCGCCGTTACGGCGCGGTGGAATGGCAGTACGGTCGGCATCCCGCCGATCTCGAACTCGGCCAGGGCCCGCCTGGCCCGTTCGATCGCCTGGCGCCGGTCGGTGCCGGTCACGATGATCTTGGCGATCAAGGAGTCGAACGCCTGCGGTACCGTCATGCCCTCGCGATAGCCCGCGTCGAGGCGGACGCCCGGCCCGGAGGGCGGCTGCCAATACGTGATCTTTCCGGGTGCGGGCAGGAAGTTGCGCCCCGGATCTTCGGCGTTGATCCGGAACTCGATCGAGTGAGCCCTTGGCGCCGGGTCGTCGTAGCCGATCTGCTCGCCGTCCGCGATCCGGAACATCTCCCGCACCAGGTCAATCCCGGTGACCTCCTCGGTGACCGGATGCTCCACCTGCAGCCGGGTGTTCACCTCGAGGAAGGAGACGGTGCCGTCCTGGCCGATGAGGTACTCGCAGGTGCCAGCGCCCACGTACCCGGCCTCACGAAGGATCGCCTTGGACGACTCATAGAGCACCCGGCTCTGCTCCGGATCCAGAAACGGTGCCGGTGCCTCCTCGACCAGTTTCTGGTGGCGGCGCTGCAGCGAGCAGTCGCGCGTCGAGACCACCACGACGCCGCCGCGGGTGTCGGCCAGGCACTGGGTCTCCACGTGCCGCGGCCGGTCCAGATACCGTTCGGCGAAGCACTCGCCGCGGCCGAACGCCGCCACAGCCTCGCGGACCGCCGATTCGTACTGCTGCGGGATCTCGTCGAGTGTGCGCGCGACCTTGAGCCCGCGCCCGCCGCCGCCGAAGGCGGCCTTGATCGCGATGGGCAGGCCGTGCTCACGGGCGAACTCGACCACCTCGGCGGCGCCGGTGACTGGGTCGGCCGTACCAGTGGTGAGTGGCGCGCCCGCGGCCGTTGCAATGTGCCGGGCGCTCACCTTGTCGCCAAGCGCTCGGATGGCGGCAGGTGGCGGGCCGATCCAGGTCATGCCCGCGTCAAGGACGGTCTGCGCGAAGTCCGCGTTTTCTGCGAGGAAACCGTAGCCGGGGTGGATCGCGTCCGCGCCTGACCGCGCTGCCACCTGGATGATCTTCTCGATGTCCAGGTAGGAGTCCACTGCGGTCTTCCCGCCGAGTGCGTATGCCTCGTCCGCCATCGTGACGTGCAGCCCATCGATGTCGGGCTCCGCATAGACGGCAACGCTGGCCAAACCCGCATCGCGGCAGGCACGAGCGATGCGGATCGCAATCTCGCCGCGGTTAGCGATGAGGACCTTTTGCACGGGACGCCTCCTCTAGGCCGCGGAAGGAGAGTCTAAAGGGTGCCGCGGGTCCACCCGCCGGGTGGCCCGGCCCTCGAGTGGGTGGCGCGCCGTGCATGGCCTGGCCACCGGACCTGGGTGGTGCCTCGTACCGGGCTGGCCGCTGCAGATGTGTGGCGCGTCGTACCGGGCTGGCGCCGTAGCTGTGTGGCGAGTCGTACCTGGGCGGCCGCCGCAGATGCGCCAGCCGCCGCAGATGCGCCAGCCGCCGCAGATGGGTTCGCTTGGATCAGCGGGGCAGCGCGTTCGTCCGCCAGGCGCCCGGCCCGTGCGGCATTGGCGCACGCAACATGCGCGCCCGGTCGCACCAGGCAGACGCGGCGCGGGCGTCCGCCGGCCCGCGGTGTGCCCGGGCCCTGGTGCGGGTGGTCGCGAGCGCTGCCACCAAGGCGGCGATCTCCTCAGCCGTCGCGTCACCCCGCACCACGCGCAGCAGCGGCCGCGTTCCGTCGTCAGTCACGGACGATCCTCCAGATAGCTCCAGTATTCGAGGTACCCCGGGTACGCGAGAGCCCTACTTGCGTGTCTTGCCGGTGCCGATGCCGAACTCACGGTGGACGCGTTCCCAGAATGCGTCCCGCAGCCACTCCCTGGCCTCCTGGTACGGACGCAGTGACAGGCCGAGTTGCTTCTCGGCCTCGACCAGCAGTTCCTTGTCGATGACCGGCGGCAGAATGGGCCCGGGGAGCAGATCGCGAATGTTATCCCTGCCCCGGGTCAGGATCCACTTCTGCGCCACGTGCTCGCCCGCCTCCTCGACCCGATCGCGGTCCGGGCCGAGGCGGGTCGCCGTCGCGTTCATCACACTGTGCCCGGAGACCCGGGCGCGCGGTGCTGGCCGGTCGCCGAACAGCTGCGCGGGTGAAGGCGCCGCGTGCGCGGCGACAGCGTCCGGCCGGATCGGCTCGGGCACGGCGATCTGGTGCTTGGTGAAGTACGTCTTGAGAAACCCGGCGTCGAGCACGTCGACGGTGTCCGACTCCCAGACCAGGCGCTCTGCCTGATTTGTGCCGTACGGTGGCTCGACTCCCCACAGGTGGACCCGGACTCCGAACGCCTGCGCGGCCTCAACGGCCGGAACCATATCCTCGTCGCCGGCGACAAGGATGGCGTCCGTGATCGCCCGGTGCCGGGCAAGCGCTTCCATGTCGGCGCGGATCTGCGCGTCCACACCCTTCTGCTGGCCGCGCGCATTGAGGTTGCCAAGGCGCAGCTTGACCCACGACATCTGGGCGATGACGCGCTGGTCGATCGTCGGCACCCGGTCCTTCGCCGCGTCGTACCAGTACACGCGGAGCAGCTCGCCGCGAAGCTGGCTGGCGGCGAGCTGTGTCAGTGCCTTGATGAGCCTGTCGGCATCGACACGGTACTCGCGCCGCGACTTCGCGTCGAAAAGGAGTTCGGCGGCCGCTGCGTAGATATACCCGACATCAACCATGATGGCATAGCGGGCGACGATCGGCAGCGGGCTCGCGAACTCTGTCATGGTGCCTTCGACTCTATGGCAGCACATCGTACCCCGGTGACGTCACAACGGGATGTTGCCGTGTTTCTTGGGTGGCAGCACCTGCCTTTTGGTGCGCAGTGCGCGCAGCGCACGGACTACCTGATCACGGGTTTCGGCCGGCCTGATTACCGCGTCGACGTAGCCGCGTTCGGCGGCGATATAGGGATTGGCCAGTGTGTCCTCATATTCGCTGATCCGCTCCGCGCGCAGGCTGTCCGGGTCATCCGCTTCGGCAAGCTCGCGCCGGTAGAGGATGTTGACTGCGCCCTGGGCACCAATTACCGCGATCTGCGCGGTTGGCCAGGCCAGGTTGATGTCGCCACCGAGGTGCTTTGACCCCATGACGACGTAGGCGCCACCGTAGGCCTTGCGGGTGATCACGGTGATCTTGGGTACGGTGGCCTCGGAGTAGGCGTAAATGAGCTTGGCGCCGCGCCGGATGATGCCACCCCATTCCTGGCCGGTGCCCGGAAGAAATCCGGGCACGTCCACGAAGGTGAGTACCGGAATGTTGAACGCGTCGCAGGTGCGCACGAATCTGGCGGCTTTCTCGGCCGCGTCGATGTCGAGGCAGCCCGCGAAGTGCATGGGCTGGTTGGCGACCACACCGACGCTCGTGCCGTCCGCCCGTCCGAACCCGACGATCAAATTGGCCGCGAATCCGGCGTGCACCTCAAGGAACTCGCCGCCGTCGAGTACGTGCTCGATCACCTTATGCATGTCGTATGGCTGGTTCGCGGAATCGGGGATAAGGGTGTCGAGTTCGACGTCCGCGTCGGTGATCCCGGTGTCCGCGCGCCAGCCGCTGGTGGGCGGGTCCTCCAGGTTGTTCGACGGCAGGTAGGAGAGAAGTGCGCGGGCGTAGTCCAGGCAGTCGGTCTCGTCGGCGGCCTGGTAGTGGGCCACGCCGGACTTGGTGTTGTGCGCGTGCGCGCCGCCGAGCTCCTCGAAGCTGACCTCCTCGCCGGTCACGGTCTTGATGACATCGGGCCCCGTGATGAACATGTGCGAGGTCTGATCCACCATGAGCGTGAAGTCGGTGATGGCAGGCGAGTAGACCGCACCGCCCGCGCATGGTCCCATGATCAGGGAAATCTGCGGGATCACCCCGGAGGCGATCACGTTCCGGTAGAAGATCTCGCCGAACAGGCCGAGCGCGACCACCCCCTCCTGAATGCGCGCGCCGCCGCCGTCGTTCATCCCGATGAAGGGGCAGCCGGCCTTGAGCGCGTGATCCATCACCTTGACGATCTTCGCGCCGTAGACCTCGCCGAGCGAGCCCCCGAACACCGTGAAGTCCTGGCTGAACACGCAGACGGGACGCCCGTCGACCGTGCCGAAACCGGTAACCACGCCGTCGCCGTAAGGCCGGTTCTCCTCGACGCCGAAATCGGTGGCGCGATGCCTGGCCAGTTCCTCGAACTCGGTGAACGAGCCCGGGTCGAGAAACGCGTCGATCCGCTCGCGAGCCGTCATCTTGCCTTTGTCATGCTGTTTGGCGACGGCTCGCTGTGATCCCGCGTGGATGGCCTCGTTCCTGCGCCGCTCAAGATCGGCGATCTTCCCTGCTGTCGTGTGCGGTTCAGGCTCGGTAACCTCGCTGGGCTTTGCTGACTGGCCCGGGGCGGGTCGTGGTCCCTGGCTGGAGCCGGGCGCCTGGTCTGAGGTTAGTCCTACAAGGGTCGTGTCACTGCTTATGGGCGCTTCGCTGGGCATGTGCACAGGGTAACCGCGTCGCGGTTGTCCCGCCGCCCGCGGTTCGCCATACGTCCAGGAAGTAGCGTGCTGAAAGGTTCCCCGACGTGGCCGGGCAGGCCGGGGCGGCGGTCCTGCGCGCCTACCGCGACTTGGCCGCGTGGCCGGCGACGATGCCGTCCGCGGGCTGAGCGTCGGCAGCTGGCCGGCCCGTGCCGCGAACGAACGCGAGCCCGGCGGCAATGCAGGCGACAGGCACGGCGGGAACCACGTATCGCAGGTCGAAGTCGGCCGTTGCCACCGGGACCAGCAGCAGGCCGACCGCCGTGAGCCAGGGCAGCAGAGCCGGTCCACCCCAGTCACGCAGTCGCCGGATGCCACCGCCGAGCCAGGATCTGGCGATCGCGGCGAAGCCGATGAGCAGGATGATCCCTAGCAGCGTGCCGCGCAGGTAGACGAAACGCTGGTACCCGCGCATGAATCCGGCATAGGGCTCGTGCGCCTTGGTGGCAGCGGACGCCGAAGTCGCGTAGATGTGCTGGTCTGCGCTTAGGGTGCCGGCGAAGGTGCGCAAGCTGGGCGACGCCCAGACCCGTTCCGCCGCCGCGAACTGGTACTTGTCCGCAGCGTAAGCGCTCGGGTGCCGCGGACGGTTCCAGTGGAAGCTGAGCATGAAATCATGCAGCACGCTCTCCGCGTAATCGCCCGGCTGCGCGGCGATCGCCCGCAGCGCGAAACTCTGCGCCAGGTCGTTCTTCCTGGCGCTGAACCTCGCGCCAGGGACCTTGCTCAGCGGGGACTGGGCGATCCAGATATAGGTGGACGCGGCCATCCGCTGACTGCTGGTCGGGCAGAGCGCCGCCTCGTCAGCTGGTGGCTTGATCACTGAGCAGTTGGCGAAGCTCATGGTCCGCGACCACAGGAAGATCCCGTTGCTCCTGGTGAAGTTGACCATGTGATACTGCGCGCTGAACCAGCCGAGGTACAGCACGAGCGGCAGCACCGAGGCGATCAGCGCGACGCCGGCAACCGGCCACCGGACCCGGCGCAGCACCAGATAGCAGAGGTAAAGCGCAAGCAGCGGCAGCCCGATTGACCGCACCGTCGCCGAGAGCGCGAGCAGCAGGCCGGCGGTGACGTCGGCCCAGGCCGGGCGGTCGGCACGCCACCACGTCGCGACCACGACTGCTGCCACGACCAGGGACTCGAAGACGACGTCCGACAGAATCTCGTGTTCGAGCTGGATCTGGTAGGCATCGAAGAGCACCGGCATGGCGGCGAGCGTGGCTCCCCAACCTGGCAGCCCGAAGCGCTGGCGCAGCAATACGTAGATGGCGAGCCCCATGAGCAGGCCAAGCACGTGCTGAACCCCCACAACCAGCGCGAAGCTGTGGAACGGGCGCAGGATCGCCAGGAACAACCCGTAGCCGGATACCCGGGTGACATCGGGCTTGTGCCGAAGCGCGACGGCGACATATGTCGCCGAGTCCCCGCCGAACCAGATCGCGGGCCGGAATGCGAGCATGGTGACGACCCGAACGGCGGCCGCGAGCAGCAACGCGACCGTGAAGATGCGGTTGTGACCGGGAAATTCCCGGATCGCCTGCAAACCCTTCATCAGCTCCCACCGTGCCATGCAAGTATCGTGCAGGCCGGTCGCCGCGCCTGCGGGGAAGAGTGCGGCGGTCCAGCACGCAGGCGGGCCGGACCGAGTAAATCGTATGTCCAGATAGCGTTACGGCGCTGGATACCAGGTCCTTATGCCGGCCTGGCGTCGTCGAGCTCGGCGGGGCCCCGTGGCCCGGTGGAGCCTTCCGGCTGGTCCGCGCCGCCCGGGCCGGGCGGCACGGGCGCGGGCGAATCGCGCCGGATACGTGCCGATACGCCCGCGAGGCCCGCCGCGATGCAGGAGCAAGGAATCGCGGCGAGCACGTATCGGTAGCTGAATCCCGCGGTCGCGGCTGGGACGACGATGAGCGTGACCGCGATGCACCACGGCAGCAGGCCTGGGGCGCCGCGCCGTCGCCCTGTCACCACCCAGGCCGCGCCGATCAGCAGCGTAAGGAGCAGCAGAGACCCACGGAAGTAGCAATACCGCTGGTAGCTGACGAGAAATGACGAGTACGGCCGGTAGACGTGGGTGGTCAGATCACCTGGCTGGTAACTGCGCAGGTCCGTGATCGGCGCCCAGCCAGGCAGCCGCGTGTTCGTGCTCGAGAACTGATACTGGATAGCCGTCGCGGGGTCAGGGAACCGCCCGGAGCGGCTCCAGGCGAAGGTGCGTCCTACGTCCTGCGACACCACCCGCAGGTAGTCCACTGGCTGCTGGCGTACCGCGAGCCACGCGAAGTCGTCCGCGAGGCTGCTCGCCGCCGGGCTCCAGGGATCTCCCGTGTAGGCGCGCAGCGGGTTCGGTTCCCAGATGTAGTCGGCCGAGGGTGGCCGTTTCGATGGCGGCCGGCTGTCGCAGAGCGGCCGCAGCTTCGCGGGCGGGTTCATCTTCGCGCAGTCCGCGAAGGCCATCGCCCGGCTGTAGAGGAATGCGCCGTCGGCCTCGGTCATCGCGTAGGGCCCACGCGCGACATGAAACCAGCCCATGTAGGCGGCAATTGGCAGCAATCCGGCCACCACCAGAGCGGTGACTGGGCGCCATCCGGCTCGCCGCACGATCAGGCAGACGGCGGCTACCACCAGCAGCGGCCGTCCATCCGTACGGACGATTGCGGACGCGCCGAGCAGCAGCCCAGCCCCCGCGGCGAAGATCAGTCCGGGCTGGTTACGCAGGCATAGCAGCACGACGGCGACGGTGATCAGGAACATGAACAAGGTATCGGCCATCACCAGGTGCTCGAGCTGGATCTCGTAGGCATCGAACAGCACCGGCACGGCCGCGAGCGTCGCCAGCCACGCCGCCGCGCCCCGCACCCGCAGCACCGTGTACACACCGGCGCCCGTGGCGAGCCCGAGCAGATGCTGGACCGCCGCCACCATCGTGAAACTGTGCAGCGGTTCGAGCGCGGCAAGCAGCAGCGCGTAGCCGCTCGGCCGGATCATCTCCGGAACATGTAGCACCGTGGCCGTGACGTAGCTGTAGGAGTCGTTGAACCACTCCACCGGCTGGTACGCCAGCACGGCAACCCCGCGCAGGGCTGCGGCCAGGGCAAGCACCACGGCGAACAGCCAGTGGCGGGCGGCGAATGCGCCCAGGCAATCCTGCGATTGCAGCTGAGCAACCGCAGCCGCCTCCGCGGCGTCCTCCGGCACGGGCTTCCTCCGCAGCGAGCTTCCCGGTCACACTTGGATTGCGACAACGCTACTAGAGCCGGGCCCGGGGACTTCGGTCTGAGGGTGACAATGGCGAAATAAGGGGGCCAGCGATGGGCAGCGACCCGGTGGACGTCGAGCCGCATGAAGTAAAGCCGCCACCACTGGTGGCGGCGGATCTGAAGCGTGCGCTCGTCCGGCCTGGTGGGCTGTGGCGTGAGGTCCGGGTGGTGGCCGCGACTGGCTCAACCAATACGGACCTGCTCAAGGCCGCCGAGGCGGGGGCTCCCGAGGGCACCGTCCTCGCGGCCGAGGTGCAGACCGCCGGCCGCGGGCGGATGGGCCGCAGCTGGCTGGGCCCGCCCCGGGCAGCCCTGACCTTCTCGGTGCTGCTGCGCCCGGCGGCCGTACCGGCGAGCCGCCGCGGGTGGGTGCCGTTGCTCACGGGCGTCGCGGCGGTCAGCGCGCTGCGGGGGGTGGCGGCGCTGGACGCGGTCCTGAAATGGCCCAACGACGTTCTCGTGGGACAACGGAAGCTGGCCGGGATCCTCGCGGAGCAGGCTGGCGATGCGATCGTGGCGGGCATCGGCATCAACGTCTCCGCGCTGCCACCAGGTGAGGCGGGTGCTACCTCGCTCCAGGCGGAGGGAGCCGCGCCGTTGTCCAGGGGCCGCCTGCTCGAGGCGGTGCTGGACGAGATCGAACGCAGGTACCGGCACTGGGTGGCCCATCCAGACGAGCCGGGGCTGCGGCTGCAGTACCAGAACATGTGCGACACGATCGGGCGCGCGGTGCGGGTGGAGCTGCCCGGAGGGCGCGTGCTCACCGGAACCGCGGCCGAGATCGACCACTTTGGACGGCTTGTCGTGCGGACTGGGCAGTCGCTCGACACGGTAAGCGCCGGGGACGTTGTGCACGTGCGTTGATTCCATCACGTTCCATCAGGCTTCGTGTCAACATGAGATGCCTCACGACAGCTCGCTGAGGCACGCTGTACTGGCTGGTCGAGGAACGGGCAGCGGCCGACGGTTGCCCGCGAACGCCGAGGGCCAGTGAGCCGGGGCCGGAACCTGGACAGACAGGCCGCCTGACGCCTGGGTGCCGGGGTGCCGCCAAGGAGGTGAGCGCGACGGACGCCGGTGAGCTGCCGATGCCGGGGCGGATCGAGGAGTTGCTGCTCGGCGCGAGGCCCCGCTACACCCGCAAGGAGCAGGCCGCGCTGGCCGGCCTGGATTTAGAGTTCGCCAGGCGGCTCTGGCGCGCGCTCGGGCTCGCTGAGCTTCCCGACGATGCCGTCGCCTTCACCGAGAACGACGTCGCGGCCGCGCGCATCACGGCTGAGCTGCGGACGTGCGGCGAGGTGGATGACGAGACCGCGATCCGGCTTGCCCGCGCCATGGGCCAGACCACGGCGAGGCTTGCCGAGTGGCAGGTCGACATCATTACCGCGACAGTGCTCGATCCTCGGCAGCCGCCGACGGCCGGACAGGCAGAGCGGGTGCTACGCCTCGCCGAGCTGCTCATGCCGCGGATGGAGGCGCTGATCGGCCACGCATGGCGGCGGCAGGTCGCGGCCGCGGGTACCCGCGCCCTCGCGGTCGCAGCGGGTGGCGAAGGGGTGATTCCAAGCCGGGTGCCGATGGCGGTCGGTTTCGCCGATCTGGTGTCGTTTACGGAGCTCAGCAGGGAACTCGACGAGGTTGAGCTCGCTGCGCTCGTGGAGGGCTTCGAGGCGACCGCGGCGGACATCGCGACCGAGGACGGTGGCCGGCTGGTCAAGGCGCTCGGCGACGAGGTGCTTTTCATCGCGGACGAGCCGCGGAGCGCGGCGCGCATCGCGCTGCGGCTCGTCGGCGCGTACGGCGGGGAGCTTGGCCCGGATGTGCGGTCGGGAGTCGCACACGGTCCGGTGCTGCCGGTCATGGGTGACGTCTTCGGGACAACCGTGAACCTGGCGAGCCGGCTCACCGCGCTGGCCCGGCCAGGCACCGTGCTCGTGGACCAGGAGATGGCGGTGGCGCTGGCCGGAGATGACGACTTTCGGCTGACCCAGATCGTGCGCAGGCCCGCCCGCGGCCTTGGCCTGGTCCAGCCGTTTGTGCTTCGCGCCAGGATGAGCTGACACGCCGTGTCCTCGCCGGGGCTCAGGATCCCGCGATTATTCCTCGCTGGCCGGGCCGGTTGCCCGTGGTGCGGCGGCCCATCTGGTCTCGACCTTGGCGAACCTCCAGTAGCCGAGGGCTACCGCCCAGACGACGATGAACAGCCCCGCAATGCCAAACCCTGCCGTATTAATGTTGAAATTTGCCATGAAGTCCCAGAAGGTGCCGTGTATGTGCAGCTCGGCGGATAGCAGGCCAAAGATCTCGATGGTGCCGATGAAGAACGCTACGGCGATGGACAGGCCAGTGATGACCAGGTTGTAGTAGACCTTGCGGACAGGACGGGCGAACGCCCACCCGTACGCGAAGTTCATGAAGCACCCGTCGGCGGTGTCGAACAGGGTCATGCCTCCGGCGAACAGCAGCGGCAACGAAAGCACCGCGTACCAGGGCAGGCCCTCGGTGGCGGCCGCTGCGGTGGCGGCCAGGAGAAGCACCTCGGTGGCGGTGTCGAACCCGATGCCGAAGACGACCCCGACGAAGAACATGTGCCAGGTCTTGGTGATGGAGCGCATGAACCGTCCGAAGAACCGGTACATCAGCCCCCGGGCCTGGAGCTGGTGCTCGAGTTCTTCCTCCCCGAGCCGCCCGCCGCGCATTCCACGGAAGACCTTGAGGATGCCAGCGAGGACGACGAGGTTGAGCGCGGCGATCAGGTAGAGGAAGGTGGCGGCGAGCGCGGTGCCGAGGACCCCGCCGAGCGTCTCGTAACCGGAGTTCGGGTCAACGACGGCACCAAAAACCGCACGGGCGGCGACGGCCAGCGCGACGCCGACCACGATGATGATGGACGAGTGCCCGAGCGCGAAGAAGAACCCGGTCCCGAGCGGTCGCCGCCCGTCGGCCATGAGCTTGCGGGTGGTGTTATCGATGGCGGAGATGTGATCGGCGTCGAAGGCGTGCCGGGCGCCCAGGGTCCAGGCGGTGAGCGCGACGCCGAGGCCCAGCCCGAGTCCCTTGAACTGGAAGTGACGGGGTGTGATCGCGAAAAGGAAGATGCCCCAGCCCAGGGCGTTGAGAGCCAGGATCACAAGGCCCATGGCGCCGAGCCGCCCACACTCGTCTCGGGTCAGCGCGTCGCGGTTCACCTGCGGCTGTGCGGTCGGGCTCGCCATGGGGTGATCCTTCTCGTGGTCGGAGAAGGAGCGGCATCGGCGGCCGGTCCGGGCACCGAACGAACCACCCTTCGTCCGCGGGCT
>Ga0335081_10005806_pt1 | contig 19563 bp, 22 predicted proteins | sample Lox_Sample_35_FD_206713 | JGI IMG/M metagenome (GOLD analysis project Ga0335081, IMG submission 206713) | Soil microbial communities from Loxahatchee National Wildlife Refuge, Florida, United States - Lox_Sample_3.5 | ecosystem: Environmental > Terrestrial > Soil > Wetlands | place: USA... | reverse complement strand
GTCGCGCGGTGTCTGGAGGCGCTGCCGGTTGAAACTGTTCTCGACGGCGAAATCGTCGCTGCGCATGGCGACGGAAAGCCGTCCTTCAGTTCGCTCCAGAATTTCCGAGACGGCGCCGCGGCGATTCTGTTCTACGTTTTCGACGCGCCGGTGCTAGCCGGCGCGGACCTCCGCAGCAAGCCTCTGGCGACGCGTCGCGAGATGCTTCGCGCGCTGATTTCTCCAAAGTTGCCTGACACGATTCGCTTCTCAGAGACGTTCGATGCTTCAGCATCGGATCTGATGGCGGCAATTCGCTCGAATGGACTTGAGGGCGTCGTCGCAAAGCGCCGCGACAGCTTTTACAAGCCCGGAGATCGGTCCGGAGCCTGGGTGAAGGTGCGCGCAAATCGAGGTCAGGAATTGGTGATCGGTGGATACATTCCTAGCTCGACAACATTTGATTCGATCTTGGTCGGATATTACGAGTGCAGCGATCTAATATATGCGGGCCGAATTCGGAACGGCTTCACGCCAGCTTCGCGTCGGACGGTATTCTCGAAATTCGAAGGCCTGTCGATTTCCAAATGCCCGTTTCGGAATCTTCCCGAATTAGGAAAAGGCAGATGGGGCGAGGGCCTGACCGCCGAAGACATGAAGCGGTGCCGCTGGCTCAAGCCGCACCTGGTCGTGGCAATCGAGTTCCTTGAATGGACGGTTGACGGCCATCTTCGTTATCCTAAATTCGTCGCGCTCCGCGACGACCGGATCGCAGCAGAAGTCATGCGAGAGATCGCTCACCGCTAGCGCCGAGCGGCGATCACTTCCCAATGGCAATCGATGCGGTTGTCCATGGTCCGCGATTCGTCGTGAGCTAAATTTTCGATGGTGAAGCCGCTCAGCAGGTCCATTACGTCGCGCTCGTCGGAATAGTGATGCGCGATGCCCGGCTCGGCTCCCTCGAGCTGGACGAAAGTGTCGTCCTCGACCCATCGGCCACGGCCGTACTTCCAGGTTCTGGTGGAAATCAGCGTGCCGACGAACAGTCCGCCGGGCTTCAGTACGCGCCGCGCCTCATCCAGAGCCTTCTGCATCCCGACGCGGTACGCGTGGTAGAGAACGTGGATTGAAACCACAGCATCGAAGCATTGGTCCACGAAGGGCAACGCGCGGAAATCGGCCGCAACCAGCCTTCCGCTTCCGCTGGATTGCGCGAGCTTCCGGCGGGATAAGAGCAGTCCTCGGGGCGATTTGTCGCAGCCCCAAGCACAGAATCCTTCTTTGCCGAGCAGAACCAGATGTCTTCCCGCGCCGCATCCAAGGTCCAATACGGCCCTCACACCCGCAGCGCGGAGACGGCTAATCGTGCGCACGACGACCGGATGTGGCTCGACGAGCGCGTATTTCTTCTCGTCCGCGAATAGATCGTCCCAGCCGCATCCTGTGAAAAGTGAATCCCAGTAGGCGTCGGCGAACAAATGGTCCCATTGCCTCATCGTTGCCGCTGCTCCCGAACCTCCGCTCGACGGTTCTTCGATCTGGCCGAAAAGAACGCATCGGCCATTGACTGCGCGGTTTCGGCGAAAGCGCCGACATCGGCTCGCTCCTCCCAGGCCTGCTGAAGAATGAATCCATGAAACAGCGCGATCAGAACGCGCGCGGCTGCATCGGGGTCGATTTCTTTGCGCAACTGTCCGTCCGCTTGTGCCTTCGCAATTGCGTCCGACAGCAGTTGCAGAGGTTGGTTGAGTCCTCGCCTGATCAGCCGGAGCACCTTCGGGTTGCACAGGGCCTCGGCCCATAGATGAATTCCGAGTCTCCGCTCCTTTCGTTCCGCGGATTCCCTTAGAGATTCATAGAAGTCTGTGACCAGCAGACGGAGGCACTCCGACCACTCTCCGCGCGCGAGAGCCCGCTGAATGAGTTGCTTCTCGCGGTCATGGCGCTCGTCTGCGAGCGTCTCGATAATCTGGTCCTTACTTTGGAAATAGCTGTAGATCGCGCCGGTGCTCAAATCTGACTCGCGGATGATGTCTTCCATGCTCGTCCGCTGAAATCCCTCGCGCGCGAAGCATTCAATTGCAGCGTCGAGAATCTGGCGTCTTCGATTGTGCCTGTGTGCTTCGCTTACTTTTGGCAATTGCCACCTCCCGCCGTCCCGACGTTCGCCAATGCGACGTGGTAGAACTCGTAACCCTTCATCTGTTCCCGGCTCGCGCCCATGAATCGAGCGCCGTACTCGACCGCTCCGAGGTCTTCAACCAATTTCAGTCCGCGGTCGCGCAAATAGGCCGCAAGTTCGTCGGGGTAGAAACCGAATTTCCAGCGCTCGCCGGCTTCTTCCAGCAACCGTGCAACGTTGGGGCTCACGGAGAGGGCTCCTGATCCGTCGAGCAGGCCTCGATCGATATACGTGAACGCGATTCTGCTACCCTCAGCGCAACTGCCAACGAACCGCAGCGTCGCGTCAACGGCGTCCGCGTCTAAATAGTGGCTAACCCCCTCCCAGATGAAGAAGGTCTGGTGCCCTGAAGCAAAACCGGCGGGGGCGAGCGACTCCGGAAGTGCATGGCGGAGGAGGTCCATCTCCACGAAGGTCACGCCTTGAAGCGAAAGACCGGGGAGGCGCCACAAGCGCTGTCGCTTGACTCGCTGCGTTTCGGGGCGATCGACCTCGAAGACCCTCACTCGTCTCATCTCCTCAATGCGGCAAGCGCGGCAATCGTAGCCCGCGCCGAGGATCACTACCTGCGCCATTTCTGAGCGAAGCGCGTCGCGGAGCGTGGTATCGATGAATGCCGTGCGGGCGACACCCGACGGCCTCGCTCCTGGCCATCGATGATCGATGTACCTCACGAGCTGCGCGTGAACTGTCTGCGATTTCTCGGCCGCACGGACCGCGAGTCGCATTGTGCGGCTCAGGAAGAGTACGGCGAACGGGTCCCAGAACAGTCTTGTTTCTCCCGGGCGCGCTGACTCCAGAGCACGAAAAATTGCCATCGATTGAGCAGTGCGGCTGGCTTGACTCCTCGACACGAGCGATCCTATAAAAAACGAGGCCTCATTCTTTTTAGCAGCGTCGGCATTTCGGCGCAATCGTTGGAGCCGGAGCGCATGGAAGTTCAATTCATCGGTTCGGGAGACGCCTTCGGAAGCAGCGGCCGATTTCAGACCTGCATCGTGTTGCGCGGCGCCGGCGCTCCCCTACTCATCGATTGCGGAGCCTCATCGCTGATCGCGATGAGGAGGTTGGGCATCGACCCGCGTACCATCGGCGCGATCGTCGTCACGCATCTCCACGGAGATCACTTCGCCGGTATTCCGTTCCTTGTCCTCGACGGCCAGTTCGGCGGGCGAACCTCGCCACTCACCATAGCGGGCCCGCCCGGCACCCAAGGACGCATTGAGAGCGCGATGGAAGTGCGCTTTCCGGGATCGACGAACGTCAGGCGGCGGTTTCAAGTGGCGGTCGCGGAGTTTGCGAACGGGCGTAGCGCCTCTATCGGGGATGCCATGGTGACCCCCTTCGAAGTCGAGCATGCAAGCGGGGCTCCCCCGTTCGCGGTGCGGGTCGAGTACGGCGGGAAGATCATAAGCTACTCGGGCGATACGCAATGGACGGACGCGCTGATTGAGGCCGCGAACGGCGCCGATCTGTTCATCGCCGAGGCGTATTTCTTCGAAAAGCAGATCAAGTATCACCTCGATTATCGAACCCTGCAGGAGCACCGCGCGGAACTTGGCTGCCGCCGGCTGGTTTTGACTCACCTCTCGGGCGACACGTTGAGGCATCGATCGGAAATCGATGCCGAATGCACGGACGACGGAACAATAATCCGCCTATAGCAATGATGCGACTTAGGACAATTCGGTAGCCACGTTGGCTCCCATTCCAGGAGGAATCAAGCATGGGTAGGTTCGGCAACATCCTTCATAACAGCGGCGGTGCCGATTTGAACGCGTTGATCCCTTCCGATCACGCTCGCCTGCTCTTTCTTTTTGCGGTGTTCGCGATCGTGTTCGTTTTCGAGGCCGCGTTTCCGCTTTTCCGTTACGGCACCGGACACACGGCCAACGCGGTTAGGAATTTCGTGATTACCGCAATCTTCCTCGGCGTGAATCTGCTGGTCGCGCCCATCTCACCCTGGGCGACAAGATTTGTGACCCAGGCCCACTTCGGACTCTCTTACTGGTTCGGTCTTTCGCCTTTGGCCCAATTGATCGTCGGGATCGCCGGGCTGGACCTGTTCGCGTATGTCGCGCATGTGACCTTGCATTTCGGATGGCTCTGGCGATTCCATCGGATGCATCACAGCGACAACAGAGTCGATGTAACCACAGCCTTTCGCGAGCATCCCGGAGAAACGCTCTGGCGCATCGGATGGCATGTCGCGGGAGCTTTCGCGTTCGGTACGCCGCTGTGGGTGCTGGTGTCCTATCTCACTCTATCGGCGTTTAATGCTCAGCTTGAACATGCGAACATACGTCTACCTGCGCGGTTGGACCGCTGGCTTCGGATCATCTACGTCACGCCGAATATGCACAAGGTGCATCATTCACGTCGGCAACCCGAGACCGACATGAACTATTCGAATCTGCTGTCGATTTGGGACCGGCTGGGCCGCACCTATAATTCGGGGCCGCGGTTCGATGAATTGCATTATGGTCTGGACGGTTTCGACGATCGGGAAAAGCAATCCCTGGCTGGAATGCTGAAGATGCCTTTCATGGGGTCCTGGGGCGCCGGCAGCAGCACGCTTGCGACTGGTCCTGACCGCTGGGTGGCGTGAACTTTTGTTCTGCCGCACGCGGCGCCCGCGCAAGGCGCGGGCGCCGCGAAAAGATCACGCGAGGTGAGGTCTGCCGAGGATGTAATCCGCTGCTCGCTGCGCCTGGGCAGCGGCGTGGATGAGAAGCTTGTGATCATCGCGGAGCTTCTTGAGCCAGCCGGCCACGTATGCGGCTTGATTCTCGATGACTGCGGCTGTAATGCCGGCTTCAGCGCAAAGGTAGGCGGCTCCCATTTCCGCGCACAATTCTTCTTTTGAGTAGACGGCGGAACCGAACGGAGCGACTTCGCAAATCCCTTCTCGCGCAAGGCGCTTCTGATGGCCAGTGCTGTGGACGTTATGCCGATATCGGCATAACGGACATTATGCCGACTTCTGGATTATGCCGCGTTTTTTGTGCTGGCAGCTTAGGTCAGGGGCACGTGCGAGAGATGTCGGCATAATCAGAGCGCTTCTAGGAAAGCGAGCAACTCGTCGCTTGGACGATAGCGACCAGGTGAGACCGCGACGGGTTTGGTCTTTGCCATCGCATTTTCCTTGATCTGGATATCAGCGTGCACGTACATCTGTGTGCTTTCGACGGACTCGTGTCCCAGCCAGAGTGCGATTACCGTCCGGTCCACGCCATTCTGGAGTAACTGCATCGCGGCGCTGTGACGTAATACGTGAGGTGTTACGCGTTTGCCGTTGAGCGTAGGGCATGTCGTAGCGGCCAAGGCGACGTGCTTGCGGACGATGCGTTCGACCGCATCGCGGCTGAGCCGATCTCCGCGATTGCTGACGAACAGCGGCTCGCTGTCAACGCCGCCACGCTCACTAAGCCACACGCGGAGCGCTTGGACGCAGTCTTTCCTTAGCGGAGTTGATCGCTCCTTGCGTCCCTTGCCTACGCATCGCACGTGCGCGCCGGTACCGAGCGCAACATCGCCGCAGGTAAGGTTGATCAACTCCGACACGCGAAGCCCGGTCTGCAAAGCGAGCAGAAGAAGCATCCGATCACGCCGACCAGAGCAAGTGGTTGGATCTCCTGCCGCGACGAGAGCTTGGATCTCCGCGTGGGTGAGATAGTCGATAGCCCGTTTCTCGTACCGCTTGGACGGCATCGCTAGCACCTGTTGGCAGTGAAGCAGGAGCTGAGGTTCATTCGGGGCGACATATTTGAAGAACGACCGGATGGCCGACAGCCGTGTGTTGCGACTGCGCGCGCCGTTACCGCGCGTGGTCTCTACGAACGTCAGGAAGCCTCCGACCAGGTCCGCATCGATGTCGGCGAGCTGAAGCTGCGTTGGCTGCCGCCGGAGCCGCTCGGCCGCGTATTTCAGCAGCAGGCGGAAGGTGTCACGGTAGCTCGCTACCGTATTTGGGCTGGCGTGAAGCTGCGTCGCAAGGCGGTCGGTGAAGAACCGCTGCACGTGGATCGGGAGCGGGTATACCTTCATCGCGGTTCTCTCTTGCCGAGGTTCCGTTCGGCGCGTTCGCAAGCGAGCTGCAGTAGCTCCGGGATCGCCTCGATGTACCAGTAGGTGTGCTCAGGCTTCGAGTGTCCCAGATAGGTGCTGAGCTTGAGCATCTCGCGGTCTGGATCGAGACCGCGCCGATACCAGTCCATGATCGTGCCCACCGCGAAGGTGTGGCGCAGATCGTGGATGCGTGGGCCGCGGCCATGTTTGTTGAAGACCTGCCGCTCACGCAAGCCGATGCGCTGGCAGACCAGCGCGAAGTTATAGCGGGCGCAGCAGTCGCTGGGGCGTTCGCCATTCTCGAGCAGGAAGAACGCTACTCGGCCAGTACCGAGGAGCCGGTTCCGTTCTGCGCGGTAGGTCCTGAGCCGTTCAACCGCGCAAGGCGATAGCGGAACGAAGCGGCATTTGCCGTTCTTCCCGCGCCTAACGGACAGCACGGCTTTATTGAGATCGACGTCCTTGTCGTCGAGTCCGATTGCCTCGCTTACACGCAGTCCGGTGACGGCGATCAGGCCGAAGAGCGTCGAACAGGTCCATCCGCGCAGCCCGTATGATGAAGGAAGCTGCCCCGCCTCCGTCACGATCTCAGTGATCTGATTATTAGTGTATATGTAAGGCCGTGACCGCCGCGGTTTGCTGGATATCAGACCCGAGGGCGGAATTTCAGTGCGCGGATCGAACCCTTGAAGCCAACTGGCGAAGACCCGGATCATGCTGAGTCGTCTCGACCAGGTGTAGCTGTTGGCCGAACCGTAGTGCTTCTTCCATCGTAAGAACAGGTCGACCGTGATGTGATCAGCGCGTTCTGCGTGGGCGAACTCGGCAAAGCGGCGCAAGACCCGTTCGGAGGAGGACAGGTCGTAGCCGAGGCTGCGGCGGATCGCGATGTAGTGCTTGAAGCGGGCGGTCAGAGGCGTCATCAAGCGTCTCCTCCGACCGGCCACCGTCGTGCGATCGAGCGCAGGGCATCGAGGTCATACTTGGCATAGATCGTCGTCGTTATGCGCGAGCGATGGCGCAGCACGTCGCCGACCTCGTCGAGTGACGCTCCTTTGCGGAGCATGTCGGTAGCAAGACTGTGGCGCAGCAGATGCGAGCCAACATACTTCTGCGGCCGCTTCAGGCCGGTTCGTTCGAACGCGTCTTCCAGTACGGTGTTTACGATCTGGGCATCCTTGAAGGGTGGATGGTGCGGCGTCTTCGCTGAGAGGAACAGGGTGCGAGAGTCGCCGGCTCGTCCGTTCTTCACATAGTCCACGATTGCTTCGCCCACATCCGCGGGAAGTGGCATGCGGTCGTGCAGCCTGCCCTTACCCCGTATGAGTATCTCGCCCTTGCGCCAGTCGATGTCGTCGAGTTGAATCGCGATAACCTCGGGCGCGCGAAGGCCGAGCCGCGCCATGACCAGCAACATCGCGTAGTTGCGTCGCCCGATGGCGTCGTCGGAGCGAACCGCTTCGATCAGCCGCTGGACCTCTTCCGGCTTGAGATAGCGCGGCAGCTGGTCGGTGCTGGTGGCGACGCGCGGCAGGCTGTCGGCGAGATTGCACCTGGTTTTGCCGCTCCAGAACAGAAACTTGAACAGACTGCGCAGATGAGACGGCAGCGCTCTGTAGCGGCGGGGCTTCGATCCGGCTTTAAGCTTGCACAGGAAAGCAACGATATCGTCCGGCGTGATCGCGTTCAGGTCACCGAGCTTGTCGCCGAAGCGAAAGGCCACGAACCGCTCCAGGAAGCGCGTGCAGTGAGCGATCGTGGAGTTAGCTAAGCCGCGCTGTCGGCGCAGGTAGGCCTCATATTCGTCGTGGAGGCGGTCCAGCGCCGTTGCCTTTTTCGCCGGCGGTTCCGGGACAGTCGCTACACCGGCCTCGGCCAGATGCTCGATGAACCGCCCCAAGCAGAACTTGGCATAGCTGCGGGCGCTGCCGGTGATCCCACTCAGGACCGCGTGCCGAAGGCGCTCCGTGGTGGCGCCATCGAGGTCACCGATCCAAAGATCGCGTTTCTCGATTGCCTCGCACAGCCTGCCGGCGATCGTGCGATATTCCTGGATCGTTACTGCCGCGTAGCCCTGCGCACCCAGTCGCTCCAGGAAGGTTTTGCGATGAGACCACGGCCATCCCGCTTCATCAGCCCTTTCGCCGCCAGAATTCCTCGCGATTGTCATATGCCTCTCCTTTCGTCTTGGTGAAAGGAGAGGCCACTGGTTGCGGAGGATCAGTTCGTAAGCGAATCAGAGCCGCTTCGCGCATCGCATCCCGGTTCGATCGGCGGCGCAACCCCTCGCGTTGGTTCAGATCTTCGGCGCCGTCAACCGAGTCGCTCAGCCTCAGCAACTCCCCGCCCCGGCGCAGCCACCCTACGCTATAGGACAACTCTCAATCGCGCGTCGAACGTTGGCGGCAAGGAAATACACAACCGAATTATGCCGCTTTTCGGAGTATGCCGTGTTGTTACGCGGACCATCTCAAGTGATGCTTGAGCCTTTTCCGAGCCCACCAGCCGGCTTCCCCAGACTTCGCTCAGAGGACGCGGTAGCACTTGTACTCGACGGTGCGGCCTGGCAGGATCCGGCCCTCGGAAACGAACAGGCATTGATTCAACCACGCGTAACGGGGATCCCCGGTCTCGAACCGCGGCGTGGTTCGAAAATATTGATCGGCGAAGTCCGTGCTGCCGTTGGGATCGGTCAGCGCGGCCTGGACCTTGGGGGTCATCTGCAGCAGCCCGCCGTAGTAACTATAGATGACCGCGCCGTCGTCGGTGAGAAACTGAGTGCGCACATCGAGCCGGGCGAAGCCATCCTCGCCGGCGAGCAGCCAGTCGCCGCCGCCGGTCATCATCTTGCCGTTGAGACGCTTGCCTTCGAAACTTCCACTGACCACCTCGAAGTATAATCGGTTGCCGTACGGTCCGGGGCCTACCGTGACCGGCATCTTGACTTCCGCGCGGTAAGAAAACTCCAACTCTAAGTTCATTGCATCCTCCAGACCATCAGATACATATTTGCTTCGCAGTAGCACCGCATATGGCGAACGCTAGCGCGACTTTCCAACTTAACCGTTGCGAAACCGCAGAGTTTACTGTGCGCGCAGGCTCGAGTAATCTTTGAGCGTGATCGCATTGGCCGCCTTCTGAATGATGTCTCCCGTGGAATCTTCCGGAGGCGCACCCGGCGGCGCGGCGCGCATCGCACGGAGCATCGCGTTCTGTTCGTCGATCTCGTCCCAGGTATTCGGCAGACGAACTTCTCGCGCCTTGAGCGCGATCTGCTGGTTCTGTTCCATATAACTGCGACACTCCTGCTCGTAGCGTGCGAACGCCGTACGGTAATCGCCGTTCGCCGACGCCAGTTCGCCAGCCAGCACATAGGCTCCGACGAGTGCCATGCTGGTGCCCTGTCCGGTGATCAGCGTAGGGCCGCAGGCCGCATCTCCAACCAGCGCCGCCCGTCCGTTCGACCAATGATCCATGCGGATCTGGCTGACATCATCGAAGTAGAAGTCGGACGCATCGCGCATTTCTTCGAGCAGCCGAGGGAACTCCCATCCGGGTTCGTCCGCGAAGATCTGCCTTACGATGTTCTTCTGCTGCTCCACGTCCCGATGGTCGTATTCCAGTTTCGGTGAGGAGAACATGAGCAAGGCGCGGGTGTGCTTGCCTGAGCCGTATTGCATGATTGCGCCCATTTTTTTCGGGACGTAGTGCATCATCCAGACACGATCGAGGTTCAGGAAGTTGGGGATGGTTAAGATCGCCACATGTTGGCCGAGGTAATGGCTGAACTGTGATTCCTCACCGAAGCTGAGGCCGCGCACATTGGAGTGAGACCCATCGGCACCCACGACGAGATCGAAGGTGCGTCGTGCGCCATGCTCGAAGGTGACCTCGACGCCCTGATCGTGTTGCGACAGGGAAGCGATTGAATCGCCGAAAATGTAGTTGATGGTGTCTTTGGTGGCAGCGTAAAGAATCTGGGCCAGGTCGTCGCGCAGGAGTTCGACGTCACCGGCCTTGCCCGGCCCCGCGCCGAAATTAGCATCCATGGTCGCCACCGTTTCCTTCCTGCTATCGACGAACAAGACTTCTCGCAGATCGGTGCTCGCGTTACGCGCTTCGGCCAGAATGCCCATGCGTTCGGCCACGTGCACTGCCGCTCCCCGCAGATCGATCGCGTAGCCTCCAGCCCGCAGAGCGGGCGCCCGTTCGACTACCGTAGGATTGAAACCATAGCGCTGCAGCCAATAGGCCAAGCTGGGTCCGGCAGCGCTCGCTCCGGAAATAAGAATATTTCTGTTCCTTAGTTTTCCGTTTGCTGGTCTCTTCATCTTACGCTCCTTTCCATTGGAACTCCGTGTTTCTCTCGGAGCGCCGTTAGGTAATGGTACACCAATATGCTTAATTGGTTCGTAATCGGTTTAGCGCGCTTTGCCTGCACTAGTCAAACAATGCTCTGTAAAATCGGGACCGGTCGTGTTCAGAGCGCTCTGGACAATATTGAAAAAATGGTTAACCAATGATACATGGGCACTCTAAACGCTAGAAAATTGGAAAGCGAGGATGCAGTTCGCCGCTTCGTCCTGGCGGCGATCGAAAACGGCAGTATGCCTGCCGGCGCGAAGTTGCCCACTGAGCGAGTCCTAGCCAAACGTTTCCGCGTACCACGAAGCGTTGTGCGTAAGGCGTTGTTACCGCTTGAGATCGAAGGCAAGGTCACGCGTCAGGTCGGTCGTGGTACGTTTGTTTCCAACGGTGACGAGCAGCAGCGTGCCGTCTCGACCGGTCCCGTAGATACAAGCCCGGCGGAACTGCTCGATGCCTGTCTGACATGCTACCCGCAGATGACCGAATTAGCCGTCGCGACCGCTACCGCGGCTGACCTCCGCGCCATTGAGCAGTGTCTCCAGCCTCTGCGCCACACAACCACAATTGCGCAATACGCCGCGCGAGACGCCGCGTTTCATCAAGCGATCGCCAACGCCACGCACAACGGTTTACTGATTGAGATCGCACGCACCATTGGCCGTGCGCGCGAGCGTACCGACTGGGGCGAGTTGACGCTTCATGAGGGTACACCTCAAGATCACGAAGGAATTTTCGAGGCCCTGATCAAGCGCGATGCAAAGCTGGCGCGCGAACGCACCAAGGCACACCTGCTCTCGGCGCGGCGCAGCCTCCTTGGCGGAACCGGTTAAGAGCCCCCTTGACCAGCATCGCCTGTCCGTATGATACGTCGAAGACCGCAAAGCGCTAGATGGAGCGGCCATGGGCGCAATAAGAATCGGAAGGATTGAAGATCGCGAGTAGGCAACACCCTTCGGATTATGCCGATATTTTGCATCGGTAGCGCACGGCCTCACCGGCTCACAGTTAGAGAATGCGGCATAGTTCGGGACTCGGCATAATGGACGGTCTCGTGCAGCGCTGTGGCGTAGTATTCTTCAGCGCTCGCGAAGAGTTCGCGCGGCGGTAGAGTGATTCGATCTGCGATCGGGCTGTAGAACGCTTTTGAGCCTGCATGCTGAATCTCTGGCGGGTTCGGCACCGCGGCGATGATTCGTTCCGCCGTGTCGATCGGATCGTGCTCGTGCGTCTCGATCTTCGGCAGCTTGTCGAGCGCGGCTTGCGGGAGCTCGCATTGCTCCAGATTCCAAAGTCTGTAGTAGCGGAGCAGAAACCGCCGGCGGCTTTTAGGCTCCGGCTGCTCGTGGTCAGCGTTTTCCGCGTTTTCTTTCACGTCATCCGCCTTCCAGAAGACGACGACGGTGCTTTCCTCACCCTTGCGGACGTGTCCGCCCAGTTCGTTAGCCTGGCGCATCGTCAGCCAAAACGGTGAGACGAACTTTGATGCGGAAAGCAGAAAGTGATTGATGCCTCTATATGGCTTTTTGCTCACAAGGTTGCGCGGCAGTCCGGCCGAGGTCCACGGCCTGCGCCACGGCACAGCCCCTTGCTCCAGCAGGTTGATGATCTTCTCGGTAACAATCGCATAAACGTCCATTTCGCTCCTACTCTGCGCCCGCTTGTATTAACTGCACTGACTCGCGCGTCGCCCATTCGCGACCGTCGGGCGGGTCTCTTTGTCTCGGAACGTGAAGGATGAACATGAACACTTTCCCCCTCGCCCTCTCACAAAAGCTGGAGGGCGAGGGGGAAAGACTCTGGGTTGGGTGGCGAGGTGGCTAATGATTTTGGGATGTGAAGTCGCGTCGCTCAGCTGCCCGCCGGACAGGATTCTTTTCCCTGGCCCAGGGCCGCGTGATGCGGGGAGCCACCGATGTGACTACTTGCGATTTTGTGGCGACGCCTGATCAAGCTATCGGCAACTAAATTTTGCGGAGGATTCGCCGTGCGCCCGCATAAGGATCATTCCTCGCCTGGAAGATTGGCGTCCTTGCGCGATGCTTAAGGGCTCGAACGGTATCCTGAGGTGCCAAGAGCATCCTCGTATGAACAAGCACGAGCGTGGGCAACGGCAGCGAGGTCTCCGCAGATCAGTCAAACGAGGAGGTCAGTAGCGGATGCGGTTTGCAGGAATCGATATCGGAGGTGAGTGTCATGCAGTCGCGGTGGTGGATGAGGCCGGTGCAGCGTTAGTCAGGTCAAAGTTCTTTGGAGAGGAAGCAGTTGGATACCAACGGGTCCGGGATATGCTGGACGATCCGCACGGCTGTCTGGTTGCGATGGAGGCGACCGGGCACTATTGGCGCAACTTGTTTGCGTTCTTGGTAGGCCACGGCTTTAAGGTGGCACTGTCAAATCGCTTACGAACGCGGCGCTTCGCTGAAGAGGAACTTGGGCGGACGAAAACTGACTCGGTCGATGCAATCGGCATCGGGGGTTCGCAGCGCAGAAGCGACCCACGCCGACTCCGGTACCGGATGATGTGACAGCAGAGTTGCGTGAGCTGGTAAGGCTGCGGACCCGGTTCGTCGACGAGCACAGCGACAGAATGCGCCAGCTCCATCGGGCGGTCGACCTGGGCTTCCGAGAGTTCACGCGTCACGTGCGCATCAATACGTTGCTGGCGACCGCGATCCTGGCCCGTTATCCCACAGCAAGATCATTCGCGAGTGTTTCCGTGCGCAAGCTCGCGCGGCTCACCTACGACGGACGCCACCAGGTGGGCGAGGCACTGGCACGTGCGTTAACAGAGACCTCCAAGATCTCAGTGGGTAGTCATCACTCCGAGGCTTACGAGCTGCAAGCCAAATACACGTGCTCCGATATGGAGCTCCTGAGAAATCGAGTGAAGCAGCTTGACCAAGAAATCGAGCGCAAGCTTCAGAGTCACGAAGTTGGCAAACTCCTTACTACCATCGACGGGATCGGCGCGCGGACTGCCGCATGCCTGATCGCAGAGTTGGGCGATCCGAGCCGATTTCGCGATGCCGCCGCGCTCGCAAGCTACGTGGGTGTGGTTCCGCGTTCGCGGCAATCGGGCAAGCGCGCGTTCTCCGGCGCGCGGGGCCTTCCGCTCGGAAATGCACGCCTTCGCCATAGGCTCTGGATGCCGACGTTGGTCGCTGTCCGGAGAAACCCTTGGTTGCGCGCGCACTACGATCGCCTATTGGCTTCCGGCAAGCGGCCGAAGGTCGCGCTAGTGGCCTGCAAACGCAAATTGCTCACTGCTGTCTACAGCGTCTCGCGCAATCGTCGTCCCTTTGTGCACCATTTGGCCACAGCTGGACATGGGAGGGGGGTAACGGCGGGTTGACGGGAAGTATAAGGCCTTTTTAATCGGCGCAAAAAAGCAGAGCACTTTTCGGTTCGAAAGCCGTGACGATTTGGGCATCGAGGAATAAATCAGGCGTGCACGAAGCATTGGAAGGGTCTGGCTCAGAAAGCGCATCACACACTATTCCTTCGATTGAGCCTGAGAGCCGTGATGCGCGAAGCCAATGTCGTTGGCTTGATACCGAGCAATTCCGCAGCGCCCCCCGGACCGAAGACCTTGCCGCCAGTCTGCTTCAGTGCGGCCGCAATCGCGTCGCGTTCCTGGCGCTTCAATTCTGCGCGCGTTGGCAGGACGGCCGATGCAGTCGCGCTGGTGCTGGCACCACGGGGGTCGGGCGCCCGCGATGGGGTCAGATCGAAAGTCAGAGGTCCTTGACGCCAGAGTATGATGGCGCGCTCAACAATGTTCTGAAGTTCGCGCACGTTGCCCGGCCAGCCATAGGCCGCGAGCTGATTCAGCGCGGCTTGCGTGACTCGCGGCTCGGGGCGCTTTATGCGCCGGGCGCTTTGCCTTACGAAATGTGCCGCAAGCGGCGGGATATCCTCGCGGCGTTCGCGCAGCGGCGGGACCTGAATGGGAAAGACCGTCAGGCGATAGAAAAGATCGGGGCGAAAGCGTTTGTTATCAACCTCTTTCTTCAAGTCGAGATTGGTCGCCGCGATGATACGTACATCCACCCTGCGCGTATGTGTGTCGCCGATACGTTCCAATTCCTGCTCCTGCAAAACGCGCAGCAGCTTGGCTTGCATCGCGAGCGGGAGTTCGGCGATTTCGTCCAGGAACAGGGTGCCGCCATCCGCCAGCTCAAAGCGGCCGGGTTTGTCGCGGAGTGCGCCCGTGAACGCTCCTTTTACGTGACCGAAGAATTCACTCTCAAACAGACTATCCGGCACCGCACTACAATTGACCTTAATGAGGGCGCAGCCTTTTCGCCCGCTATGTTCGTGAATGGCGCGCGCGACGAGTTCCTTACCGGTGCCGCTTTCCCCGGTGATAAGCACCGAGGCATCGCTGGGTGCGACCAACTGAACTTGCTCGATCACTTTTCGGATGCCGGGACTTTGACCAATCATGTCGCCGAAATTGTGTTCGCTGCGGAGCTCATCGACGAGGTAGGCGGTCTCGGCCTCGAGACGCGCCTGCGCCTGCTCACTGAGCACGCGGCCGGTGATGTCCAAGAACATCGTGCGGGTGTAATTGCCGTCCGTAGCTGGTTTGGACCACCACTCGATCCAAACCGGCTTGGCGTTGTCCTTGCGTTTTAGTTCGAGGATGACACCGCTGGTCTCGATCCGGCGTTCTAAGGCATCGAGCACGTGATTGAGTCGGGTTTGCGCTTCGCTGGTGTTGGGTACGAGCGACTTCCCGAATGTTTCACTTATATCCTTGGGCGAGAGGCCGAGAATCCTCATAGCGGCGCGATTAGCCCTCACAAAGCGTGTGTCGAGGTCTTCGTGGACGTAGGCGATTGGAGCTTCATCAAAGAGATCGCGAAAGCGTTCCTCGCTCGCCGTTAGTGCCGCGCTTACCTCTCGCAGTTGCTCGCCCGTCCTGCGCTCGACCTCCTCCAGTTCGGCGACCTTCTTTGCGGCCAAACGCAGCTCCATCTGGTCCATAACGAGCGCGGACAGCTTTGTAAGGATCTCGGCTTCGGCCGGAGCCAGGTTACGCGGCTCCCGATCGATAACGCAGAGCGTTCCGAGGTTGAAGCCGTCGTGGGTGCGCAAAGGGGCGGCGGCGTAAAAGCGCAGCCCGAGCGCGCCAGCCACCAGCGGGTTGGTGAGTGTCCGCGCATCCTTGAGGGCATCGCGAATGTAATACACATCCGCCGACAGAATCGCCGACGCACACAGACCGTCGTCGCGCTCAACTTGCTGGGCTTCGATGCCATAGTGGGACTTGAACCAGATGCGGTCGTGGTCCACCAGGCTGACGATTGCAATCGGGACCTTGAACAACCCTGCGGCGAGTTCGGTGATGTGGTCGAACGCGCCGTCCGGCGGCGTGTCGAGGATGTCATAACGCCGAAGTGCGCGTAAGCGTTCCGGCTCGTTTCCCGATAACAAAGCGTTCATAGAGATCGCACCACGAAACTACTACGACTCGTCGTAACGATGCCACCGAAAAATCGTAATTTCACGTAATTTCGTAGCGATAGGCGTGGTCGATTCTCCCCGAATATCTTGGTTTTTCAATCCTTTAGCGGAAGTAGCGCCGCTTGGCATGCAACGTGTTCTATACGCTGTTGCCCTTCGCTATTTGAACCCGAACAGCACCAGATATCCCTGAAAAGTAAAGCAAAAGAAAACGTGAACCACCTGACTCAACTGGACCCAGCCCAAGCGACCGGAAAAAGCAAAAAACTCTTCGCCGAAGTCCAGGCGAAGGTCGGCTTCGTGCCTAATCTCTTCCGCGTACTGGCGAATGCGCCCGCAGCACTGGAAGGCTATCTCACTTTCAGCGGGGCTCTGGCCGGCGGCAGTCTCAACGCTCGGGTGCGCGAACAAATTTCCCTAGCCGTCGCCGAAAGCAATCTGTGCGGCTACTGCTTAAGTGCGCACACATTCATCGGTGGCAAAGTCGGACTCTCCCAGAAGGAGATCGCCGACGCTATTCACGCTACCGCGACCACAGGCAAGACTGACGCCATCCTGAAACTTGCGCGCAGCATCGTTGTCCAGCGCGGCGAAATCACCGATTCCGAACTCGATTACGCACGAAGTTCCGGCCTGACTGATAGCGAGATCGTCGAGACCGTCGCCAACGTTGTGCTGAACATCTTCGCCAATTACGTCAGCCACGTGGCCCGCACCTTGGTGGACTTCCCCGAAGTCAAGCCCGGCCACGCCTGACCCAATCGCAGTACGCCAACTATTCGTCACGTTCGAATGCACAAGCTTTGAAAAATTTTGGATTCTGAGAATCCTTAACCAGATGGAGGATAGGACAATGAGGAATCACCGAGTAGTCACTCTCACCGCGGCAATGCTGTTGTCGGCTTCGCTTCTTGCGCCGACTGTCAGGGCCGACTCGAACCCGGACGGCGTCATGATGAAGGATGGCAAGATGATGACGATGAAGGACGGTAAGGCGACGGCTCCAATGCCGGGCTCGATGACCATGTCCAACGGAGCCACGGTGACGAGCAACGGAACCGTTAAAATGAAAGACGGCACCGAGACACACATGAAAGACGGCCAGATGATGATGATGGACGGGCACATGATGGAGGGCGGGCACAGCGGCGCGATGAACAGCGGCTCGACGGGAGAAATGAGTCACTAAGGACAGCGAAACAAGTGTGATCAGATGAACGCTCTACCTCTAATCGTCTTCGACGTGAATGAGACACTGCTCGATCTCACAACGTTGGAGCCGACATTTGAGCGTATCTTTCGCGACCAAGGGGCCATGCGCTTTTGGTTCGCTAACTTAATTATGTATTCCGCGGCTCTGACGGTAGCCGGATGCTACGTGCCTTTCACGGATATCGGTTCAGCTGTGATGAAGATGCTGGCCGACACGCGCGGTATAAAGATCGATGACGCCGATAAGAAAGAACTGGTTGAAAAATTTTCGACGATGCCTCCCCACTCGGAGGTTCCGGCGGCCCTTCAGAAGCTCCGCGACGCAGGATTCCGCCTATTTACGTTGACAGACAATTTGCTGGAAGTGCAGACGCGTCAGCTCGAACACGGTGGGATTGTCGATTTCTTCGAGCGGCGTTTCAGTGCGGACGGCGTCAGGCATCACAAGCCCTCGCGGCAGGCCTACGCCTATGTCGAGAGGGAACTCGGAGTCGAGCCGTCTCTGCTCTGTCTCATCGCTTGCCATACATGGGACACCCTCGGCGCCGTCGCTGCGGGCTGGAAAGCTGCCTTGATCAAGCGGATGGGCAACGACGTCCTGGGAGTCGGCCCGCAGCCTCAGATTGTCGGTGCAAACTTGAACGACGTCGCCGATCAGTTGATTGCGCAGAACCACGAGCAAAACAATGCTTGAGAATGTGAATGTTGTGCTAGCGCACGGTGCCTGGGCCGACGGATCGAGTTGGGCCAAAGTCATCGCGCCGCTTGCCGCTGAAGGCGTCGGGGTGCTCGCGGCTCCGTTACCCCTGACTTCGTTTGATGAGGATACGGCGGCGGTTGAGCATACGCTGGAGCGAGCTTCGGGGCCGGTAGTTCTCGTGGGTCACGCATACGCAGGGGCCGTGATCGCGGCCGCACGAAGTGAGAAAGTGAAGGCGCTGGTTTACGTCGCCGCGCTTGCTCCTGACGAAGGCGAGACTGTCGCCGATGTCTTCTATCGTACCAAGCCTCATCCGCTGGCTCCAAAGTTGGCGCCGGACAACCATGGGCTGATCTATCTGCCGCAGGAGGCATTCGCTGCCGCGTTCGCGCAGAATGCCTCGGCCGATGAATTGGCGCTGCTCTCCGCGGTTCAACGGCCGATTTCGCCCGCATGCATCACCGTGCCCGTGAAGCGTCCACTCTGGAAAGACCGCCCAACCTGGTTTCTGATGGCGGAGCAGGACCGTATGATCGTCCAGGAGACGCAGCGCTTTATGGCGGCGCGGATGCACGCCCGGGTGCGGTCGCATCCGGTAGATCACGCGCCAATCGTTACTGCACCTAACCTTGTAGTCCACATCATACACGAGGCAATTGGGGAATCGATCAGCGGCTGATCGTTTCGTTTTGTATGCGCCAGAAGCAGCACAATTCTCAGAGCTTCAGTTCGGCACCCGCGATGCACTTCCCGGTGACCGCGCTCGCACCGTCGGCTGCGTTGGCAGACGCACTTACTGTGCACTGGCGAGAGTATCTGATGGAGGGCTCCGAGATTGGTTCTGTGATGCTGAGCACGTGCACCTTTGGCACATTAATTTACGGCAACGATTCCCCATTGAAGGCGTTCGCGCTCTCGCGCGGAATGGGATCGCTTCTGATGGGGATGGCAATCGCGATGACAACGTTTCTAATCGCCTGTTCGCCATTCGGTCGTCGGACGGGAGCTCATTTTAATCCGTCGGTCACGCTCGCGTTTCCTTGGCTCCGCCAAATACACCGCTGGGATGCCGTTTGCTACGTGGTGGCCCAGTTCCTTGACGCAGTCATCGGCGTCCTGATCGCGCACCGGTTCCTGGGAGAACGACTTTCTGCCGACCCGGTAACGTACCTTGTGACAGTCCCTGGAATATATGGAAGAACCGTCGCTTTCATCGCCGAGTTTGTATTGTCGGGACTTTTCATCAGCATCGCCCTCTACGCCTCGAATCATCGGCGCTTGGCCCGGTTTAGTCCGATACTGGTGGCGCTATTCACGATCTCGTATTTCACCTTAAGTCCCTCGACCTCGGGGTTTAGCGTTAATCCGGCAAGATCTTTTTCGTCTGCTCTATTCGCCTGGTTATGGCGGGGCATCTGGATTTATTTTCTAGCTCCTTGCCTGGGAATGTTGGCGGCAGCGGAAATCTACATCAAGCTTGCGGGCTCGGATCGAGTATTTTGTGCGAAGGTGTTTCATGACACGCGGTCGGTTTGTCCGTTCCCCTGTCATTTCGACCGTCTACTCCGCGAGACCTGACGACTGA
>Ga0335081_10005805_pt1 | contig 19566 bp, 19 predicted proteins | sample Lox_Sample_35_FD_206713 | JGI IMG/M metagenome (GOLD analysis project Ga0335081, IMG submission 206713) | Soil microbial communities from Loxahatchee National Wildlife Refuge, Florida, United States - Lox_Sample_3.5 | ecosystem: Environmental > Terrestrial > Soil > Wetlands | place: USA... | reverse complement strand
CGGCACCAGTCGGGCTGCATGGTGCGTGGGCGAGACTATGCCGGGGGCCAGGTATGTAAGGAATGCGTAGCGGTGGCTGATGAGCCTGAGGTGACAAGGATCGCGCCATGAGCGCGGGGACGCGCGGCCCGTACGTCGGGCCGCGCCCATTTCAGCCAGCGGACTACCAATGGTTCTGCGGTCGCACGCCCGAGGCCAACAAACTGGCGGATTTGTGGCGTACCGACCGGCTGACCCTCCTGCATGGCCCGGCGGCCAGTGGCAAGACCTCGTTGCTGCAGGCTGGCGCACTTCCATTAGTAACCGATCAACGTTACGAAGTCCTGCCCGTGGGCACGGTCTCTGGTGGAACGACGTTTCCCGCCGCCGCGTTGCCCGAGCACAATCCCTATACGCTTGCCCTGCTGAGATCGTGGACGCCCGGTGAGGTGCCCAGTCGGCTGGCTGGCCTCACCGTCGACGAGTTCATCCGGCGCCGGGCCGAGCGGCATGACGGCACCATCCTCGCGGTCATCGACCAGGCCGAAGAGTTGCTGGTCGACTCTGGGCCGCGACGGGTCTACCGGCAGCGGTTCTTCGCGGAAGTCACCGAAACGATACTGACCGTACCGCGCTTTCACCTGCTCATGATGCTCCGCGACGATGCGTTCGGCTTGTTCGCCCATGCGCTGGGCGGCGGGGCGCAGTGCCAGCTGAAACCGCTGACGGCGCAGAGCGCGTTCAAGGCTGTAACGATGCCGGCCGCCGGGTCCGGGCGAACCTTTGAAGCCGAGGCCGCCACGGAGATCGTGAGAGCCGTGGGGACCGGCCGCACCGCCCCCGGCGGGGAACCAGATGTCGCTGACGACGGTGTCCAGCCGGAACTCCTGCAGGTCGTCTGCGCGGCGCTATGGGGCGCGCTGCCAGCGGAATGTACCTTGATCACAAAGCACGACGTACGCAGATACGGAGACGCCGACCATGCGCTGGCGGCGCACTGCGGCCAGATCATCGCCGCCGTCGCGGACGAGCACGATATGCCCAGTTCGCGGCTGCGATCCTGGCTGCTGTCTACTTTCGTCACCGAGCTTGGGACCAGGGGCAGCGCCTACGAAGGAGTCAGCGAGACGGCAGGAGTGCCGAACAGCGTCGTTCGCACGCTGGAGGACTTGCACTTGCTGACGGCCGAACGGCGGTCCGGGACACGCTGGTACGGGTTGCTCAGCGATCGCCTCGTTGAGCCCTTGCGGCTCTCCTCGGCGTACGAGCTGCCTCCGGTTGCCGATCCAGGCCGGTACCTGCGGACGGCGGAACGCGCCCTAGCCATGGGGGAGATGGACCGGGCCGCGAAATACGCTCGGGCGGCGCTGTGCACGGCATCCGAATCCGACCTGAAGCTCCGCGCCGAGGCAGACTCGTTCCTCGGTAACGTCGCATACGAGCGGGAGAAACCCGGCGAGGCGGAGACGCACTACCGCAAGGCCGCCCGCCTGTTCGGGGCGGCGGGCGACACCCGTGCCGTCGCCCGCCAGCTGGCTGCCGTCGGGCAGACCCTGGTCGACCAGGGGCGGCCGGCCGAAGCGGTGGACGAACTGCGTGGCGCTGTCGAGCGGATGCCCAACGATCCCACGATGAAAACCGAACTGGGTCAGGCGCTGTGGCAGCTGGGGCAGGGCCAGGCCGCGGTCGCGGTCCTGAGCTCGGTGCTGGGAATCGATGGCGGGAACCCCGAAGCCCTCCGGGCCAGGGGGGAGATCCTCGCGTACCTGGGTGAAGCGCGCAGCGCGCTCATGGACCTGAATCGAGTCAAACAGCACGATCGGCCTACTACCCAGGCCGCGCGTGGCCTGGCCCTGGCCGAGCTGGGTGACCACCCCGCCGCCAATCAGGAGATCAAAAATGCGCTGGCCGAGGCGCCGAGAAACGGCCCAGTGCTGCTGTACGCGGCGCGCGCTACGGCGCTGGGCGGAGACAAGGCCGGCGCCAAGGAACTAGCCATGCGTGCGGTTGACGCGTCAGACCCGTCCCTATCACCGCAGCACCGTCACTCCACGCTCGAACTGCTGGCGAGCGCCTTGCATTGACCCGGGCGCGGGGGGCGTCCCTCATCGTCAGGGGGTGGCCTCTTTCGCCGCCGCGTCCCGGAACGCCGTCACGCAGGCGTCCAGCCGTGTGAAATCCGGTCTGCTGCCGCTGGTCATCGAGCCGTTGCGCAGGTCCGTGTCGTCTGCGGTCTTCCTGGCCAGGCAGGCTGCCGCAGCCGCAAGACCCTCGGCCGGGCCAGCTAGCGTGGCTGGAGCCAGCAATGACACGGCTGTCCCGGCCAGCTCGGCATCCGCCGCCCGCTTTCTCACCTCAGCCAGCCGGTCACCCATATCCAGCCCGTGATACTCATAGTTATTTGCTACCTGCGTCCGCAACTGACCGGCGGCGTTCAGCAAGTCCAGGCACGCCTGGCGCTTTGCCGTCGCCTCCCTCTCTCGCCGGTCGCGTTTAGCCTGGCGGCCCTCACGGTATGCCAGGGCGAAGGGCGAAACCACGGCACCGATGATGCCGGCGGCAGCGGTGATCACGGCGACGTATATAGGCACGTCGGTCATAGACGCATTGTTGCGCAATGGTAACAAATTATGGAACTACCATGGGCTCGGCAAGGCGTCGGGAAGCCGTGGCCCAGGCTCCGCGGGCCTGCCGGGGATACTAATCTGACGCCGTCGGCCGCTCGGCGTGCTGCCCGCACCTCGTTGCCGCGGTTCCGAGCCTTGAGACGGGGGACAGGTATCTGATGGCCACGCCTGCGCGCGGGCACGTTTGGCGCATGCTCCGCCATCGGCGGACCGGTATTCCGGCGGCGGTCCTGGCCCTGGGGATCGCCGCCGCCGGGTGCGGCGCCGCCTCCGCTGGTCAGGGGCGGGGCGGCGGGCCGGCCGCGCACCAGGCCACCCCGCACGCCACGGCGGCCCAGCCGACCCCGTCCTGCCCGGCGCGGGTACTGTCCCGGATGACCGAGGCGCAGCGGGTGGGGCAACTCTTCCTCGTCGGCCTGGCCGCCGATCGGCTCGATCCGGCCACGGCCGCTGCCATCCGGTCCGGTCACTTCGGGTCGGTCCTGTTCGGGACGACCGGTCACGCCGGGGTGGCGGGCACCCGGGCGGTCACGGACGCCGTGCAGGCGCTGGCGTCCGCGCAGACCACGGCCGGCGTCCGGTTCTTCGTCGCCGCGAATCAGGAGGGCGGCCAGGTTCAGCAGTTGCAGGGCACCGGCTTCCCGGCCACGCCCGCGGCGCTGGATCAGGGTCTGGTCGCGCCCAGCACCCTGCAGCAGCAGGCCGCGGCCTGGGGCCGGGTGCTCAGGCAGGCCGGCGTCAACGTGAACCTGGCCCCGGTGATGGATGTCGTACCGCCCGGTACCGACCAGCAGAACGCGCCGATCGGTGCGCTGCAGCGGGAATTCGGCCACGACCCCGGCACGGTGGCCGCACACGGGGTGGCGTTCCTGCGCGGGATGGCCCAGGCGGGCGTGGCCGCGACGGCCAAGCACTTCCCCGGGCTGGGCCGGGTCCGCGGCAATACCGACTTCAGTTCGGGCGTGGTGGACACTGTCACCACGCCGGACGACTCCTATCTGCGGCCCTACCAGGCGGCGATCGACGCGGGCGTGCCGCTGGTCATGGTTTCGCTGGCGACGTACACGCGCATCGACCCGGGCAACCTCGCGGTGTTCTCCACCCGGGTGATGCAGACCATGCTGCGGCAGCAGATGCACTTCACGGGCGTCATCGTCTCCGACGACCTGGGCGCGGCCACCGCGGTAGCCGGGGTCTCCCCGCCGGCCCGGGCGATCGGCTTCCTGAGCGCGGGCGGCGACCTGATCACGACGGTGAGCGCGCCGGTGGCCACCAGCATGGGCCGCGCCGTGCTGCAGCGGGCGGAGAGCGACGCGTCGTTCCGCGGCCAGGTCAACGCCGCCGCCGCCCACGTGCTCGCGGCCAAACAGGCCTACGGCCTGCTCCCGTGCGGCTCCTGACCGCGGCGCCCCGGGTTATCTGGGCCACGTTCTCAGGCCTATTCAGTGAAAACGCTGCCCAGATGCGGAGAAGCCCTGGGCGCGGGGTTTAGGCGGCGGCGCCGGCGAAGGCCGCCAGGTAGCCGCGTTCCTGGCCGGCCGTGGTCGGATGGTAGGAGTTCCCGAACGGATAGGCGACGGAGTTCAGCCAGTTGCCGGGGTCGCAGATCTCGTGCCCGGCGAATTCGGGCCGGACGTCGGCGAAGACGTCACCGTTACGGGCCGCCGCGGCGGAGAGTGCCCGATCGAGGGCGTCGGCGCCGCGGTCGAGCGCGGTGCGCCTGGCGGTGCTCAGGCCGATGCAGTCTGCCGACCGGGACAGATCGTACAGGTCCGGGTAGCCCACGACCACGACCCGGGCCGACGGCGCACGGACGCGGATGGCCCGCAGCGTGGCGTCGAGCCGTCCGGGCAGCGTGCCCGCGATGAACGCGTCGGCCGAGGCGACCGCGTCCTGGCACGCGTTGCCCCAGAACTCGAACACGCAGGTCTTCATCACGTGCGAGAACCCGGCGTCGTTGCCGCCGATCGTGATGCTGACCAGGCTGGTCCGGGCGCTCAGCGCCGCCAGTTGCCCGTGCAGGACCCCGGAGGTGGTGGCGCCGTCGCAGGCCACCGTGGTGAACGAGGCCGTGCCGTGGTGGCGCGCCCACTGCGCCGGATAGGCGTCGGCGCTGTGCGCGCAGCCGCCCTGCGCCGATCCCACATCACCGGCTCCGGCCCCGGCCGCGTAGGAATCGCCGAGCGCCACGTACCGGACGGGCACGGTCGCGGCCAGCAGCCGGACGGCCGGGATGGCAGGCGCCGGCGATGCTCCGGTCACGGACATCGCGGTGGCCACGATCGCCGTCAGGGTGGCCACGGCCGCCATCGTTCCCGCGACCATCCGGGAAGCGCGCATAGTCACCCCACATCCAGGTACGGAAAGTCACGAATTGCGTGCTTTTTCCTTATATCAGCGGTTACCCGGACGAAGCTAGTGAGCGCAGGAGGTTACTGGAGTGACTAGATGAAGCGAGATGGAGACGTTACGACGATTGGGAATGCAGAGACGATCCCGGATGGGGCGCGGCTCGGAACCAAGGGTGCGCGACCCGCAGGCCACCCACAGACCACCCGCAGGCAACCTGCGGCCACCCGTGGGCCACCTGCGGGCTAGCCAGGCGCTGACGCGGGCGTCCCCGGCCGGCGGGACCGGGCGCCGTCCGGCGCAGGGGGGCCCGGTGACGGCCCGGCCAGCACCTCGATCGCATCCTGGAGGCTTTCCAGATGCCGGACGTCGGTGGGGGAAGCGGCCGGCCAGCCGGGGCCTGCGGTGTACACCCGGACCGGTTCCGGCACCACGGCCTGCACGGCGTCCACGGCGGCGGTGTCCGGCCGCTGCGACCACAGCACCACGGCCCCCGGCGCGGTGTCCCGTACCGCCCGGACCAGGCTCGCCGTCGGGGTCGCGGCGCCCAGCATGCGCGCCGGTATCCGGCAGGCGGCGAGCGCCGCGGACAGCGCCGCGAGCGGGAGTGAATGGTACTCCTCCTCGACGCAGGCGAGCAGCACCAGTGTCGCGCCCGGCGCGACGGGCGGCCGCGGGGTCCGGTGCAGTGCCCCCAGCATCACCCACGACAGCCCGTGCTCGACATCGATGCAGTCGGGGTCGGTGCGCTGATCGGCGTCGATGGCGGCGAGCGCCGGGCGGCACACCTCATCCCAGGCGGCGATGACGCCCCGGCGGGCCAGCGCGCTGTCCAGGACGATCCGGCACCGTTCGGCGTCGGAGGCCCGGGCCGCGGCGACCACGGCGGCCACGTCCCGTTCGGCGGTGACGGGTTCCGAATCGCCGGCCTGCACGGTCCGGGCGGCGTCGGATGCGAGCATGCCCAGGCCGATCAGGTCCAGCATGCGCCGCAGCCGGGCGACGTCGTCCTCGCCGTAGCGGCGGTACCGACCCGGCTCAGAGCCCTGCGGCCCGATGCCGTACCGGCGGTGCCACGAGCGGAGCGTCGACTCCGCGATGCCGAGGTGCTTGGCCACCTGCCCCGCGGTCCACGCTGACCCTGATGGTGATCCCATTCCGCCTCACATCGACCGCAGCTGGTAACGGCGCTCGGCGTAGGCGAGGTCGTCCCGCCACAGCCGGGCGACCGCGCGCCGCATGACCGGCCGCAGCACCGGCGCCACGGCCCGCGCGAACGCGAACCCCGGCCGCCCGGACTCGGCGATCACGGCCTCGATGACGGCGGTACGGGGACGCCCGTCGACGCCACGGCCCCGCGGGATGGCGTGGGTCTCGACCACGCTGCCGGCTCCCTCGCCCTCGGTGATCCGCATCACCACGGTCCGCGGCCCGGGGCAGCTGAATTCGGCCCGGACCGGCACACCGAGCCCGGGAGCGACCCGGAACGTCACCGACACCAGGAACCGGTCCTCCTCTTCTGCGACGTCCACCTCACCCGGCGCGGACAACACGGAGAGCCGGCTGAACGAGTACGGGTGGAACCACGAGCCGTGCCAGGGGTCGAGCCGGTTAGCCACGATATCCGCCGGCTCCCACACTCCGACGAGCGTAGCCACCGACGCCACGCTGGTGCCGAACGGGCGGTCCCCGTGGATCTGGCGGCTGGCCGCGAGCACGAACCAGTTACCGGCGGGGCGAGCCTGGGCCCGCTTGACCGCCGCCTCGATCAGCGCGGGCCGCGCGGCGGCGTACGTGGGCGGCTGGCCAGGCCATTCCGCCTGCGGGAGCGGGCGCAACGGCCAGTGCCGCGGCCACCGGCGGGCTATGCGTCCCGGGGTATCCGGCGTATCCGGCGTATCCGGCGTATCCGGCCTGCTCATCAGCGCATCCCCTCCCGTTGCGGGTGGTTGTCCGCCCCGCGCGCCGCCAGCCAGCGCAGCGGGGCCAGCCGACCCCCGGTCGGCACGGAGTACAGCGTGTGGCCGGCCAGACCCCAGCGGGCAAGCAGGCAGTTCGCCGCGTGCCAGCCGGTGCTGGCCCCCCGTTCCATCAGCGCTACCGGCAGATCGATGCGGATACCGTCGCCCGCGAGTACCAGCCCGGGGAAGGGCGTGACCACCCGGGGCCGGCGCGCGAAGTCGCCCACACCGGCCAGCGGGCAGTCCTCGCGCCACACGACCGACTCGGCGACGGTCCGCGCCGCGCCGGTCTCCGGATACAGCGCGTGCAGCCGCTCGACGGTCCGTTTGCCCAGGACGGGATCGGCGGGCGCGGCGTAGGCGTGAAGCTCGATCACCGAGCCGTGGTGGCGCCGGGCACAGTCCCCGGCCTGCCGGTCGTAGCGATCCAGCACGCTGAGCAAGCGCATTCCCCGGCCGTTACCGGGCACCCGCATCCGGCGGGCCGACAGCCGCAGGTGCGCGTGGTACCCGGGATTGACGCCGACCAAGCGGTCGTACGCGGCCGCCCCGCCGTCGAAGGCCGCCGGGAGGTTCTGGCGGCGCAGTACGGCGTCGGTGGTCACCGCAGCTCCCCTTCTGGCTGGGGCCGTCCCGGTGCGGGGCGGTCCGGGCGGGAGCGGCGTCCCGGGCCGGGGCCGGACCGCCGTCGGCCCTGGTGCTCCCACAGCAGCAGCGCCGCCGTGACCAGGGCGAACCCGAACAGGAAATCCTCGACGGGAATGTCCCAGGGAAACCGCAGGCCGGTCATCTGCCCCGGCGCGTACCGCACCACCGGGGCGGACAGCTTGGTCAGCCATCCGTCGACCGGGATCTGGAAGGCCAGCACGATCGCCATGGCGACCCAGTAACTGGCCCGGCGGAAGAGCCCGGTGCGCAGGAAGGCCAGTTCCCACGCGCAGACCGCGGCCACCGCCAGCACGGCGGGCACGGTGTACCCCAGCCCGGTCACCGCCGTATCGCCCGTTCCGCCGGTGCGGTCGGGGCGGTCGGGGCGGGGCGCGGCACGGCCCGGGAACGCCGCGCGCGCCAGCGGTCGCCCAGGGCCTGGACGCCGGCGTAGGTCAGGATCCCGCACACCGGGATGGCCACGAAGAACACCAGCTCCTCGACCGGGACCCGGAACGGCAGCCGGAGCCCGGTCACGTAGCGCGGATTGTACGTCCAAACCCCCCCGGCGATGGCCAGCGCGTCCCAGATCAGGAAGACCCCGGCCACGGGCAGGACGGCCCGCGCCAGCCGGGCCGGGCGCCGGTAGACCCGCGCGCCGAACAGTTCCAGCGGCGCGGTGACCGCGAGGCAGGCACCCATCAGGATCAGGTACTGGTAGTGGTCCATGTCAGCCGGCACTCCCGGTTCGCGCTCCCGTGGCGTCCATCCCGGCGACGTCCGCCGTTCCCGCCGCGCGGTCCGCGGCGGGAACGGCGCGGGGGGTACCCGGGCCGCCCAAGGTCCGGTGGCCGCTCGGCCCGCCCCGGCTACGCGGCCCGCCCTGGCTACGCGGCCCGCCCTGGCTACGCGGCCTGCCCTGGCTACGCGGCCTGCCCTGGCTACGCGGGCTGCCCTGGCCGCGGCGGGCCCACATCGCGCGGGCCAGGGCCGGGGCCGCGACCTGTATCCGGCGGAGCTGGCCGACCCGGGCCCGGTGCGCGAACACTGCGAAGTCGGCCGCCTCGATGCGGTCAAGGATCTCCGAATACAGCACCAGGGCCGTCGTCACACACGGCCGGGACACCGGATCCAGCAGCGCGATCCCGTCGCTGGCGTACCGGTAGATGGCGCGTGTACTGGCGTGCTGGGCGGCCAGCGCAGCACGCACCCGGGCATCGGTGCGCTGATGCGCCCGGCACCACTCCAGCCGGGCGCGGTCCACGCCGAACGCGGCGAGTTCGTCCGCTGGCAGGTAGACCCGACCCCGGGCCAGGTCTTCGGCCACATCACGGAGGAAGTTCGTCAGCTGGAACGCCTTGCCCAGCGCCGCCGCGTAGGGGACGGCCTCGGCGGCTGGCCCGGCCGTACCCAGTACCGGGAGCACCTGCAGTCCGATCACCTCGGCCGAGCCGTATACGTACGTGTCCAGCGCGGCACGGTCGGGGTAGCCGGTGACCTCCAGGTCCATCCGCATCGAGTGCATAAACGCCGCGAACAGGGCCGGGTCGATCCGGTAACGGCGGGCCGTGTCCACCACCGCCGCGAGCACCGGGTCGTCGCTGTGACCGTTCCGCAGGCCCGTGAAGAGGTCTTCGGCCAGGTCTGTCAGCCCGGCGGCGACCTGATCCCGGCCGGTGCCAGGCGGCGTGGAGTCGACGATGTCGTCGGCCCAGCGCGCGAACCCGTACAGGGCGTGCACGGCCGGCCGCTGTGCCCGGGTAAGCAGCTTCGTCGCCAGATAGTAGGTCTTGCCGTGCCGGGCGTTCAGGTCCCGGCAGCGCTGGTAGGCCGAACGGAGCCGGGGATCGGTCAGGCCGGCCGCGTCCAGTTCGGCGCCGATCATGACGCCACCCTCCCGGCCACCCTCCCGGCCACCCTCCCGGCCACCTTCCCGGCCACCTTCCCGGCCGGCACGACGGCCCTGGCCCGCGCCGGCCCGGTGATCCGGTCCGCCGCCAGCCGACCTGAGATTAGCGCGGTCGGCACACCCACCCCGGGCACGGTGCCGCAGCCGGCCAGCACCACGTTGTCCGTGCCGCGCGGCATGTTGCCAGGCCGGAACGGCCCGCTTTGCAGGAACGAGTGCGCGAAGGAGAAGGGCGTCCCCGCGACCATGCCCTCCCGGGCCCAGTCGGCCGGCGTGACCAGCCGCCGCATGGTGATCTGTGCGACCAGGCCGGGCAGCAGCCGCCTGTCTACGAGGGACGCGAGCCGATCGGCGTAGGCGCCGCCGGTCGCATCCCACTCGATCCGGCCGCGCGCCAGGTTGGGGGCGGGCGCCAGGATGTAGAACAGGTCGGAACCGTCCGGGGCCAGCCCGGGGTCAGTCGCCGTCGGCCGGGTCACCAGCAGGGACGGGTCGCTCATCAGCCGTCCCTCGGTGATGATCTCCCGGAACGTGTCCTGCCACGCGTGACCGAACAGGATGTTGTGGTGCGCCGCGCCCGGCCAGCGGCGCCCGGCCCCGGCGTGCACGACCACCGCGGACGGCGCGGCCCGCAGCGGCACCGGCCGGCGGGGCGCCCGACCGAGCAGCCGGTAGGCGGCGGGCAGTTCGGTCGCGAGAACCACCGTGTCACAGGGGACCCGCAGCCCGGTGTCGGTATGCACGGCCCGGACCCGCGACCCGGCCCGTTCCAGCGCGGTCACCGTGCTGCCATAGCAGAACCGGACTCCGGCCGATTCGGCCGCCCCGGCCAGCGCGTCCGGCAGCGCGCGCATGCCACCGCGAGGGAAGTACACTCCGGCCACCGTGTCCATGTACGCGATGACGGCGTAGACGGCCAGCGCGTGCCGGGGCGCCTCCCCGGCGTACAGCGACTGGAAGGAGAACACCCGGCGCAGCCGCTCGTCGTGGATGAACCGGCCGATCGCGGGCTCCAGCCGACGGAACGCGCCTAGTGCGGCCAGCCGGGCCAGGCCCGGGGTGGCCAGCGCGAACGGCGAGTCGAAGTTGACCGCGATGAACTGGCCGAACTCGCGCCGGTACAGCTCGGTCAGCCACCCGCGCAGCCGCCGGTAGCCGTCCGCCTCGGCCGGCCCGGCGAACGAGGCGACCGCCTCGGCCATGGCGTCGGCGTCGGTGTGCACGTCGAGCTCGCTGCCGTCGGCGAACTGGGCGCGATAGGCCGGGTCCAGCCGGATCAGGTCCAGGCGCCGGTCCAGGCTCTCCCCCACCGCGGCCAGCGTCTCGGCCACCAGGTCTGGCATGGTCAGCACGGTGGGGCCGGTGTCCATCCGGAACCCGTCCGCACCCATCCGGCCGGCCCGGCCGCCCGGCGTCGCCGCCCGCTCGATGATGGTGACCTCGCGGCCACGCCCGGCCAGGTGCAGCGCCGCGGCCAGCCCGGCGAGCCCGGCCCCCGCGACCACCACGCGGCCGGTCGCGCCGTTTACGGTCCGCACCCCGTCACCGGGCCCGGTCGGTGTAGCGGATCGCAAGATCCTGGAGTGCGCTGAGCACGAAATCGTTCAGCCTGGTGCCCGCCAGCCGGTCGCACGCGGCCGCCACCCGGCTGCTGATCATCTGCTCGATCCGGGCGGCGGCCCCAGTCTCCGCGATCAGCTGGCGCCACTGGTCAACGTGGCCATCATCCAGGGATTCCCGGCCGGATAGCCGGGCCAGCGCCTCCCGCTGGCGCGGTGTCGCCATCTCCCCGGCCAGCACGACCACGCTGGTCGCCTTGCGCTCACGCAGGTCACCGCCGCTAGGCTTGCCAGTGACCGATGGCCGGCCGAAGACGCCGAGCACGTCGTCGCGCAGCTGGAACGCCTCACCGACCAGCTCACCGTATTCACCGAGCACGGCCAGGACGTACTCGTCGCAGCCGGCCAAGGCCGCACCCAGTTCCAGCGGGCGGCGCACCGTGTAGTTACCGGACTTGCGCCTGGTCACGTCGAGCACCTCGTTCAGGGTGGGGCTGCTGCGGGCATCGTTGACCAGGTCGGCGAACTGGCCCACGGCGAGCTCGCCGCGCAGCGTGTCGTACCGGGGCCAGCCACGGGCCAGCGCCGGCGCGGGCAGACCGCTGTCGCGCAGCAGTTGTTCGGCCCAGACCAGGCAGAGATCGCTGAGCAGGATTGCCGCCGATTCGCCGAAATGGTCCGCGGGGCCGGTCAGTCCCTGGGCACGGTGCCAGTCGGCGAGCCGCCGGTGAACGGCCGGCCGACCGCGGCGCAGCCCCGATCGGTCCATCACATCGTCCTGGAGCAGGGCGAACGCGTGCAGCAGCTCCGTGCTGGCTGCGGCGCGCCGGGCCGCCTCGCTCGCTCCCGCCCCGCTCAGCCAGCCCAGGTAGGTGAAGGTGGAGCGGACGAACTTGCCCCCGGCCACGAACTCACCGAGCAGGTCGGTCACGAACCGCGCGCCGGGCACGTCGTGCACGTGCTCCGCGCAACGGTCCCGTACGAACGCCCCGAGGACGCCGGCGACCCGGTGCCGGACATCGGCGAGCCAGCGATCCAGGTGCTGCTCGGCGGGCCGGACCGGCTGGCCGGGCGCGCTCGGCGCCGTGGGATCGGCGAGCCGGCCGGTGCGCCCGGGGCCGAGCGGCCGGAGCGGGATCGCGGGTCCGTGCGGTGCGGATGGCGCGGCAGGCACGGCGGATCCAGGCACCCCCGCTGGCCCTGGCGTCTCACCCAGAAGCTGACCCACCTGCATACGGCCTCCGATCTCGCGGGCAAGGGCACGGGCGCATAACTGCCCGTATCGCACGAAACGATGCACAAACGATGCAAGTTATCGTAGCGTGCACCTATCAGAGGCGATGCGCAGGGTCCCGGGTTTCCCGATTCCCGGCCCTTACGGGCAGAGTTTTGGGCAAATGCTGCCGGGCGCAAAGTCTGCCCGTAAGCCTTGGTATCCCTGGGGGCAGCGCGCGGGACGGCGGGCCCTGGCCGGCGGCGCGAAACCGGGCGGAGATCACGCTGCGGGGCGCCGCCGGGGCAACCCGGATACAGGTGCGATGATCGGGTGCCGGCCCCGGGGCGGAACGATTACGCTACCGAAGGGTAATGCGGGCACATGGCCGGCGCTGTAGAGGGCGCGCGAACGGCATGAGCCGGAACGCGGACAACGGGAGGAATTCTGATGCCGGCGGGTGACACGCGGCGGCCGCCACCGTCCCTGGCGAGCAAACTCGACCGGCTGTTCCGGGCCGTCCGTCCGGGAGGCCGCGGCGAGTACAGCTACCAGGAGGTTGCCGACGCCATCCGCAGCGAAGGTGGCCCCACGATCTCTGCCACCTACCTCTGGCAGCTGCGCAGGGGTCTCCGGGACAACCCGACCAGGAACCACCTCGCCGCGTTGGCCCGTTTCTTCGGTGTCAGCCCGGCCTACTTCTTCGACGATGATGCCGCAGAGGTCGTTGACGCGCAGCTCAGCCTGCTGGCGGCGATGCGCGACGCGTCTGTGCGCAGCGTGGCGCTGCGGGCGGCCGGGCTGTCGGTGGAAAGCCTGGCCGCCGTTCAGGTCGTGATCGACCACGCCCGCCGCCTCGAGGGCCTGGAACCGGACGCCGATCCCGGAACCGCCGATCCTGGAACCGCGGACGCCGGGTCCGCGGCTGGCGGCGACCTGACCGGCGATGACGCCCCCGCGGGGCCGGACGTTCACCGCCCCCGGAGGCATCGCGATGGATAAGCTCCGCCGACACTGCGAGCGCCGGCTCCGGCATATGGCGTTGCCGGATCCGTTCGACCTGGGTGAGCTCTGCCAGGCGGTCAGTGCGCGGCGGGGACGGCCGCTGCACGTACGCCGCATCCCCGGGCCGCCGGCCCGGACCAGGCCGTGCGGGATCTGGATCGCGACCGATGACGACGACTGGATCTTCGTCGACCAGGACACCAGCCCACTGCATCGCCAGCACATTGTCCTGCACGAGCTGGCCCACATGATCTGCGGCCACGACGCCGCCGCGCTGCCCGAGAACGACCTGATCGGGCGGCTGTTCCCGGACCTGTCACCGGCGATGGTCAGGACGGTGCTGAGCCGCGCCAGCTACCAGTCGGAGCAGGAGCGGGAGGCGGAACTGCTCGCTTCGCTGATCCTCACCAAGCCCCAGCGGGCGGCCGCCGTCATGCCCGTCCTGGACATGTCGGAGGCGGAGGCGCGGATCCTGCGGCGGGCCGGCTTGGCGCTGGGGATGGACCCGTGACCCTGAGCACCATCGCGGTCACGGTGCTCTGGATCGCTGTTCTCACGCAGTTCCCCTCGCAGCGCCGCGCCCCGATCAGGCGCGCGGTCTGGCTCACGATGCTGCTCCTGGCGGCGATCGGCACCCTCGACCTGACCGCGATCGGCGCACGGCTGGACACGGCCGCCGGGCTGCCGAACGCGGCCGACCTTACCCAGCACGTCCTGGGCATCGTCGCCGCGACCCTGGCCCGGTACTGCGCGGTGGCGATCTTCGGCACCGAACAGCAGCGGGCGCGCTGGTCGGCGGCCCGGACCACAGCCGTGGCCGCGTTCACGGTGATCTGCCTCACTGGCTTGTTCGCCATCTCGCCCGCGCGTACCCAGCCCACCGACATCGCGCTGTACGCCGACTTCCCGATGCAGTACGCGGCCCACCCGGAAGTCCTTGCCTACTGGGCGATCTTCGCGGTCTACCTCGGCACCACCTTCGTCATCATCGCCCGGCTCGCCTGGCGGTACGGCCGGACCGCCGGCCGCTCGCCGCTCGGCGGCGGCCTGCGGCTGCTTGCCGCCGGCATGGTGGCCGGGCTCACCTACCTGGGTTACGGCACCGCCGTGGTCGCCGCGCACGCGGCCGGGATCCAGGGACCGTTCATCCGCACCGCTCCCGGCATCATCCAGGCCCTGTTCGGCGCGCTCATCGTGCTGGTGGCCGCGGGCGGGGTGCTGCCCGCCACGCAGCACTGGCCGGTGGCCCGCCAGATAGGGCTCTACCGGTCGCTGCGCACGCTCTATCCGCTGTGGGCTGGCCTGTACCAGGCGGTCCCCGGCATCGCGCTGGATCCGGTCCCGGGGTGGACAGACCGCATCGACCCCCGTGACCTGCGAATGCGGCTGTACCGGCGGGTCATCGAGATCCGCGACGGGTACCTGGCGCTGAATCCTGTCGACGTGCCTGGCATCGAGGCGACGGTGCGGGCGGCGGCGGGGCGGCGTCCCCTCTCGGCTGCCGATGCGGCCATGGTCGCGGCGGCCACCCGGCTGGAACTGGCACGGCGGGCCGAACTGCGCGGGGAGGCCCGGGCCGGGAGCGGCGATCCGCGTGCGTACCGGGAGTTCGTGGCGGGGGCCGATCTGGACAGCGAGGTGCGCCTGCTCCGCGTCGTGGCCACCAACTGGCCGACGATCAGCCGGGCGGCCGAGACCATCGAGCGCAGCTCCAGTTGACCCGCCGCTGAGCGGCGTCCATCAAAAAGACCCTGAAGAAGGGCACTATGTCACTTTCCGGGCGCTGTCCGCGGCACGACAATGCGCAACGGGACCACGGCCCGTACGGTCGCGGACCACGGCACATCGGACCACGGCAAATCGGACCACAGCCAATCGGACTAGCGCAGAGCGGACCATGGGAGCTGAAGATGACGTTTGATGTCGCGAACCTGTCGGCACTGGAGATTCTGGATTCACGTGGGCGTCCCACGGTGGCGGTGACCATCGAGCTCGGCGACGGCACGACGGCCCGGGCCGGGGTGCCATCCGGTGCCTCTACCGGGTCACGTGAGGCGGTCGAACGGCGCGACGGCGACAAGGCGCGCTATGAGGGCAAGGGCGTCCTCGGCGCGGTCGGCGCGGTGAACACCGAGATCGCCGATCTGCTCCGCGGCCGGTCCTGGTCTTCCCTGGCCGAGGCCGACCAGGCGGTGATCGCCCTGGACGGGACGGCGAACAAGGGCCGGCTCGGCGCCAACGCCACCGTGGGGGTCTCGATGGCGCTGGCTCGCGCCCTGGCCGCCTCGGCCGGGGTGCCGCTGTGGCAGTGGCTGAACCCCGATGGGGTGGCGGCGCGGATGCCGGTGCCGCAGTTCAACGTGCTCAACGGCGGCGCGCACGCCGCGAACGCGCTGGACTTCCAGGAATTCATGGTCGCGCCGCTGGGTGCGCCGTCGATGGCCGAAGCCGTCCGGGCCGGCGCCGAGGTCTACGCCGCGCTGCGCCGCGAGCTGGTCAGCCGGAAACTGTCGGTCGGCCTGGGCGATGAGGGCGGCTTCGCGCCCGAGATCGACCAGCCCGAAGACGTCCTCCGCCTGCTCGTCCAGGCCATCGAGGACGCCGGCTACCCGGCCGGCCCCAGCGGCGTGTCGATCGCCTTGGACCCGGCCGCGTCCGAGTTCCGCCAGCCGGACGGCCGCTACCGGGTCGCCGGTGAGCTGCTGACCAGCGCCGGCCTGATCGAGCGGCTGGCCGGCATCGTGGCGGCCTACCCGGTGCACTCCATCGAGGACGGGCTCGGCGAGGACGACGACGAGGGGTGGATCGCGCTGACGGCACGCCTCGGCCACACCACCGAGCTGGTCGGCGACGACATCTTCTGCACCAACCCGGCCATCATCACCACCGCCATCAGCCGCGGCATCGGCAATGCGGCGCTGATCAAGCTGAACCAGATCGGCACGGTGACCGAGACGCAAGAGGCAATGGCGATCTGCCGAGAGGCGGGCTACCGGCAGTTCGTCTCGCACCGCTCCGGCGAAACCGAAGATTCCTTCATCGCCGACCTCACCGTGGGCAGCGGCTGCGGCCAGCTCAAGTCCGGGGCGCCGGCGCGCGGCGAGCGGACCGCCAAGTACAACCGGCTCATCGAGATCGCCGACGCGGCACCGGAGATCCCCTACGGCATGCCCGCCTGAGCGGGGCACGCTGGCGGCAACGCGCCGCCGCGGCTGGGCCGGGCCGGGCCGGCCCAGCCGCGGCGGTGGCAGGCGCACGGCACGCCAGAAGACGGCTCAGAAGAGGAGGCCGTCAGGAGAGGGCGTCAGAAGAGGGCGGCGACGGTGAAACCGGCCAGGGCCAGCATGACCCCGGCGGCGCCGCGACTGAGCCACCTGACCGGGATCACCTTCAGCAGGCCGCGGCCTCCGACGATGGCCAGGCCCGCCGCCACCCACAGGGCGGCCACCGCCCCGACGCCGACCGACAGCGGGTCGTGGTACTTGGCGGCCAGGTTGGCGCTCACGATCTGGGTGAGATCACCGAACTCGGCGGCGAAGACGACGGCGAAACTGGTGGCGGCGACCGGCAGGAACGTCCGCCGCGCGCGGTGCTCGGCGACGTACTCGTCGCTGGCCGCGGGCTTGTGCCGCAGCAGCATGATCGCGCCCGCGACGAACAGGGCGGCCACGACGATCTGCGTGGGCTTGTGCGGCAGCAGGGTCAGCAGGCCGCCCACGGTGACCGCCAGCGCGACCTGCACGGCGAACGCGGCCGCGGCCCCGGCGAACACATAACCAGGGCGGTAACGGCTGCCGAGAACGAGGCACGCAATAACCGTTTTGTCCGGGAGCTCGGCCGGCAGGATAATGAGGAACGACGTGATGATGGCGGCTAGGCTCATCTGCGATGCCCCTATCCGGTCGGGCCGACCGGGGGATCAGGCGGTCCTCCGGCACGGCAGCTCATCACTTCCTCGCTGCGGCCGAAGGTCTCACTCAGGCGCCATTGCCCCCGGGCACCGGGCCCGCGTACGGCGGACCGAGATTGTCGGCGTCCCGGCGATGGAGCTACTCCCCTTCGCAACGCTCATCGTACCCAGCGGCAGTCGGGAGTAACTATCCCAGCCCGTCCGGCCACGCGAGCGTAATCGTATAGAGATCACCAGGACGCCATTCATTCCCGTTGCGGTACGGCGCTGAAGGAGGCTCATCGCGTGATAACGGCGGCCGACGTGCGGTCGGTGGCGGCCCCGCTCCCCCGCACAGAAGAACATCTGATCAGGGACCACGTGAAGTTCCGGGTCGGCCGGATCGTCTACGTCTCGATCTCCCCGGACGAGACCACGGTGGGCTTCGGGTTCCCGAGGGAGGAACGCGCCGCGCTCATCGCCGCCGAACCGGGCACGTTCGCCTTGCCGCGCCTTTCGGATCAGCGGTTCAACTGGGTGCACGCGCGGATGGCCGCGCTCAGCCCGGACGAGATGCGCGAACTGGTCATCGACGCGTGGCGGATGTGCGTGCCGAAGAAGATCTCAGCCGCGTACCTGGGTTAGGGCGCGTTCAGCTCCTCCATTCATGTGCCGTTTCTGCTGTTCCAGCCGCAGAACCCGCACAAGATCGGGAGGAAAGGCCCGGGCTGCGCGCGGCGCCGCCCCTCGTGCGCCCCGGCGGAACGCGCGTCACCCGATACGCGCCCGTTAGCATGAAGCGGAGAGCCCTCCGGTCTTGCCGCCGCACGGGCCGGATAGCCGGGAAGGAGCGGGATGCCCGCTGACGGTGGCCGGCCGCTGCGCGCTGACGCGCAGCGGAACCGTGAGCGGCTGCTCGCCGCGGCCGTCCACGCGTTCTCCGAGAAAGGACCGGACGTCACCCTCGAATCGATCGCCCGGGACGCGGGCGTGGGCATCGGCACGCTGTACCGTCACTTCCCCACCCGGGAGTCGCTGGTGGAGGCGGCGTACCGGAACGAACTGGGCCGGCTGTGCGACGCGGCGGCGGGCCTGCTCCGGGCGGTGCCACCGGACGACGCGACACGGATGTGGATGGACCGGTTCATCGACTACATGACGGCCAAACGCGGCATGGCGGAGGCGCTGCGCGCGGTCATCGCGTCTGGCGGGGATCCGTTCGCGGAGACCATGGGACGGCTGCTCGGCGCGATTACGGCGCTGCTCGGCGCGGGCGCCGCGGCCGGGACCATGCGGGGCGACGTCGAGCCGGGTGACGTCCTGGCCAGCCTGAGCGGCGTGTCGCTGGCCGCCGGCGAGCCCGCGCAACGCGACCAGGCGCGCCGGCTACTGGACCTGCTCATGGACGGGCTGCGCTACCGGCCGATCGATCACAAAGAGTTATCTTTTTTAGCGATACGTAATCACACCTGCTCAAAGCGTTAGACGTGCACGCTTATGATGCCTCCGAATTGGGGTTTTAGAGGCGCGATCACACGCGCGCCCCAAAGGGGGAAACAGCATGAGTCTTGTTCAACGCGTCCGCGCGGCCGGGACCAGGCGGCGCGCAGGTGACCGGGAACATCCCCACCAACCTGTTCCTGTACTTCGCCGTCCTCCGGTAGCTGCGGCCAGGGCGCCCGGTCATGGCCTCGCCGCGACCGGGTGGCCGCCGGCCGGTGGCTAACGGGCCGCACCACCCGTGCCCGCCCCGCTGGCGTTAGGACCGACAGCCATGACCACCCTGACCACACATGACCACCCTGACCACACCCACGGCGGAACGTTCCCGGGATGCCGCGCGGCTGCGCAGCTGGCAGACCGCCGCCGGGCTGACCACGATCGCCGCCGGTGCGGCCATCGTCACCGGCGCACTGCTGCCCTGGGTCGAGACGTTTGCCGGGCTCATCGGCATTCCCGGGATCCGTGGCATTAACGGGCGGATTCTCGCCGCCGTGGGGATCCTTATCGCCGCAGCCGGGATCTGGCACCTGGTCCGTGGCGGGCAGGCGGCCCGCTGGCTGATCGGCATCGCCGGGTGCGGCGCCCTCGGTTTTTCCGCGTACCTGCTCATCCAGCTCACCCGGAGCATGAGCGTGCGGATTGCCCCAGGTCAGGCCGGCAGCGGCATGATCAGAATCGGGGTGGTGGTGGGGGTCAGCGTGCCGCCGGCCGGCTCGACCGTCACCCCGAGCTGGTACCCGCGGACCAGGCCGGACGCGAGAACCGGGGTGGTCTGGCCCTTCTCGGGCTTGCTGAGCAGGCCGGACGGCTTGGCCACGGACTTGCCCAGCAGCCACAGCTCGTAGACCTTGGACGGGGGCAGCGCGGGCAGCCCGGAGGTCAGCACGACCAGCTTCGCCTGCGACGGCGAGACGATCGCGGTGA
>Ga0335081_10005804_pt1 | contig 19568 bp, 17 predicted proteins | sample Lox_Sample_35_FD_206713 | JGI IMG/M metagenome (GOLD analysis project Ga0335081, IMG submission 206713) | Soil microbial communities from Loxahatchee National Wildlife Refuge, Florida, United States - Lox_Sample_3.5 | ecosystem: Environmental > Terrestrial > Soil > Wetlands | place: USA... | reverse complement strand
ATGCCGCCGCGCTTGACCACCAGGCACGACACCGGGAACGTCGCCTCGCCCGGATGCTCGAACACGATGTCGACGTCGCGCTTGCCGGTGATGTCCCAGATCGCCTTGCCGAAGCGGCGCGCCTCCTTGACCCAGGCGTCGTATTCCGGTGCGCCGACCTTGGGCATCGCGCCCCAGCACTTGAATTCGTTGCGGTTGATGACGCCCTTGGCGCCGAGATTGAACACGTATTCGGACTTCGACTGGTCGGAGACGATGCCGATGGCGTTGGCGCCGGAGGCGGCGACGAGCTGCACGCCGAACACGCCGAGCCCGCCCGAGGCGCCCCAGACCAGCACGTTGTCGCCGGGCTTGAGGATGTGCGGCGGATGGCCGAACAGCATGCGGTACGCCGTGGCCAGCGTGAGCGTGTAGCAGGCCGACTCTTCCCAGCTCAAATGCGCGGGTTTGCGCATCAGCTGGCGCGACTGCACGCGGCAGAACTGGGCGAACGAGCCGTCCGGCGTCTCGTAGCCCCAGATGCGCTGCGACGGCGACAATAGCGGATCGCCGCCGTTGCAGTCCTCGTCGTCGCCGTCGTCCTGATTGCAGTGGACGATAACTTCGTCGCCGACTTTCCAGCGCCGCACTTTCGATCCGACCGCCCAGACGATGCCCGAGGCGTCGGAGCCGGCGATGTGGAACGGATGCTTGTGGCCGTCGAGCGGCGACACCGGAATGCCAAGCCCGGCCCACACGCCGTTGTAGTTGACGCCGCCGGCCATGACATAGACCAGCACCTCGTCGTCGGCGATCGGCCAGGTCGGCACCACCTCGCTCTGCATCGCCTTCTCGGGCGGGCCATGACGCTCCTTGCGGATCGCCCAGGCGTGCATGGTGGCCGGCACGTGGCCGAGCGGGGGAATTTCGCCGATCGCGTAGAGGTCCTTGAGCGGCGCGGCTGATGGTTTCTTCTGGGCGACGGCCATGATGGACTCCGTCTCAACCGATGGTCGCGCAAGCAGCGTCGCGACCGATGCCGGGCCAGTCTGCCGCAGTTCATGCTGCGGTGCAATAATAACTTTGGTGCGGAGCAACAAGAAAGGTTCCGGGGCGCCGTGGTGCTGACAGGCCGGGGTGGAGGCCTTAAGGTCATCGGGCCTTAGAGGTCATGGGGCCGCAGCACAGACTGCGTAGTTTGCATCTCGCACTGATTGGCCTGGCGGTTGCCGGGACCGGGAACGGGGAGAAACCATGGGCATTGAAAGCATCATTGTTTGGCTGATCGTCGGCGCGATTGCCGGTTGGCTCGCCGGCATGGTGGTCAAAGGCGGCGGTTTCGGCTTGATCGGCGACATCGTGGTCGGCATCGTCGGTGCGGTGATCGCCGGCTGGCTGCTGCCGGTGCTTCATATCGCCATCGGCACCGGCATCGTCGCCGCCATCATCGATGCCTTCATCGGCGCCGTGATCCTTCTGATCGTCATCAGACTGATCAAACGCGTCTGACGTCGATCGCAGGGCCGGGCGGGAGACGAAAGACATCGCGCAAGCGCCGCGCCGCTTTCGCCGCGACGGACGATCGGGCTGATCGGCCTGACCCTTGCGATCGGCTATCTGGTCGTTCTCGCCGGCGCCTATCTGCAGGGCGATTTCCTGCTCGACCGGCTCGGTCGGCCGCATGCCGCGGCCGCCTATGACTGGACGGCGCAGAAGGCCGCCGAAGTCGGCGCCATCGGCCACGATTTCGACGGCTATTACGGCTGGCACTATCCACCGCCGGCATTCTTCTTTGCCGCGGCGCTGGCGATGCTGCCTTATCTGGTCGCGCTGCTCGGCTGGCTTGCGGCGACGCTTGCGGTCTATGCCGCCGCCGTCGGCCGCATTATCGGCGGACGCGCCGGCACTCTGTTCGCGCTCGGCTTTCCCGCCGGCATCTGGAACGTCACCGCCGGGCAGAACGGCTTTCTCACCGCCGCCCTGATCGGCGGCACGCTCGGCCTTTTGCAGCGACAGCCGGTGCTGGCCGGCGTCTGTCTCGGCTGCCTCACCTACAAGCCGCAATTCGGCTTGCTGTTTCCTGTGGCGCTGCTCGCCGACCGGCGCTGGCTGAGCATTGCCGTTGCTGCACTGACCGCCGCTGCGCTGGCGGCGGTCTCATGGCTCGCCTTCGGCGGCACGAGCTGGCAGGCGTTTTTTCATTGGGCGCCGATCTCGAGCCGTCTGCTCACCGCTCAAGACGCGCTCGATTGGTACCGGCTGCAGAGCGTGTTTGCTCTGATCCGCGCCCATGGCGGCGGCGAGCCGCCGGCCTGGGCCGTGCAGGCGCTGCTGACGCTGGCGCTCGCAGCCGGCATTTTTTGGCTATGGCGCAGCCGCGCGGCATTCGAGCTCAAGGCCGCCGCGCTTGCGGCCGGCGCGCTGCTCGCGACGCCATATCTGTTCATGTACGACCTCGTCGTTCTTACCGTTGCGGCGGCGCTCCTGCTGCGGCGCGCATTGGCGCGCAACGACCTGACGGCGATCGAAGCCTGCGGCCTTGCTGCCGGCGGCGCGCTGATCCTGAGCTACCCCTACGTCAAGACTCAGGTCGGTCTTGTCGCAACGGTGATCGTCATGGCTTTGGTGCTGCGTCGCGCTGCCGACGAGCTCCGCGAGGCGCCCGCGCACTGAATCCTACTCCGCCGGCACCGCGGCAGGGACCAGCGCTCCTTCGGCCGCGGCAGCGGCAGCTTCGCCGGCCACGGCCCTGGCCATCGCGAACTGGCGCCGCGCCACCATCTGCCCGAACGCGCGCGCGGCGACGATCGCCGCCACGGCGACCGCGAGGCCGGCAATCATGTCGATCAGATAATGGCCGCCGTTGATCGGCGTCGCCGCCAGCATGGCGGCAAAAGCAAGCACCGCGATCGGCCGCAGCCATTTCACCGGCCACAGCGCCCAGACATAGAGCGCCGCGGAAGCGGCATGGAAGCTCGGGAAGGTGACGATGCCGCCCAAGCCCAGCAGGTCGAGATGGCGCAGCACGCCGGCGCGGGCCGGCGGCAGATCGCGCAACTGGTCGAGATAGGGCTGCAGATTGAGATGCTTGATGCTCGCCGGATCGAGCCCGACCTGTTGAAACACGCCGATCGCCGGAACCAGGCCCGACACGATCGTGGTGACGACCAGCGCCAGACCGAACGCAAAGGTGAATTCCTCGATGCGGTGATAGCGGTGCTTCGCCGCCAGCAGCACCGGAATGGCGAAGATCGGCCAGCGGATCATGGTGTAGCCGGAGTCCAGCCAGGCGGCGAGCGCCGGATGGCCGTCGACGTAACGCACGTAGCCGGCCCAGTCGAAGCCGAGCGCCCGATCGATGGCCAGAAGATTGCCGTCCTGCATCGGCAGGTTCGCCGCCGCCGCCACATAGGTCAGCGGCGTCATCACCGCGGTAATGAAAACGATCTGCGCCGTGCCGCCGAGCGCGAACATCACCTGCGGATCGCGTCGCTGCGGCGATGACGCATTGGCGTGGGCGAAGCCGGCATAAAGCCCGACATAGCCGACGGCAACCGCCAGGCCGGTCAATTCGAGGGAGAAATCGGTGAGCAGCAGGCTCAGCGCCAGCGCCACCCCCATGCCGCCGATGAAAATCCAGTTGACCAGGAGGAACCGCCACGCGGTTTCCACCTCGGTCGCTTCCGGTACGGTCGGCACGTCGGCTGTCGGCTGCGCCGTGGCTTGGGCTTGCATGGCGCCCACTGTCGCCGCCGAGCCGTTAAGGCGGCGCGAATCGCAACGGTTAAAATCGAGTATCCCGTGCGCCTATCATTAATGTTGCATTGCAGCAAATTCCGCGGCACACTGGCGGTGCCGGATGACGTGGCCTGCGCGGCCAGCCGACGATGGGCGATAAGCCTTTGCGCGATCAGAACTTGTGCGACAAACCTTGGATTTTCCGGACCTATGCCGGGCATTCGACCGCCGCGGCTTCGAACGCGCTTTACCGCAAGAATCTGAGCAAGGGGCAGACCGGGCTATCGGTCGCCTTCGATCTGCCCACGCAAACCGGCTACGACAGCGACCATCCGCACGCCAAGGGCGAAGTCGGCAAGGTCGGCGTGCCGATCTCCCACCTCGGCGACATGCGCATGCTGTTCGACGGCATCCCGCTCGGCGAGATGAACACGTCGATGACCATCAACGCGACGGCGGCGTGGCTGCTCGCGCTCTATGTCGCGCTCGCCGACGAGCAGGGCGTGGCGCGCAAGACGCTGCAAGGCACCACCCAGAACGACATCATCAAGGAATATTTGTCGCGCGGCACTTACGTGTTCCTGCCGGCGCCGTCGATGCGGCTGACCAAGGACGTGATCCTGTTCACGACCAAGGACATGCCGAAGTGGAATCCGATGAACGTCTGCTCCTATCACCTGCAGGAGGCCGGCGCGACGCCGGTGCAGGAGCTTGCGTTTGCGCTCGCGACCGCCATCGGCGTGCTCGATGCGGTGAAGGCGTCGGGCCAGTGCGCGCCCGAAGAGTTCGGCGAAGTGGTCGGGCGCATCTCGTTCTTCGTCAATGCCGGGCTGCGCTTCATCACCGAGATTTGCAAGATGCGCGCGTTCACCGAATTGTGGGACGAGATCACCCGGGAACGTTACGGCGTGACCGATCCAAAACAGCGGCTGTTCCGCTACGGCGTGCAGGTCAATTCGCTCGGGCTGACCGAGCAGCAGCCGGAAAACAACGTCGCGCGCATTCTGCTCGAAATGCTGGCGGTGACCTTGTCGAAAGGAGCGCGGGCACGGGCGGTACAGTTGCCGGCCTGGAACGAGGCACTCGGCCTGCCGCGGCCATGGGACCAGCAGTGGTCGCTGCGCATGCAGCAGATCCTCGCCTACGAGACCGATTTGCTGGAATACGGCGACGTGTTCGACGGCTCGCCGGCGATCGCCGCCAAGGTCGCCGAATTGAAGGCGGCGGCGAAGGAAGAGCTCGCACAGATCGAACAGATGGGCGGCGTCGTTGCCGCGGTCGAGCAGGGCTACCTCAAGCAGCAGCTCGTCGAATCCAATTCGCGCCGGGTCGAGGCCATCGAGCGCGGCGAGCAGACCGTGGTCGGCGTCAACCGCTTCGTCGAGACCGAAGCCTCGCCGCTGGCGGAAGCCGCCGAAGCCGTCGTCACCGTGTCGGAGGATGCCGAGACCGACCAGATCGCGCGGCTTGCCGCCTGGCGCGCGGCGCGCGATGCGAAGGCGGTCGCCGCGGCGCTCGAGGATTTGCGCAAGGCGGCCAAGAGCGGCGCCAACATCATGCCGCCGTCGATTGCCTGCGCCAAGGCCGGCGTCACCACCGGCGAATGGGGCTTTGCACTGCGCTCCGCCTTCGGCGAGTACCGCGCGCCGACCGGCGTCGGCATTGCCATGCGCAACGACGCCGAAGGCCTCGACGACATCCGCGCCGAGGTCGACCGGGTGTCGAAGAAGCTCGGCCGACGCCTGAAATTCCTGGTCGGCAAGCCCGGCCTCGACGGCCACTCCAACGGCGCCGAGCAGATTGCGGCGCGCGCCCGCGACGCCGGTATGGACGTGGTCTATGACGGCATCCGGTTGACCGCCGAAGCGATTGCCGCGGCGGCTGTGGAAAAGCGCGTCCACGTCGTCGGCCTGTCGATCCTGTCCGGCTCGCACCTGCCGCTGGTGCAAGACGTCATCGCGCGCATGAAGGAGGCCGGCCTCGACGACGTGCCGATCGTGGTCGGCGGCATCATCCCGCCGCAAGACGCCAGCGTTCTGAAGCAAGCCGGCGTCGCCGAAGTCTATACGCCGAAGGACTTCGAACTGAACCGCATCATGAGCGATCTGGTGCGGATCGTGGAGCGATCTGCCACCGAAGCGGCTAAGTCGGCGGCGGAATGACCGCCGCGATCGCTTCGCTCAAGCCGCTCGGGCTCAACGGCTTGCGCAAATAAGCATTCATGCCGGCAGCGCGGGCGGCGGCCTCGTCGCCGTTTTCGCTGCGTCCGGAAATGCCGACGATCGGCGTTCGCCCCGCGGCGTCGGGCAGCGCGCGGATGCGGCGGCTCGCCTCGAGGCCGTCGATGCCTGGCAGCGTCACGTCCATCAGCACCGCGTCGTAGCCGCGCTTGACCGCCTCGACGGCTTCCTCGCCGGAGCCGACAAAATCGGCGCGATGGCCGAGCTCGGTGAGGATGGTGTTGAGGATGACGCGGCCGTACGGGTTGTCCTCGGCGCACAGCACGGCGAGCCGCCGCGCCGGCGCCGCCGATTGCTGCGCCGGCGCGCGGCCCGGCGCCTCGGCGGCCGCGATCGGCAGCACCACAGCGAGCCGGAACGCCGCGCCGCGGCCGGGCTCGCTGGTGACGGTGAGGTCGCCGCCCATCAGCTTGGCGAGCGCCTTGACCACGGCGAGGCCCAGGCCGGCGCCGCCGTAGCGCCGGGCGATCTCGGCACTGGCCTGAACGAACGGCCGGAACAGCCGCTTGATCTCGGCGCGCGTCAGCCCGATGCCGCTGTCGGTCACGGCGATTTCGAGCTTCACCTTGCCCCGCGCCGCGCGCGCGGCGCGGGCCTCGAGCCGCACGCGGCCGTGCTCGGTGAACTTCACCGCATTGTCGATCAGATTTTCCGCCGCCGCCCGCAGCCGCACCGCATCGCCAAGCAGGAGCTCAGGCAGGTCGTCGGCGACGGCGGCGGCTTCGACCTGCAGGCCCTTGGTCTCGGCGCGCGCCGCGAGCGCCTCCGCCAAAGCCTCGATCAGGCGCCGCGGCCGGAACGGCCGTTGCTGCAACGTCAACGTCCCGGCCTCGGTTTTGCCGGCGTCGATGACGAGCGTCGTCAGCGCCGCCAAATGCTCGGCGCTGGTCTTGATGCCGCCGGCCCAGCGCCGCTCGCGCTCGCCGAGATTGGAGCTCGCCAACAGCTCACCCAGCGCCAAAATGCCGGTCAGCGCGGTGCGGATGTCGTGGGCGAATGCGGCCAGCGTCGCCCCGCTCGCACCCTCGGTGGCGCGCTTTGTTGTGCTTTTGGCACCGCGCCGCGGCGGCCGGCGCCGTGCCGGCTTTGCCGCGGATTTCTTCTTGCGCTTTTTCAGTTTCGCTCGCGCCATGGCAGCCCCATCGCTGCAACCATGCCACGGCGGCGAAGCAAACAAAACACGTCCGGCCACGCCTTATTGAACAGCGCCCTAACGGCCGAGCCCGACCATACGGCGGATGTCCTGGGCGGTCGCGCCTTCGGCGCGCAGGTCGCGCAAGCTTTTCGCCCCCGTCGATTTGGCGAGCTTGCGGCCCTCGGCATCGAGAATGAGCCGATGGTGATGGTAGATCGGCTCCGGCAGGCCGAGCAGCGCCTGCAACAGCCGATGGATGCTGGTCGACCAGAACAGATCCTGGCCGCGCACCACGTCGGTGACGCCTTGCAGCGCGTCGTCGACGACGACGGCGAGGTGATAACTGGTCGGCATCTCCTTGCGCGCGACGATGACGTCGCCCCACATCAGCGGCGCCGCGGCGATGGTGCCGGTTTGCTCGTACGGGCCGCTGCCGGTTTCGGTCCAGGTCAAGATGCCGGTCTGCGCCACCGCGGCGTCGATGGCGAGCCTAAGCGCATAAGCCTCGCCGGCGTTGACGCGGCGCTTGCGCTCGGCCACCGAGAGCTTGCGGCCGCGTCCCGGATAGAGCGGCACGCCGTCGGGATCGCGCGGCCAGCGGCCGTGCCGTTCGCGCTCGGCGACCAGCGCCGCGATCTCGCCGCGGCTCTCGAAGCTCGGATAAAGAAGCCCGAGCGCATCGAGCTTGAGCAGCGCCGCCTCGTAATCGGCGAAATGCGCGCTCTGCCGCCGCACCGGCTCGGCCCACGAAATGCCGAGCCACGCCAAGTCCTCATAGATCGCCGCCTCGAATTCCGGCCGCGACCGCTGCACGTCGATATCTTCGATGCGCAGCAGCAACCGGCCGCCCAGTTCCCGCGCCATGTCGTAGTTGAGAAGCGCCGAATAGGCATGACCCAGATGCAGATATCCGTTCGGGCTCGGCGCAAAACGCAGGATCCTGGTGTGCATCGACGCTACGCTGCCTACATTGCGCCTTGAACGTTCGAAGCTTGACGGCGGCCATCGCCTCGATCAATCCAATAACACCGAACTTCGGCCCCTTGGAGACGAAAACCCGGCAGCCGCGCGCCGCTTCATCATGCCGACGCACATTCACACCGAAACCGACCTCGAGGCGGCGCTGGCCGCGCTGACGCTCGCCGACCCGCGCTTTGCCGCGCTGATCGAAAAGGCCGGGCGGCCGCCGCTGCGGCGCCGGCCCGACGGTTTTGCCGGTCTCGCCGCCACCATCGTGTCGCAGCAGCTGTCGACCGCGAGCGCCGGCGCGATCTGGGGCCGGCTTGCCGCGGCGTTCGATCCGTTGGAGCCGGCGGCGATCTTGCGGGCGCGCAAGGACCGCCTGGCGCGGCTTGGCCTGTCGGCGCCGAAAATCCGCGCGCTCAAGGAAATCGCCCGCGCCATCGACCGCGAGCGGCTGGCGCTCGCCACCCTCGGCGATCTTGCCGCCGAAGAGGCGCACGCCGCCTTGACCGCCATTCACGGTATCGGGCCGTGGACTGCCGACATCTATCTGCTCTCATGTCTCGGCCATGCCGACGCCTGGCCGGCCGGCGATCTCGCCTTGCAGGAGGCGGCGCGCCTGGCGTTCGGGCTGAAAGCGCGGCCGACGGCGAAACAGATGCTGCCGCTTGCCGAACCGTGGCGGCCATGGCGCGCGGTGGCGGCGCGCGTGCTGTGGACCTATTATCGGTCCGTCAAAGGGCGCGACGGCGCGCCGGTCCAGCCGACCAAATCCATCAAACGCACACGAGGAAAGAATGGCCGCTGAGCTCGACGGTCCGCGGCTTGCCCCGAAATCCGGAACCGCGCGACAGCTCGTCGTGTTCCTGCACGGCTACGGCGCCGACGGCAACGATCTGATCGACATCGGCCGCGCCTGGCAGCAATACCTGCCGCACGCCGCCTTCGTCTCGCCGCATGCGCCCGAGCCGTGCGGCCAGGCGCCGGTCGGCCGGCAATGGTTCGCGCTCACCTTCCGCCATCCCGCCGAGCGCTGGGTCGGCGTCAACAAGGCCGCGCCGCTGCTCGAGCGTTTTCTCGCCGCCGAGCTCGATCGCCACAAGCTGCCGGCTTCGGCGCTGGCGCTGGTCGGCTTCAGCCAGGGCACCATGATGGCGCTGCATGTCGGCTTGCGCCGCGCCGCAGCGCCGGCGGCGATCGTCGGCTATTCCGGGCTCCTAGTGCTGCCGGAGCAGGCCGACCCGGAAAATTTCGCGACCGAGATCAAAGGCCGGCCGCCAGTGCTCCTGGTACACGGCGACCGCGACGACCTGATCCCGCCGCAGGCGCTGTTCCAGGCGACCCAGGGACTCGCTGCGCTAGGCGTGCTGGTCGAATGGCATTTGTCGGCGGGCATCGGCCACGGCATCGACGCCGAAGGCTTGCGCCACGGCGGAGAATTCTTGGCCCGCCGCTTTGACCTAAGACATTGAAAAGAAAAGATGATTTAATCCAAATTCATCGTTCATAGTAACCATTTTCTAGCAATTGCCGCCTAGAAAACACCTGTCGCAACAGGTGTGCGTCCATGATTCCGACAATGATGAGCAAGGTCGCGCTGCGCGCTCAATTCGCGCGCCTGTGCGCCGATATCGCCAAATTCAAAAGCAATAAGCGCGGCAACGTCGCGGTTATCACGGGGCTGTGCTGCCTGCCACTCATTGCCGCAGTCGGCTGTGTCATCGATTATACGTCGGCGAGCCTGGTCAAGACCAAGCTACAGGCCGCGGCCGACGCAGCGGCCGTTGCGACGCTTTCAGTCAACTCCTCGGTCATTACCACGGCCAAGGGCATGTCCAGTAGCGGCAGCGTCTCGGGCGGTTCGACCTTCGCCACCAATTTCTTCAATGCCAACTTGAGCGCGGCGCCGGCTAATGTCGGCTACACCAATCTCACTCCGTCGGCGACGGTGAATTTGAGCGGATCCACCGTCACCGCCCAGGTGTCGTTCACCGCCGACGTTCCGACCTATTTCATGGGGGTGATGGGTTTCACCAGTATCAGCATCAGCGGGTCGTCGGCCGCGAGCTATAAGCTCCCGACTTACATCGACTTCTATTTGATGCTCGATGTCTCGGGCTCGATGAGCTTTCCGTCGACCGCCGCCGAGCAGGCGCGACTGATGGCCGTTAATCCCGACGACCTCAGAGGAAGCCCCAGCTATTCACAGGGTTGTCAATTTGCTTGTCATTTCTCCCGTCAGGGAGCCTGCGCGCAAACGTCAGCCCAAGGAAATCCCTATCAAGGACCGATTCCGGCGGCGGGCACTTCGACCAACCCGGGTACTGGCGGCTATTGCCAGGGCTTCATCATCTCTCGACTGGGCACGACGCCGACATCCTTCGCGTCCGGCACCACCAACACAACCAACGGCAACAACGTCAATTGGAGCAATACGCAGGTCACCTCCTGCCCCACGGCGGGAACGACGTCATGCATTCAGTTGCGCGCGGACGCGGTCGGTTATGCCGTGACCACTCTGTTGTCTACCGCGGCGGCCTCCGAGCAAGTGACCAACCAGTACCGGGTGGGCCTTTTTCCGTTCATTCAGTATCTGTATGGCTGCACCTCGGTCACACCGTGCTCGGCGTCAAACGCCTACTTTCCACTGACCACGAATCTGACCGCGACGGGTACTGGGTCCATCAATCAGGCCGCCGCCAACCTCGCCAACCTACTGGATACCGGCGCCAATTCGAATCTCGGCTCGGGCGGCACGCATTTCGAGAACGCACTGAAAAGCATGAACAGCGCGATCTCAAGCGTCGGCAACGGAAACAGCTCGTCCAACGCGCTGCCCTATGTCTTTATTGTCACCGACGGCTCCCAGGATTATCAGACGCAATGGAGCGGCAGCTGGAGCTCGCAAAACTGGTCTTCGACGTCGGCAGTTCCCTACCAGAATTCGTCGGCGACCATTCCGCCGAACAGCGTCACAAGCACCAACTACTGCAGTAACTTGAAGAGTCGCGGCATCACTATCGCGATCCTTTATATTCCGTATCAGCCTATCCAAGATCCCAGCACGATCTGGAATAACGAGGACGGCTACGCCAACAACAACATCCCCAACATTCCCGGCGCGCTGAAATCCTGCGCCTCAACGAACTTCTTCTATACGGCGGACACGCCGGCGGACATCAATTCCGCGCTGCTTGCAATGTTCCAGCAAGCCATCAGCACTGCTCACATTACCAACTGATCGGACGCCGGCACCCGTCAGGCCACGATCTTCGGGTCAGTAGTGGCCGTCGCACCGCGGCATGGTGCGCTCGGCCGCGCATCGCGACTGCGCTCAGGCCCTAGCAGGTGCTGCTTTGCGGTTGGTAGATGATGCATTTGACGCTACGCGGCGTCACATACAGGCTGTCGGAAAAGGTGATTCCGCTGCTATTGCCGAAATAGCCAAACAACGGCAGGTACGTATAGTTGACCTCGGCCAGGATCAGATAAGCGCCATTGATGACCATCGCCGTCGGCGGCGATATCGAAGATCCAACCGCGCGCGCGGGGGTATTCTGGGCGGCGCTCCACTCGATGGTCGATACGCCCGAACTGCTGATCGTCACTTGCGAGATTTTGACGGCCGGGGCTCCGCTCGTATACGGCGCCATCACCACCGAAGTGGCGCCCAGGATCGACGTCATGTCGGTCGACTGGATGGTCGCGTACTGATTGGTAATCGAAGCGAGCGCGTAGGTCGCCGCGCGCATCTTCATGTAGGCCGCGATCGCTCGCCCGCCGTCGAACGTCGCCAACAGGATGACGACCAGCATCGGCAAAACCAGCGCGAATTCGACCGCGGCGATGCCCTGCTTCGCCGCGGCGAAACGCCGGTACGTCGCGTTGAGCCGCCACATCATCAATATGGCTCCACCCGAAAGGCCGTGATGCCCATGATTTCCGTATAGCCATTGCTGAAATTGGGCAGCAATGCGCCAAGAGGCCCGCTGATGATGCGCCACGGATAAACAAGCTGCAGCACCATGACCTCGCCCGGACCGCCGAGGCTATACGCCCCGGTTGTGCTGATCGTTCCGCTGGAACTGATGCTCAGCGAAGGGATAGTGGTACTGGCGCTGCCGAAGTTGGCATAGCTCTGCACGTTCACATACAAATTGCTGCAGGTGAACAAGGCTGGAAGCAACGGACAGACGTCGTTGGTCGTGAATTGCGTCTGCGACAGGTTGGCGTTCTGAACCTGGCCGGTCAGTATCAAACGGCCGGCCGCGACCGCCGCCGTTTGCAAGGCCTGCTGGGCGAACAGAAAGCTGGCCATTTGCAAAATGGCGATCAGCACCGCCACGAAGGCCGGAGCAATCAAGGCGAATTCAACCGCCGTCGTTCCGTCGCCGGAGCGGCAGAAGCGATGAAGCGCCGCCGCCGGAGCGCGGAAGCATTTGCTGAAGTGCCGCGACATGCCCAACGTGCCTTGTTCCGCGCGCGATCTTGCGGCGGGACCGATTGATTTTTCGTTGCCGCATCGGCATAAACCGCGCCTTTTCCGGCGGCGGCGTTAACCACATCGGCGCGGCGGCGCCTTCGCAGTTCTTCGCCGCGCCGCTCGCTCGCGTTCGATGAAAATCTTGCGCAAAGGCGCCACGATTGATTTACCGTAAGCGCGCTTTCGCGGCCGAGACGCTCGGCCGCGCCGCGCCGATCGCGGCCGCCGGTCAGGCCAACGCCTTGACCATGGACAGGCGGTCGCCCGGCTCGCTAAAGCTGGGGTCAGGGACGACGCCATGCCGAACCGCAAGGCTTACGATTACATCATCATCGGCGCCGGCTCGGCCGGCTGCACGCTCGCCAACCGGCTGACCGAGGACAAGAGCTGCCGCGTGCTCTTGCTCGAAGCCGGCGGCTGGGACCGCGATCCGTGGATCAAGATCCCGCTCGGCTGGCCGCGGCTCCTGCTCCGGCGCAAGCACGATTGGATGTATTTCGCCGAGGCCGAAGCCACGACCGGCGGGCGCGGCCTGGAATGCGCCCGCGGCCGCATCATCGGCGGCTCGTCGTCGATCAACGCCATGGCCTATACGCGCGGCCATCGCGGCGATTACGACCGCTGGGCGGCAGCCGGACTGACCGGATGGTCCTATGCGCACGTGCTGCCCTACTTCCGCCGCCAGGAATCCTGGCAGGGCGGCGCCAGCTTCTACCGCGGCGGCGACGGCCCGCTGTCGACGCAACTGACGCGGTTTTCCGATCCGCTGGTCGACGCCTTCGCCGCAGCCGGCCTGGATGCCGGCTATAAATCGACGCCCGACCACAACGGCGCCCAGCAGGAGGGTTTCGGCGTCTGGCAGATGACGGTGCGCAACGGCCGCCGCTGCAGCGCCGCCGACGCCTATCTGCGTCCGGCGCTCACGCGCGACAATCTCGCCGTCGCAGTCGGCGCGCTCGCGGCGCGCATCGTCTTTGCCGGCAGGCGCGCCTGCGGCGTCGAATATTTCCAGCGGGGCGAAACCGTCACCGCGCAAGCGGAGAAGGAAGTCGTTTTGTGCGGCGGCGTCATCAACTCGCCGCAGCTTCTGATGCTGTCGGGGATCGGCGACGCCGATGCGCTGCGCGCCCATGGCATCGACGTCAAAGTGGCGCTGCCCGGCGTCGGCCGTAACCTGCAGGACCACATCTCCGCAATCATCGCCTACGCACGCAAGGAGCCGGGACCGTTTCATCGCGCCATGCGGCTCGACCGCATCGTGCCGGCGCTGGCCGATGCGTATTTCAACGGCGAGGGTATCGCATCCGATCTGCCGACCGGGCAGATCGCGTTCCTGAAGAGCCGGCCAGACGCGGCGCTGCCGGACGTCGAGTTCATCTTCAACGCGGCGCCGATGACGGCGCAGCCTTATCTTTCGCCGTTCCGCAAGCCTTATGCCGACGCTTACGCCTGCCGCGCCGTGGTGCTGCGGCCGGAAAGCCGCGGCCGCGTCGAGCTCGCTTCCGCCGATCCGCGCACAGCCCCGCGCATCCGCCAGAATTTCCTCGCAACCGACAACGACCGGAAGACCTTGCGCGCAGGCTTGCGCATGGTGCGCGACGTCTGCCGGCAGCGGCCGATGCTAGCCTTCATGGAGCGCGAGATCGCGCCCGGCGACGGCAGCGATTCCGACGCCGATCTCGACACCCATATCCGAGCAAACTCCATCACCGTGCACCATCCGCTCGGCACCTGCAAAATGGGCGTCGCTTCCGATGCGCTGGCGGTGGTCGACCCGGAGCTGCGCGTCTACGGCACCGAGGGCTTGCGCGTGGTCGACGGTTCAGCGATGCCGGACCTGGTCGGCGCCCACATCAATGCGCCGATCATCATGATCGCCGAGAAGGCCGCCGACCTCATTCGCGGCCGACAACCGCTCGAGCCGGCGCGTCTCGCCAGCGCCACGGAACTGTCGCGGCACTGACGCCGGCCGAGGCCGCCGAACGCGGCGCAGCCGGCCAAATCGCCGATTTCGCATAAACCCCGGAACGGGCTTCACAATCCTGTCACGCCTGCCTATAAACTACGGCCCATCGCCGCACTGCGGCATTTGAGTCGAGGTGGGAGCGTCGGACTTGAACGCTCACGTGTCGCCATCGGGCTTTCCGGCGCTGGTGCTGAATGCGGACTTTCGCCCGCTGAGCTACTACCCGCTGTCGCTGTGGTCGTGGCAGGACGCCATCAAGGCCGTGTTCCTGGAGCGGGTGAACATCGTCGCCAATTACGACCGCGCGGTGCGCTCGCCGAGCTTCGAGATGAAGCTGCCGAGCGTGGTGTCGCTCAAGACCTACGTGAAGCCCTCGACCCATCCGGCCTTCACCCGCTTCAACGTGTTCCTGCGCGACCGCTTCTCTTGCCAGTTTTGCGGCTCCCGCGACGATCTCACCTTCGACCATCTGATCCCGCGCTCGCGCGGCGGCCACACCACCTGGATCAACGTGGTCGCCGCCTGCTCGCCGTGCAATCTGAGGAAGGGCAACCTGACGCCGGAAGAGGCGCGGATGTTCCCGTCGCAGATGCCGTTCCAGCCGACGGTGCAGCACCTGCACCGGAACGGCCGGCTGTTCCCGCCGAACTATCTGCACGATAGCTGGCTCGACTATCTGTACTGGGACACCGAGCTCGATCCGTAAACCGGATTGTCATCGTCCGCGAAAGCGGACGACCCGGTAGTCGCCGACATTCCCGTACGAACTGTGAGTACCGGATGGCCCGCCTGCGCGGGCCACGACAAGATTATTCCGCGGCCACCTTGGCGGCGCCGGCAAACGCCGGTGCTATTTCGCTCATGAAGCGCGCCATCTCGTCCTTGACCTGACCGTGCGGCTTCAGGCCGACGTTGAAATAGAGAATGACCTCGTCGAAGCCGGCAGCCTGAACCTTCTTCAAGGTCTCGGTGATGCGCGCCGACGAGCCGAGCAGCACGGAGTTTTCGGTCAGGTCTTCCGGCCTCACCTTGCTCAGCCGGTCGACCATGTCGACGAAATAGCGGTAGCTCGGCGGCGCCGTCTTCGGATCGCCGGGCAGCGCCGGGATCACGCATTCCTTGTAGTAGCGGATCTGGCGGGCGCGCGCGGCGTCTTCCTGCGGCTTGGTGTCGGCGAAGTGGGTGAAGTAGCTGCACATCAGGCCGACCGGCTTGGTGCCGTGCTTGGCGCAGGTCTCGTGATAAAGGTCGGCGACCTGTTTGAGGCCGCCGTAGCTCATGGCGGCGGCGAACGGCGCCACCAAGAGGCCGCAGCCGAGCCGCGCCGCAAGCTCGATCGACGGCTTCGAGAACGAGCCGACATAGGTCGGGATCGGCCGTTGCACCGGCTTCGGCGTGATGCGCACGTCGTCGAACCGATAGTGCTTGCCGTGGTGCGAGATGCGGTCGTCGGCCGCCCACAGCCTGCGCACCACGTCGAGGCCTTCCTCGAAGATGCTCTGGTTGTCGTCGAACGAGACGTGGAACGGCAGATATTCGCGGCGGTCGTAGCCGCGGCCGGCGGCGAACACGACGCGGCCGTTGGACAGAAGATCGAGCGTCGCCCATTGCTCGGCGACGCGGATCGGATTGTGCAGCGGCAGCACCGTGACCGCGGGCGCGAGCCTGATCCGCGAGGTGGTGGCGGCGACGTGCGCCAGCACCAGATCCGGGCACGACAGCACGCCGAGCGAGTTGAAATGATGCTCGCCGATCCAGGCCGAGTGCATGCCGAGCTTCTCGGCATAAAGCGCTTCGGCGGTGATGTCGGCGACGAACTGGTTCGAAGTGCGGGCGTTGTTCTCGTAGTGATTGTCGCTCAGTGTGAAATAGCCGAATTCCATGGGCGCCTCCCGCGGGACTTACTTTTTCATTGCCAGGGCCGGCAGAATAGTTGACAATGCATCAGTTGTAAATGCATGAATTGACGCAAGCTCCCAACCCGACATCGGCCCGTGGCAAAGCCCTCCGACAAGCTCGATCTCGCCGACTACCTGCCCTATCTGGTCAACCGGGTCGGCACCGTCATCGCCGACCAGTTCGGCGCCGAAGCCCTGGCGCCCCATGGGCTTAGCATCGCCATGTGGCGGGTCGTGGCGGTGCTGGCGAGCGCCGGCCAGCAGCGCCAGATCGACCTTGCGGAACTGACCTCGACCGACGCCTCGACCTTGTCGCGGCTGGTGACGCGCCTGGTGCGTCTCGGCCTCGTCAGCCGCACGCGCTCGGCCAGCAGCAACCGCGAAGTCGCGGTGAAACTATCGGCGAAAGGCGACGCGCTGGTCGGCCGGCTCATTCCGATCGCCAAGGCCTATGAGGCGACCGCGATCGCCGGCCTGCCGCCGCAGGAGCTCGCCGTGCTCAAGCGCTGCCTGCGCCGCGTCTACCGCAACATGAAGGACAACGGCGCCCGGGCCGGGCAACGCGAGAGTGGGCGCGGCAGGGCCGCCTGAATGCCGCTGCCGGATGGCGCCGGCCCTTAGTCCGAGCCGTCCGCTTGGTCACCATTGACTTGGTCACGACTGAGCTGGTCGCGATTGAGCTGTTCCTTCATTTCCTTGCCCATGCGAAAGGCCGGCGCCGCTTTCCGTGGCACCGCAACGGCCGTACGGGTCTTGGGATTGTGGCCGATATGCGCGTCGCGGACCTTGACGGAAAAAGTTCCGAAGCCGCGCAGCTCGATGCGGTCGCCGCGCGCCATGGCTGCGGTGATTTCGTCGAAAATGGCATTGACGAGCTTCTCGACTTCGGCCCGATAGAGATGCGGGCACAGTTTGGCCACACGCTCAATAAGATCCGACTTGACCATTGCGATCCCCCGAACGCCACCACTCCCCGAGCGCTCAGGCAGCCAAACGTTGATGGTCGAAAACGGGCCGCCAAGCGGTCGGCGTCTGGCTTTGTTGCGGCCGCCACAAAATTTCCGGACGAAGGCCACGCCGGCGGCGCAGGCTTCGCTCAGCTTGCTTTAGGGACTATTGCGCCTTGCAGGCGACGATGGTTTCCGGCCGCGGGCGGCTGTCGATGGAAGGCGGCGCAAAACCCGCAAGGTAGGCATCGCTGCCGGTCAGCCGATCGAAGCCGAGCTCGCGATAGCCGACGGCTTGCAGCTCGCAGCGCAACAGGCTTGGCGGCGTGCCGTGTGCGGCCGTCGGTGCAAACGCGTCGACGATGCCGACTCGCGCGCCGGCTTTAAGCGCGGGGACGAGGTTGTAGAGCAAGGCGTAAGGCTGTGCGATCTCGTGATACATGTGCACCAGGATCGCCAGGTCGAGCGCATGCGCCGGCAGCCTCGGATCGTGCGGCTCGCCGCGGACGATCTCGATGTTCTGCAGGCCGAGATCGCGTACGCGCCGGCTTAAGGCTTGCAGATAGTCGGGCATCACGTCTTCGGCGATGATGGCCGCTCGGGCCGACGATCGGCGACAGCCGCACGACGTAATAGCCGCTGCCGGCGCCGATATCGGCGACGGTCATTCCGGGTTTGATGCCGAGCAGCCGAATGAGCTGCTGCGGCTCGCCGGCACTGTCGCGCTCCTTTTCGTCGTGCCAGATCGGGCTGATGATGTCCGCGACCGGACGATCCGGCATTGGAAACGCTGCTGCCGGCGCGGGCGCGTCCGTCGCGGCGCTCTGCGCAAAACCCGGCATCGCCAACGCCGCGGCGAGGCCGACGGCAATTGTCAGTCGCAAGACTGCGCTGAGGGCCAGCAAGTTCCCCTGCCCTACTCCACCTTCGACCCCGGGGCGGCGTCCTCGAACACCGCGTGCGCCGGCGGCGTGCCGGAGAAGCCGAGCTCGCTCCAGCGCGCCACCACCTGCTCGTAGGTCGCCTTCGACAATTTGGTGCGCTTGGAGAAAGTCTTGATGTGGCGGTAGTCCATGCAGGCGTTGATCAGCGCTTTGGAGCCCCACGGGCGGATTTCCGGCGGATTGAGGCTCGGGTCGAGGAACGTGCTCCAGGTCTCGCGCAAAATGTCGATCGACTGCGCCGGCCGCGACCGCGTCGCCATCGCCCACAGCACCTGACCCACATTGCTCGGATCGACGTCGTCGTCGACGACGATGACGTATTTGCCGAAATAGGCGCCGCCCACGCATTGCGCGGCGAGCGCCATCACCTGCGGCGCATGGCCGGGATACATTTGCTTGATCGAGACCACGGTGATGCCCCAGCCGGCGGCTTCCGGGATCGACCACACGCCCTGGATGCCGGGCACGCCGAGCTTTTGCAGGTCCGACCAGATCGCCGCGGAGCGCAGCGCCGCCCAGAACAGGCCGGCCTCGTTGGCCGGGCCGTCGGCCATCAGCGCGCAAGTGAGCGTCGGATTGTTGCGGAAGCGCACCTTCTCGACCCGCATGTAGGGCGTGGCGCCGCTCGGCCTGCCGTAATAGCCGGTGAATTCGCCAAACGGTCCTTCGGCAAACGTTTCGTCCGGATAGACGAAGCCTTCGAGGATGATCTCGGCGCGCGCCGGCAGCGGCAGGCCGGTGACGTCGCTCCGGAATAGTTCGATCGGCGCGCCGTTGATGCCGCCGTAATATTCGTATTCGCTTTCGGTCTTGGGGAAGCTGGTCGCGGCGACCAGGAACAACAGCGGATCGATGCCGTAGGCGGCGGCGATCGGCATCGGCTTGCCCATCTTCCACCATTTCTCGCGGTCGAGCGTGGCGTCCTTGCCGGGCGAGGTGTAGACGCCGATCTCGCGCGGCCCTTTGATCATCATGCGGTAGGTGCCGACATTGATGCGGCCGGTCTCCGGGCATTGCGTCACCACCGCGTCGCCGGTGCCGAGATAGAGCCCGCCGTCGAGCGGCCACATCCGCTGCGCCGGGAATTGGCGGATGTCGATGGCCTCGCCGGTGACGACATTCTGATTGCAGATCGCGGTCTCGGGCGGCACCTCCTTCGGCTTCATGGTGCGGCCCATCTTGCGCTGCAGCGCCTGCACCGCCTTCAGCGGATGATCGACCGGCTCTTCCCCGATCATCAGGCAGAACCGCGACAGGTTGCAGCCGATCATGTTG
>Ga0335081_10005803_pt1 | contig 19569 bp, 14 predicted proteins | sample Lox_Sample_35_FD_206713 | JGI IMG/M metagenome (GOLD analysis project Ga0335081, IMG submission 206713) | Soil microbial communities from Loxahatchee National Wildlife Refuge, Florida, United States - Lox_Sample_3.5 | ecosystem: Environmental > Terrestrial > Soil > Wetlands | place: USA... | reverse complement strand
GTGTGGCGCTTGGGGCGGCCGCCGACTGGAGGGTGGCGGGAACGTCGGTGCCCAAGGTCAACGGGCGTGAGATCGTGACCGGCGCGCACAGGTATGCCTACGACATCAAAGTCCCCGACATGCTTTTCGGGAAAGTGCTGTATCCGCCGTCGTACGGAGCCACCCTGGCGTCGCTGGATGGTTCCGCTGCAGAGGCCATGCCAGGTGTCAAAGTGGTCCACGAAGGCGATTTTGCAGGCGTAACCGCACCAGACCCGGCAACCGCGGAGAAGGCCGTCGCCGCTCTGAAAGCTGAATGGAAAGCGCTGACGGCCGAAGCTTCAAACAAGGATGTCTTTGACTATTTCAAGAAAACCAGCCGGGATGGCGCTGTGGACAGCTCGAACCTGACGGCTTACACCGTGGCCTACATCGCGCACGTTCCGCTCGAACCGCGCGCGGCAGTGGCGCAATGGAGGGGCGAGAAACTGACGGTATGGACCGGCACGCAGCGGCCTTTCGGTGTGCGCAGCGAACTGGCCGGCCACTTCAACATGCCGGAAGAGAGCGTGCACGTGTACATGCCGGACACCGGATCGGGTTACGGCGGCAAGCACAACGGCGAAGCGGCCTATGAAGCAGCGCGGCTGGCCAAGGCCGCCGGCAAGCCGGTGAAACGCAACTGGACGCGCGAAGAGGAAATGACTTGGGCGTACTTCCGGCCTGGCGGTCTGATCGAAGTCGGCGCCAAGGTGAATCCGGACGGGGCCATCACGGAGTGGGAGTTCCACAACTACAACTCCGGACCTTCGGCGCTTCAGACGCCGTACGATGTGCCGAGCAAGAAGGAACAGTTCCATCAGTCCAAGACGCCGTTGCGGCAGGGCTCGTATCGGGGCCTCGCTGGAACCGCTAATCATTTCGTGCGCGAATCCTACATGGATGAGCTGGCGGACTCGCTGAAGATGGACCCACTGGAATTCCGCCTGAAGAACGCTAAGAACGAGCGGCTGCGCGGGGTGATGATGGCGGCTGCCGACAAGTTCGGCTGGAAGAACCGCAAAAAGACACCCGGCCACGGCTTTGGCATCTCCGCTGGTTTCGAAAAAGGCTCCTATGTAGCCAACTGCGCCGAGGTGAGCGTAGTGAACGGGACGGTCAAAGTAGTGCGGGTGGTGGAAGCTTTCGAGTGCGGCGCGGTGGTCAACCCGGAACACCTGCGCAACCAGATAGAGGGGGCAGTGGCGATGGGCATCGGGGGCGCGGTTTTCGAGCACATCGATTTTGCGGAGAACAATCTCATCACCAACCGGCTTTCGCGCTACCGCGTGCCGCGCTTCGTGGACATGCCGGTGATCGAGACGGTGCTGCTGGATCGCAAGGACATCACCTCCGCCGGCGCGGGAGAGACGCCGATCATGGGGATTGCTCCGGCGATTGGGAACGCTATATTCGACGCGACCGGACAGCGGATCCGGTCATTGCCGATGGCGCCGGGCAGGTTGGGCCCCACGAGTGCCGTCGTGCCGGGTTAGCGGCCGATTCCATCTGGAACGGATTGGTTGATGGCGGCGTGGCAGTATCGTGCCCGCCGCACCAGCTCTGGGCTGGCCACCTTTTCATCTGTGATACTCTGAAATTTTCCACGTGTGCCAGCGTGTGTCAGTGAAGCTCTCGTTCTGCGGACGTACCCGTTCAAAGAGGCTGACCTCGTCGTCAGTTTTCTGACCAGGGACCAGGGGAAGTTGCGGGGCGTGGCCAAGCGGGCGCGGCGGCCGAAGAGTGCTTTCGGCGCGGGGCTGGAGCGGTTATCGTACGTGCGCATGGCGTATTTCCAGCGTGAGACTCGCGAGCTGGTGAACCTGGATTCCTGCGAGCTGATCCGGTCGCAATTCGGGCTGGTTTCTGATTATTGGACAAGCGTGGCGCTGGACTACTTCGCGGAGGTTTCGGATCAGTTGCTGCCTTCCGCGGAGCCGAGTGAGACGTTTTTCCGCCTTCTGCTGGCGGTACTGGATTCGTTGCAGCCGGCGGAAGCGTGCCGGGCATGGCGCGCCGTGACGTATTTTTCGTTGTGGGCGTTGCGGCTTTCGGGTTGGCTGCCGGAGATGAATGTCTGCCTGGGATGCGGGAGCGTGCTGGGTGACCAGGAAACTCCCGAGCGCGCGTTCTTCGGCCGCGGCCAGGCCGGGTTGGTTTGCAGCCATTGCCGCGCAACGCTGGTTGCGAGCTCCGCCTGGGAGTTGAGCACGGAATCGCGGGCGCTGGCGGCGGAGATGTTGCGGAGGCCGGTGACGCAGGTTTCCCGGACGAACTGGGACCAGGCAACAGCCAGCGATTTGAGGAGATTCCTGGTTCAGCAGATTGAGGCCCACGTGGAACGAAGATTGACGACGGCGCGGTTGCTGGAGACGGAGTTGGGTGCGGCGAGTTCTTGATCCATGCAGTCTTTCCAAGAAATCATATTCAAGCTGAAACAGTACTGGGCGGAGCGCGGTTGCATCATCCAGGAACCGTATGATGTGGAGGTTGGGGCCGGCACCATGTGCCCGGAAACGTTCCTGCGCGTTCTGGGTCCCAAGCCGTACAACGTGGCGTACGTGCAGCCCAGCCGGCGTCCCGCCGACGGGCGCTACGGCGACAATCCCAACCGGCTGTACAAACACTCCCAACTGCAGGTAATCCTGAAGCCGTCGCCCGACGACGTGATCGAGCAGTACCTGGGCAGCCTGGAAGCCATCGGCATCGACCTGCGGAAGCACGACATTAAGTTCGAAGAAGACAATTGGGAAGCGCCGACGCTGGGCGCGTGGGGCATCGGCTGGCAGGTGATGCTGGATGGACTGGAAATCACCCAGTTCACCTACTTCCAGCAATGCGGAGGCATCGACCTGGACCTGGTTCCGGCCGAGCTGACGTATGGGTTGGAGCGGCTCGCGGCGTTTCTGCAAGTGAAAGACAGCGTGTACGACATTGAGTGGACCAAGGGCTTCTCTTATGCCGATGTGCGGTATCGCGACGAGTTGCAATACTCGGTGTACAACTTCGAGGCGGCTGACATCGCGACGCTATGGAAGCTGTTCGACCTGCACGAAGGCGAAGCAGCACGGCTGCTGAAGCTATACGATCCGAAATCGCCGGATAAGAAGCGGTTCCCGTTGCTGCCGGTGTACGACCAGGTGCTGAAGTGCTCCAACCTTTTTAATACGCTGGATTCGCGCGGCGCGATCAGCGTGACCGAGCGCGTGGGCGTGATTCAGCGGGTACGCAAGATCGCGGTAGGAGTAGCGCAGGCGTGGGTGGACCAGCAGGAGGAGGTGGCCGCGTGAGCCTGCCATTTCTGCTGGAGATTGGAACCGAGGAAATCCCTGATTGGATGATTCCGGACGCCCTGGAAAACCTGCGGCTGCTGTTTGAGAAACTGGCGATCCCTCATGAGTCGGTGACCATGGATGCCACGCCACGGCGGCTCGTGCTTCGCGCGGAGGGACTGCCGGAGCGGCTGGCGGACAGCGAAGAGCGGATTACCGGACCGGCGAAATCGGCGCCGCCGCAGGCAGTGGCGGGATTCGCGCGCAAGCTGGGCGTGACGATAGGCGAACTGGCGATCGAAGCCACGCCCAAGGGCGAATATTACAGCTTCACGCGGAAGGTGGAAGGCCGGCGAACTAAGGATATTCTCGCAGAGGCACTGCCCGGCCTGATCCTGCAAATCTATTTCCCCAAGACGATGTACTGGACCGCCAAAGGCGGCCCGCGGTTCATCCGGCCGATTCGCTGGATCGTGGCGTTGCTCGGTGAAGAAATTGTTCCGTTCGAGATCGCGGGAGTACGTGCGGGCGCGCTGACATCCGGGCACCGGCGCCTGGGAGCGCGCGAGATCGCGGTCACAACCGCGGACTACGAGCGGCGGTTGCGCGATCACTACGTGATCCTCTCGGCCGAGCAGAGGCGCCAGAAGATCCGCAAGGAACTGACAGGGATTCGCGTGAAACCGGACGACGCGCTGCGGGAAACTCTGGTGTACATCACCGAATACCCAACCGTCATTACCGGCGGCTTCGACCCGCAGTTCCTGCGACTGCCCGAGGAAGTGCTGATCACGGTGATGCGGCACCACCAGAAATATTTCTCGGTGGAGGATGCGCACGGAAAGCTGGCGCCGCAGTTCGCGGCGGTGATGAATATCGATGCCGACCCGGAGGGTTTCGTGCGGCGCGGCAACGAGCGCGTGCTGCGGGCGCGGTTTAACGACGCGCGGTTCTTCTGGGAGACGGATCAGAAGAAACCGCTCGCGGATCGAGTTGCCGACCTCAAGCACGTCACCTTCCAGGCCAAACTCGGCTCCTACTACGAGAAGACTAGGCGCATGATGAAGATCATCAAGGAGCTTGGCGGCAAGCGCTTGTCGATAAGAGCCGCCAGGCTTTCCAAGTGCGACTTAACCACTGAATTGGTCAAGGAATTTACGGAACTGCAGGGCGTGGTTGGCGGACTTTATGCCCGCGCGCAGGGCGAGCCTGCGGAGGTCTGGGAGGCGATTTACGACCATTACAAGCCCGAAAGCATGGACGACGCGATCCCGCGCAACTTGGCAGGGCAGTATGTCTCTGTTGCGGACAAGCTCGATACCCTGCGCGGTTGTTTCCGGCTGGGCCTCGTTCCCACAGGTTCACGCGATCCCTTTGGCCTCCGGCGGGCGGCGCAAGGCGTGGTGAGGATCCTGGTCGAGGGTCGTGTCGAATGCGATCTGCTTGCTCTCCTGGAAGGCAACCAGGCGCTAATCGACTTCTTTGCCGATCGCGTCAAGTTTTACTTCAAGGATCACCGCGGCTTCGCATACGACGAGGTTAACGCCTGTATGGCCGCGGGCTGGAGAGACCTGGTCGATTTGGAGGCACGGCTGGTGCGAGTACAGAAGCTGCGGCCCACGCCCGATTTTGAGCCTCTGGCCGCGAGCTTCAAAAGGATAAAGAACATACTGGATCAAGCTAAGTTCACTGGTGGCGGCACGATCGACCCGCAACTGATGGAGGCCGGCCCGGAGCGCGATCTCTACGACGAATATCGTCGTATCGCCGGGCAGCCCATCGAGAGCGTGATTTCCCGGCTGCGGCCCAAGGTCGACCTGCTCTTCGACAAGGTATTGGTGAATGCGCCGGACGCTCGCGTCCGCGAGAATCGTTTGACGCTGCTCAAGACGCTGCTGGCCGAGTTTTCCACCACAGCGGATTTTTCTGAAATCGTTACTCATTCATAGGAGCAAAGCATGAAGAACTACGTGTATTCGTTCGGCAACGGAACCGCCGACGGTGATGGAAAGATGAAAGACACGCTCGGCGGCAAAGGCGCCGGACTCGCCGAGATGTGCCGGGCCAAGCTGCCGGTGCCCCCCGGCTTCACGATCTCGACGGAGGTTTGCAACATTTACTTCCAGAACAACAACACGGTTCCGGCCGAGATCAACGACCAGACGCTGGAAGCGCTCCGGACACTCGAAGGGCGCATGGGGCAGAAGCTGGGCGATGCCGCGAACCCGTTGTTGGTGAGCGTGCGCTCGGGCGCGAAATTTTCCATGCCGGGCATGATGGACACCATCCTGAACCTGGGGCTCAACGATGAGACCGTGAAAACGCTGGAAGCCAGGAGCCATAACCGGCGCTTCGCGTACGATTGTTACCGCCGCTTCATCCAGATGTATGGCAACGTGGTCCTGGACATCAGCAAGCACGATTTCGACGCGATCTTCGAGGGGCAGAAAAAGAAGGCCAAGGCGAAGCTCGACACCGAGCTCACCGCCGACGATCTGCAAGAGGTTATCGCGGGCTACAAGAAACTGGTCGAGAAGAAGACCGGAAGCCCGTTCCCGCAGGATGCCATGGTGCAGCTACAGGGCGCGCGCGATGCAGTGTTCCGCTCCTGGTTCAACGACCGCGCCAAGCACTATCGCCGGATGAACCAGATCCCAGACGACCTCGGCACCGCGGTCAACGTCCAGGCCATGGTGTTCGGCAACCTGGGCGAAACGTCGGCTACTGGCGTGGGCTTCACGCGCAATCCGGCGACGGGCGAGAAGGTGTTCTACGGCGAGTTCCTGGAGAACGCGCAGGGCGAGGACGTAGTATCGGGCGTGCGCACGCCGCATCCGATTTCCGAACTCGAAAAGTGGAATCCGGAGGTTTACCGCCAGCTTCTGGCGGCCACCACCATGCTGGAGAAACACTACCGGGACGTTCAGGACTTCGAGTACACCATCCAGGACGGCAAGCTGTTCATGCTGCAGACGCGCAACGGCAAGCGGACCGGTCCGGCGGCGGTCAGGATCGCGGTCGACATGGTGGGAGAAGGTCTGATCGACAAGAAGGAAGCCGTGCTGCGCGTCGACCCGCAACAGCTCGATCAGTTGCTCCACCCGGTGCTCGATCCGAAATCCAAGGAGTCGCTGACGCTGCTGGCCACGGGTCTTCCGGCATCGCCGGGCGCCGCGGTTGGCACCATCGTGTTCACCGCCGAAGATGCCGTGGAGAAGTCGCAAAAAGCGCCCGTTATCCTGGTCCGCAAGGAAACCGTGCCGGACGACATCCAGGGCATGGAAGTGGCCAAGGGTATTCTCACTTCGCGCGGCGGCATGACCAGCCACGCGGCGGTGGTTTGCCGCGGCATGGGCACGCCCTGCGTGGCCGGCGCCGAGGCGTTCAGCGTCAGCGAAGCTAAGAAGGAAGTCAGCGTCACGGTGGGCGGCAAGACGGCCACTTTAAAGGAAGGCGATTGGCTGTCGCTCGATGGCTCGACCGGCGAAGTGTTCAGCGGCAGAGCGAACACATTGGATGCCGATCCGTCCTCGGGCATGCTGGCGAAGTTCATGGGTTGGGCTGACGAGTTCCGCGGCGGTTTTGGTGTACGCGCCAATGCCGACATCCCGCGCGATGCCATGGCCGCCCGCCGGTTCGGCGCCCAGGGCATCGGTCTGTGCCGCACCGAGCATATGTTCTTCGCGGAAGACCGCATCGAGCATATGCAGCAGATGATTCTGGCGAACGATGAAAAGGCGCGGCGCAAGGCTCTGGCGAAGCTTCTGCCGATGCAGCGCGCCGATTTTGCCGGCCTGTTCAAAGCCATGGACGGACTCCCGGTGATGATCCGCACCCTCGACCCGCCGCTCCACGAATTTCTGCCCAAGCGCGAGGACCTGATGGTGGACATCGCCATCCTGCCTCACGCCGACATCAAGAAGAAGCGGGAGCTGGCCGAGACCTATGCCAAGTTCGGCGCGGAGGTGAAGAACCTCAAGACCGTTCTGCCCGATCTGCTGAAGCGCGTAGAAGATCTGCACGAGTTCAATCCGATGCTGGGCCTGCGCGGCTGCCGTCTGGGCATCACCTATCCGGAGATCACCGAAATGCAAGTGCGCGCGATTTTCGAAGCCGCCGTTCAGGTGGCCAAGAAAGGCGTGAAGGTTTTTCCGGAAGTCGAGATCCCGCTCATCGGCAGTGTCAAGGAGCTCAAGAACCAGAAGGAAATCGTTGTGCGCGTGGCGGAAGAGGTGCTTGAAAAGGCCGGCATGAAAGACCTGCATTACAAGGTCGGCTGCATGATTGAGCTTCCGCGGGCCGCTCTCACTGCCGGGTCCATTGCCGCCGAGGCGGACTTCGTCAGCTTCGGCACCAATGACCTGACGCAGACCACCATGGGGCTTTCGCGCGACGACTATCCGAAGTTTCAGAAGCAGTACCAGGAGCGCAAGGTCTTCTCCAACGATCCCTTCGCCGTCCTTGACCAGGAAGGCGTGGGCCGGCTGATAAAAATGTGCGTGGAAGAAGGGCGGCGTGCCAATCCCAAGCTCGATATCGGGATCTGCGGCGAGCATGGCGGCGAGCCGAGCTCGGTGCAGTTCTGCTACCGCGTTGGGTTGAACTACGTTTCCTGTTCGCCGTACCGCGTGCCGATCGCACGACTGGCGGCGGCGCAGGCGGCGATTTCGGGCGACAAGTCCGAGACCATGCGGACGGCATAGAAGCCCGCCCGCCTGTTGCAACAAAGCAGGAAAAAAATGGAACAGCCGGCGGCTCAGGCGCTGGCTGTTTCGAAACCCGGTGGCAGTGACCTTAGCGCTTGTGCAGATTCTTCCGGGCCACGAGGCCCAGGCCCACTAACGCGCCTCCTGCCATGAACAGCGTGGCGGGTTCGGGAACACCGGAGACGTCCGTGTAGTCGTACGCGATGGTGAACGTTCCCGCAATGTTGCCCATGCCTCCGTAGAACACGCTGGGCGGGCCTGGAGAGCTTCCGACAAAACTCACACCACCCGCGACACCGGAGAAGTTGAACGTCGAACCCGACCCCGAACCTACAAAGAGATCCAATCCAGAGGATAAGACCAGCGAGACATCACCAACCGTGGTTGACAACCCCGTGTTCTGCACGACGGACAGAGCGCCGACGGTTCCGTTGATTGGACCCAGGACCGCGTCCGCTTCAATTTGGATACCACCCGGCCCGGTGATGATGAAGGGAATAGTCGCAGTTGCCGAATAGCCGAGTGCACCGTTTGTAAGATTGCCGACGTCAATTTCCCCGTCGGTAAGGGTCACATTACTCAGAGTCAATGTGACTCCAGTCAACGTGAAATTTGGCCCTAAGTCAAAAAGCAGCGTATTACATCCGAACGTGTATTGCGAGGTCGAACTTACAGCTCCGCTCGGAACATTGCAGGTATAGAAGATCGAGGCGCCAAATAAATTGGTTCCACACAGAAAGAGGCAGAGAAGGAGTGACTTGACCAGTCTTCCGCGTGCTGTCGACATCAAGTGCTGGCCTCCTGCTTCCAGAACGGGCCCAAGTCCTTGTACTTCAATGCTAACAGAGCTAAAGGTGGTGTCAACCTCCATCTTGTTATTAACCTCCTGTTTCCGTATGGCATAAACGGCGACAGAGATCAGCAGTCCACGCCATGTCAACAGATCGACTACAAAAGTTAACTGTGTCGGATTAGCGTGGTTTCGCGTTGCAGGTTGGGCGCTGCAGAAAGCCGCTCTTGCTATCGTTGGTTATCGATGACTTCCCGTAGCCTTACCGGCCAACGCCCTGAACCATGGCTTGAAAGGTCGGGTAGGCCTCAGGACCATGAGCTTCCATCCACTTGATGAAAGCGTTGCCGACCGTCTCCAGGTTGCGCCAGGAATGGGGGTTCTTGGAGGTAGCACGGAACCCCGGCACCAATTCGCGCACCCGCTCCCATACGAACAGCAACTCGCCGTTTGTCTGGAAAAAGAGCTCCTGGTTCAGGACACCTGAGGTGACGAAACTGGCAGCCATCTCCCAGTAGCTCACCACCATGCGCATGTAGGCATTCTCCTGACTTCCAGGCGGGGCAATTCGCTGCATCTCCTCCACGGTCGTGGCGTGAAAATTGGCGGAAAACCACGCCCTGGCAGCACGCAGCTTTTCCTCGCGGCGGGCCTCATAGAGGCGCATGATGAGGTTGGCATCGTCGTAAGTGGCTTGAGTCGGCATACCTAATTGTACTGAGGAACGCTCCACTGAATATTAAAGCACGCCGACTGGCTCTGTGCGCGGCGCTATAATCAATTTCAGACTCCCCCGTCGCAAAGCCATGGCCACGCTGGCGGAACAACTCGCACGGCAGACCAGGGAGGCGGAACTGTACCGCCCGCTTGACCGCAACCGCGTGGAGTGCTTCGCCTGCGGCCACCGGTGCCCCATTCCTTCCGGCTTTTCGGGAGTTTGCAAGGTGCGTTACAACCGCGATGGCAAGCTCTATGCCCCCTACGGCTACGTCAATTCGGCGTTCTGCGACCCCATCGAGAAGAAACCCTTCTTCCACGCCCTTCCGGGCTCGCGCGCGCTTAGCTTTGGAATGCTCGGCTGCGACCTGCATTGCAGCTACTGTCAGAACTGGGTGACTTCGCAGGCGCTCCGCGATTTCCGATCGAGCCTTGACTTTCAAACCGCGGGGCCGAGCGAACTGGTCAGCCTGGCCCTGCGGCAGGGCGCGGCCTGCCTGGTGAGCACGTACAATGAACCGTTGATCACCGCCGAGTGGGCCGTCGCGGTGTTCCGCGAGGCTAAGGCGGCGGGTCTCACCACCGGTTTCGTCTCCAACGGCAACGCCACGCCGGAAGTTCTGGATTACATCCGGCCTTGGGTGGACCTTTACAAAGTCGACCTGAAAAGCTTCGACGACCGGCGCTACCACGAGTTGGGCGGACGCATCGGCCCGATTCTGGAGTCGATCCGCCGTATTCACCAGATGGGCTTCTGGCTGGAAGTGGTCAGCCTGATGGTGCCGGGGTTCAATGACTCTGACGAAGAACTGCGGAGTATCGCCGAATTCCTGGCCGGCATCTCGCCCGACATCCCGTGGCACGTGACGGCGTTCCACCAAGACTACAAGATGCTCGGTCCCGACAACACGCCTCCCGAAACGCTGTTGCGTGCGGCGAAGATCGGCCAGGCGGCGGGACTGCACTATGTTTACGCAGGCAACCTGCCGGGCGAGACGGGCCGCTTGGAAGATACGCGTTGCCCATCTTGCGCGAGAACATTGATCGCGCGGCGCGGATTCCGCGTGCTGCGCAACCGGTTGAGCGAAGCCGGAAAATGTCCCGACTGCCGCACAACCATCCCAGGTGTGTGGGGCGCGCCGCCGCGCCATGCACGCGAAGCCGCCGACCTGCTTCACATCCGTTGCGGGTGAACCATGCCAGCAGTGCATATTTCGCCGTTCAGCGGCTCCTGGTATCCCGAGGCGGCCGCGGACCTGGAACACCTGCTCGAAGAGCGCTTCGAAGAATCGTGCCGCCGCACCGGACCATTTCTTTTCCCGGATGGATTGGGGTTCGTGGTGCCGCACGCGGGACCGGCTTATTCCGGCACGGTGGCGGCAGCGGTCTATCGTTCGATCGGACAGCAGCAGCCGGAACGAATCGTGCTGCTCGCCTTTCCGCATCACGGAGGGTTGCGCGGCGTCGCGGCGCCCGATGTGGAAACCATCGCCACCCCGTTCGGTGAAGTCCCCATTTGCGGCGAATGGCCGGGTGGATTCGTCCGTCTAGCGGAGGAGAGCGTCTGCGACCATTCCTTCGAGATTCAACTCCCCTTCCTGCAGAAGGCGGCGCCGAAGGCCAAGGTGACGCCGCTCTACGTCGGCAGCATGAGCGCCGACGAACGGCGCGCGGCTGCGGAGCGACTGGCTGCGGCGTGGCGTCCGGGCGTGGTCTTTATAGCGTCCTCCGATTTCACGCACTACGGCCGTAGCTTTGGATACGTGCCCTTTCCCGCCGACAGTGCCGTCGCGGCGCGGTTGCACGAATTGGATCACGAATGCATCGACGCCGCTGGCAGCCTGGATTCCGCGCTGTTCCTGGACGCGCTGGAGGAACGTAGCGCAACGGTCTGCGGAACCGGCCCCATCGCTCTATTGTTGGACGTCCTGCGACGTCTGCCCGTCGACGGCGTCTACCAGGCGACGCTGGACTACCAGGCGTCCGGCGAGCTGACCAGAGACTACCGCCACTCGGTGAGTTACGCGGCCCTGGGCTATTTCCCGCGATCCGCATTCGACCTCGCCGCAGAGGATTGCGGCGTGCTGCTGGATGTGGCGGAAGAAACTCTGCTCCGCCTGCGCCAGACCGGCGAACGGCGGCCGGCGCCTGCGCGCGGCGGGTCCGCGGCATTGCAGGCGCGGCGCGGCGCTTTTGTGAGTCTGCATCAAGAGGAGGAGTTGCTCGGCTGCGTGGGGAATTGCTCCGGCCGGCAGCCGCTCGCCGAAGAGATCGGGGACCTGACGTTGGCCGCGGCGCTCGAGGATCCTCGCTTCCGCCCGGCAGCAGAAGTGCAGGGGCCGATCGATCTGGAAATTTCCGTGCTCACGCCTTTTCGTCGCATACGGGACATCGGGGAGTTTGGCGTCGGACGTCACGGCGCGGTCTTGCGGCTACAGGGCCATTCCGGCCTGTTGCTGCCGCAGGTCGCGGAGGACCGGGGGTGGACCGCGGAGGATTTCTTTCGTGCGCTGGCCCGGAAAAGCATGCTCGGACCGCAGGCGTGGCGCGATCCCAAAGTCCGGCTGGAGATCTTCGAAGCCCAGGTATTCGCGCGGCCGGGACGCTAAATCCGGGCGTTCGGTCCCGTTACGAACTGGGCAGCAACATGCCGCAACCGTAGCGAACTGGACAGGCACGCCGCTAAAATCGGACCATAAAGCTTGCTCATGCCCCCGATCCTGCCGATCGTCCCGAAGTTCCTCCCCGTCCTGGACCCGGACTTCGTTCCAGCCTCTCTGTGGAACCAAGCTTACCGTGCCGCCGTGAAAGCAAACGGCGGCCGCGACCTGGCGATCGCACTCGAGCGAAGCGACGGCTCCGTCTCGGTCTTTCGCACGGCGATCCTGCCTCACCAGGGGACGAACGTTGCGCTCAATAACCACTATGTCGAGCGGCTGTTGAAATTCCTGCTGTGGCAGAAAGGCGGATATCGGGTGACTATCGCAGGCGAAACAGCGGTCGCCGATTACCTGCGCCGCGTGTACGCGCCAGGCGGCGCCCGGGCGTTCGACCACGAATTCATGGGCGAGCGCGTGTACGCCAAGCCGATGAGGATCGAACACTCCGCCTTCGAAGCGGCCCCTTTGGAAAAGGAAACCGCCGCGCCGCTGGGCCGCCATCTGAACGGCTGCCGCATCGGATTCGACCTGGGGGCCAGCGATCGCAAGTGCGCGGCGGTGATCGGCGGCGAGGTAGTGTTTAGCGACGAAGTGGCGTGGAACCCGAGTGCCCAGGCCGACCCGCAATACCATTACGATGGCATGCACGATTCTCTGAAGCGTGCCGCCGCGCACCTGCCGCGCGTCGACGCCATCGGCGGCAGCGCCGCGGGCGTGTACGTCAATAACGAGGTACGGGTCGGCTCGCTCTACCGGTCCGTGCCGCGCGATCTATTCGACAGCCGCGTCCGGCGCTTGTTCTTCGAACTGCGGTCGGCCTGGGGCGGCGTACCCTTCGAAGTGGTGAATGATGGCGAGGTCACCGCGCTGGCCGGGTCGATGGCTCTCGAAGACAACGCCGTGTTGGGCATCGCCATGGGCAGCAGTCTGGCCGCGGGGTTCGTCACACAGCAAGGCAACATCACCACATGGCTGAACGAACTGGCTTTCGTACCGGTGGACTACCGCGGTGACGCGCCGGCCGATGAATGGTCGGGTGACCGTGGCGTCGGCGTGCAGTACTTCTCGCAGCAGGCCGTCGGCCGCCTGCTGGGGCCGGCGGGCATCGACCTCCCGAAGGAAATGCCGCTGCCGGTCAAACTCGAGCAGGTGCAGAGGCTGATGGCGGCCGGTGATGCGCGAGCGCGCCAGATTTACGAGACTATCGGAGTGTATTTCGGCTACACCATCGCCACCTACGCCGAGTTCTACGAGGTTCGCAATCTGCTGGTCCTGGGGCGCGTGATGACGGGCGCGGGCGGCGACCTGATTCTTTCAGCCGCCAACCACGTGCTTCGCGAGGAGTTCCCCGAGATCGCGGAGCGAATCCGCTTTCACATCCCCGACGAGAAAGAAAAGCGGCACGGCCAGGCCATCGCGGCCGCCAGCCTGCCGAGCACGGAGACAACCCATGCACTTCCATAATCCCGACGCAGACTGCTTCGTTCCCGACGGCCTGGCTCTTGAGCCGGCCCTTGCCCGCACCACACACCTCTGCATCTCCGCGCATCAGGACGACATCGAGATTATGGCGTATCACGGCGTCGCCGAATGCTTCGGCAGCAAAGACAAGTGGTTCACGGGTGTGGTCGTGACCAACGGCGCGGGCAGCCCGCGGTCCGGCATTTATGGCGATTACACGGACCTGGAGATGCAGAAGGTACGCTTGATCGAGCAGCGCAAAGCCGCTTTCGTCGGCGAGTACGCCTGCCAGATCCAGCTTGGCTTCACCAGCGCCCAGGTCAAGAACGCCGCGGAAACCGCAGTGGTGGAAGATCTCAAGCAGATTCTGCGCGCGGCGCGGCCGGAATACGTGTACTTGCACAATCTCGCCGACAAGCACGATACCCACGTCTCGGTGACCATGCGCGCACTCACCGCGCTGCGCGCTGTGCGTGGCGAGAGCAGGCCGCGTAAAGTCTACGGCTGCGAAGTCTGGCGCGATCTCGACTGGCTGATGGACGACGACAAGCAACTTCTCCCTGCCTCGGCTCGAACCAACATCGCCGCGGCGCTGGTCGGCGTGTTTGATTCCCAGGTGACCGGCGGCAAGCGCTACGACCTGGCGACCGCCGGACGCCGCCTCGCCCACGCCACTTACTACGCCTCGCATGGCACCGATGAGGAAAGCGCCCTGAACTTCGCGATGGACTTGACCCCGCTAGTCGAGGATCCGAATCTTCCGGTCGCCAGTTACGTCCTGTCCTTCATCGATCGTTTCCGCAACGACGTCGAACGGCGTCTATTGGCAGCAGCCACTTCCAACTGCTAATGGCTCCATAACCTTAGAAAGCGCGATTTTTCTACGCAGAACCGCCCTAACTCGTGCTACAAGCGAAACAACAGTACCCGTCTCGTACGTCTATAGATATGGAGAGATGTGGTGAGGGACGAACGATACATCGAGGTTCCGGGCAGCGGGACCCACGAACTGCCGCCGCTGCTGGTCCACTCGGCCGAATGTGCCGCCGATCCGGAAGCTGGCCTCGCTTCGGTGATGGGTGAAGCCGAGGACATGCTGTCCGCGGTCGATGCGGACCCCGATCTCTTCGAGCGGCGCAAGTTCGAGCTCGCGCTGCAACTGATCGCGCAATACAAGGGTCTCCTCTCGCATTGGCTCTGGGGCGATTCGGTCCTGGAGTGGATCCGGCAGTGTGAAATCACCTTTGAGTGCGAAACCGCGCTGCGCACACTGCTCCACCCCGATGTCTGGCCGCATGCCGGGCGGGCCAGCTTCGTTACGCTGCTGCTGGACAAGCGAGTGCCGACGCATGGAGTCGCGCTGGAGCGTGCCGTGGGCTTACGGCTGACTTTCCGCCAGCCCCCGCCCATCGATTGCTTCTCCAACCAGTTTTTGTTTTTTCTGAACTCACCCGTTGCGGATGCCGCTTATCAGACGTGGGCGCATCTGGGGCCGCAGGCACCTGCCCTCTTTCCGCCGGAGCGCTTTCACTTCAACGTTCTGGATATCGACAGCGAGTGATTTGTCACTGAGCCAGCGCCAGTCCAACTCTTCGCAAGCCCTCCCGGAACATCTCCGAATCCACGCCCATTCCTACGCGGAAGTGACCTGGCATCCCGAAGAAGCGGCCCGGCGCCGCCGATGTCTCGTACTCCGACCGCAGCCGCACCAGGAATTCATCGGCACCACCGTGGCGCAAGCGTAAGAACGAAGTGGTTCCCCATGGCGTGCGCATCGCCGAAACCTCGTCGTGCTGGTCAAGGAATTCGGCCAGCACCGCACGATCGGCCTCCACAATCCTGCGCGCCCGGTCGCGAATCATGTCCAGGTGCTCGAATGCCGCTGTGCTCAGCAATTCGCCGGGATGAACCCAGATTGAGGCGAAGACATTATTCAGTCGATACATGGCGCGCGCCAGGTCCGGCTGCGCCAGAATCCATCCGCAGCGCAGGCCGCTCAGGCCATACACCTTGGTGAGGCTGTTGGTCACCACCACCTCAGGGCCTAGATGGAACGACGTTCTTGGCGTGCCCTCGTACACCGCATCGAGGTAGACCTCGTCCACCAGAAGCCGCGCGCCCACGCTGCGCGCCAGGTCGGCCACTTCACGCAAAACGGAGTCTGGAGTCAGGACGCTCGACGGGTTGTGAAGGTTGGTGATTACGATCAGCTTGGTTTTGGGTGTCAGGGCACGGCGAATCTCGGCGGGGGCGATCGCGTATCCGCTCTCCTCGGGACGCACGAACCGCTTCACTTCGGCCCCGATGTGCAAGGCGGCATCCACCAATAACCCGTAGGCCGGGTGTTCAATGAGCACTTCATCACCAGGCTCGAGGATCGTCGCCATCGCCAGGTAATTGGCCATCGACGTACCCTCGGACGTCACCACGCAATCGGGATCAGCGCCGTACGTGCCGGCGATGGCGCCCTTCAGCGGCTGGTAGCCATAACTGTTGTTACTACCGTTCGCTTCCATCCTTGAGTAGTCGAACGGCAGATCACGCAGCGGGAATGCGCCTACTCCGCTGGTAGCGAGATTGAAACGGGCCTTGCTTTGGGTTTTGGCCCAGTGCATGTAGTCGGAGTGTTTGTGTCGCATGATGCCAGTGCGCACAAGCTTTAGCTTGTGCCCGCGGAGCGCGCCGCGCGCCAGCTCCAATACCAATATACGGGAATGCCCGTCAGCAGAATCACCAGGCCGATGGCGGTGTTGGCCGGATTGCTGAAGACCGTGCTGGCCACGATAGCCACGCACGAAATCACAAACAGCCCCGTGGTATACGGGTGTCCCGGCATGCGATGGATTCCTTCGCGTCGCACACCGGCTTCGCGCTTCCTGAAGACAAACAACGACGTCGCCACCATAGCGAAGAGAATGAAGTCCACCGACACTTCGTAATTGAGGATCTGCTCGTATTTCCCAAGCAGAGCGATGGCCGTCGCCGCCAGCCCTTGCAGCACGATGGCCACAGCCGGCACCGCAGTTCGCTCCGAAAGGCGGCCGACTCTTTCGAAGAAGAGGCCATCGCGCGCCATCGCATAGTAAACTCGTGGCGCAGTCAGGATGCCCTGGCTCAAGAACCCGAGCGTCGAAACCGCAATGCCGGCCGCGATCCACAGCGCGCCGCTGTCTCCCAGCGCCGCGCGCATCACCGCCGTCGCCGGAGTCTGTGTTGCGGCCAGGCCCGCGGGACCCAGAACCTTGACGCAAACGAAGTTCGCGGCGAGGTAGAGCGCCACTACTCCGCTGACTCCCAGAAGCAGGCCCCGCGAAAGGTCGCGGCGCGAATCGTGCATCTCCTCCGCCACAAAGCTGGCGGTCTGCCAGCCACCGTACGCGAACGCCACCGGCGTCATGGCCGCGCCGATCGCCGCAATCAGGCCAAATGATACCGGCTGGTCCAACAGGGGCAGCGGATGAATTCGCCCGCCGCCCCACAGTAGCCCCAGCACCACCATGCCAGCGATCGCCAGAGCTTTCATCACCATCAGGGCGCTCTGCACGTTGCTGCCGTATTGCACGCCGCAGCAGTTGATGATCGTGAGCCCCAACAGCGCGGTTGCGGCTATGGCGCTGTCGCTCCAACCAAATCCCGTGATCTCGCGATAATATCGCGCGAAGGTCACGGCCACCGCCGCCATCCCCCCGGTCTGCGTCACCAGCAGCAGCACCCAGCCGTACACAAACGCCACCGACGGATGATACGCCACGCGAAGGTACAAGTAGTTCCCGCCCGCTCCCGGCAGGCGCGTCGCCAGTTCGGCCCAGATGAACGCGCCCAGCATCGCCAGAACGCCACCAGCGAGCCACACGCCAAGGATCAGAAACGGCGTGTGTACGTGCTGCGCCACTACGTAAGGGTTGATGAAGATGCCCGATCCGACTATGCCGCCCATCACGATCATGGTGGCGTCGAACAGGCCTAGCTGCTGTCGGGGCTTGGTGTCCAAAGCGTAGTCTACTACGCCAGTGAGTTGCGATCTGCGCTTTGGTGGCGCAGGCAGCGCCGCCTGCGCCTACGCCGACATCATCGCGGCCAGTTTCTCCCGCCTCCGGAAACGCGCCACTTCCAGCGGCGTACAGTTCTGTTTGTCCCCCACCGACATATCGCCGCCAGCGTCCAGCACCGCCCGCAGCATGCGCGCATTCCCGCGCGAGGCGGCCTGGTGCACGGCGGTCCAGCCGTCGTCGTCGGGGATGTTCGGGCTGGCGCCGCGCGCCAGCAGCCACGTGGTCTGCGGAATCTGACCCCAGCGGATCAGGTCGTTGAGCAGTGGCTTGCCGTTGGCGGTGGCGCGGTCCGGTTCGGCCCCGTGAGCTAGCGCTAGCTCTGCCAACGCAAAGTGCTTGCCCCATACGGCGTGCGACAGTGCCCCGGTGGCATCCGCGCCGCGTTCCAGCAGCAATTCAAACATCGCTCCGTTCTTCGCGCCGGCCGCGAAGTACGCGGCATCCACGTCGTGCGCCCACGAGCGGGTCTTGGCGTTCGGATCCGCTCCGGCATCCAACAGGAGCATCGCAGCTTCCACGACCTTCACTTTCGGCAACCGCGAGCCGGCCGCGCACTGCAGGGCAGTCAGGCCGCCGGCGTCCCGTTCCCGCCCGAAATCCGGGCGCTCGCGTAGAGCTTTCTCCACGAGCTTGCAGTCGCCTAACGCCGCACCCGCGAAACCATCCACACGCGAGCCGGCTTTGCGCAGCCGTTTCACAAACTCCGGCTCGCCCACAAACGCGGCGATGATGATGGCGCGCGCCGGCGGCCAGGCGCCGGTAAGCTCCGGATTCGCTCCGTGTTCCAGCAGCCAATCGAGACACGCCAGCCGCTCCGGTTCCGGTTTTGCCGAAGCCGCATGCGGCTCGCTCTGCATCAGGTTATGCAAGGGGCGATAGTTGCGCCACACGGCATTCAGATCCGCGCCGTGTTTGTGGAGGAGTTGAAGTGCGGGGAGAAATGCCGCGCCAGCGGCCTGCCCGATAGCGCGCGGGTTCTTGGCCGCCTGTGGATCAGCCTTGATTGCCGCCCGAACTGCTGTCATGTCTCGCGCGCGTAACGCTTGTAACAGGTCCATGGGATTTCTTGCCAAACGTTCTCGTCATAGTAGCGTATTAACGTTGAGAGGATCTCATGCACCAGCTCTTCGCGGATATTCGCTACGCCCTGCGTACCACGGTCAAGGGCCGCGGCCTCACCGCGGTCATTGTGCTCTCCCTGGCTCTGGGTATTGGCGCCAACACCGCCATTTTCAGCGTGGCTAACGCGCTGCTCCTCAAGCCGCTGCCCTACCCCGATCCGGACCGGCTCGCAGTGCTCTGGCTGCGCTCGCCGGGCATCGGAATCCCGCAGGACTGGCCCTCGCCGGGCCAATACATCGACATCCAAACCCAGAATCATTCCTTCGAAGAGGTCTCCATCTCGCAGGGCGCGAGCTTCACTCTGACCGGCAGGGATCAGCCGGAGCGCGTGGAGGGTCTGCGTACCTCCTCCAACCTGTTTCACATGCTGGGCGCGAAGCCCCTGCTCGGCCGCCTGCTGCTTCCCGAGGACGACAAGCCCGGCCAGCCGCGGGTCGCCATCCTCACCCACGGTCTTTGGCAGCGCTTGTTCAACGCCGATCCGCAGATCGTCGGCAAGAGTATCACCATGAACGGCAACCAGTTCACGGTCGCCGGCGTTTTGCGGCCGGAATTCCGCCTGAATCCCGAAGTGATGCCCACGGTCAACAGCATCGAAAGGATGGAGTTCTACATGCCGCTGCCGCTGGGCGCGGACGCCGTGAAGCGCCGGGGTGACGAAAACTACAACCTGATGGCCCGTCTCAAGCCCGGCGTCACCATGAGCCAGGCGCAGGCGGACATCAGCGTCATCGGCGGCCGGATTCGCGTACAGGATAAGCGCGATCGCAC
>Ga0335081_10005801_pt1 | contig 19575 bp, 15 predicted proteins | sample Lox_Sample_35_FD_206713 | JGI IMG/M metagenome (GOLD analysis project Ga0335081, IMG submission 206713) | Soil microbial communities from Loxahatchee National Wildlife Refuge, Florida, United States - Lox_Sample_3.5 | ecosystem: Environmental > Terrestrial > Soil > Wetlands | place: USA... | reverse complement strand
TCCATCATGCCGGCGTCGATGCCGAGCCGGCCGGCCGTGTCGATGATGACGATATTCTGCAGCCGCCGCTTCGCCTCGCCGACCGACGCGCGGGCCACCTCGACCGGGTCGCCGACGCCGTTGCCCGGCGACGGGGCGAAGACGGGCACGCCCGCGCGGTCGCCGAGGACCTGTAGTTGCTGGACCGCGTTAGGCCGCTGGAGGTCGGCGGCAACCAGCATCGGGGTGTTGCCCTGCTGGCGCAGCCACAGGGCAAGTTTCGCCGCGAGCGTCGTCTTGCCTGATCCCTGGAGGCCTGCCAGGATAACCACCGTCGGTGGCACCTTGGCGAAACGCAGCCGGCGCGCCTCGCCGCCCAGGATCGCGATGAGTTCCTCGTTAACGATCTTGATGACCTGCTGCGCGGGGTTCAGGGCCTGGGAGACTTCCGCACCGGACGCGCGTTCTTTGACCCTGGCGATGAACTGCCGGACCACCGGAAGCGCCACGTCGGCTTCCAGCAGCGCGATCCGGATCTCACGGCAGGTGGTGTCGATGTCCGCGGGAGATAGCCGTCCCTGGCCGCGCAGCGAGGAGAAGACCTGGGTCAGTCGATCGGAAAGTGTCTCGAACACGTCTGGCTGCCGTCCTCGCGCATAGCTGTCGCTGCTCGGGCACGCGCCGGGCGCCGCGCACCCCCGTCTGGGGCATGCGCCGCGGACCGGGCAAGCTGGTCGGTCGCGAGCCCGCGTCCCAGGCTATCTGGTCGGCGGCGGAGACTGCGGCGGCTGCAGCGGAGGCGGGCCGTGCAGGGGGTGCGGAAGGCTCGCCCGGGCGGCGGCAAGGGACGTCTTCTCGGCCCGCTCCCACTCCTCGACGTTGCGGAGCAGCGCGTCGAGGTAGGCGTGCAGGTGCGCCCGGTACACGTCGCTGAACGTGCGCAGGTAGGCGAGTTCGGCCTCGAGTTCCCTGCGATCGGCGCTCGGCACGGTCGCCGGCGCCGCGAACGCCGCCTCGGCTGCCCGGCTGGCCTCGCCGTGGGCCTCGTCGAGCATCAGCGCGGCATGCGACTTGGCCTCGGCGAGTATCTCGTCCCTGCGGCGCCTGGCATCCTGGGCGAGCTGCCTGCTGTACTCCTGGGCATCGGCCACATAACGGTCCGCTGTCTGCTGTGCCTTGGACAGGATCCGCACCGCCTGGACATGCGCGTCGTCCTGCTTGTACCCGGAGCTGGCGTCGTTGCCGCTGAGCCCGAGCACCCGCCGGCGAAGGCGCTGCACCTCGTCGGTCAGCGACGTCCTCTCGTTGATCAGCCTGACCAGTTCCCTCTCAACCTGGCCGCAGAACGCCCGGACGTGCTCTTCGTCGAGCCCTCGCCGGCCGAGGCGTGCGGACGGGAACGTAACAGCCTGAACCGCGTCAGGGGTCAGCCTGTTGTCAGTTCGGGACTTCACGGGCATGGTTCGCTCCAACCGAAGTCTTCGACGTGTATCTGGTCCGCCGGAACGCCCAGCGAGGCCAGCCTGGCGGCCATGGCCTCCACCATGTGCGTGGGTCCGGCTAGGTAAGCATCGTGGTCGGCCCAGGAGCCCGACCGGGCCACGACGTCTGGCAGCAAGCCGCGTTCCCCCGGATAGCCCGGATCGCCGGAAACGCACGGCGTGATGGTCAGCCAGGACGACTGGGCTCCGAGCTTCTCCAGGTCCGGCATGTCATACAGGCCCTCGGCCTGCTGCGCGCCGACAAACAGGTGCACCTCCGGGGGTTCGGCAAGATCGGCGACCTGCCCGACGATGGCCTTCAGCGGGGCAAGGCCAGTACTGCCGGCCACGAGCAGCAGTTTCCGGCCGCGGCCGGTGTCGAGCGTGAGAGTGCCGACCGGCGGGCCCAGCCGCAGCCGGGAGCCTGCGGTGAGGCCCCGCGCCAGGGCCGGGCTGAGCGCCCCGCCGTCGATCATCCTGACGTGGAACTCCAGCGTCGCGTCCGCACGGGGAGGGTTGGCGATGGAGTAGAAGCGCCAGACCCTCGGACGCAGCTCGCACTCGATCCCGACCGACTGGCCGGGAACATAGTTGAGGGTGTCCAGCGTCACGACGCGGAATACCGAGGTGTCGAATGTCCGCACCTCGTGGGAGAGGACCGTCGCATCCCAGAAGGGCGGGTTCACCTTCTCGTCATCGGCTGCCGCCCTAATCATGACCTGGGCGATGAGCCCGTAGGCGGCCTGCCACTCCGCGGCCAGTTCCGGTGTCCACTCCGGCCCGCTGAAGTGGGCCAGCGTGGCCAGGAAGCTCGTGCCGAGCAGGTCGTAGTGCGCGGTGAGCGTGCCGAACTTCCGGTGGTCCCTGCCTAACGCCTGCAGGTAGGTCGTGAGCTGGTCGGTGTTCTCCACATCGGAAACGATCGTCGCCAGGGCCTGCAGCAGGTGATCACGCTGCGCCGCCATGGAGACCGGGAACATATCCCTGATCTGCGGGTGCCTGAGGAAAAGGTCAGAGTAGAAGAACAGGGCGACCTCGTCGCCGTGCATGGCGACTCGAGCGAAGCTCTCCTTCAGGCGCGCAGTATCCAACGATCCTCCCCCCCGGAAGGGATGAGCTGACGGGCAACGTGCATCCAGCCACTTGCAGGATATATCGGCTGACCGCCGGACTGCTGCCCGTAATCGTAAAGTAACCATCCGCCGACAGCTTCGCTTGACGGATCCCGGCGGCGCTAGGCGCCGAGGATGGCGTCGATGAATGCCTCCGGCTCGAACGGCGCGAGGTCGTCCGGGCCCTCGCCGAGACCGACCAGCTTGACCGGCACGCCGAGCTCGCGCTGCACGGCGATCACTATCCCGCCCTTCGCGGTGCCGTCCAGCTTGGTCAGGACGACCCCGGTGACGTCGACGACCTCGGCGAAGACCCGGGCCTGCCGCAGCCCGTTCTGGCCGGTCGTGGCATCGAGCACGAGCAGCACCTCATCCACCGTGGCGTGCCGGGAGATCACCCGCTTGACCTTGCCGAGTTCGTCCATCAGCCCCGTCTTCGTGTGCAGCCGTCCCGCCGTGTCCACGATGACGACGTCGACACCGCGCTGGATGCCCTCATTGACCGCGTCGAACGCCACGCTCGCCGGGTCGGCGCCGTCACGGTCGGACCGGACAACCTGGGCGCCCACTCGCTCTCCCCAGGTCTGCAACTGGTCCGCTGCCGCGGCGCGGAACGTGTCCGCCGCGCCGAGCAGGACGCTCTGCCCGTCGCCGATCAGGACCCGCGCGAGCTTGGCGCAGGTCGTCGTCTTCCCGGTGCCGTTAACGCCGACGACGAGGAGGACGGCCGGCCTGTCACCGTGCCGGGCGGTGTGCAGTGACCGGTCCATTTCCGCGCCGACCTGGGCCAGCAGCTGCTCCCGCAGTAGCGACCTGACCTCGGCGGGATCCCGCGTGCCCGTCACCTTGACCTCGGTGCGCAGTTCCTCGACGAGCTGCCGGGCCGGGGTGACTCCCATATCGGCCGTGATCAGCGTCTCTTCGACTTCTTCCCACGTCTGCTCGTCCAGGTGATCGGACGAGAGCAGATTGAGCAGGATGCCGCCGAACGCGGACTGCGAACGTGCCAGCCTGCTGCGCAGCCGCACTAGCCGGCCGGCCGACGGGGGTGGTTTCTCGACCGGGGGCGCCGACGGCCGGGCGGGCGGGGCGACGACGTCGGGGGCAGGAGGCGACATGGGCCCGGGGGCCAGGCCGGTCCCGGCGCTCCCCGGAGCGCCGGGAGCGCCGGCCCCCTGGCCCTGGGCCTGGCCCCGGCCCTGGGCCTGACCCCGGCCTCGCGACGGCGGCACCCGGCGCCGGGAGCGGAACACGAGCGTCGTGCCGCCTCCGCCGACAACGACAACGACAATGACGGCGAGGATGATTATCAGATGTTCCATGACTGCCCCAGTGTCGCAGACACCCCAGCGAGCTGGTGCCCGTCTGTGGCCCGATCAGGCGCTCTCCGGCTCCCGGAGCCGCTGGCTGACCACGGTCGAGACGCCGTCGCCTCGCATGCTGATCCCGTAGAGCGTGTCCGCCACCTCCATGGTCCGCTGCTGGTGGGTGACGATGACCAGCTGCGAGGTGTCCCTGAGCTCGGCGAAGATCTCCAGCAGCCGCTGCAGGTTGGAGTCGTCGAGAGCGGCCTCTACCTCGTCGAGCACATAAAACGGTGACGGCCGGGCCCTGAAGATCGCTACCACGAAGGCGATCGCCGTCAGGGCGCGCTCGCCGCCGGACAGCAGCGACAGCCGCTTGACTTTCTTGCCGGGCGGCCGGGCCTCGAACTCGATTCCGGTGACGAGAAGGTCGTCAGGCTCAGTGAGCACCAGCCTGCCCTCGCCCCCGGGGAACAGCCGCCCGAATATGTTCTCGAACTCCCTGGCCGTGTCCTCGTAGGCCGAGGCGAACACCTGCTGCACCCGGTCGTCGACTTCCTTGATCACGGTCAGCAGGTCGCGCCTGGTCTTCCTCAGGTCCTCGAGCTGGGCCGAGAGGAACGCGTGCCGCTCCTCGAGCGCCGAGAATTCCTCCAGCGCCAGCGGGTTCACCTTGCCCAGCTGATCGAGCAGGCGCTGTGCCGACTGTGCCCGCCGCTCTTGCGCGGCCCGGTCGTAGGGCGTCGCCAGCTGTCCCTCCTCGGCGGCGGGGATACCGACCGTGGGGCCGTACTCCGCGGTCAGCGAGTCGGTGTCGATGGCGAACTCCTCGGCCGCGCGTGCAGCGATCTGCTCCAGCTTCATCCGGCGGGTGGCCCGCTCGATCTCGGCGCCATGCGCCGTGCTCACCGCAGCGTCAAGCTCGGCAGACACCTCGCGGATCCTTGCCCGGACAGCCTTCAGCTCGCTGCCACGCTCCTGGCTGGCCCGTTCGGCGGCTTGCCGCTCAGTGTCGGCCAGGAGCCGGGATCGCTCGATCGCGGCCAGCGCGATCGAGGCACCCGAGGCGACGGCGTCAGCCACCGCCGCCTCCCGTGCCCGGCGCAGGCTTCGCGACTTGGCCCGCTGGATCGCCTGGCGCTCGGCCACGGCGGCCGAGGCGAGCGCGTCACCGCGGCCCGCCACCGCGCGCAGCCGCTCCTCCACGGTCCTTACCTCAAGCCTGGCCTCCATCTCAGCGTTCCTGGCGGCCATGGCAGCCGCGGCCAGCGCGTTCTTGTCCTCAGCGGTGCCGTTCTCGCCCGCGCCGCCCTCGCCCGGGCCGGCCGCGCCGCCCTCAGCTTCCTGAACCGCCAGCTTCCCCTGCAGGTCAGCGAGGTGAGCGAGGTCCTTCTCCCGTGCGCGTTCGGCTGATCCGATCGCGGCGGCCAGCCGCCCGGCCTCGTCTTGCGCCGCGCGCGCGGCCCCGGCCAGCGCTCCCAGCTTGCCGGACGTCTCGGCAGCAGCGGCGTCCGCCTCTTGCAGCCCGGCGAGTGCCCCGGCCTGTAGCTGCCGGGCCGCGTCCTCGTCCTCCACGGCTTCGGCAAGCTCACGCTCAGCGCACTGGCAGCGGTGCTCGGCGCCGGCTAGCTGCGTGACCGCCTCCTGAGCGGCGGCGCGCAGGCCGAGCAGGGTGGGCGCTCCCGCTGATCCCCCGCGTGCCCAGTGCGCGCCGACCAGGTCGCCGTCCCTGGTGACCACCCGCAGCCCCGGGTCAGCCCTTACCAGGTCCAGGCCCTGCTGCAAGTCCGCAGCGACCAGGACGCCGTCAAGCAGCTGCTCGACAGCGCCGGACAGCTCGCCGGGCACCTTGACCAGGTCCAGAGCACGCGGAACACAGGCCCGTGCCGATGCCCCGGCGGCCCCGCCGGCGCTGTCTCGGGCGGCTGACGGCTCCCGCCGCGGGCCGGCGATCATCAGCGTGGCCTGGCCGGCGTCCTCAGTCCGCAGCGTCGTCAGCACGGTGGCAGCCGCATCGAGGTCGGACACGGCCACCGCGGTGGCGGCGGCACCGAGGGCGGCGGCGATCGCGTCGGCAGCGCCGTCCTGCACGGTTATCAGGTCGGCTACGCTCCCGAGCACCCCGGCGAATCTCCGTGGCTCGGCGAGCAGCGCGCCGGATGCGTCGGTCCCGCGCCGGACCGCCTCACGCAGCGCCTCTGCGCGCGCTCGCAGCCCGGCCCGGGCATCGCTGGCCTGGTGCTCGGCGGTACGCAGCTGTGCGACCCGGTTCGCGGCCCGCGCCAGCGCGGCCGACGCGCTGTCGTGGGCGCCAGCGAGGTCGGCCCTGCCTTGCTCGCGGCCCGCCACTACGTCCTGGAGCTCGCCGTACTCATGCTGGGCCCGCTCGGCCCGGCCGCGCGCCTGCTCGTGAGCCTCGGCCAGCCTCCCCGCCTCCTCCTGGGCCGCGGCCAGCCTGCTGCGGGCAGCCCCGACCTGGCTGCGCAGCCGGGCCAGCCGCTCGGCACGCTGGGCCGCGGCCCGGGACTCCGCGGCGAGCCGGCGCTCGGTCTCGGCCAGCGCGGCCTCGGCTGCCGCCCGCCTTGCCACGATGGCCCCCAGATGCTCCCGGGAGGCGGCGAGCCGCTGGCGCAGCGCCGCCTCCTGCTCGCGCAACTCCGCCGCCTCCGCATCGAGTTCGTCGGGGTCACGGCCCGGACGCTGCGGCTCCGGAGGAGCGCAAAGGTGCCGGTACCGCTCGCTGGCCAGGCTGAGCACGCCGCGTAGGCGTTCCGAAAGGCTGGAAAGCCCGAAGAATGCCTCCTGGGCCGCCGCCAGGCGCGGCGCATGCTGCTGCTCGGCACTCTCCAGCCCCGACTCGACCGCGCGGGCCTGGGCAAGGCCGGCCTCCAGCGTGGCACGCCTCGCTGCGGTGGCTGCTTCGTCGGCCTCGTCGCGTCCAAGCTCCGCGGCCAGCGTGGCGTAATCGTCGGCCAGCAGCCGCAGCCGGGCGTCGCGCAGGTCGGCCTGGATCACGGCCGCCTTCCGGGCGATCTCCGCCTGCCTGCCCAGGGGCTTGAGCCGGCGACCGAGCTCCGCGGTCAAGTCGACCAGCCGGGTCAGGTTGGCCTGCATCGCCTCCAGCTTGCGCAGCGCCTTCTCCTTGCGCCTGCGGTGCTTGAGCACCCCGGCGGCCTCCTCGATCAGCGCTCGGCGCGCGTCAGGCCCGGCATTCAGCACCTGATCGAGCTGGCCCTGGCCGACGATCACGTGCATCTCCCGGCCCAGGCCGGTATCGGAAAGTAGCTCCTGAACGTCCAGCAGGCGGCACTGGTCCCCGTTGATCGCGTATTCGCTCTGCCCGGACCGGAACAGCAGCCGGCTGATCGTCACCTCGCTGTAATCGATCGGCAGTGCGCCGTCGCTGTTGTCGATAGTCAGCGTGACCTCGGCGCGGCCCAACGGCGGGCGCCCGGCGGTGCCGGCGAACACGACGTCCTCCATCTTGCCGCCGCGCAGCGGCTTGACGCCCTGCTCGCCCATGACCCAGGAGAACGCGTCGACCACATTCGACTTGCCCGACCCGTTCGGGCCTACGACGCAGGTGATGCCGCGCTCGAACCGCAGGGAGGTGGCCGAGGCGAACGACTTGAACCCGCGCAGAGTGAGCGCTTTCAGGTACACCCGACAGCTCTCCTCCTCTGGGGGCCGCTCCCGCCGGGGACACCCCGCCCCGCCCCGCCGGCTCCGCGCCGCCGGCCGCGTCCCCGCCGACACGCTCGTCGCCGGCCCGCTGCAGCCTCAACCACTCCGGCGGCCTCGCCGGCCGTCGCTCGTCCGCACCCTACCGTGCGCCGCCGTCAGTCCCGTGGATTCGGGCAACCAGCCGGAACTTAGATTGTAGTCTGCAGGCAAATGCCCGCATGCCCTGCCTGGCAGGCCGACCAGCCTGCCCTGCCCGCCGGGCAGGATCACGGAAATGGCCATGGGGATCTCACGACGGGGACTGCTGGCCGGCGGGATCAGCCTCGCGGGCACCGCAGCCGCCGGGTACGCGCTGGTGGAGGCCGGAACCCTGCCGGGCAAGTACCGGCTCGCCCAGGCGCTCGGTCAGTGCGGTGCGGCGCCTCCGCCGCCACACGGCCCCCTGCCGGTCCGCGACGCCGCCACGTTCTGGTCCGCATACCGCAAGCGGGTCGTGCGCATGGTCACGCTCATCCCGCCGGCGGCAGCCCGCCGGCCCGGCCTGGGCCGGCTGGGCGTCGTGGTCGCGCTGCACGGCCTGGGCGGCAGCGCACTCGGCGCGGCGAGCCTGTATGCGCCGGCGATGACGCAGGCCGGCATAACCCGATTCGCGATGATCACCGTTGACGGCGGAAGCACCTACTGGCATGAGCGCCCGGACGGCGACGACCCGCTAGGAATGATCATTCATGAGGTCCTGCCGCGGGCGGCGGCGCGCGGGCTGTCGGCCGCCAGGGTCGGCATCATCGGCTACTCGATGGGGGGCTACGGGGCGCTGCTGCTCGCGGAGCGCCTCGGCGCCAGGGACGCGGGAGGTCCGCGGCAGCCTGTCGCGCAGCCCGCTGCCGCGGCTGTCGCCGCAGCCTCTCCGGCGATCTTCGCCAGCTACCGGGACGCGATGTCAGCGGACCCGGGCGCCTTTGCCAGTTCCGCCGAATTCGCAGGCAACAACGTAATGGACGGGCTGGCGGCCCTGCGCCACATTCCAGCGTGGGTATCGTGCGGCAGCATCGACCCGTTTGAGGCGATAACGCAACTGCTGCGCAGCCGCCTAGCCCGGCTTACCGGCCGGCCAGCCGCCGGAGGCATCGCACCAGGCTGCCACGACGATGCTTTCTGGGCCCGCAGTGCTCCGTCCGGCCTGGCTTTCCTGGGAAAGCGCCTGGGCTGACCGGCGATGCCCGGGGCGCGGCGAGACCAGCCGGCCGCGGAGGCGAGCGAAGCCAGAGAGGGACGCCTGTGCACAGGCGTCCCTCCGTTCCTTGCGGTCAGCCAGCGCTCGTCAGGTGAGCGCAGGCTCGCGAACCGGAACCATCAGGTCGTGGCCCACCTCCGCAGCGAGCACGTCATTCTCTTCGTGCAGCCTGGCAAGCTCGGCTTCGAGATCACGTACTCGCTGTTGCAGGCGGCGCATCTCCGAGACCATGCGCGGATCCGGACCGCCCACGTGGCCATATAGAGCCTTCGCCATTTTGTGAGGTCCTCCACACTGAGTGACCAGAGTGGGCGCGCATGCATTAGACGCAGAAGAAGCGCAGCCTCAGCCTTGCGCGCGGGTAACTCCTCCATGGTCCCACCGCGACGGGTATCCGGTCAAGTTGGCAATCCCCCAGGTCAGGCGATCGCGCCAGGGATGAGCCAGGGATGAGCCAGGGATGAGCCAGGGATGAGCCAGGGATGAGCCAGGGATGAGCCAGGGATGAGCCGGGGATGAGCCGGGGATGAGCCGGGGATGAGCCGGGGATGAGCCGGGGTCAGCCAGGGGGCCTTCACCGTTCGGCGAAACCGGACAGTCCGCCGTGCGGCTGGTCCCAGCGGTGCGTCACCCGGACCACCCGTCCCGGAGCTTGCGCGCTTCCCAGCAGGTCGAGCAGCTCGCCGCAGCTCGCCGTCACACCCTCCGCGATGACCCGGACCCGGCCATCCTCGAGGTTCTCCGCCCAGCCTGTAAGGCCGAGTTCCAGCGCTCGCGCCCGCGCCCACCACCGGAATCCGACGCCCTGGACCCGGCCCTCCACCCAGGCGGTTAGCCGAGCCCGTTCGCCGGGGCTCACGAACGAGCCCGCGGGCGCGGCTGGCACTTCGGGCAGCTGAACGCGGACCTGTTCATGAACGGATCTCGGCGCACGGGCGCCGCGCAGCGCCGGCACGGCTGGCCGGCCCGCCCATACACGGCAAGAGACCGCTCGAAGTAGCCGCTCTGGCCGTTCACGTTGACGTACAGGCTGTCGAACGTGGTGCCGCCGGCACTGAGCGACTCCGCGAAGACCTCGCGGACGGAGCCAAAGAGCCGGTCGATCGCGGCGGGCCGCAGCAGCTGAGCCTGGCGCGCCCAGTGCAGCCCCGCCCGCCATAGGGCCTCGTCGGCGTAGATGTTCCCGATTCCGCTCACCAGAGACTGGTCCAGCAGGGCTCGCTTGATCCCGGTGCGCCGGCTGCGAATCCTGGCCGTCACAGCCGCCAGGTCGAAGGCGGGTTCCAGCGGGTCGGGGGCGATGTGCGCGATGGCCGCGGGCATGACCGCTCCGTCGGCCGCCACAGATAGGTGGCCGAACGTCCGCTGATCGCTGAACCGCAGGTCGGGCCCGGAATCGGCGAAAGTGAAGCGGACCCGGACGTGCGCCGACAGCGGGCGGGACGGGTCACCGATGAGCAGCTGGCCGCTCATGCCGAGATGAGCGAGCAGCGCATCCTCGCCCAACGGGAGCCACAGGTACTTCCCCCGGCGAAGTGCCCCGGTGACCTGGCGTCCCCGCACGGCGGCGGCGAAGTCGTCCGGGCCGGCCACGTGCCGTCGCAGCGCGCGGGGATGCAGCAATTGCACCGATTCGATGGTGCGGCCGACGACCCGGCGTTCCAGGCCCCGCCGCACGATCTCGACTTCAGGGAGTTCCGGCACCCTCAGCTCCGCTGCGGCGGGCCGCGGTCGTCGACGGTCCGCCCGGCAGGGCCAGCAGGCAAGGCGCCGCTCTCCTGCCCGGCAGCGCCCTCCTCCCCGGCGCCGCTCTCCTGCCCGGCAGCGCCCTCCTCCCCGGCGCCGCTCTCCTGCCCGGCAGCGCCCTCCTCCCCGGCGCCGCTCTCCTGCCCGGCAGCGCCCTCCTGCCCGGCAGCGCCTCCCTGCCCGGCGAGACTTTCCAGCCCGGCACCGCTCTGTGCGGCGGCGTCCTCACCGGTGCCGCCACCGCCTCCGGCAACGGAAATCCCCTCGGTGATCGACGTCCACGCCGCCTCGGCGGCCTGCTGCTCGGCTTCCTTCTTGGAGCGTCCCTCGCCCTCGCCATAGGTTCGCCCGCCGATCCTGACCGAGGCACGGAAGGACTTCTGGTGGTCGGGCCCGCTCTCGTCCACGTGGTATTCGGGCACGCCCAAGATCTCCGCGGCGGTCAGCTCCTGCAGTGATGTCTTCCAGTCCAGACCCGCGCCCAGCCTCGCCGAGCGTGCGATCACCGGGTCGAACAGGCGGTGCACCAGCGAGTCGGCGTGGCCGAGCCCGCAGTCGAGGTAGACAGCTCCCAGCACGGCCTCGAGGGTGTCGGCCAAGATGGAGGATTTATCCCTGCCGCCGGTGCCTTCCTCCCCCTTGCCGAGGCGGACATAGGAGCCCAGCTGCAGATTACGGGCCACCCCGGCCAGCGCACGCATGTTGACGACGGCGGCTCGCAGCTTCGCCAGCTGCCCTTCGGGCAGATCAGGATACTCACGGAAGAGCGTGTCGGTGACGATCAGGCCGAGCACCGAGTCGCCGAGGAATTCCAGCCGCTCGTTGGTGGGCAGCCCGCCGTTCTCGTAAGCGAACGAGCGGTGGGTCAGGGCTCGCTCCAGCAGCCCGGCAGTGAGCGGCACCCCGAGGGCAGCCCGCAGCCCGGCGGTCCCGGGCCTGCCGTCCCCGGGAACCGCAGCACTGCCGTCGCCTGACGCGCCAATCACGCTTCCCTCCTTTCCACGGCACGCGAGTACCGTGCCCCGCGCTCCCGGCGGCGCGGCACTGGTCAGGAGGGAGTAATAACCTGGCGTCGGTTGTAGGTGCCGCACGTCGGGCACGCCGTGTGGGGCAGCTTCGGGTCGCGGCACTGCGGGCAGGTCACGAGCTGCGGAGCAGCGGCCTTCCATTGCGACCGGCGTGACCGGGTATTGCTGCGGGACATCCTCCGCTTGGGGACCGCCACCTCATCGCTCCTTCCTTGTCTGTCTTGTCTCCGGCACGGGTGCACCGCCCGGTGTCTGATCTGTGCCTGCGTCGGCGTGGCCGTGTCCGGCCCCCGCGTCCGCGAGCCGCACGCCGCACTCGGAGCACAGCCCCGCGCAGTCCTCGGCGCACAGCGGCGCGAGCGGCAGCTCGAGAACCAGCGCGTCGCGCAGGGCCGGCTCGAGGTCAAGCAGGTCCCCGTCCAGAAGATACCCGTCGGCGTCGTCGCCGCTGGCGTCGTATGTGAACAGCTCGGTGAACCGGACCTTCGTGGAGGACGTGAACAGGTCCAGGCACCGGGCGCACTCGCCCGCCAGCGGTGCCGCCACGGTGCCGGTGACCAGGACCCCGTCGGTGACCCTCTCGAGCCGGACGTCCAGCTCGAGCTCGGCCGCTTCCGGAACGCTGACCAGCTCGACGCGCAAGTTAGCCGGGGCCGCCGCGGTGCGGGTCACCGACCGCGCCCGCGCCGGGCCCAGGCTCCGGGTATCGAAAACCAGCGGCGACCGTGGGTCCAGCCGCTTGGGATGCTTATGGTTCGCGTTTGGCATGACAGGCAGGGGTGTTATCTGAGGTATCGGGCGGTCAGCTTACCCGGCAGCCTGCAAGAAGCCCAAGTCGGGCGGGCCGCCGGCCGCCCGCGGGCGAGCCGCCCCGCCAGCCGGTCTTGCTACCAGCCTTGCGAGCTGGCCGAGCGGACGGTCAGCCGGTCCAGCACCGGCCCCGGCACGAGGCTCGTGACATCGCCGCCGTATTTGGCAAACTCCTTGACCAGGCTCGATGACAGGAACGCGTAGAGCGGGTTCGTGGAGATGAACAGCGTCTCCACGCCCGCCTGGTTGTAATTCATCTGGGCCATCTGCAGCTCGTAGTCGAAATCGCTGACCGCGCGCAGGCCCTTCACGATCGCCGAGATGTCGTTGGCCTTGCAGAAATCGACGATCAGGCCGTCGAATTTGACCACGCTGACGTTGCCCGGCTCCTTGGTGACCTCGCGCAGCATCTCCAGCCGCTCGTCGAGGGTGAACATCGCGGTCTTGCTGGGATTGCGCACGACGGCGACGACCACCTCGTCATAAAGCCGCGCTGCGCGGGTGATGATGTCGAGATGCCCGTTGGTGACTGGGTCGAACGATCCTGGACAGACCACACGGCGCACGCTGGCTCCCCCTCCTGACGGCGATGCTGCGGCAGGCCCGGCGCCTGCCGCCAGACCGTACCAGAGCGTTGCCTCACCGTAGCTGCGGGATCGCTCTGGCGTATAGCCGGACGGCCAGCTTAGAGGGCCCGACCGGGTGGCCCGCTCCACGATCACGAGGGCACCGTGCGCCAGCCAGCCGCGGTCGCGCAGCGCGGAGAGTACCCGGCCCACCTCGGCGGCCGGCGCGGCGTAGGGCGGGTCGGCGAACACCACGTCCCGCGGCGGGTGGCCGCCAGGTCCGCTGGCCAGCACGCGCTCGGCCCGGTCGCCGAGCAGTCGGGCGCCCGGCAGCCGGACCGCTTCGATGTTGCCCCGGATCACCCGGGCCGCCCTGGGGTCCGACTCCACGAGCAGCACGTCCGACGCGCCCCGTGACAGCGCCTCTAGGCCGACCGCGCCAGAGCCCGCGTACAGGTCAAGCACCCGCGCCCCGTCGAGCGGGCCGCGCATCGCCAGGATGGTGGCGAACAGGCCCTCCCGGGCGCGGTCCGAGGTCGGCCGGGTGCCCCGCCCGGCCGGCCCGGAAAGCCGCCTGCCGCCTGCCTCGCCCGCGATGATCCGCGTCATGACCGTCGTTCAGGCCTTCTCAAGGTATTCCGCCCGCTCCCGGTCGAGTAGACCACGGATGGCGGCGGCCAGCGCGGGCTCCCCGGCCAGTGCCGGGTCCGCCGAGACAAGCTCGGTGGCCTCCGTCCGGGCGAGGCCGATCAGTTTCTCATCCTTCAGCAGCGTCAGCAGCCTCAGGCTCGACCGGCGCCCGGCCTGAGCCGAGCCCAGCACGTCGCCCTCCCGGCGCTGCTCGAGGTCGAGCCGGGACAGCTTGAACCCGTCCAGCGTCGCAGCCACGGCGTCGAGCCGCCGCCGCGACCTGGCGTCCGCCTCGGCCTCGGTGACCAGAAGGCAAAGCCCCTCGTGGCTGCCGCGGCCGACCCGCCCGCGTAGCTGGTGCAGCTGCGAGACCCCGAACCGGTCGGCGTCCATGACCACCATAGCGGTGGCGTTCGGCACGTCCACGCCTACCTCCACCACCGTCGTGGTGACCAGGACATCGACCGACCCGGCCGCGAACGCGAGCATCGCCGCTTCCTTCTCGTCAGGTGGCAGCCTGCCGTGCAAGACCGTGAGGCGCAGGCCGGCCAGCGGGCCCCGCTCCAGTTCGGCCGCGAGATCCAGGACGGCGACCGGCGGGCGCGTCCCGGCCGCGTCGCGGTCGGCGAACTCGTCCTCGCCCGCCCGGCCCCCCAGCCCGTCATCGTCCTTTTCGTCGGCGCCTGGCCGTAGCTGCCCGCCGCCGTCCGGCCCGCCGCCGTCCGGCCCGCCGCCGTCCGGCCCGCCGCCGTCCGGCCCGCCGCCGTCCTGCTCGCCGCCGATCCTCGGGCAGACCACGTAGCACTGGCGGCCCTGGGTCACCTCTTCGCGCAGCCGTTCCCAGACCCGCGCCAGGTAGTGCGGCTTCTCGGCGGCAGGAACCACGTGAGTGGCGATGGGCGAGCGCCCGGCCGGCAGCTCGGTCAGCGTGGAGATCTCCAGATCGCCGAAGACCGTCATGGCAACGGTGCGCGGAATCGGCGTGGCGGTCATCACCAGCACATGCGGCCGGCCCTCGCCGGCCTTGTCCCGCAGCGCGTCTCGCTGCTCCACGCCGAACCTGTGCTGCTCGTCGATCACCACCAGGCCGAGGTCGGCGAACTGCACCCCCTCCTCGAGCAGCGCATGAGTGCCGATGACGATCCCGGCAGTCCCCGATGCCGCCTCGAGCAGGGCACGCCGCCGTGCCGCGGCGCCCAGCGATCCGGTGAGCAGCGCGACCCGGGTGGCGCGCTCCGCACCGCCGAGCTGCCCGGCCTGGGCCAGCGGACCGAGCTGCTCGGTGATCGACCGGAAGTGCTGGGCGGCGAGTACCTCTGTCGGGGCGAGGAGGGCTGCCTGTCCCCCGCCGTCCACGACCTGCAGCATCGCCCGCACCGCGATCACGGTCTTGCCGGAGCCCACCTCGCCCTGCAGCAGCCGGTGCATGGGATGATCGAAGGCAATTTCGTCGCAGATCGTCACTCCGGCCAGCTGCTGCCCGATGGTCAGCTCGAAGGGCAGCCCGCGGTCGAACGTATCGAGCAAGCCGCCGGCCACGCGCGGGCGCGGCGTCGCGGAGTAGGCGGTGGCGGCGATCCGCCGCTGCGCGAGTACCGCTTGCAGCAGGAAAGCCTCATCCCACTTCAGTCGCTGCACCGACCGCTGCACGTCGGCGCGGTCGATCGGCCGGTGAATGCCGCGCAGCGCGTCGGCCAGGCCACACAGGCCATGGCGCCTGCTGATCGCCCGTGGCATCGGGTCCTCGATGTCCAGGACATCCAGAACGATCCGCACGGAGCGGGCGATCTGCCACGAGGTGATCTCCTTCGCCGCGGGATACACTGGGATGACCTCGGCCGCGTACTCGGCGGCCGCCCGGTCCGCGTCATCACCTGCGTCCAGCAGCTCGTAATCGGGATGAGCGAGCTGGCGCTTGCCGCGGAACGTGGAGACCTGGCCGGAGAACAGGCCGCGCAGCCCCGGGGCTAGCACCTTCTCGCGCCAGTTCTGCCGCCCTCTGGCGAAGAACGTGAGGACTATCTGCCCGCGCCCGTCGGTCACCGTGGCTTCGAAGATGCTGCCCCGCCCGCCACGCATCGGGCGGCTGGTCACCTTGGCGATCTCCGCCTGCACGGTCACGTACTCGCCGTCGCGCAGTGAGGCCAGGTCGGTCAGTTCGCCCCGGGTGTCGTAGCGGCGCGGGTAATGCCGCAGCAGATCGCCCACGGTCCGCAGATCCAGCGCGCTGGCCAGGGGTTTCGCCGCCTTGTCGCCGATCACCAGGCGCAGCGGGTCTGCCAGGATCGCCATTGCCGTCTACTCCACGCCGACCAGCAGCGGCACCGGGCCGCCCGCATAGCACACCACCTGCAGCTGCGGCCTGTCCCGGCCCACCTGGTCCGCGACGAGCCGCGCCAGGCCAGGCCGGGCGCCGGCCCCTTCCATGAGGGTCAGCAGTTCCCCGCCCCCGGTCAGCAGCATCGCCGCGAGCGCGGCCGCGACGTCGCCCTGCGACCCGCCGCTCACCCTCTGCTCATCGCCGTACAGCCCGGCGAAGCCGCCGCCGGGGACGGGACCGATGACGCTTGCGCATCGCACCCCGGCCGCCGCCCGGCTCATGGCTGCCACATCCGCGGTAAAGCTGCGCCGGGGGTCGTGCACTGCCAGGGCAGCGATGCCCTGCAACGCGGAGCGTGCCGCAATCACCGACACGTCAATCCCGTCATCGGCCAGCCGGGCCGCCGCCGCCCTGGCCAGACTGGCCACGCGGTCTGCGTTCGGAATGACAGCGACATGGACCCCGGCCTGCCTGATCGCCTGGATCAGCGCGGGGACCGCGGGCCCGGTGCCGTCCTGCTGGGTCAGGACGCGCGCCCCGCCCGCGCGCAGCAGGGACGCGATGCCGTCGCTGTCGGCCACCGCGACCACGCCGCTAACGCCATCCGCGACCGCGGCAGGCCCCTGACCGCCATCCGCCGTGCCCAGCCAGGTCACGGTGATCCGGCGCGGGCGGCCGGCGCGCAGCCCCTCCTCGATGGCGGCTCCGGCGTCGGCGACGTGCACGTGCACGTGCCACAGGGCCTCGCCGCCGACGATGACCAGCGAGTCCCCCAGCCAGTCGAGCCGTTCCCGCAGCACCCTGACCGGTTCCGGCGGCGCCTCGAGCAGGTAGGTGACCTCATAGCCGAATGAGGCGGCTGCGTGCGCTGCTGAGATCGCGCGCGGGGGGCCTGGGGACGACCGCGCGCCCCCGCCCCCGGACGGCTCAGCCGCCGACAGCGCCCCCGCGGCCGGCTCAGCCGGCGACGGCCGCTCCCCGGACGGCTCAGCGGAAGGCCGCGGTGCGGACGCCGGTACCTCGAACGCCTCGGGACGGACGCCGGTGATCGCTGCCCTGAGCGCGTCAAGCAGCACGCACAAACCGGCCGCGCCCGCGTCGACGACTCCGCCGGCGGCCAGCACGTCAAGCTGCTCGCGGGTACGGGCCAGCGCCTCGCGGGCGGCCGTGGCCGCGGCGGTGACGACAGCGCAGAGCGTGGCGGCGGGGCCGCGGCCGCTGCCCCCGCCGCCAGAATCGGGGATCCCGCGGCCGACAGCGTCGGTCCCGGCCAGCGCGGCCGCATCAGCCACGGTCAGCACGGTCCCCTCCGCGGGGCGGCTCACCGCGGCCCGGGCGCTCGCTGCGGCGTGGGTGAGGGCCCGGGCCACGACCGCGCCGTCGCAGCGGGATTCGGCCGCGCAGACCTCGGCCAGCCCCCGCAGTATCTGGCTGACGATGATCCCGGAGTTCCCGCAGGCACCGAGCAGCGCTCCGCGAGCCGCGGCTTGCCACACCTCGGCCGGCCCCGCGCCCGGCGGGAGCGACCCCACCGCCTCAGCCGCCGATATGAGGGTGATATGCAGGTTGGTGCCGGTATCGGCGTCGGGGACCGGGAAGACGTTCAGAGCGTCGATCGCAGCCCTCGTCTGGGCCAGCGCATCCACGCTGAGTAGGCACCAGCGCCGGACGGTCTCGCTGTCCAGGACCTCCGCCGTCATACCCGCAGACTAGATCCTGGCACCGACCATCGCGCCACGCAGGCCGCGGCACCGGCACGGCTCGGCCGCTTTCATGCTGGTACCCCGACGGCCAATGGCCGGTTCACAGCCACCGGGCCGCGCTCAATGGCCCTGCGGTTCGCGCGAACGCCGGGCGGTCGGATATCCTGCAGCGACCGTTCCGGTTCACCGACCGGGACCTACGGTCCAAGCTAGCCATCACCCAATGGAGCGATCCCGTGGCTTCCGTCTGCGACGTCTGCGGCAAGCGGCCTGGTTTCGGCAACAATGTGTCGCACTCGCACCGCCGCACCCCGCGCCGCTGGAACCCGAACATCCAGCGCGTGCGCGCCAAGGTCAACGGCTCGCCTCGGCGGCTGAACGTCTGCACCTCGTGCATCAAGGCGGGCAAGGTCGAGCGCTGACCGCGCCTTACCGGCCGAAACTGCAGCTCACCCCGTCCAGCCTGCACCCGGACGGGACTGTTGGCGTGCCCGTCGCGAAGACCATGACCTGATGGTCGTCGATCTGGCGGCCGCCCGGGGCGCCAGTGTCCGCGGGGCGGTCTCCTTTCCGCCATGGCCCGGTCGCCGTGCCCGCGTCGCCATCGCCGGACGACCGCCACTGCGCGCCCCAGACCTGGTCAACACGGGCGGAGGGAAACGCGAACTGCAGTCTCCAGGAACCCGGTTCGGTGTCACCGGGCACGGTGATGACAGCGAGGAAACCCGACCGCCAGCGGCCGACGATCTGATAGCCGAGCCTCTGGACGGCCCGGGCCGGGTGACTGCGGCCCCGGCCGGCAGGCGCGGCCCCGCCCGTCTTCAGCCGCACGCCCGGCGTCGCGGTGGCGACATCGGGCTGGCGACTGGGCGTCGGGCCGACGCAACCGCTCGCCGGGCAGTGCGTGACCGGTTCGTTGGGCGCGTAAGTGAGGGCGGTCGGCGAATCCACCGCCAGCGCGGCGGCAATGACGATGCCCGCGCCCGCAGCGAACCATGGGGTCACCAGTAGTGAACGCGCCAGGCGGAGGCGCCGACGGCAGTTGGACCGCGCGGCCGGGCCTTCGCCCCCCGCTGAGGCCAGCCCGGGACCAGGCCCGACACCGCGAGCGCGCCGCGAAGCGTGGCCGGGGGCGCGGCGCCGCGCGAAGCCACCTGTTCCTCTGCTGCCCGCGAGAACGCCGCGCCGTGAACCACCCTCCCGGCGCAGCGCCGCCCGGGTGTGCCCATGCTCTTTACGATGTCTTGGCATCAAGGGGTTTATACCAAGCTACGGCCCAGCGGGCTAGTTACGAATAAGTAGCGGTCTATCACTTATAGCGACTGCCCGGTCACGCGAAATGCCGCCACCCGCTCAGACCTTCGGCGGGGCGGGAGTTCACCGTGACCCCGTGGCCGTTCCCGACCATCCCGATTTCCGACCAATGGCCAGGAAGGCTCGTTTGCGGGGGAAAGGTGGCGGCCAGCGCATGATCCTCGCCGCCGGTCAGCACCCAGTGCAGCCAGTTCACGCCCAGCGCGGCGGCCGCTGACCGCAGCGCCGGGTCGGCGGGCAGCCGCGCCGTTTCGATGTCCACCAGGACATTACTGGCGTTCGCCAGGTGGTTCAGGTCAGCGACCAGGCCGTCGCTGACGTCGATCATCGAAGATGCCCCGAGCGCAGCGGCTTCCGGCCCGGCCGCATAGGGCGGCCGTGGCCGCCGGTGACTGGCGACGAGTTCCGCGAACTCACCAGGCTCTCCCTCCTGGCTCCCGGCCAGCCCGGCCTCCAGCAGAGCCAGCCCGGCCGCCGAGCGCCCGGGGTGCCCGGCCATGGCCAGTCGGTCGCCGGGCCGCGCCCCGCCCCTGGTGACCGGTGAGCGGCCGGCCAGATCGCCGAGCGCTGTGATCGCGAGCATGACCGAGTCGGCGCTGCTGATGTCTCCGCCCACCACATGGGCACCGGCCCGCGCGCACTCCTCGGCGAGCCCGCGGACCAG
>Ga0335081_10005800_pt1 | contig 19576 bp, 16 predicted proteins | sample Lox_Sample_35_FD_206713 | JGI IMG/M metagenome (GOLD analysis project Ga0335081, IMG submission 206713) | Soil microbial communities from Loxahatchee National Wildlife Refuge, Florida, United States - Lox_Sample_3.5 | ecosystem: Environmental > Terrestrial > Soil > Wetlands | place: USA... | reverse complement strand
GGCTTCCGTTGCCCACCGTTTGAATGAGGTGATCGCAATTTATCCGATTACACCTTCTTCTCCCATGGGTGAACACGCAGATGCATGGTCGGCCAAGCACCAGCCAAATTTATGGGGAACTGTTCCGCTCGTGGTTGAGATGCAATCCGAGGGCGGCGCTTCAGGGGCTGTGCATGGTGCGCTCCAAGCCGGGGCACTTACCACTACGTTCACGGCTTCGCAAGGCTTGCTGCTGATGATCCCGAACATGTATAAGATCGCCGGTGAGTTGACCAGCACAATCTTCCATGTCGCGGCGCGTTCCATCGCGGCTCAGGCGCTCTCCATTTTTGGAGATCACCAGGACGTAATGGCTGTCCGGCAAACGGGTTTCGCCCTGCTGGCGTCTGGTTCCGTCCAGGAAGTACACGACTTTGCCGCCATTGGGCAGGCCGCCACACTTAAAGCACGTGTGCCGTTCCTGCACTTCTTCGACGGCTTCCGCACTTCACACGAAGTCGCCAAGATCTTTCAACTTACAGATGATGAACTCCGCGCGCTCATGGACGAGGAATTGATCCGCGCTCACCGGGCGCGTGCTTTATCTCCAGACCATCCCGCCATACGCGGCACAGCTCAGAATCCCGATGTATATTTCCAGGGACGCGAGACAGTCAATCCATTCTATGAAGCGACACCTGCCATTGTGCAGGAAATGATGGACAAGTTTGCGAAGATCACTGAACGTTCATACCACCTCTTCGATTACTCCGGTCATCCCGAAGCCGAGCGCGTGGTTGTCCTGATGGGCTCCGGCGGCGAGACGGCTGAAGCCACCGTGAAATACCTGGCTGAGAAAGGTGAGAAGGTTGGCGCGGTGCGTGTGAGATTGTACCGGCCATTCTTGATTGAGCATTTCATCAAGGCTTTACCCAAGACCGTAAAATCGATTGTGGTACTTGACCGTACAAAAGAGCCGGGTTCTACCGGTGAGCCGCTTTATCTGGATGTGGTGGATGCACTGGCCGAAAGCGCCCGCTCCAGCATCAAAGTGATCGGCGGACGTTACGGGCTTTCGTCGAAGGAATTCACGCCGGCCATGGTCAAAGCGACTCTGGATGAATTGAAGAAGGCCGAGCCGAAGAATCATTTCACAGTTGGCATAACCGATGATGTCGGCCACACCAGCCTCGAGTTTGACGAATCCTTCTCGATTGAGCCTGAAGAAACCGTGCGCTGCATGTTCTTCGGCCTTGGCTCGGACGGCACCGTCGGCGCCAACAAGAATTCGATCAAGATCATCGGCGAAGAGACGGACAATTTTGCCCAAGGTTATTTCGTTTACGACTCGAAGAAATCCGGCACGGTGACAACTTCGCATTTGCGCTTTGGTTCAAAACCAATCCATGCACCCTACCTGATCGAAGCCAACCAAGCCAACTTTGTGGCCTGCCATCAATTCAACTTCCTTGAAAAATTCGACATGCTGAAATATGCCAAATCGGGCGGTGTATTCCTGCTCAACAGCCTGTATGGGCCTGACGAAGTCTGGGACACGATGCCGCGCGAGGTTCAAAAGCCCATCATTGACAAGAAGCTGAAGTTCTATGTAATCAACGGTTATGATGTTGCTCAAAAGACCGGCATGGGAAGCCGCGTCAACACCATCATGCAGACGGCGTTCTTCGCCATCAGCGGCATCCTGCCGCGCGAGGCTGCCATCGAGCAAATCAAACACGCCATCGAAAAGACGTATGGAAAACGCGGCGAAGCCGTGGTCAAGATGAACTTCGATGCGGTGGATCAGACCCTCGAGAATCTGCATGAGGTCAAAGTTCCGGCCAAGGTAACATCAAAGCTCACGCGCCGGCCTCCGGTCCCGGCAGAAGCGCCTGAATTTGTCCGCAAAGTGCTTGGACAAATGATCACATTCGATGGGAACGATGTGCCAGTCAGCGCCATGCCAGTAGATGGCACGTTCCCGTCCGGTACAACGCAATGGGAAAAGCGCAATCTCGCGCTTGAAATCCCGGAATGGGTGCCGGACCTGTGCATCCAATGCGGAAAGTGCATCATGGTCTGTCCGCACGCGGTCATTCGTCAAAAGATCTTCGATGACAAATTGATGGCAGGCGCACCAGAGACATTCAAACACATGCCATCAAAATATAAAGAGTTCTCACATGGGATGACCTATTCGATTCAAGTGGCTCCGGAGGATTGCACGGGTTGTACGTTATGTGTTGAAGTTTGTCCGGTGAAAGACAAGACGCAGGTTGGGCGCAAGGCTTTGAATATGGTGCCGCAACCGCCTCTGCGCGAAAGCGAAGGCAAGAACTGGGATTTCTTTATGAAGCTTCCAGATCTTGATCGCAAACTGATCAATCCTTCCACTATCAAGAATTCGCAACTGCTTCGTCCGTTGTTTGAATTCTCCGGTGCTTGTTCGGGCTGCGGCGAGACGCCTTATGTTAAACTGGTCTCGCAACTCTTTGGCGACCGGGCCATCGTCGCGAACGCTACCGGCTGCTCTTCCATCTATGGCGGCAACCTGCCGACCACGCCCTGGACGAAAGATAGCTTTGGACGCGGTCCGGCCTGGTCGAATTCGTTATTCGAAGATAATGCTGAATTTGGCCTTGGAATGCGGCTGACGCTCGATAAACAAAACGAGTATGCACGCGAACTTCTTCAGGGCGAAGGAGTTGCTAAGATGCTTGGCAAGGATTTTGTCAATGCCATCTTAAACGCGGATCAAACTCATGAAACCGGGATTGACGAACAGCGCGAGCGCATCGCGGAGCTCAAGAAGAAACTTGCCAATTCCAAGGACGCGCGCCCGAAAGAATTGATCAGCGTTGCCGACTCACTGGTAAAGAAATCCGTGTGGATCATAGGCGGCGACGGCTGGGCATACGATATCGGCTACGGCGGTCTTGATCATGTGCTTGCCAGCGGACGCAACGTCAATATACTGGTGCTGGACACCGAAGTTTATTCCAATACCGGCGGCCAGGCATCCAAGTCCACCCCGCGTGCCGCAGTCGCAAAATTCGCCATGAGTGGCAAAGGTTTGCCGAAGAAGGACCTTGGTTTGATTGCCATGGCTTATGGATATGTATACGTTGCGCGCGTTGCCATGGGTTACAACGATCAGCAAACGCTCAAAGCGTTCCTTGAAGCAGAGTCTTATGATGGTCCATCCCTGATCATTGCTTACAGTCACTGCATCGAACATGGCTATGATATGGAGCATGGACTCGAACAGCAAAAACTCGCTGTTCAGTCGGGCGCTTGGCCGGTTTATCGCTATGATCCGCGCTATGCCCACGAGGGCAAGAATCCGCTCGTGATCGAATCCAAGGAACCGACCATTCCGGTGTCGCAGTATGCCTACAACGAAACGCGTTACAAGATGCTTACGCAAGTGGATGAGGCTCGTGCGGAAGAATTGATGCGCGAAGCTCAGCAGGATGCCAAGTCGCGCTGGATGTTGTATGAGCAAATGGCTGCCATTCATTATGCTGCGGATGGCAATGGTAATGGAGAAGAAAAGAAATAGAAGACTAGGATTAGAGAGTAGAGAACCTACTCTCTAATCATCTATTTGGAGGAAAAATGGTTGATCTTTCTACAACGTATCTTGGCCTGAAATTAAAAAACCCATTGGTGGCTTCCGCCTCCCCGCTTTCAAAAAAGATCGAACAAGTCAGACACATGGAAGAAGCGGGCATCGCCGCGGTGGTTATGTATTCACTGTTCGAGGAACAAATCATCCACGAAAGTCTTGAACTCGATCATAACCTGGCGCGCGGCACAGAATCATTTGCCGAGGCGCTTACCTATCTCCCCGATCTTGGCACGTATAGCCTGTTGCCGGATCGATATGTGGCGAACGTCGAGAAGTTAAAGAAGGCTGTCAGCATTCCTGTCATCGGAAGTTTAAACGGAGTCTCCAAGGGCGGCTGGACACGTTACGCCCGCCTCATTCAGGACGCCGGAGCGGACGCGCTCGAACTGAATCTCTACTTCATCCCCACCGACTCTGCTGTCCCTGCGCAGGCAATCGAAGATATACAAGTTGAACTTGTTGCGAGTATAAAGTCCTCGATCAAAATTCCGTTGGCAGTGAAGTTAAGTCCATTCTATACCTCGCTGCCTCATTTTGTAAAACGTCTCGTAACAGCTGGTGCAGATGGACTGGTTCTCTTCAACCGCTTTTATCAGCCTGATTTTGACATTGAGGAACTGAATATCTCTCACACCCTCGACCTCAGTTCCCCTTCGGAATTGAGATTGCCCTTACGCTGGATTGCTTTACTAAACGGCCATGTTGACTTTGCATTGACCAGTGGTGTGCACTCTTCAAGCGATGTTCTCAAAGCCATGATGGCGGGCGCGAAAGTTTCGATGATGGCTTCTGAATTGCTTCACAACGGAACTAGTGCTGTTTCCACTATCCTTAATGAATTACAAACCTGGATGGAGGCACATGAATACACTTCCATTGAACAAATGCAAGGCAGCATGAGCCAGAAATCCGTTGCAGAGCCTTCCGCTTTCGAACGGGCAAATTATATGAAAGTATTGAGCTCGTTTAAGGAATTGCCCTAGTTGGATGGCCTCGTTGGGAAATAAAAAAATCCTTCGCATTTGCGAAGGATTTTTTTGATAATTCCAGAGCGAGATGGCTATTCCTCGACCGGTGCAGGAGCGTTCTTGCGCTGACGGAAGGTGATGCGGCCGCGCGTCAAATCGTACGGCGACATTTCCACCGCCACGTGATCACCCAGTAAGATACGGATATAATACTTGCGCATCTTGCCTGAAAGATACGCCAGCACTACATGGCCGTTATCGAGTCGCACGTGGAACTGCGTCCCGGGCAACGCCTCGATCACAACCCCTTCCGCTCGAATTTTATCGTCCTCTTTCGCCATACACGCCTCCTGTAAACTTACTCCATCTCATGGGTAAAGGAGCGCCGCTTGATACGGCGGGCGGCCTTCTTCTTTTCCATGCGGCGCTGTTCGCTTTTGGAAACATACCAGCGCTTGCGACGCACCGTGCTCAACACGCCGCTCTTGACAACCTTCTTACGAAAACGCTTCAACAACGAATCCTGCGACTCGCCGCTGCGTAAAACAACCAATGCCATATTCGATTCACCTCCTTTACCAGGTAAAGTGGGCCAAGAAAAACCCTCAGCCATATGCAGACTCGGCTGAGGGTCGTGTTTGAACCGAAACGAATCACCTGACCTTACGATCAATAAGCGCTTCACACTCCTCGAATTTCAATCTTTGAGAGAAAAATCCCTCAACCGAACCAACGGGAGCGATTATACTATAGAGAACGTTTCAGCGAAAGAGGCAAACATCATTTCAGCAGCGCATTCCATATCACCGATTTCTATATTGACCGCTTGAATAACATCCCTTACAATCCGCCCGCGTAAAATAATCCACTAACACAAGGGTAGCATGGCAAAATATCGTATTACCTATTGGAAACATATCCCTACATCCTTTATGGTCGAAGGGGATGGACATACAATCAAAAAACAACTCTCGCAGAAGATCCAGAATGCCATCGACGCGTATGCAATGGCAACCGGCCTGACTTCTACGGAAGAGTATGCAAAACAATACAAACGCGGCGATTGGACCGAGCGCGAGGGCACGCCGGAGGAAGTTGCAGAGGCGCTTCTTTCGGAACTCGAAGCGAAATTCGCTAAAATCGAAATCCCCAGACGGAACGGGTATCCCGTTAAATGACCGATCAACATATTGTTATTCTCCAACCCTCGGGCCGCCGCGGACCCGTGGAAGAAGGCAAATCCGTACGAGAAGCCGCGCGCGAATTGGGCGTGGAGATCGAATCGATTTGTGCGGAAAATGCAACCTGCGGTAAGTGTGCCATCCTCGTGGAAGAAGGTCGATTCGAAAGATATGGGATCGAATCCAAACGGGAGAATTTATCTCCCGTGGGCGCGGCGGAGAAAGCCTACTTTGACCGCCGCCCGAATCTGATCAGGACCAAAAGTTGGGAAGTTGGGCACGTGCGACTCTCATGTCAATGCAAAGTGCTTGGCGATGTGCTCATCAATGTTCCCGAGGAGAGCCGAGGCAATAAGCAGATTGTCCGCAAGAGCGCAACCCAGCGCGCGATCGAGATCAAGCCATCCATTCGCAAATATTTGGTGACCATGACGCCACCCAACCTCGAACGGCCCATCGCAGATTGGGAACGGCTTGCCAAGGGACTCGCAACCTCGATGGGGCTCGTCCGGCGCGGCGAAGAGAATTTGCCAAAATGGTCGGATCTAAAAATCGACTATCAATGTCTGCGAACCCTGTCGCAGACTTTGCGCGATGCGAATTGGGAAGTGACCGTTTCGGTGTGGCAGGATAAGGAAGTGATCCAAGTCCAGCCCGGTTACATGGAAGAAAGTTATGGCGCGGCAGTAGACATCGGCTCGACGACTATTGCTTTATATCTTTGCAATCTCCGCACCGGTGAAATCCTCGCCGCTGAATCAGAGATGAACCCGCAGATCGTATATGGCGAAGACATCATGTCGCGCATCCAATATACGATTGAACACAAGGATGGCTTGGAGAAATTACATAAGGCTGTCATTGACACGCTCAACAAGTTATTAATGCAAGCCATGCGAACCGCGAACAAATCGTTGTGGGTAAAGGCAAAACAAGAGTCCACCTCGATTGAAGAATTCCGATGTACTGCCATCAAGCTGGAAGACATTTTGGAAATGGTATTGGTTGGAAATTCCACGATGCATCATCTTGTATTGAATCTGCCGCCCAAAGATTTGGGACGCGCACCGTTCGTTCCGGCCATTCATCACTCGGTGGATGTCAAAGCGCGCGAACTTGGACTTTACATCAACACCTCCGGCAATATTCATGTTTTACCGACCATCGCTTCGTTCATCGGTGCAGATACCAGCGGTGTGATCCTCGCTGAAGAGCCACACAAACAGGATGAGAATTGGCTGATCATTGATGTTGGAACCAATGCCGAGTTGGTGTTGGGCAATCGCAATCGCTTGGTTTGCACGTCGACTCCGACCGGGCCTGCGCTGGAAGGCGCACACGTGGAATATGGAATGCGCGCCGCGCCGGGCGCCATGGAACGGGTCTACATTGATGAGAAGACCCTCGAACCGAAATATAAAGTCATTGGCATTGAAGGCTGGAACACCGACCATGCAGATTTCAAGGGTCACGTTAAAGGGATTTGCGGATCCGCCATCATCGACGCGGTGGCGGAAATCTTCCGGGTTGGCATTATTGATTCTCGAGGCAAGTTCAAGCGCGGGCTTGAGTCGCCGCGCATTCGCGAGGGCGCGAGCGGCATGGAATACGTTATCGCCTGGTCGGATGAAACATCCATCGGAAGAGATATCCCGATCACACAGCAGGATGTGAGGCAAATCCAATTGGCGAAAGCCGCGTTATTCACGGCGGCGCGTACGCTACTCAAGCGCAGTAATTTACAAACTCCTGATAAAATCATTCTGGCGGGCGGCTTCGGAAGTTATATTGACAAGGAAAAGGCGATGCTGATCGGTCTGATTCCAGATTGCCCGCTGGAGAATGTATACGCCGTTGGCAACGCCGCTGGTGACGGCGCGCGTATCGCGTTGTTGAACGTCGAGAAGCGCAGAGAAATTGAAACGGTCACGCGGCGCGTGGAGCGGTTCGAATTACCCACCGATCCGGAGTTCCAAAATCAATTCATGATGGCAACGAGTCTTCCGCATATGAGCGAACCATTCCTGCACATCGCACATTTGATTCCAAACCGCGTGGCTGACCCGCTGGCAGAAAAATTTTCAGGAGAAAAGAAGTGAATAGTTTTCTCGAACGATTGAATGCAGGCGAAACGCTGGTTGCCGATGGCGCAACCGGCACTAATTTACAGAAGATGGGCTTGAAGCCTGGCAAAGCTCCGGAAGATTTGGTAATCGATCAGCCTGATCTTTTGCTCAATCTCGAAGGCTCGTTCGTCGAAGCAGGATCGGATATCATTTTGACCTGCACCTTTGGCGGCACGCGCTTGCGGATGAAGGATTCAAAATATCAGGAGCGCGTGCCTGAAGTCAACACGCGCGCCGCGGAGTTGGCGCGTAAAGCCGCTTCAGCGCGGACCGATGTGCTGGTCGCTGGTTCGATGGGTCCGACCGGTTCGATCATGAAACCGTACGGCCCGATGACTCCCGAACAAGCCTTTGAAACGTACGCCGAACAAGCCAAAGCTCTCGCGGCTGGTGGCGTGGACTTTTTACTCATCGAAACCATGTTCGCGCTCGAGGAAACCGACGCGGCATTCAACGGCGCACGTTCCGTAACTGATTTACCAATTGTCGTTTCTTTTTCTTATGATCGCGGCGTGCGGACGATGATGGGCGTGAAGCCTAAAGATGTGGCAAAGAAGTATAAAGAGATGGGCGCGACTCTCGTCGGCGCAAATTGTGGCACAACGCTTGAAAACATGGAAACCATCATCAAAGAATATGCCGAGGCGATACCGGGCTTTGGCCTATGGGCCAAACCGAATGCAGGCGTTCCGCACATGGATGTCAAAACGGAGCAAGGCGTCTACGATATGACGCCGGAGGATATGTCGGCATATGCAAAGAAATATGTTGCGCTGGGTGCGCGCGTCGTCGGCGGTTGCTGCGGCTCGACACCTGAACATGTGGCCGCGATTGTAAAGGCCGTAAAGAGCCATTAAATACCAAGGTCACAAAGGGCTCAAAGGAACGCAAGCAAAACTTCGTGTCCTCGGTGACCGTTGTGCTTAAAGAAATGCGCGAAGAGATTCTTGATTTATTATCCGGAAAAAAGATTGACAGCAAACCATCATTCAGCGGTTTGATCCATGTCACTGCGGCTGGACTTGAAAGCGAAGGCTTGATATTTCACGAAGTCCATAAAGACGCAGAGAAGATGGCAAAAGCCGCGGCCAGCACATATAAATTGACCCAATTTCCATCCGCAGTCCTACCGCTGGATTTATATGTCGAAGCGGAAGCATTGGGAGCGGAGATTGATTATCGCGAGAATGAACACTATGAATTTCCAAGCATCAAGAAAGCGTTGTTTCAGTCTTCAAAAGAAATCTCGCTCGAGAATATTGAAATCACGAAGCGTGGGCGCATCTCATTAGTTTGTGATGCCATCCGAATGTTAAAAGAAGATATTGGGGATGAAGCCGTGATCGGCGCATGGATGCCCGGGCCATTTACGCTAACGACGCTGCTCGTTCAGCCTGCCAAATTGTTTAGCGAAATGAAGCGCGAGCCGGAGATGGTCCTCAGTTCACTGAAGACATTATCTTCTTTGCTTTCGAAAGTGGGCCGCGCTTATCGCGACGCCGGTGCGGACTTTTTGACCGTGCATGACATGGGCGGCTCGCCTGCCTTCATCGGGCCAGCGCGCCTTGAACAATTTGTTTTGCCAGCCCTCAAGGATTTGATTGCGGATCTTCCGAAGCCGCGCGTGTTATCCATTTGTGGGAATACAAATGCTTCGATGTCCCTTATCGCTCAAGCAGGCGCGGAAGCCGTTTCGGTAGATCAAACCAATGACCTCGCGGCTTCGCGCAAAGTTCTGGGCGAAGAAAGGCTTCTATTTGGGAATATTGATCCGGTTGCGACTCTCAGTCTGGGTTCAGACTTTGCTGTGCAACAAGCTATTGCCCAAGCAAAGGAAGCGGGCGTGGATGCGGTTTGGCCGGGATGTGATCTGGTTCTGCAAACGCCAATTCAAAATCTGAAAGCAATGTTCGTATGATTGAGCTACCCCGGCGGGACTGGCAAGGTTTTCATTGTCCAGGTGGTGGTGTATGAACCCGTCATCCAAGCTGTCCAATTGTATAAAGCAACGTAACCTGTTTTTCTTGTCATCAGGTCGGTTACCTGTCCAAATGTATTCCTTTGGGTGGGAGAATAATCTGTCAGTTGCAAACGCGTTCCATGATACACGGTCTCAATAACAGTCGAGGCAGGGTCGGCGCTCGAGAGGATATTCAATGAGTTCGTAGTCACAGTAATATCCATCGGTAGGGAAGGGAATGCTTCTACTTCGTAATCTTCAATCCATAAATCTCCATCCTGGCTGATGATGGGAATAAAGATATTGCCGTTATTTTTCGGGGCAGGATAGACAATGCCCGGGGTCGAATAATTCATTCCAGTTTGAAGTCCAAGCTGATATGCCGGCAGATGAGGCAAGTCAAGCGCGGCTTCTGTATAAAGATACGAGTAGCGAAAAGTAGAAATCGAATCCCAACACTCCCCATGCCGGTATCTTCTGCCAGTGACAAGAAGGACATTACCCGGAAATGCGTCCACCCCCAATTTCGTACCGTTGAAGAAGGTCCCATCAGACGAATTGTGAAGATAATTCCATCCTGTGCCATTCAATGCGGCAATGGAGTTTATCCAATCGCCGGTGAGATTGATATATTCAGTATCCGTTGTCCATGCGTTGGTATTGAGAATATATTGCAGGAACAGAGTTGCAGGATAATCGTAAGGGCGCTCCCAAGTTGGATAATTTGGGATGTAAAGGTTCCAGTTGTTGGATCCAACTGCAAACGGTCTGACTCGCACATAGTACGGCGCGTTAAATGGACAGGAACCGGACACTGTTGGGGTAAGTGTAATTGTGGATAGAAAAAAAATATAAGTCGGAGTTGCGGTGGGAGTCGCAGCAGGCATCTGGCTTGGAAGAGACGTGGAAGAGGAAGACGGAAGGAGGGGAAGGGATATGGCTGTCTGCGTGGAAGCGGCCGCAGCCGTCTGTGCAACAAGGATATTAATTGAGCCTGGTATGAGAGTCGGATAAACTACCGAAGGTTCCTTGAGTGCCGAACAGGCGACGAGTGAAATCAACAGCACGACAAAATATTTTTTCATTCCATCGTCATTATACCTAATGCTTTGCATCCCGCTCCAACAACAATTTTCATAACGGAAGATCAAAGAAAAGCCTGTCGGCTTAATATAGGTGGAACCCAAAGTCAACATTGACCGGTTTTCGCAAGAGGTCTTATCTATTCCTGACAAAGCACCGGATTATAGCGAGGCTAAATAATAAGGAAATACTAATGCTTTTATTCCGCCAAGGCGCGTAAAGCCAGCGCATACGACTTCAATCCCAGTCCGCTGATCTTTCCCTTGCACACCGCCGAGATCAATGATTTAGACCTGAATTCCTCACGCTCATAAACATTCGATAAATGCACTTCGATCACAGGAATCCCGATGGCGGCAATTGCGTCGCGCAATGCCACCGATGTGTGTGTAACCGCCGGGATTAAAAATCACGCCGTCCGCCTACGTGCGCGCATCTTGAAGCGCGTCGATCAACGCGCCTTCGTGATTCGATTGCTGACATTTCACTTCCGCCCCCAGCGACCTTCCAAGTTCGATCAGCTTTGCATTGATCTCATCCAGCGTCATTGAGCCATAGATTTCCGGTTCGCGCTTTCCAAGCAGATTCAAATTTGGGCCATGCAACACAAGAATCTTCATCAGTCCTCCAACACACTTTCCAAATCGGTCACATCCACCAATTCGATTCTTCCAATTTCCGCAGGCAGCGCAAAACGAATCGCCTTTGCGTTTTTCTTTTTATCCATTCGCATGGCGCGGATGATTTCCTGGTGCGGTAATTCTTTTGGGATTTGAATCGGCAGTCCCAGCGCCGAAAGCGACTCGGCCACCGCATCTGACAAGCCTTTGCCTGCCACCGTTAAACGTTCCGCCAGCTTCGCCTCGGCCACCATCCCGATTGCCACAGCTTCACCGTGTCGCAATTGAAAATGACTCACTAACTCGACCGCGTGTCCAACGGTATGCCCCAAATTCAACGAAGCGCGCAATCCCTTTTCATATGGGTCCTCTTCGATGATTCTTATCTTCACTGCCATCGCACGCTTGACGATTTCATCCAAATTATTTTTCACCCAATCCAATCCGCGCCCGCACAATGCAAACAATTCTGGATCGGAAATAATTCCGTGCTTGACTACTTCCGCCATGCCAGAAATAAACTCAACTTCGAGTAAAGTATCCAACATATGCGGGTCAGCCAGCACAAGCTTGGGCGAATGAAACGAACCAATCAGATTTTTTCCTTCGGGCAAATCGAATCCTGTTTTGCCGCCCAAAGACGAATCAACCATCGCAAGTAAAGTCGTTGGCACACCAATCCAATCGATGCCACGCATAAATGTCGAAGCCGCAAAACCAGCCATATCGCCAACTACGCCCCCACCCAGCGCAACGACCATGCTCTTGCGATCCAATCCAATTTTCAACATGCCCTGCCACAACTTCATAATGGTATCAAGATTTTTTGATGTCTCACTTGCAGGAAAAGTGATCGCATGAACATCATAACCCGCCCGTTCGATTGACTTGAGCGCGCCTTCGGCATAGTAATCCGCCACGGTTTCATCGGCAATGACTGCAACCGGATTTCCAAGTTTGCATTCACGCATGAAATCGCCGAGAGAGTCGAATCCGCCGGACTGGATGATCACGTCATAAATATCTCCATCCGGCGAATGCACGCTCAATAAATTTAATTTTTGCTGAATCTCAAATGCAACTTGCTCAGGCGTCTTTTGGAATTCATGGTTAGATTGTCCTGCTTGACTAACTCGAATCATAAAAGAATCATAATGTTCTTTTCTTTGTTCAAGCAAGGCTTGCAGCTTCTCTTCCAAATTACCACTGAGCAGCGGGCGCTGATTTTGCTCTTTTCGCAAACGTTCGACCAAAGTTTCGGCTTTCGTTTCGAGAAAGACAACCTGTCCGCGTTCTTCCGCATAGCGACGATTTTCTTCACGCAACAACGCGCCGCCGCCCAACGCAATCACGCGCGGACTTTCATCAGCGGCTCGTTTCAGTGTCTCCGTTTCCAAATCGCGAAACGCGGACTCGCCTTGCTCATCCATGATTTGCGGAATAGTCTTCCCCGCGAATTTTACTATTTCAAGATCAAAATCAATGAACGGCAGACGCAATCTTTCAGACAGCGCATTGCCAACCGATGATTTTCCCGCTCCGGGCGGGCCATAAAGAAAAATATGTTTCATCGTCATTCCCAAAAAACGTGAGTTGTATTATCCATCTTCAAATCTTCAAGCCTTGCTTTGCGTAATTCCGCAAAGCGCGGCAACATTTCAGTCAGCGAGTCGCCACCGAGTTTTTCGATCAGCGCCTCTGCCAAAACGAAAGCCACCATCGCTTCCAGAATCGGAACGGCGCGCGGCACCGGGCAAAAGTCCGAGCGTTCATATTTGGTCGGAGATTCGGCTCCCGATCCAAGGTCGACGGTTTGTTGCGGAGTCAGAGTCGTTGCAATCGGCTTCATCGCCGCGCGAATCACAATCGGCCTTCCGTTTGAGATTCCGCCTTCGATGCCGCCCGCGCGATTGGTCGAACGCTGAAGATTTGAATGTTCCAAATTAATTGAATCATGCGCTTGTGTTCCCAATCGTTTTGTATTTGCAAACGCATCGCCAACCTCTACGCCTTTGATCGCTTGAACGCTCATAACCGCCATCGCCAGTTTCGCCTCGAGCCGTTGATCCCATTGCGAAAACGAGCCAAGCCCAACCGGAACATTCAGCGCGACAATTTCCAGCATGCCGCCCAATGTATCTTTTGCATGGATGATCTCTTCGATGCGCATCCGCATTTTTTCAGCCGCGGCTCGATCCGGGCAGCGCACATCGCTCTGCTCTGCCGCTTCAAACCGAGCCTGATAATTGATTCCGATTAATTCAGCTTCAACTTCGCCGATTGATTTCACATATCCGCCAACGACGATTCCAAACTGCGCTAGAAAATGTTTGCAGACCGCTCCCACCGCGACGCGCATGGTTGTTTCGCGCGCTGAAGCGCGTTCGAGCGCCGGACGCAAATCTCTATAATCGTATTTCACCGCGCCGGTTAAGTCGGCATGACCCGGACGCGGTGCAGTCATCGGCTCGATAGCTTTACCCTTCCATTTAACATGATCTGCATTTTGCACAAGCAGAGCAATCGGCGCGCCGGTGGTTTCGCCCGCCATCACCCCGCCAAGAATTTGCACCTCATCTTTCTCGATCTTCATCCGCCCGCCGGCACCATATCCCTTTTGACGACGAGCCAGCTCAAGGTCAATGATGGAAGCGTTAAGTGTTAATCCAGCGGGCATCCCTTCGAGGATAGTTGTCAACGAAGGACCATGTGATTCACCAGCGGTCAAGAAGCGAAGCATAAATTCTCCTGGAACATACTCAATGATTAATGGACTCAAACAATATATTGCGCGGTGGATTGTAACCCGTCCAAATTTCAAAGGCTAACGCGGCCTGTTCGATCAACATGACGAGACCAGTGGTTGCAGATAGTCCGGCGGCACAGGCATCTTTTACGAGTTTTGTTTCACGCGGACTATAGACTAGATCATAAATCATGGCCTGACGCGGAAACTCCGATCCGTCGGGCCAAGGAGATTGATCTATGTGTGGCATCATACCAACTGGCGTGGCGTTGACGGCCAAGTCAAATGTCAGAGATTGCGAAACAAAGGCTTCATAGTTCATGACATATAATTCGTGTGGCGCAAACGAATCGGCAAGTTGCAGCGCCTGCTCGATGTGGCGGGCGGCAACAGCAACGTGCCAGCCATCATGAAGCAGTGCATAGATCACTGCCCGCGCTGCACCGCCTGCACCTAATATCAAGGCTGATTTTCGATTTTCGATTTTTGGTCGGTGGCCATTGATGAACCGATTCAAATCAGCGAGAAATCCAGCCGCGTCCGTGTTGTCTCCAACAATTTTATTATCCTGAAGATAAATCGTATTGACCGCGCCGATGTCTTTTGCGGTCGGGGTAAGTTCGTCCAGAAGTGAAATGACGTTTTGTTTGTGCGGGATGGTGACGTTGAGTCCCGTGATTTCTCCAGAGCGGACACGGTTCAGCAAATTTTTCAAGCCAGCCTGGTCGTCGCGATGAATGGGAAACAGCGAATAGCCGCCTTCCAATCCGCACTCTTTTAGAGCCGCCGCATGAATCTTTGGCGACAAACTGTGCTCCAGCGGATAGCCAATCAAACCGAGTTGGATCATCGCAAGGATTCCAGCGCTTCAAAATAATTAGGAAATGTTTTAGAGACGCAAGCTGGATTTTCAATCATTACATCATCAACTCGCAAGCCGATTAAAGAAAACGCCATTGCCATGCGGTGATCGTTGTAGGTTTGAACGGCAGCGGGCATGAATTTATCGCATGGATAAATTGTCAAGCCGTCTTCATGTTCATCCACATGAACGCCGAGCCGCGCAAGTTCAGTGCAAGTGGCATGAACGCGATCTGTTTCTTTGAGGCGCGCCGAGGCAATGCTGCAGATTCTCGTCGGCGAGGAAGCGAAAGGGGCAATCGCCGCCAGCGTCTGCGCGGTGTCAGGAATGTCGCGCATGTCAACATCAACACCGCACAAAGATTGAGCGCCAGTGACTTCAATGAAATCTCTTCCTTCTTTGATCTGACAACCCATTTGATTCAAGATATCGAGAAATGCAATATCACCTTGCTTGGATTTGCGCGAGATATTTTCAACTCGGACCGTTCCGCCGCAGATGGCGGGCGCGGCAAAGAAGTAGGACGCGGCGGAGGCGTCAGATTCGATAGCATAGATAGAAAGCGATGAATAACAATTCGGATGAATAATAAATTTTGAATAACCATTGCGTTCGATATTGATTCCAAAATCTTTCATGATGGCAATGGTCAGATCCACGTAAGGCTTGGAGTTGAGTTCGTTAATCACTTCTATTTCAGTCGGCTGTTTCGCATATGGCGCGACCATCAATAATGCTGAAAGGAATTGGGATGAAATGTCTCCGGCGATTTTTGTTTTGCCGCCGCGCAAACCTGATGCTTTTATTTTCACTGGCGGGCAATCCTTCATCGTCTCAAGCTCCGCTCCAAGTTGAGTAAGCGCATCGATCAAATCACCAATTGGACGTTCTCTCATGCGTGCATCGCCGTCCAAAATATATTCGCCGTGCCCAAGCGTGAGAAACGCCGACAAAAATCGCGCCGCGGTTCCGGCATTGCCAATGAAGAGTTCAGCTTTAGTTGCAAGAATTTTTCCACCCAAACCAGTAATGGTCATTTCGCAGTTTACTTCGTCCAATCGAACATCGAAGCCGAGGGTTTGCAAAGCTTTGGCAAAGTAACGCGAGTCATCGGAGAAAAGCGCGTTAGTCAAGCGCGTGGTTCCATTCGCCAGCGAAGCAATCAACAAGGCGCGGTTGGTCAGCGACTTGGAGCCCGGCACACGGATGGTTGCATTCAATGGATGCAGAATGGGCTTGACCGCAAGCGATGTCATTGGATCAATCTTTGATATTTAATCTGTGCTTCATTTAAAAGTATCTCAAGTTTCGACAAATTGTTGGAAGAAAGTGCCAATTCAATTTCAGCAAGCTGATTCTGAAATTCATGCAAGGCACTCAACACATTTTCACGATTGGATTGCAAAACGCCCAGCATCATGGATGATGGCGTTCCTGCCAACCGGCTTGCGGACTTAAAACCGGGACCAACAAACGAGGCAACAGCACTTGGCGTGGAAAGTGTCAATGCGGATGAAAGCAAAAATGGCAAATGACTCGTGGATGCAAGAATGCGGTCATGCTCAGACGCGTCGAGAATCCTTGCCTTGGCGCCGACCGCTTCGACAATTTGCTTCGCCGCCGATAAGGCACGCGGCGTGGTTCTTTCCAGCGGCGTCAACAAAAACGGCGCGGCGTAGTAGAGAGTCCGTTCGGCATTGGCCAGCGAGAGTTCTTCCTTGCCGCAAATTGGATGCCCGCCAATCGGATCGAATCGTTCAGGCAAACGCGACATGGCTTCGAAGATCAATCGTTTGGTTGAACCGAGGTCCATCACAATACAACGATTGGATGTGAATGCAGGCAAGTGCTCGAGCAGAGTCAAAATCACGGGAACCGGCGCGGCCAAAATAACGAGATCGGCTGCGGGCAAAAGTTTAGCGGGATCGCTATCCGCAAGGTCAACGATATTTTGACGGCAGGCCAATTCGAGCGTGGCCGGATGCGAATCAATTCCAAACAGCGCTGCGCATTTTCCTTTCAGCGCCAATGCCAGCGAGCCACCCATCAATCCCAGACCTAGAATTGCGATCTTTGCCTTCGACAGAAAAAACCCATCTTCGTCGGACATATCACACCACAGAAGTCTGCACGCTGGCAAGCTTGCGCCCCATGATCTGGGCGATCTGACCGACCTGCTTGACCATCTCGGCAAATTTCTCGGGACGAAGCGATTGCTTGCCATCTGAAACTGCGTGAGCGGGATCGGGATGCACCTCAACGAGGAGTCCATCTGCGCCTGCCGCGATGGCAGCGCGGGCAACTGCCGCGACGTAATCGGCAATGCCGGTTGCATGTGATGGGTCGAGAATGACCGGAAGATGCGTCAGGTTTTTCAAAACAGGAATCGCATTGATGTCGGTGGTATTGCGCGTGGACGTTTCAAAAGTACGGATGCCGCGCTCGCACAACATCACCTGTTTGTTGCCGCCCGCCAAAATATATTCGGCGGACATTAGCAATTCTTCGATGGTCGCCGAAAGACCGCGTTTGAGAAGCACTGGTGTCTGCGTTTCGCCAATGGCGCGCAGGAGGTTGAAGTTTTGCATGTTGCGCGCGCCGACTTGTAAAACATCCACATCCTTGACCATCAAATCGAGTTGAGTCTGCGACATGATCTCGGCTACGATAGGCAATCCGGTTCGCTGGCGCGCCTCGGCCAGATATTCGAGACCTTCTTCACCAAGTCCCTGAAACGAATATGGCGAGGTGCGCGGCTTAAAGACTCCGCCGCGTAATGCGGACGCGCCCGCTTCTTTCACCGCCTGAGCTGTTTCGATGATCTGCGAGCGGCTCTCAACGGAACACGGTCCCGCGATGATCGCGATCTCCTCGCCGCCGACGGTGAATCCATCGAGCGGAAAGATTGAGTTCTCGGGATGGAATTGTCGCGAGGCCAGCTTGAACGGCTGTGTGATGCGCTTGACGATATCCACGCCATCGAGTACCTCGAATATATCGGTGGGAATGTTATGTGTTTCGCCAACGGCGCCAATGACAGTCGCTTCGACTCCCTGCGAAAGATGAGCCTTCAACCCCGCGGCTTTGACTTGTTCGATCACGTGCTCTACTTGCTGCGGTGTGGCGTTTGATTTCATGATAATCATCATAGTTATTTCTCCTTTGGTTTATTTGGCGAGATCGGGACGTAGTTTGACCGCGTCTCTTAAGTAAACATGTTTGATTTCGTTTTGTGTTTTATCCGTATTCCAATGGATCAATACGCGCATACATAACGGCAAACTTCCTTCCGCCGGGATTTCGCACGCGCACATCATCGGGACTTGATTCCAGCCCATTTGACGAGCGGCCAGCGCGGGATGCACCGAGACGATATCATCGGTGACAGTGAAGAACGCCGAGGCAATATCCGTCGCTTTCAAATCCGGGTTGGCGCACAAAATCGCATCCAGTAATTCCTTTGTCGCAAAAAGGAGGTTGTCTTTCGTATCAAATTCAATCGTTGTCGCGCCGCGAATACCACGTGTGGTCATTGGTTGCTCCTTGAAGTAAATAAAAAGAGCGAGACCGTTTGGTCTCGCTCTTTGAGTACAGATTTATCACTCTGTCTGCTTAAGCGCCGCCAACGGCAACCGAATTATGGAGGCCGTAAAAGTAGTACGCAAAATAAAAGCGAACAGTCGTGAACATGTTGGGTGCTATTCTATGCGTGTCACTCAAATGCGTCAAGGGTGAATTCTTGACGCATTACGGCCTCATCTGGATTTATTTCATTGCGTCTCGAAACTCCGCCGCAAACTGTTTCGCCATTTCGATTGGTTGATCACTCTCTCCAATCGTCTTCACACACGCCGAGCCGACAATGACTCCATCCGCCAGCGCGCCGACCTGTTTGGCTTGCGCAGGCGTGCCGATTCCGAATCCCACGGACACCGGTGCGGATGTATATTCTCGCACGCGCTGGATTAAGTCACCCAGTCCTTCTGAGATAGATTTGCGCTCGCCAGTCACGCCGGTCACGGATACGAGATAGATAAATCCTTTTGCATTGCGCCCAATCGCTTCCATGCGTTCATCAGGCGATGTCGGCGCGAGCATTGGGATCAATGGCATATCGCCAACCAAAGCTTGAAGCTCGCCTGATTCTTCCAAAGGCAAATCCGGGATGATAAATCCATCCGCTCCTGCTTCACGCGCATCGTGAATAAATTTTTCAAGACCATAGGATAATATCGGATTGAAATATCCCATGAAAATTAACGGAATGGTCACGCCGCGTTTGCGTATTTCCTTCACGGCTTCGATTGATTTCTGTACCGTAATCCCTTTTTCCAATGCAACCTGCGTAGCTCGTTGAATCACGGGACCATCTGCCAGCGGGTCGGAAAACGACAAGCCCACTTCGATCAAGTCCGCACCA
>Ga0335081_10005799_pt1 | contig 19576 bp, 17 predicted proteins | sample Lox_Sample_35_FD_206713 | JGI IMG/M metagenome (GOLD analysis project Ga0335081, IMG submission 206713) | Soil microbial communities from Loxahatchee National Wildlife Refuge, Florida, United States - Lox_Sample_3.5 | ecosystem: Environmental > Terrestrial > Soil > Wetlands | place: USA... | reverse complement strand
TCGCCGCGTGCCAGAAACGCTTCCAGCACCGCTTTGCCGAAATCCTGCTGCCCGATGATGGCGAATTTCATCGCACTCCGACGTCGCTGGTTTTGGGAGGGGCGGAAAAGGCGCCGGCATGCCGCTTAGCCTCAATCTGAGCATCACTCCAACCCAGCACCTCTTTCAGGATTTCGTCGGTGTGCTCACCCAACAGCGGCGAGCGCTGGATCTTTGCGGGTGATGCCGAAAGCTTGATCGGCATGCCGACGTTGTGCCACTTACCGCGCTGCGGGTGGTCCAGTTCCACATACATCTCGCGCCCCCGTACGTGCTCGTCATTGGCCAGATCCTCGGTGGACATAATCGGGCCGCAGGGCACATCGAGATCATTGAGGATGGCCATGAGCTCGCGCTTGGTGTAATTCGACCCGAACTGATCGAGCAGCCGCCACATCTCGTTCTGGTTCTTGCGGCGTTCGGCAATGTGGGCAAAACGCGGGTCCACCGCCAGTTCGGGGTGGCCGATATCGGGGCCGACGCGTCGGGCGAGCCCGTGCCACACCGCCTCCTGCACCACCACGTACAGGTAATCGTTCGGCCCGCCGGGTTTGCATTTGACGGCGTTGCCGAGCTGGCCACCACCGGAATCGTTGCCGGCGCGTGGTGTCTCGGTCAGGCCTTTAGTCGGCACGGAATACTCCGACAGCTCCTGGCGGGACAGGCGTTGGTGATCGCGCCATTTCACGCGGCAGAGGTTCATCACTCCGTCCATCATGGCCACTTCCACGTACTGCCCCTGGCCCGTGCGGTGGCGCTGCTGTAGCGCGGCGAGCAGCCCGATGGCGAGGTGCAGGCCGGTGCCCGAGTCGCCTATCTGCGCGCCCGTAACGAATGGCGGGCCTTCGGGCACCCCGGTGGTGCTCATGGCGCCGCCCATCGCCTGCGCGACGTTCTCATAAGCCTTGAAGTCGGCATAGGGGCCGGACGAGCCGAAGCCCTTGATGGAACCGAGGATCACGCGGGGGTTGATCTGGTGGACCTTCTCCCAGGAGAACCCGAACCGGTCGAGTACTCCAGGCCCAAAGTTCTCCATGAGGATATCGCTTTTCATCAACAGCTCGACGAACACCGCCTTACCTTCGGGCGACTTCATGTTGACGGTAATCGAGCGCTTGTTGCAGTTCAGCATGGTGAAATACAAGCTGTCCGCGTGCGGCACATCGCGCAATTGCCCGCGCGTGGCGTCGCCGCCGGGCGACTCCAGCTTGATCACGTCGGCCCCCATCCACGCCAGCAGTTGCGAGCAGGTTGGCCCCGCTTGCACGTGCGTCATATCGAGGACGCGAAGTCCCTTGAGTGCTTCCATCTATCTCTCTCCTGTGTCTCGCCGCACCTCGATCCGCGCGACAGTCGGCCGTGCCCGGCTATTTGTACATGGTTTGGTTGGAGGTGCCCGACGAATATACATCGCGATTGATGATGACATCCACCAGCGCCGGCTTGCCTGAGTCGCGCGCTTGTTCGAGCGCCGGCCGGATGTCCTCGGGCTTGGTTACGCGGATGCCGAAACCGCCCATGGCTTCCGCCAACCGGTCGAAGCGCACGTCGCCGACAACGTTGCCGATGTCGCCGCGGCCCGGGTACTTCCTCTCCTGGCCAAAGCGAATTTGGTTCCAGGAGGAGTTGTTACCGATCACGCCCACGAACGGCAGTTTCCGATGGACCATGGTAATGAAATCAAAACCAGTCAGCGTAAACGAGCAATCGCCGTAGAGCACTACGACGTCGCGCTGCGGCTGCGCCAGTTTGGACGCCATGGCAAAACCCGTGCCGACACCCAGCGTACCGAGTGGACCTGGATCCATCCAACCTCCGGGTTTATGCGGCTGCACAATAGAACCCGAGAACGTGACAATATCGCCACCGTCTCCGATGTAGACGGTCTCCTCCTGCAGGAATTCGTTGATTTCGTGGCACAGGCGCACCGGATGAATCGGCACTTCATTGGCGGCAATAATCTTGTCGTTCTTGCCTTTACTGGCTGCCTCGTCCTCCCGCAGCATCTTGAGAAATGGATCGTGTTTCCTTGCGGTATCCCCCTTGGATGCCTCGCACATGGCATTCACGATGGTGCGCAGATTGCCGACCAGCCCGAAGTCGAAGTCGCGATTGTTGCCGACATTTCGGTAATCCATGTCCATGATCACGATCTTCGCTTTTGGATTGAGGCGCCTGCCGTAGCCCATGCGGAAATCGAGCGGCGTACCGGCCAGCAGGATCACATCGGCGTTGTCGAACGCGGCTTTGCGCGACGGCATGAAACTGTGGGAATGGTTACGCGGCAGAGTGCCGCGGGCCGCGCCATTCACGTAAATCGGCATGTTGAAATGACGTGCGAATCGGTCAATGGCGTCGTGCGCGCGGCAAGTGCGGGCCTGTGTGCCGAACAACGCCACAGGGCGCTCGGCTTGCGCCAGCAAGTCCGCCACCTGCTGCACGATGTTGGGGTCGCCGATAAAGTCCGGCGCTCCTCCGTTGGCGCCGCGCACACGGAAGTTTTTCGGATAACGAACCTTGGACGCCTCCACTTTGCCATCCATGATGTCGTGTGGAATCTCGAGGAAAGCGGGCCCGGGGGCTCCATTGTACATCTCGCGAAACGCAATCCCCATCATCTCCGCAACCCGGTCCGTGGTCATCACGAGCGAGGCGAATTTACTGATGGGCGTCATCATTTCGGTGTGACGCAATTCCTGCAATCCACCCATGCGGTACTGTTTTAGGGGGGAATTTCCGCCGATCAACAGCATGGGGGTCTCCGCGCGAAAGGCGTTGGCCATGCCCGTCACCGCGTCGGTGGTACCGGGGCCCGCGGTCACCACCGCACAGCCCAGCCCGGTGATGCGCGCGTAGGCGTCGCCTGCGTGCGCGGCCACCTGCTCGTGGCGTACGTCGATAATTTCTATGCCCTCGTCAATACATCCGTTATAGATATCGACAATGTGACCGCCGGAAATGGTGAAGATGTGCCGGAGGCCTTCCTGCTTGAGCATCTTGGCGACGATCTGGCCGCCTGAAATCATTTCCGTGCCGGGGGTGGCTTGCGTGCCAATTGCCGTTTCAACAACAGTTCCCATGTAAACCTCGTGCGTGGTCTAAAAGCTGACTTCGTCTTCGCCGGGAACCGCGGGTTGAGCGGCAAAACCTTTCCCGTTGCCGACGGCGCAACCTTGATGCTTTCTGCAAGATTGCTGGTAGACATCTAGATTATCATGGCCGAATCCGCTGGGCTTTGGAGTAAGGCAAGGCTCTTTCCGCAAGGATCGGACTCGGCCGGTCCTCACCTTTCTCGCTTGCCGTCGCGGCGATGGCGCGAGCGTACGCCGGTTGCACGCACTAAATCCGTTCGACCGCCGTGACGAGACGAAACACAGATGCCCGCAAGCGATGAGTTAGCAAAGGTAACCTCTGCGATGATTCGCCACTACATCGAGGATCGCCGCCGCGCAGGCCCCGAAGACGCTACCATTAACCGCGAATTGCCGATCGTTCGGCGTGGCTTTACACTCGGCGCGCAGAAACATCCGCCGCTGTGCGCCGCGTCCGTAAGATCCCGAAATTGGAGGAAGACAACGCGTGGCAGGGCTTGCTCGATCCAGAACAGTAAGAGAGGTTGCTCGAACGCCTCCCTTTGCGACTGAAGGCTCTGTTCGTTTGCGCCTACCATGTCGGCACGCGAAAGGGAGACACGACCTTCGACGATCTGCCGTCCGCAATATGAAGCGTGCCGGCGTCCAAGACAAAGTTGCGATGGAAACTAACTAGCGGGTATAAGACTCGCTCCGTTCTTGATCGGTACAACATCGTTGATGAAGGGATATCAAAGCGGCGGGCGAGAAAATGACGCGCTACTTTGCTGAGCGCAAGATCCAGCGGGCAGCGAAGCTGAAGCGGGTGAAGTGAGGAAGAACCACTACGGTGGACACATGAGCCATAGTGAAGTTTCTTATTAATCAATTGGTGCGGATGATAGGACTTGAACCTACACTCCCTTGCGGGAACTGGAACCTAAATCCAGCGCGTCTGCCAATTTCGCCACATCCGCACGAATTTGCATAAGCATTCTAGCATGCGGGCTCGCCCTCACTCACCCGCGGTTGCCTGCCCCGCCTGCGGGCCGCATCTGCTGGATGTACAATCGATTGACTATTGGAAGGAGAGGGTCATGAACCGAGTGAAACACTGGCGTCGATTGTCCAGAATGGCAGGGCTCTCACTGGCGGGAGCCGGGCTGCTGGCAGTAGTTGCGGGGAGGCTTGCGGCGCAAACAGGCGGCGGATCCCCTGGCCCCCTCGCCCAGTCTTGCGGCGTGCCCGCCACGCCGGCGGCCGGTGGTGGCCGTGCGCAGCCAAAGTTTCCGGATGGTCAATATCCGGTGCAGCTGCCATCGGTGTCGCTGATGGGCGCGCGCAACGATCTTCCCAATCCCTATCGCGCCGGAGTCAGTTGGGGCCAATTGCCGGAAGGCCGGCGTTGGGGCTCGACTGCCAGCGTTACGGTTGCGCCCGATGGCACCATTTGGGTGGTCGACCGATGCGGCAACTCCGGAGCGGGCGGTACCACCTGTGGCGGGACCAGTGCCAGTGTCAACCCGGTCTTTCAATTCGACACATCCGGCAAGATGCTCAAGTCGTTTGGGGCCGGAGTGTTTGTCAGTCCCCATAAGCTGGCCGTCGATAAAGAAGGAAACGTGTGGGTGGCCGATAACGGCGGCGACCAGGTCTTCAAGTTCAATCCGGATGGCAAGCTACTCATGACGCTCGGCAAGAAAGGAGTCGCCGGGACCGGCCTGGACGAGTTCGATGCGCCCACCGATGTGGCCATCGCCCCCAACGGCGACATTTTTGTCGGCGATGGGCACAGCGGCGGCGGCGCCGCTACCGGCAACGCGCGGATTATGAAATTCGACAAGACGGGCAAGTTCCTCAAGACGTGGGGAAAGAAAGGCATGGGTCCGGGCGAATTCGACGTGGTCCACACCTTGGCCTTCGATAGCCGCGGCCGGTTGTTTGTGGGCGACCGGCAGAACAATCGAATCCAGATCTTCGATCAGAATGGCAAGTTCATCGCCCAGTGGTTTCAGTTTGGCCGGCCGAGCGGCATGTACATCGATAAGAATGACGTGATCTACGTGGCCGATTCGGAATCGCGGGATGGCCGGACCAACACCGGACAGTTTGCGCTTGCGCAAACGGGTTATGGCTATAACCTCGGCACGGAACGCGGCATTCGCATCGGGAGCGCCCGCGACGGCACGGTCAAATATTTCATTCCCGATCCCTGTCCGTACCCATACCCCGCCGGCTCGAGCATGGCCGAAGGGGTCACCGCGGATTCGGAAGGCAGTGTGTATGGCGCGGATTTCCTCGGCGATGTAAGAAAGTTCGCCAAAAAGTAGCCGGATGGGCGGCTCGCAAAATGCCGCAGATGCGAACTGCAGGGATGATCGGCGGGCTTGGGCCTGAATCCACCATCGACTACTACCGCTCGATCATCTCTCGCTATCGCGCGGGGGAGCCGGATGCGGCGTATCCGCACGTCATCATCAACAGCCTTGACGTCGACAAAGGCATCGCGCTCCTGGACCGCGGGCGCCTGGACGACTTGGCAGACTATCTTGCGGCCGGCGTGGAGTCGTTGGTGCGTGCCGGCGCGGACTTTGGTTTCATTGCGGCGAATACGCCCCATCTGGTGTTCGACGAAGTCCAGCGCCGGTCGGCTATCCCTCTCCTCAGCATCGTGCGCGCCACCTCTAATTACGCAAAGGCCCTCGGCCTGAAGAAGTTTGGCCTGTTTGGAACCGGATTCACGATGCGGGCGAGCTTTTACCCGGATGAATTCCAGCGGGCAGGGATGGCTCTGGTCCTACCAAGAGAATCAGAGCGGGAGTTCATTCATCGGAAGTACATTGATGAGTTGTTAAACAACCAATTCCTGACGGAAACCAGGAACGAGGTCCTGAACATTGCGCACAGGATGAAGAACGATGACGGCATCGAAGCGTTAGTCCTCGCAGGTACGGAGCTCCCGCTGTTATTGCGCGAGTCCCCACCTCCGGGTATTCAGCTTCTCGACACAACCATGATTCACGTCGAGGCCATAGTCGATGAGTTGCTGCGCTGAACAAAAATCTGCTTCCCGCGCTACGATAAGCGCATGAAAGGGATCCCCGTTTTCCTGGCTCTGGCAGCTGCCGCCGCACTCGCCATTGCTCAAAGCCCGCAGCAGCGGCTCGCAAAATGGAAACGCGTGGAGATGCCGTATCACGCAGAAGGCTTGACGGCCAGGGAGCGGCAGATGGTCGAAAAGCTGGTCGCAGCCTGCCGCCTCCTCGATGACGTCTACTGGCGCCAGAGCGATCAGGCTGGACTGGAACTGTACAAGACCACGGCCGATCCCACCATCAAACAATTGCTGCTCATCATGGGCGGCCGCTGGGACCTCCTTGATGAGAACCGCCCCTTCATCGGCATTACGCACATGCCGCCGGGGCATGATCTCTATCCCCGCGATCTGACGCGCGCCAAGATCGAGCAGTACGTCACGCAGCACCCCGGCGACAGGGCCGCCATTTATAGCGGGTACACCGTGGTTCAATGGCAGAACAGCCGTCTGGTCGGCGTACCCTATCACGAAGCGTACCGGCAGTTCATTCAGCCCATGGCGCAAGCCCTCCGCGATGCCGCCGCGCTGAGCGACGATCCGGCTTTCGCGAACTTCCTGCGCCTCCGCGCCGGCGCACTTCTGGCAGACGACTACTACGCCAGCGACCTGGTCTGGCTGGATTTGAAAAACCCCAAGTTCGACGTGATCTTCGGGCCCTACGACACCTACCTCGACGACCTGTTGGGCGTGAAGTCGTCCTATAGCGGCTCCATCCTCATCCGCAACGACGAGGAGAGCCGGAAGCTCGCGCTCTACCAGCGATACGTGGCCGAGATTCAGGATGCCCTGCCGCTGGCAGCCGCGGACCGTCCTTCCAAGCGCGGCCAACTCGCCCCTATGGAAGTGATGGACGCGCCGTATCGGTCCGGCGACCTGCGCCACGGATATCAAGCCGTGGCCGACGATCTCCCCGATGACCCGCGCATCGTCGAAAAGAGAGGCACCAAGCGAATCTTCTTCAAGAATTTCATGGACGCGCGTGTCAACTATGTGATCCTGCCGATCGCCAGGAAGCTGATGCCGCCGGCGCAAGCCGCACAAGCCAGCGCCGGCGGGTACCTCGCCGCCACCGTTATGCACGAGATTTCCCACGGCCTCGGCCCCGCCTACGCCCGCCAGAAAGGCCAGCAGGTGAGCATCAACGAATCCATCGGACCCGCCTATTCCGGCCTGGAGGAAGCCAAGGCCGATGTGACCGGGATGTTCGGCCTCGCATGGCTGGTGGATCACAATGCCCTGCCCCGCAACCGTCTCGAAGAATTCTACGCTTCGTATGTTGCCGGTATTTTGCGTACGCTGCGCTTCGGCACGGGCGAAGCCCACGGCCGCGCGGAGATGCTGGAGTTCAACTATCTTGTCGAAAACCAGGCGCTCGCTTTCACCGGCGGCCGGTACATCATCGATTACGCGCGCATGCCGGCGGTGCTGGCGCAACTGAACAAAGAACTGTTAGTCATCGAAGCCACCGGCGACCGCGCGCGGGCGGAAGCCATCTTCGCCAGGTACGACCGGGTGCCCGCGGAATTGACCATGGCGCTTGCCGCCGTAAAGGACGTGCCCGTGGACATCGACCCGGTCTTCTCGTTCAAGGATGATGTGCGGTAATCACCGTCACCTGGTCGAAGCCTTCGTCCACTGAGGGAGCCACCAGCTTTTCCGCCATCTTCTCCAGAACATCGCCAGGCACCACACGATGCCGGCGGCCATTGCGCTCCCGGCAGATTTCCAGCGTCGCGTCGAAGAATAATGCCTCCATCCGGCAACCGTACGATTTCCCGATGCCGATGTACGGCCGCCTCTCTTCCGGAGTCAGGTTGGTGGCGTCGATGTAGGTGACGGCCCGCTTCAAGCCGAGGCGGTGCCGCAGCAGGTAGCGCAGCGTTTGAAACACGCGATCGTGAATGGTCTGGTCGGTTTCGTCGTCGGCCAGCAGCTTACGAATGGTATCGGACGACAGCCCCATCGCGCCCATCTGCTCCAGATACGTGGACTTTCCGGAACCAGGCAATCCCACCAGAACAACGATCCGCATCAGCGCCATCATAACGTCTGCGCGGAAACTCCTGGTATCCTCGGCGGTAAGCATGCCCCGCAATTGGGAAGAGCGCTATGCGCAACCGGAAACGCTGGACTACACGCCCTCTTCCCTGCTGCTGGAAGTGGCGGAGTTGCTACCACCCGGACGGGCGCTCGATCTCGGCTGCGGTCACGGCCGCAACTCCCTGGCGCTGGCACGGCTCGATTGGAGCGTGGTGGCAGTCGATGCCTCGGAGCGGGCCATTCGAATCCTGCGGACGCGCGCGGCCGCCGAGGGGCTTCCCGTGGATGCCCATCTTGCCGATCTCGAAACCAACGAGTTCGCGATCGAACCAGCCGGCTACGATTTGATCTGCGAGTTCTTGTTTCTCCACCGCAGTCTGTTTCCCCAGATTCGGGAAGGCGTGCGCCCCGGCGGAGTCTTCGTGGCCGAGATCCACCTGCGCGACGATACGGCTCAAGATGGCCCCCGCAGCCCGGCGTTTGTGCTGGAGCCCGGCGAGTTGCGCCAGGCGTTCGCAGCTTGGAAGATCCTCTATTACTCGGAAGCCGTGCAGCCGGGTCACAGCCGCGCGCTGGCACGGATCATCGCTCGCCGTGCCTAGCCCATCATCCCCAGCGACGACAGCGCGCCGCGTATCAGAACCCAGCACGCCCACGGCAAGACCACCGCAAACAGCGCGCCTCCAAACGAGAGTCTCTTTCCTCCGGCGGCTTTCAATCCCGCGGCGATCAGCAGCAGCACCCAGATGCTGAACACATCCATGGAAACGGCGAAGCTGTAGAGGAACTTGGATGTGTGGTCCGGATCCATCATGGCGCCGAAGTTCGACATGAAGGGATTCTGCGGATCGATGTCCTCCGGGTTCTTCAGGAACAACACCACCATCGAGAGCCCGCGCAAAATCACGTTCGGCAGCGATCCATAGGCAAACGCTGCGAATGCCTGCTTAAACCCGATCGGCACACCCAGCAGGCCTTTAATGATCCCCATGGCGATGCCGCCTCCCACGACGAACATCAAAACCGTGGCAACGGTAATGTTCACGATTCCGCCAACCGAGGCGAATCGCAACTGCAGTTCGAAAATGCGCTGTCGTTGATCCGCCGGCATCCGCTGCATGCCGGGATTGTTGTCCAGGATCCGGTGCAGATACGGCCCCCAACCCACATGCGCGCCGAACAGGTAGAGATAGGCCGCCCCGGACACGATGAGCAGCAGCACCGGCACCAGCCAGCGGGGCCGTTCGGCTATGTCGGCGAAGGTTTTCGAAGGTTCGAAGAAGACTCCCAAAATCCGGGAGAACTCATTCATCGGTTTCGGTTCCGTTTCCACGTGCGGGGCAATATCGGTGGACATATCAGAGGATTGTACTCCCCGCATAAGTACGGAACAAAATGGCAGTTCGTTCCGTATTAGTGTCAGCGAGGAAAGCTATGCGCGCGAACATGGCCGCCTGGACGGCGCTACCCCTGCTTCTGGGCTTAACCGCCTGCGACCCGGAGGATTTCACCGGGCTCCGTTTCAACCAGGATTTTCACTACAGCTACCCGCTCAAAGAGGGCGGCCGGGTATCGATCGATACCTTCAACGGGTCGGTGGAGTTGACCACCTGGGACCAGGACACTGTCGACATCAGCGGGACCAAGTACGGACCCACGCAAGCCGCCGCCGACGCCCTGCGGATCGACATCGCCGATACCCCCGGTTCCGTGGCGATCCGCGTGGCCCGCCCTTCCGAGTTTCGTGGCGGACGCGGCGCGCGGTTTCGAGTCAAAGTGCCCCGGAAGACTGTATTGGATGAGATCAGCACCAGCAATGGCGCCATACAGGTCGCCGGCGGCGCCGGGCCGGCTCGGCTGCGCACGTCGAACGGGGCTGTCCGGGTGAATTCGGTGGATGGCGACCTGGACCTGCGAACGTCCAATGGCTCGGTAGAGGTGGCGGATATTACGGGCGAGGTAGTGGTCCATACGTCGAATGGCCATATCCGCCTGGACAACGTCCGCGGTGGTGTTCAGGCGGGAACCTCTAACGCCAGCATTACCGCTATCGTAGGGACCAATCAGGACATCCGGCCCATACGCCTCGAAAGCTCCAACGGCAGTATCGATCTGACCCTTCCCGCCAATCTCACCAGCGGCGTGCGCGCCACCACCAGCAATTCTGGAATCACCCTGCATCTACCCGGCCCGTTGAATGCGCGGGTAGCGGCGCGGACCTCGAACGCCTCCGTGTCCTCCGATTTCGAAGTGAGGGCGGAAGGCGAAACGAGTAAGAATCACCTGGAAGGCGTGATGGGCGCCGGCGGGCCGCTCCTCGATCTGAACACTTCGAACGGCTCCATCCGATTTCTGAAGATGTAGTGTGGGGTCGGGCCTTCCGGCCCGCCACGTGGGCCTCTGTCTTACGGCAGCCAGGTAGTAAAGATGCTCCCGTAGAATTTGAATCCCAGAGGTACCACGCCAGCTCCGCTGATTTGCATGCTTCCCTTCGCGCCCGCCAGCGCCGCCACACCAATGGTGTTCAGTCCGAATTGGGTGTGCCCGTAAGCGGGAATCGCCGCCGGTTGGTAGGTACCAATTTGGTTGCCGTTCTGATCGTAGAACGTCAGCGTCATCGTCACCGGTGTCGGCATCGTATTGGCGAAGGCGTACGCCGACAAGCCTCCGTTGGTCATATCGAAAGGCATCGTAACGAGTGTCGGGTTGGGCAGTGGAATAATGCATGGTGCTGACAACGAAACAGTCGGGGCGACCGCCTGAGTTGAGTTGCCTTGGTTCTGCCACAGGAAAACACCCTGGATCTTCAGGCCTATTTCGCCCGGCGGAGTGAATCCGGCCCAACCTACAACCGTGGTGGTGCCTTGAAAATCTGGTACGACCTCCAATTGGCCATTGGCCGGCACCAGCACGTTTGACTGCGACGTTGGAACACCACTAAACGGAACCATCAATGGGTTGCCGTTAGTGTCGTAGTAGTTGATCGTGAGATTCACCGACCCGCTGTTCGTATTGGTGATGACGATCTTCGTTTCCCATCCGCCCCCGTATGCGATTTGTGGAAGCGCAAGCAGATATTGGCTGGCATTCTGGCTGTAAACCGCAGGCACGGCGGCCCAGCATAACAACACAACGGCAAGAAACCGTACGACGCGCATAAAAATAACCTCAATTCCGATTTGATCCGAGATTCGGTATTTTAGCAAACAGAGGGACGCGGGCCCGTTCACACGGGATAACTCTGGTTAGCCTTCTTCCACCGACGCAGCCCACCCGTTCAGGGTTTCGGATTACGAATCAACGATTCGATTTCTCCAGCCCGGCTTTGGGCTGTATGCATATAAGATTCGTTGGCCATGATGCGGTCGAGCAGGGGTAGGAACTGCTCCGCACCCACCAGCCGTTTCTTATCCAGGGCGATTTCCAGCTCGAGCAGCGACTGTACCACGCCCAGCTTGTCGTACTTGATCGCGCGCTCCAGGTCGATGCGCCGTTGCGCCGTTTCGGAGATGCGCTCGAACCAGTCCGCCAGCGCCTGCGCGGAGGCATCCGTCGTGTAGTTGAATTTCACTTCCGCCTTATCGGCCCCATCGTCCAGACGGAATGTCTTGGTGCCCATGAAGGCCACTTTGGCCGGAGATTCTAACGGCCGCTTGAACCATCCCACTTTTTCGACCAGGCCGAAAATCTCCCGCGTCTCCATCTCTTTGATCGGGAACTTCAGCGGATCGCTTTCGTCTGGGGCCTCACGGTAAGTGACGTCGCCGCTTTTCGATAATGTGATTCCCACGTACGCAGGTGTGCTGCCGGGAAACGATTTGGAATAGAACAGCGTCGGACCGTCAGCGGCCAGGAGGCTGCCGGCCGCGACCAGAATGCAGGCCCACTTCATCGGACAGCCCCCACTCGCCTGCTGGTCGCCTCGCGGGTTGCGTGGCAGATCGCCACGGCCAGCGCGTCGCACGCGTCTTCCGAGGCGACCATCTCCGGCAAGCGCAGCAGCGATTGCACCATCATCTGCACCTGGCTTTTCTCAGCCCGTCCATACCCCACTACACTGGTCTTGACTTCGAGCGCCGAATACTCCGCCATGGCCACGCTGGCCTCGGCCAGAGTCAGCAGAGCCACACCCCGGACGTGCGCCAGCTTGAGCGCCGTTTTCACATTGACGGCATAAAAGACTTCTTCTACGGCGGCCGCTTCCGGCCGGTGCTCTAGAATTAAGCGCCGCAGCCCGCTGGCAATTTCGAGCAATCGCAGTTCAAACGAAGTCTTGCTGTTGGTGCGGATGACCCCCGCGGCCAGCATGCGATGATCGCCCCCATCGCTCTCGATGACACCGTAGCCGGTGCGTTCCGAGCCGCAATCGATGCCGAGCACGCGCACGGCTCAGGCCAGGGCCTCCATCTCCTTCTCGTCTACGTCGAAGTTGGAGTAGACGCTTTGCACGTCGTCGTGGTCCTCCAAAGCTTCGCTCAGCTTGAGCATGCCGCTGGCATTCTTGCCTTCGAGCTTGATGAGATTCTTCGGAATCATGGCGATGGCGGCGTCCTCATGGGGCAGGTGGTTTGCCTCCAGGGACTTCAGCACCGCTTCGTGCGCTTCCGGCGGCGAGAGCACTTCCCACCGCTCGCCTTCGTTGCGCAGGTCGTCGGCGCCCGCATCCAAAACGATTGCCATGAGCTGGTCTTCGGTGGCCTTCTCGCCCGGCACAAAGATCTGGCTCTTACGCTCGAACATCCACGAAACGCTCCCTTGCTCGCCCATATTGCCGCCGTTTTTGGAAAACACGTGGCGGATCTCGCTCACGGTGCGGTTGCGATTGTCCGTCGCCACATTCACCAGAACCGCGGCGCCGCCCGGCCCGTAGCCTTCAAACATCACTTCTTCGATCTGTCCGCCTTCCAGTTCGCCGGTGCCGCGCATGATGGCTTTCTTGATGTTGTCGGAAGGCATGCTGACGGCTTTGGCCGCCAGGACGGCGGTGCGCAGCCGCGGATTCATGTCGGGATCGCCCCCGGTCCGGGCGGCGATTTGAATTTCCTTGATGATGCGGGTGAAACTCTTCCCGCGCTTGGCGTCCAGTGCCGCCTTTTTGTGCTTAATGGTGGCCCATTTAGAGTGGCCTGACATGTGAACCTCTCGAGGTAGGACCGGCCTCGTCGGCCGGAAAGCTCATGTTGTTATGATTTCAACGCTTTGAGGATAGCAGAGTCTTGGATATGGCTCAAGGCTGCTGCGTGGGTGGCGGAGTTGCCGGAGCCGTCCCGGTGGGCTTGGCAGTCTCGTGTTTCGGCCCTAAGCCCAATGCGATCAAGGAGAGGGAGTTGATTCTGCCGGTGGCTTCGATGTTTTGATCGGTCTGGAACCGTTTTAAAGCAGCCGAGGACCCATCGCCCCACTGCCCGTTCGCCTGGTCCTGCGGTAGATAACCTTTGGAAACCAGTGCCTCTTGAATTTCCTTGTAGCGATCGGGGCTGGGAGTAGCCTGCCGCGGAGCAGCGGCGCGAACCGGCGCCGGGTGCGCTACACCTTTCTTGCCTTTCTTCGCGGCGGCTTTTCGGGTGCTGGTATGCCCCGTTGACTTCGATGCGGCGGTGGAATGCGATCCGGCCGAATGAGACCCAGGATGAGTCTTCGTAGGCGCCTTCGCGGCGGTCTTTTTCTTGGTTGCGGTGGAGGTGGAAGTGCTGGTAGCCGAATCGGCCGCCAACCCCAGGAGTGCCCCAACGAGCGCAGTTGCCACCAGAACGGTCGTGCGCATGTATACCTTAGTTTACCAACCAGCATGAAAAAGGGGCGACCGGTCATCCCGGCCGCCCCGCCCGTTTATTTTCCGGGCATCACTCTGGCTGGAGGACTTACTGCGGACTGCTTAACGTGCCGGCCACAAACTCCGGGTTCCACTCGTGGGTGGAGCGGTCCTGGCGCAGGATGCGCATGGCGACTGCGTCACCCTGCTTCAGCGTGCCCTGGATGCGGCGGACATCGTCCACGTTATTGACCGGTTGCCGGTTAATCGACAACAGGATGTCCTTGGGTGCAAGGCCGATCTCTTCGGCGAAGGAATCTTGTTCGACAGTCCCAATCATCACTCCACCTTTTTCCTTGATCCCCAGATTCTGCCGCTGCTGGTCGGTCATGTTCTGAATGCTCATGCCGAACTTGGCTTGCGTTCCTTCTGACTTGTTAGGCTCTTCCGCCTTGCCGTTCCCGAAGCTCTCGGGGAAGACCTGCGTGAGATCGCCCACGACCACTTTGAAGCTCTCCTGCTTGCCATCGCGGATTGCGGCGATATTCACGGCCGAGCCAACCGGCGTAGCTGTCACCGTATTTACCAGGTCGTTGCCGTCACGAACTTTCTTGCCGTTGATGCCGACGATGATGTCACCATCCTTCAAGCCGGCTTTCTCCGCCGGGCCGCCCGGTGCAACCTGCTGAACGAATACGCCTTCAGCGACATTGTTGGCCTTCAGAAGAGACCGCGCCCGATCGGTATCCGACGGCGTGAACTTCACGCCAATCGAACCGCGAGTCACTTTGCCGTTCTTAATGATGCTGTTGTAAACCTCGGCTGCAGTGTTAATCGGCATGGCGAACCCGATGCCCTGGTACCCGCCCGACCGCGACGCAATGGCCGTGTTAATGCCAATCACTTCGCCGCGAATGTTCAACAGCGGGCCGCCGCTATTGCCGGGGTTGATGGCCGCGTCGGTCTGCAGGAAATGCTGGAACTGGGTCGTGTCGCCGGGAATATCCCGCTCTTTGGCGCTGATGATACCGGCGGTAACCGTCGCCTGGAACCCGAACGGCGAACCGATCGCTACAGCCCAATCGCCCACTTCAACCGCTTCGGAGTTGCCGATCTTGGCCGGCGTCAGGTTCCGCTTGCCTTCCACGCGAATCACCGCCAGGTCCGTCTGAGCGTCGGTCCCCACCACCTTGGCATCATATTCAGTGGGGTCGCCCATGAACTTCACCTGGATGCGATCCGCGCCATCCACTACGTGATTGTTGGTGAGGATGTATCCCGCGGGATCAACCACCACCCCGGATCCAAGCGCCTGGCCTTTGCGCTGCGAAAGATCCGGCCCGCCCTCGTCACCACCGAACGGGTTGCCGCCGAAGAAGCGGAAAAAGAAATTCTCGTCGCCTTGACCTTGATCTTCGTCAGGGTTCGCCTGTTGGCGGCGGCCATTCCGCGTGACCACGGGCGCCTTGGGACGATAGGTCGTCGAGATGTTGACCACCGACGGTTCTACCGACTTAGCGATCTGCGAGAACGTGGTGGACAACTCCACCGGATTGGGAATCGTCAACGGCGTCGCACCGGGCGCCACCGTGGAATCTTTCGCTGCCTTCACCCCAGAGTTGATCACCGTGCCAATCACGATACCGATCGAAAGCGTGAAGAGAATCAGCGTGAACGAAAGTAACTTTTGCGCGCGCAATTTGTTGAAGAGATTCATGGATTGTGTCTAACTCCCCGCGTCATTGCAGTCGGAATCATTATAGCTCCCGTAAACCCTCCTGCAACCTGCTATTTAGATGGATGTTGCCGCGTACCCAAGGGTTTCATTTCCACCAGTACGACTCCGCCCAGGATGAGGGCCGCGCCCGCGGCGGCGCGCCTGGAAAGTCCCTCTCCCACTAACAAAAACGACGTAACCAAAGCAAACACCGGCTCCAGTGTGTAAATCAGTGCCGTCCGTGTGGATGTGGTGTAACGCTGCGCCCACGCCTGGATGCTGAACGCCCCGGCCGTCGCCAAAACTCCTGTAATCAGAACTGCATAGACTACCGCCGGACGCCAGACCAAGTGCCGCGGCTCCGCCCACCAGAACAGTGATGCAGCCCACACCGCCGCCGTACCCACCTGAGTTACCGCCAAAGTCTCAAAGCTCATACTCTCTGTGTAGTGTCCAAGAGTCACGACGTGTCCCGCAAACGCCGCGGCGCACAGCACGGTGAGGACGTCGCCGCGGCCCATCGTACCAATGGGGCCCTCCAGAGTCATGAGACCTAAACCTGTAGTGGCTATCAGTATTCCCAGCAACTCGGAAACCAACGGCCTGTTTTTATAGACGAGCGCGGCGAACAAAGGTACCATCACCGACGCAAGTCCGGTGAGGAAGGCCGACTTGGCCGGCGAAGTGAACTGCAAGCCCACTGTTTGCAGCAGGTAGCCCCCGAACAGAAAGGTCCCCGCCCACACACCGCCGCGCCATTGACGAAAGCCGCCCTCCCATTTGGGCCGCAGGATAGCCAGCAAACAAACTGTGGCCACCGCAAACCGCATGGCCAGGAAGAGCAAAGGAGAGACGTCCGCCAGCGCCGACTTGACCATCACAAAGGTGGCGCCCCATACGATGGTGTTCGCGACCAGCGCCGCTTCCGCCCGCCGGCGGCGGTTCATCCGTTGGCTTTACCCGGAAGCATCAGCGATTCCCCGGTTCCCGCAGAAGCAGAATCAAAAGAAGCAGAATGCGTTTCAGGCCCAGGTCGCGCCCTTCCGGCCGAAACCATTCCTGGGTGGTATGCGCTCCGCCTCCCACTCCGCCGGCTCCGATGGCGATGGCGGGAATACCCATCGAGATCGGAATGTTCGCATCGGTCGAAGAGCAATCCACGTGGGAGCGTATGCCCAGATGCGCGTCCACCGCGCGCATGTATTGCAGGATGGGCGATCTCTCGGGCAGGACTGCGGCCGGACGAGAACCGATCTCCTTCACTTTGGCCGACACTTTGCCGGCCGCCGCCCGCTGGTTCTCCATCTCCCGTGCGCGGTCCACCGCCGCCGAGAGCAAATCCACCAGCTCTTCGATCTTCTCGTTGCTTTCGGAACGAATGTCGACCTTGGCGCGCGCCATTTGCGCGATCGCATTCACGCTCGAGCCGCCCTCGATCAACCCCACGTTCACCGCGGATTTCGGCGAGCCATCCAGACGCGTCTCCGAAAACAGCGCCATGGCGCGGCAAAGCGCGTGAACCGGATTGCCTAACCCGTAATCGCTCCAGCTATGACCGCCCGGACCTGAGAACGTTACTTCAAAGCGCCGGCTGCCCAGCGCCTGCGTGGTGACATGGTCGGTATTGGCGCCATCGATCACCACAAAGGCCGCGATCTTGCGGGCGAGCGGAGATTGTTTGCAAAGGTGGCGCATGCCCACCAGGTTGCCCTCGCCCTCTTCGCCGACGTTGGCAACCAACAGCAGCCCCGCTCGCAGATCGGGAATGTGCGGCGCCTGTTTCCACGCGCGGGCAATGGCCAGCAGCGCCGCAAGCCCGGCGCCATTGTCGGAAACGCCAGGGCCTCGGAAACGCCCATCGGCTTCCACGCTAATGTCGTCCTTGCTGCGCGGCGCCAGAACCGTATCGAGATGCGCCGTAAGCGCCACGTACGGCCCTTCACCTAATGTTGCGATCACGTTTCCGGCGCGATCGGCCGCAGCGTCCCATCCAAAACCGCGCAGCTGCTCGACGAACCAGGCGGCCCGCTCCCCTTCTAAAAACGTAGGCGCGGGGATGCGGCATAGCTGGAGGTGAATGTCGTTGATCCAGTGCTTTTCCCGCGTGAACCATTGCAGGCATTCGCGCACTCCGCGCGTTTCCGCAACTGCGTTTAGGTTCAGCACCCCCTGCACCGCATCGACAGCCATGGCTTCTGCCAGTGTAACAGCCGCGTGATTTCGGAAAGCGCTGTCTGCCTAATTCTTGGAGTCAGCCGGCGGGCTGACTTTGACCGGCGCGGGGGCCGGCCGCGTCGTCGTCGGTGGTTGGGGCAGAGGCTCCGGCCGTGGTTCCGGGCGATGTGGCGGAGGCGGATTGCCACCAGTCACCGGTTCCGGCGGCTTGGACGGCGGTGGCGCCGGTTGTCCCGGCGTTGGCGGCGGGTTGGTTGGCGACCGGGGATTTGGCGCTACGGGATTACCCGCGGGTTGAGCCGGATTTGGCCGCCGGAAGGTGGGACCATCGGAACGTTCCGGAGGGTTCAACACAACAATGCTGGTGTAGGTGGAGGCGGGATAGTAGACGTCCGGCGATTGTGGCGGCTGAAGCGGCGGAAGATCCGGCGGTGGCTGCGTCACCACCACGGATGGATCCGCCGCGCCCGGATTCGTCAGCACAGCCACCTGGGAATCATCCTGCGACTGCGCAGCTCCCGTGACTGGGTCGTTCTGGAACGTCACATCCGGCACAACCGGAACCACGCGCGTACTGCCGGCGCGCAGGATCGGGCGCACTGCTTCCAGGCGGGAGGCAATGAACGCCGGAGACGGCAGAGCCTGAACAAACACCGCTGCCCCCAGCGGATCTTTGGGCCGGTCCTTAAATCCCGCCGGATCGATCGACCGCGCGTTCTGCCGGAACTGCGCGTAGGTCGTGTTGGCGTTCAGGAACTGTCGCGGTTGCGTGGCCGGCGTCCACCCCTCGCCAGGCGCCAGCGGGCCCCATCCGGCGAATTTCCCGCCGAGCAGCCAATACACTTCGCCGGGCTTGAAAACCGTGCTTTGCGAAGGTACCCAGATCCAACCCGTCCCTTCCTTTTGCAACCACCGGCCATAATGATCCGTCAGCCAACCCCAGGCGTCTTCGCTCACCCAGGTGTAACCGAGCGTGTCATACCAAAGCCAATGCCCATCCCGGTAGGGCGCCCACCCGTCGGCAGTTTTTGGCTTCCAAACCGTGCCCGCGTCTTCAGTCGCGATCCACTCTCCGTTCGCGTCGAGGTCGGCGAGGCCGTAACGCTCCAGCACGTGTCGGGCGGAGATCGGCGCGGCCAGCACCTTGTCGCGGTCTTCGCTCCAGCGATCGAGATCCCTCGGGGTTACCTCCCGATAGAGAAAGAAGCGCGCCGGATTGGCAGGCTCCACGCGCACGGTCTGGCCTTGGTGCAGATCCACTTCGGCAGCCGGCGAAGAGAAACGCGCGAAGCCCTCGATGATCGCGATCTGGCTCCACGACTCTTGCGCTTCCAGGCGCACCCGCGACCCTTGCCGGAGTGTAATCTGCGCCCCCGGCACTACAAGTGTCAGAGCATCCTTGCCCTCCGGTTCGCCGGTAAAGTACGCCAGGCCTCGATCGAGCGACAGCAGCGTGATCCGCTGGCCAGTGGAAAGCCGCGTGTAATCAGAGATTTCCGCCAGCGAACCGGGACCCAGCCGCCAGGCGCTGCCTTCATCCAGCTCGATTTCGACCTTCGCCGTATCTCCGGTGCGCAGCCAGGCCAATTCCGGCAGCGGTAGATTGAGTTGCGCCGGCATCCACCCATCCGCCGGATGGAGTTGAGCCTCCACCGTGCCCTCGAACTCGCCGAGCCGCGCAAATC
>Ga0335081_10005798_pt1 | contig 19577 bp, 17 predicted proteins | sample Lox_Sample_35_FD_206713 | JGI IMG/M metagenome (GOLD analysis project Ga0335081, IMG submission 206713) | Soil microbial communities from Loxahatchee National Wildlife Refuge, Florida, United States - Lox_Sample_3.5 | ecosystem: Environmental > Terrestrial > Soil > Wetlands | place: USA... | reverse complement strand
TTTTCGGCGCTGTCGCCGTCGATGATGTCGCAACCGGTGAGGAACGCGAGCGCGCCGAGGCTGGCGGCGCCGCGCAAGAAGCTGCGGCGCAGCGGATCGGGCATCAGCTTGGCGGCGTCCTTGATGACGAGCTTGGGATCGACGCCGGGGATGACTTTGCGTTGGCGCATGTCATTTTCCTTTGCGCATGATCTTGTCCGAAAACCGGTTCCCACTTTTCGGGATCATGCGCGCTAGTAGATCATCTCTTCGTCGCCGCGGCCCTTGGAGATCAGGATTTCGCCCTTGGCCGCGAGGTCCTTGGCGATGTTGACGAGCAGCGCCTGCGCCTCGTCGACGTCGCGCAAGCGCACCGCGCCCATTTCCTGCATGTCGTCGACCAGCATCTTGGCCGCGCGCGTCGACATGTTGGAGAAGAAGAACTGGCGCACCGCTTCCGAGGAGCCCTTGAGCGCGATCGCCAGCTTGTCCTTGTCGATATTGCGCATCAGCGTCTGTGCCGACGGCGTGTCGAGCTTGATGAGGTCGTCGAAGGTGAACATCAGCGCCTTGATGCGCTCGGCGGCGTCGCGGTTGTCCTCTTCCAGCGCGGTCAGGAAGCGCGTCTCGGTCTGGCGGTCGAAATTGTTGAAGATTTCCGCCATCACCTCGTGGGCGTCGCGCCGGCGGGTCTGCGACAGGTTGGACATGAATTCGGTGCGCAGCGTCTGCTCGACGCGCTCGATCACTTCCTTCTGCACCGCCTCCATCTTCAGCATGCGGTTGACGCAGTCGAGCGAAAGCTCCTCGGGCAGGATCGCGAGCACGCGCGCGGCGTGCTCGGGGCGCAGCTTGGAGAGCACCACCGCGACGGTCTGCGGATATTCGTTCTTGAGATAGTTCGCCAGCACTTCTTCCTGCACGTTGGCGAGCTTTTCCCACATGTTGCGGCCGGCGGGGCCGCGGATCTCGTCCATGATGCCGCCGACGCGTTCGGGCGGCAGATATTGCTGCAGCAGGCGCTCGGTGGCGTCGTAGTTGCCGAGCAGCGCGCCGGAGGCCGACATGCGCGAGACGAATTCGAGCAGCAGTTGCTCGACCGACTCCGCTTCGATGGTGCCGAGCGACGACATGACGATGGAAATTTCACGCAGTTCGTCGTCGTCGAGCAGGCTGAAGATCTTGGCGCCGTAGCGCTCGCCCAGCGCCAGCATCAGCACCGCGGCGCGCTCGGGGCCGCTGAGCTTGCGCCGTCCGGGATTGACCTGCGGCTTGCTGGCAAGCTCGGCCATCAGCCCGCCGATATCGTCGCGGACTGCTTGCTTGTTGTCTTTTTTCTCTTCGTTGTAGGCTGACGGCATGGCTTAGGCGGCGTCCTCGTGGAGCCAGCTGCGGATGACGGAGACCGCCTCGTGCGGGTTCTTTTCGGCGAGTTCGCCGACTTTCTGCACCGACTGGGCGTGCACCTGGCCTTGCACCTTGGCCACGTCGATCATGGCGGAGGTGCGGTTGGAGATGGCGACGTGCTCGCCGCCGCCGACGATGGCGATATTGGCGCCGCCGCTATTGGTGATGCTGCCGCCGGCGCCCACGCTGCCGCCGTCGCCCGCGCCGCCGGGAGCGGCGACGCCGATGGCGCCGGCAACCGCGGCGCCGGCCGCGCCCGCGATCGCCGCCGCGCCGCCCGCGCCGAGGTCGGGCGTGATGATGCGGCGCACCAGCGGCCGCACCACGAAGAACAGGACGACGAGGCCGAGCAGCGCCATCACGCCGAGATTGGCGGCGCGCATGATGTCGTCTTTGGTGAACTGCAGATAGCTCATCCAGCCGGTCGGCTCGTTGATCGGCACCGGCGGCGTCTCGGCGAAGCGCAGATTGACCACCTCGACCTGGTCGCCGCGTTTGGCGTCGAAGCCGATGGCCGAGCGCACCAGCGCGGCGATGCGGTCGATCTCCTCTTTCGAGCGCGGCGTGTAGGCGATCTCGCCTTTGTCGTTCTTGGCATAGGTGCCGTCGACCAGCACCGCGGCGGAAATGCGGTTGACGCGGCCGGCTTCGATCACCTCGGTCTTGGTGGTGCGCGAAACCTCGTAATTGACGATTTCCTCGGTCTTCTTGTTCTGGTCGCGCGTGCCGCCGCCGCTGCTCTGCTTGGCGGCGCCCGGCAATTCATTGCCGACCGAGACCGCGCCGCTATTGTCGCCGCTCGAGGACTGCTCTTCGCGCGTCTGGCTCGAGCGCACCACGCGGCCGTCGGGATCGAACTTGTCGGAGGTCTGGGTGACGCGGTTGATGTCGAAATCGGCGTTGATCTGCACGCGCGAGCGGCCGGGGCCGACCACCGAGGAGACGATGTCCTCGACTTCCTTGCGTAGCCGGCTCTCGTAGGCGATCTTGCGCTCGTCGGCGCCGGCGCCGGTCAGCGCGTTGTTATCGGAGGCGCCGTCGGCCAGCAGCTTGCCGGTCTCGTCGATCACCGAGACGCGATCCGGCTTCATGCCGGTGACCGCGGTCGCCACCAGATGGCGGATGGCGCGCACCTGCTGCGGCTCGAGCGTGCCGTTCACCTTGAGCACGATGGTGGCGGTAGCCTCGATCTTGTCGCGCGAGAACAGCGGGCGGTCGGGCAGCACCAGGTGGACGCGCGCGGCCTGCACGCGGTCGAGGCTGCGGATGGTCCGCGACAATTCACCTTCGAGCGCGCGCAGATGATTGATGTTCTGGATGAAGGAGGTGGCGCCGAGCGCGTCCGACTTGTCGAAGATCTCGTAGCCGACGCCGCCGCCCTTGGGCAGGCCGCCTTCGGCGAGCTTCATGCGCAGCCGCGCCACCTTGTCCTGCGGCACCATGATGATGGCGCCGTCGTTCTTTATCTCGTAGGTGACGCCCTGGCGGTCGAGGTCCTTGATGATGGTCGAGGAGTCGTCCATCGACAGGTCGGTGAACAACGGCACCATTTGCGGCGTCGTCATGCGGATCATCAAGAAGGAGAAGAAGCCGATCAGCATCAGCGTCACCGCGGCCATCGCCGCCATACGCGCTGCACCGAGCGACTTCACGAAGTCGAAGAAACCTTGCACCGGTCCCACCCCAATGGGCGCAGGTTGATCCGCGCCTCACCCGGCAAGATTTGCCCAGTTTATAGTTAGCGTCCGGTTAACGCGATGAAGGTGCTGCGGTTTTTCGTATGGGGCGGAAGCCGCCGCCGCCGCTCGGGTAAGTGATAGGACCGCTGCCGCGCCTGCCTTCAAAGCGGGCCTATTGAATGGTACAGCGCCAAACGGGGGCGGTGATGCGGCGCTACGGAACTAGGTTTGGGTGACCATGGGTTCAGACGCTTCCGACAACAGGGATGCACGGGTCGACCCTTCAGGCTTGCACGAAGGACGATGGTCCAAGTTGCGTACGGGGCTTGTTTTCTCGGTCGCGTTGCACGCGGTCGCTTTGACGGCGGCGATCGTGATCCTGGGACTCGCTACCAGTCCCGACGATATTTTACTCGTCGTGCCCGTGAATATCGTGCAGCTCGCTGATACGACCGCCGGTCCGGTAGAGCCTAAGGCGGCGGATGTTCCGCAGCAGCAGTCGGCACCGCCGTCATCGCCCGACGCAACCCCGGTCGATCTCTCGGCGCGGCAAAAGGATCCGCCGCCCGACGACCTTGAAATCAAGTTGCGCAAGCTTGCGCAGCTGCGCCAACCGCTCGTGGACACGCATCTTTCGCAGAAAGGTGAGGGCCTCTCACGGATGTCGGAGGCGCGACAGGACGCCGCGCTCGGATCGGCGGCGACGATAAAGGACTTTCTTCGCGATCAAATCGAACGCCATTGGAGCCCCGACCTATCGGTGCTGCACGGCAGAAATATTTCCGTGCTGATACGCATCGCGCTAACGCGCGGGGGCGTCGTGACCAAGGCCGAGATCGTGAATGATCCCGCCTCCGGGATCGATGCGGCCTACGACGAAATCGCGGCGAGCGCGCGCAACGCCGCGCTCTTGTCTTCGCCGTTGACTTTGCCTCCCGGCCGCTACGCCGAGTCGATGGATTTGATTCTGAGTTTCAATACGAAGGATGCGCTGCGTTAGCCGCGACTTGCGCGCGGTTACGGCAGGTCCCTGGCGACGCGAAAACCGGTCAGACTGGAATAGTCATAGTCGCCGCCGTCGCTGGTGCTGAAGCTTCGGCTGGCCGAGCGTATGAGCACGGGCAAGTTGTTCCAGGAACCGCCACGGATGACGTGTTTCGAACAGTTCTTTTCGGTCCAAGCACTGCCGTCGTTCGGTGCGTGGACGTAATTCGGATGCCAACAATCTTCCGTCCATTGCCAGGCATTTCCCAGCATGTCGTAAAGGCCGAAGGGATTGGGCGCGAAACTGTCGACGCTGGCCAGTAATCGATCATCCCACTGACTGCCGCAGCCGTTGCAGTTCGCATGGTTGCTGCCGATCGCGTCGCCCCACCAGCGGGCCGTTGTGGTCCCGGCGCGAGCGGCGTATTCCCATTCTGCTTCGCTCGGCAGGCGGTAAGGGCCATCGCCGGGCGCAAGTGCCGGACGTTCCTTGCGCACCTTGGCATTAAGCCAGGTGATGTAGGCTTCGGCGTCATGCCAACCGAGACAGACGGCCGGCCAGTTTGGTGGCTGCATTTCCAAGCCGCCGCCCGGCGATCCCCATCCCATGCCGAGAATTCGGTTGCAGGGAGCCGGCCGGTAGCCCGTGCTCTTGAGAAAAGCGAGAAACTGCGCGCTGGTGATGTCGTATTTGCCTAGAGCGAACGCCTTTATCGAAACAACATTTTGCGGGCCCTCGGAATCAAAGCGCCCTGGCTCGCCTTTCGGGCTGCCCATCACAAAGCTGCCCGCGGGAATACCGATCATCTCCGGGCAATCCCTGCATTCGCGGAATTCGCGATCCTTCCATGTCTGGGCATGCCCGAGACTTGATGATGCGAGCAACGCGCAAATGGCCAGGCAAAGTCGGCGGCAATGCAATGTTCTTCTCCATCGTCGCGATGCTGTCGAGCGCCACCTTTAGCGGTTGAAGCTAAACCCGCCGGGCCAGCGCCCGGGCGCACGCCAAATCTTACCTATTCCTTAACGCGCCGCGAACTCTGTCGCTCAAAAACGGAAGCGCCGGCCAACCGGCCGGCGCTTCAAAATCGAATCGGGGGCAAACTTACTGCCGGTATTGCTGGATGCGCGTGGTGCGCAGGCCGGCGAGGCCGTGCTGGTCGATCGAGTACTGCCAGGAGAGGAATTCTTCGACCGTCAGCGTGTAGCGCGCGCAGGCCTCTTCCAGCGACAAAAGCCCGCCGCGCACGGCCGCAACGACTTCGGCCTTGCGCCGGATGACCCAGCGCTTGGTGGACGGCGGCGGCAAATCCGCGATCGTAAGCGGACTTCCATCGGGCCCGATGACGTATTTGACCCTCGGGCGGTGGGGTTCGGTCATTGGTATACTCACAAGCACAATACTCGACTGACAAACCGTTCGCGCAACCTACAGGCGGCGACTTAAAATTTACCTAAGCAGACCGGCCAAACGGGCAAATCATTGCCCTGTTTCTGCTAACCTTTTGGTTACGGATGCGGATACCCAAGTACCGCATAGCTCCGGCCCAGAAAAGACTTAGACTGGCCTAATATAGGAACGAGCAGAGGCATTTTAGGGGGTGCGACCTTGAAAATGTTCCCGGCTGCGGGCTGGCGCGCCTTTGTCCGCTATATCGGAACTTTGCTCGTCGTCGCGCTCGGCTATTTCGTCTTCGCCAAGCTTGGCCTCACGCTCGCCTCGGTCAATCCGAGCGCCAGCCCGATCTGGCCGCCCACCGGCATCGCGCTGGCGGCCGTGTTGCTGGGCGGCCTGCGCATGTGGCCGGCGGTCCTGATCGGCGCCTTCGCCGCCAACGCCACCACCGCCGGCACGCTGGAGACCTCCGCCGTCATCGCCGTCGGCAATACGCTGGAAGCCATAGTCGGGGGCTTCCTGATCGGGCGCTGGTCGGGCGGCGCCAAAACCTTCAGCACGCCGGCGCAGGTGGCGAAATTCGCGCTTGTTTGCGTCGGACCGGCAACCATCATCAGTGCCAGCGTCGGCGTGACCACGCTGTGCCTCGCGGACTTTGCGGCCTGGGCGAAATTTTACCCGATCTGGGTGACCTGGTGGCTGGGCGATGCCGCCGGCGGGCTGGTGGTGACGCCCGTGATCGTGCTGTGGGCGCAATCCGAGCGCGCGAGCTTTACCCGCGGCGAGTTGGTCTCGATCGCTGCGGTGCTGTCACTCACAGTTATCGTCGGCTTCATCGCCTTCAGCCCGCTGTTGCCGCGCACGGAATATTCGAGCCCGCTCGGCTTCCTCGCCATCCTGCCGCTGGTGTGGGCGGCGCTGCGGCGCGGCCCGCGCGACACCGCGACCGCGAGCGTGATTCTCACCGGCTTTACGATTTGGGCGACGCTCAAGCACGCCGGCCCGTTCGGACAGATGGGCCTCAACGAATCCTTCCTGCTGCTGCTCACATTCATGATCAGCCTGTCGGTGCCGAGCCTGGCGCTCTCCGCCGACGTCGCCATGCGGCGGGCCAGCGAGGACGATCTGCGCCGCACCCAGGCCGAGCTCGACCGCCGCGTGCGCGAGCGCACGGCCGAGCTCAACGAGGTCAACACGCATCTCATGGAGGCGCAGCGGCTCGGCAACCTGGGCAGCTGGTCGTGGGATATCGTGGGTAACCGCGTCGCCTGGTCCGACCAGTTGTTCGAGATCTACGGTGTTTCGCCCGACCGCTTCCACGGCACGCTCGACGAGTTCATGAGCTTCATCCATCCCGACGACCGCACGCAGGTGGCGGACAGCGTCAGCAAGGCATTGAAGTCGGGCAAATCCTTCAATCACGAAGAACGCATCGTGCGGCCGGACGGCGGCATCCGCCATCTGCACAGCACGGGCGAAGTGATCCGCGACGGCAACGGCGCGGCCGTGCGCATGCTCGGCATCTGCGTCGACGTCACCGAACGGAAGCAGGCTGAGCAGGCTTTGCGCGAATCCGAGCAGAGCTACCGTTTGCTGCTCAAGGGCGCGCGCGACTACGCCATCTACATGCTCGACACCGACGGGCGAGTGCGCAACTGGAACGACGGCGCCCAGCGCATCAAGGGCTATGAGGCCGACGAGATCATCGGGCGGCATTTCCGCATCTTCCTGCCCGAGGAGGCGCGCGAAAGCGACGTCGCGGATCAGGCGCTCATCACCGCGGCGCGCGAGGGCCAATACGAGGGCGAAATCTGGCTGGTGCGCAAGGACGGCAGCCGCTTCTTCGCCAGCATCGTGATGGATGCGATCCGCAACGAGGCCGGCGAGCTGATCGGCTTCGCCAAGCTGGTGCGCGACATCACCGAGCAGCGCGCGGCGCAGGCCGCGCTCGAGGAAACGCGCGAGCAGCTCGCGCAGGCGCAGAAGATGGAAGCGATCGGCCAGCTCACCGGTGGCATCGCCCACGACTTCAACAACCTGCTGATGATCGTCTCCGGCTACGCGCAAATCCTGCAAGGGCGGCTGAAAGAGCCGAAGGACAAGCAGGCGGTCGAGGCGATCCGCGCCGCCACCGGGCGCGGCGAGAAGCTGACGCGGCAATTGCTCGCCTTCTCGCGCCGCCAGCAGTTGATGCCGGTGGTGGTCGACCTGCGCCAGCGCATCGATGCGGTGCGCGACATGCTGGCGCCGTCGCTGCGCGGCAATATCGAGCTGATCTACGACATCGAGGACAAGATCTGGCCGGTCGAGGTCGATCTCGGCGAATTGGAATTGGCGCTGGTCAATATCGCGGTCAACGCGCGCGACGCCATGCCCGAGGGCGGCACCATCACGCTGTCGGCGCGCAATATGGTGCTCAAGCCGGGCTCGGCTGCGGGCGCGCTCGCGGGCGATTTCGTCGCGCTCGCCATCATCGACACCGGCAGCGGCATGCCGGGCGACGTGCTCGCGCGCGTGTTCGAGCCGTTTTACACCACCAAGCCGGTCGGCAAGGGCACCGGCTTGGGCCTCTCGCAGGTGCACGGATTTGCCTTGCAATCGGGTGGCGCCGCCACCGTATCGAGCGAGATCGGCAAGGGCACTGCCGTTACCATTTACCTGCCGCGCAGCCGTGCCGAGCCGTCGCTGAACGTCGACGAAGGCTTCGCCTCGGACGCCGATGCCGGGCAGGGCACGGTGCTGCTGGTGGAGGACAGCCGCGAGGTCGCCGAGGTGACGTCGACTTTATTCGAGCAACTCGGTTATCGCGTGGTGCGCTCGGAGAACGCTTCGGAGGCGCTGCGCCATCTGCAGCAGGGCATCCATTTCGACCTGTTGTTCTCCGATATCGTCATGCCGGGGCCGATGAACGGGCTCGCGCTGGCGCAGGCCTGCCGCGACAATTTCCCCGATATTCCGGTGCTGCTGACCAGCGGCTATAGCGACGCGGCGCAATTGGCCGACGGCCGCTTCGATATTTTGCGCAAGCCGTTCGAAATGGCCGCGCTCGAGCGCGCGGTCGACGCGGTGATGGCCGAACGGCGCGGCAAACGCCGCGCGCGGGCGGGGTGAGGCTAGGAACCGGGCGTGACGATCCGCTGCAACCGGCTCATGGCGCGACGATTTGCTGCAACTGGCTCATATTGTATTGCTGGCCGTTGATGGTCAGCAGCGGCGGCGTCTGCGTGAGGTCGACCGACGTCACCGGCGCTTGCACCTGGGTCGAAATCGCCGTCGACTGGCCGCTGGCGTCGACCGCGGTCGCGGTCAGCGTGTAGCTGCCGGGCGGCCAGAGCTGACCGTTGTTGCCGTAGCCGTCCCAGCTAAAGGTCTGCGTACCGGCATTGACGCCGACGGTGCCGGTATAGGCGGTCTGGCCGGTCGAATCGGCGATCGTAATCGTTGCGGTGGCCGGCTTGGTGGCGTTGAGGCTCCAAGTGGCGGGGTTGGTGCCGTTGAACTGCGTCGTCGCGCCGTTGACCACAACGGTGGCGCCAATCAGCGAGAGCGCCTGGGTCGATTGCGCGGCCTGCTGCAGTGTCACCAGGGTGCTCAGCGAATCGTTCGTCTTCATCTGCTGCTCGACCTGCGAGAACTCCACCAGTTGCTGGGTGAACTGGTTGGTGTCCATGGGAGACAGCGGGTCCTGGTTCTGCAATTGCGTGGTCAGCAATTGCAGGAATTCGGTGAAATTGCTGGCGATCTCGGTGTTGTTGACCGCGCTGGAAGCACTGCTGGCGCCTGTACCGGTGGTTGCCGTGCTCGTCGAAACTGGAGTTGCGGTGATTGCGGTCATGATCGTTTCCTAGACGCGGATGTCGAGGCCGCCGCCGGAGGCGGCGAGGCGGCCGTAGTTGGCGGGCAGGGCGCCGATCGGGGTTTCATCTTCGACGAAAATTTGCGCGTTCTGCGGCGCGGGAGTGTTCTGCTCGCGGCCGGCCGACTGGTCGCGCAGCGAGAATTGCGTGCCGTTGTCGGAGGTTTTCAGACCGGCGTCCTGCAGCGCACGTTGCAGGCCCGAGGCGTCACGCTGCAACAGATCGAGGGTGTCCTTGCGGTCGGCGATCACATGCGAAGTGATCTGACCATTGCGGTCGACGTCGAGCCGAACCTCGATGCGCCCGAGCTCGGGCGGATCGAGCCGGATATCGAAGTGATTCTTGCCGGCGATAGCCCGGCTGGCGATCTCGATGGCGACGCCGGCGAGCGGCACCGCTTGCGGTGCCACCTGCTGCATGAGCTGCGGCCCGGCGGCGACGGCAGTCGCGGAGGTAGTGTCCGGCGCGGCTTGTTGCGATGGCGCACCGATCGCCAGCGTCTGCGCGGCGCCGTTGCCGGACTGCGGCGCCGGCGCTTGTGCGGAGGCGTCGGCCGCGGGCTGCGCGGTGACGGCGGCATGGTCGATGTTGGCATGCGCGGGCGCCGGGGCGGGGGCGTCCGGCTTGTCGTCGCTATCGGCCTGCTTGGCGTCGGCGCGCGCGGGCGCAATGCCCTTGGCGTCGACTTTCGCTTTATCGCCGGAAGCGTCGGCTTGCACGGCCGCGGGGTCGGGCTTGCCTTTGGCGTCGGCATTGCCGGTATTGGCCTGCGGCGCAACTTTGTTTGCCGCGATGACCGTGGCGACGGCGGGCGTGCGCGCGGCGGCCGCGACCGGCGCGGGCGTCGCCGCCGCAGTGCCGGCGTTGGCAATTACCTGAACGGGATCGGCTGCCGCGGATAGCGGAACGGGCAGGACGGCGGCGACCGGCGTGGCATCGGCGGGCTTTGCCGCATCGGCCGGGGTCGGCGCGGGCGCAGCGGCTGCGCTCACTTGCGCGTCGGTGTTGCTGTCGATCTTGTTGTCAGTTTTGGCGTCAGTCTTGGCATCGGTCTTGGCATCGCCGTCGCTCTTGCCGTCGGTGACTTTGGCGGCGACTTTTTGGCCAGCCTTGGCGTTCTTGGCGTCCTTGGCGGCTTTGTCACTGCTGCCCGGCGTGCTCGCATCGGCCGGTTTGGTATCGGCGGTCTTGGCCGGCTTGGCATCGGGCGCGGACTTCTGCGGCGGCTGCGGGTTGGCGCTGGGCTCGCTCTTGTCGCTGGCGGTCGATTGCGCCGGTGGCGGTGGTGGCGCGGGCGCGTCGGTCTGGCCGCTGTCGGCGAGCAGGCTTTCGAACGGCGCCGGCGGCGCGCGATCGGACGCAGGCAGCGGCAGTGGCGGCTGCTGCGACACGGGTTTCATGGCGGGTGATACGTCCGACGCAATACTTGGCACTGGCACCTCCGGATATCCGCCGATTGGTTTGCAATCGGCAGGCCAGCCGCCGTCACGAAGATACACCTGCAAAATCAATGTATTAGAAAAATCGCCGCGTCGCGCGCCCGGCATCGTCTGCTTGGCCACCGGCAAGATTTGCCGCCTTGCCTGGGTGCCAAACCGCTTTCATTGCGTGGCCTTGGTCGCCACCTATAGTAAGAAGCGCTATGACCAACAGCCTCGATCTTAACGGCCGCCCGCGAGACACCCGTGTCGTCGTCGCCATGTCCGGCGGCGTCGATTCCTCGGTGACGGCCGCGCTGCTCAAGGCCGAGGGCTATGACGTGGTCGGCGTGACACTCCAGCTCTACGACCACGGCGCGGCGACGCACCGCAAGGGCGCCTGCTGCGCGGGCCAGGACATCTACGACGCGCGCTCGGTGGCCGAGCGCATCGGCATTCCGCATTACGTGCTCGACTACGAGAGCCGCTTCAAGGAAGCGGTGATCGACCGTTTTGCCGAGAGCTATATCCACGGCGAGACGCCGGTGCCCTGCGTCGAGTGCAATATGTCGATCAAGTTCCACGATCTCCTGATCACTGCGCGCGAACTGGGCGCCGAAGTGCTGGCGACCGGACATTATGTGGCGTCGCGCCCGCTGCCCGAAGGCGGGCGCGGCCTGTTCCGCGCGCGCGAGGAAGAGCGCGACCAGAGCTATTTTCTGTTCGGCACTACGCGCGAGCAGTTGGACATTCTTCGCTTCCCGCTCGGCGAGCGCAGCAAGGCCGAGACGCGCGAGCTTGCGCGCAAGTTCGAGCTGGCGGTCGCCGACAAGCACGATAGCCAGGACATCTGCTTCGTGCCGTCCGGCCACTACGTCGATGTGATCGAGCGCCTGAAGCCGGGTGCCGCCGAAGCCGGCAACATCGTCGATCTCGATGGCAAGGTGCTCGGCGCGCATTCCGGCATCATCCATTTCACCGTCGGTCAGCGCCGCGGGCTGGGGCTCGCCACCGGCACGCCGCTTTACGTGGTGCGGCTCGATGCCGAGCGCCGCCGCGTGGTGGTCGGCCCGCGCGAAGCGCTGCGCATGAGCCGCATCGCGCTGCGCGAGGTCAACTGGATCGGCGACGGCGGGCTCGACGAGGCGCTTGCTGATGATCGCCGCGAGGTGTTCGTGAAAGTGCGCTCGACGCGGCCGCCGCAGGCCGGCTGGCTGCGCGCCGCAAACGGCGGCTATGAGGTCGAGCTGGCGGCCGGCGAGGACGGTGTTTCGCCGGGGCAGGCTTGCGTGTTCTACGATGCCGGCGCCGGCCAGGCGCGCGTGCTGGGTGGCGGCTTCATCAAGAGCGCCGTCGCCGCAAGCGACACGCTGCGCACGGACGCGAACAAGGCGGCGGCCGCCGCGCCCGGATAATTTCCGCGTGGGGGCGGACATCGACCAACACAGTGTCGAGCGCGCCTATGCGTATTGGGCGCCGGTTTACGACTTGGTGTTCGGCGCTGTGTTCGAGCGCGGACGGCGCGAAACGATCGCGGCGGCGGAGAAGTTTTGTGGGCCGCAGGGCGGCCGCATCCTGGAAGTGGGCGTCGGCACCGGCATTTCGCTGCCCGATTACGCGCGGGTGAACCGGCTTGTCGGCATCGATCTGTCCGAGCCGATGCTGCGCAAGGCGCATCGGCGCGTGATCGAGCAAAAATTGTCCAACGTCGAAGCGCTCGCCGTGATGGACGCAACCCGCATGGCGCTGCCCGACAAATCTTTCGACGTGGTGGTGGCGCAATATGTCATCACCGCGGTGCCCAATCCGGAGGCGACGCTCGACGAATTCGCGCGCGTGATAAAGCCGGGCGGCGAGATCGTGCTGGTGAACCACATCGGCGCGGAAGCAGGGCCGCGCCGCGTCTTCGAGCAATGCTTTGCGCCGGTCGCGCGCCGGCTCGGCTGGCGGCCGGAATTTCCCTTCAAACGGCTGACCGACTGGGCCGCGCGCAACGGCGGCGTGCGCGTGCTCGAGCGCCGGCCGATGCCGCCGCTCGGCCATTTCGCGCTCATCCGTTTCGCCCGCGTGGCCTGAGCGGGCGGTCCCGATTTTCAACCGAAGTGACCGCCCGGCAACGGTTTTTGACCGGCTTGCTTGACAGGCCGCGAAGCGCCTCCCTATATCCGCCCATCCCCGGTGCCTGAAGCCGGGTTCGGTGGCGGGGTAGCTCAGCTGGTTAGAGCAGCGGAATCATAATCCGGAGGTCGGGGGTTCGAGTCCCTCCCCCGCTACCAATTCCACTGATTTTTCATAGCTTTAGACTGCGTCGACGATTGGGCGACGAGGCACTTGTCGCCGTACCACCATTCGTACCACCAAGTGCAGCGTGACAGCACGAATCTTGGGACCAGCGCCGTTTATTCCGGCCGGTACAGCAGCTGACTCTTAATCAGCGGGTCCAAGGTTCGAGCCCTTGTGCGCCCACCACCCAGTCTCCGGAATCGCTGAAGACCGCAGTCTCCGGTCGAAAGGCGACCAATTGCGGAGCGAACGACGCACGTGCGTTTTTCGACCCCGCGTCTCTGCCGGCCAAAATTCCGTTTCCCGGGAATTGAAATGCATTTGGGCGGAGACAGGTTCGAGTCCTAATAGCCCACCAATAATTTGGTGATGAGCGCTGCTTATCCGATGTCCGCCTTGTCCCCAATTGCGGACATTCATCGGCCCAGTCGAAATGTCCGCTAAGTGCCAGGAACTGCCGTCTTGCGTTATTGGCTATCGGCGATCGAGCGCTTCGATGCTTAGGATGGTCGGGAGATGCCGCGCGATCTCTCGCCAGCTCTCACCCTCATCGCGACTGGCAAAGACCGAGCCGCTGTTGGTCCCGAAGTAGAGCCCCACCGGGTCGTGCTCGTCACACCCCATAGCCTGACGAAGAACGGTGAAGTAGCAGGCTTCCTGCGGCAATCCATCGCGCATTGCCTGCCACGTCTCGCCGCCGTCCTTTGAGCGCCATACGGCCGCAGCGGCATCAGGCGGAAAGCGACCCGCCATGTCACCGTTCAAAGGCATCGTCCAGATCGTTTCCGGGTCCCGTGGATGGACGCATATCGGAAAACCGAACGTTGACGGAAGGCCGCGCGTGATGTCGTCCCAGCTCCGACCGCCGTCGGCAGAACGCCAGACGCCGTGATGATTTTGCTGATAAAGCAAGTCGATGGTGCCCGGTGCCCGCATCATATTGTGGACGCAATGTCCGATTTCGCCGTCGCGGGGCGCCGCGGGATGGGCGTGTTCGATGCTGGGCTGCGTATTCGATAGTCGATTGCGACGATCCCAGGTCCTGCCGCTGTCCTCAGTCGCGAAGATGCCGGCCGCCGAAACTCCGATCCAGAGCTTTTTCGCGTTCGCCGGATCAAACAAAATCGTATGCAACACCATTCCGGCCCCGCCAGGCTTCCAACTGGCGGCAGAAGGATGATCTCGCAAACCTTGAACTTCTTCCCAGGTCTTGCCGCTGTCCCGACTCGCAAGCAGTCTGGCCGGTTTGGTTCCCGCATACAGCGTCCCATGAGCATAGCCCAGCGACCAGATCTGCGAGAACTGATCTGCAAACGGCAACGGTTGATTGCTCCAGTTCATCAGGGCGGCGAGTTGCGGATCGTTGGCCGCCCAGTCGTCGATTTGACCCTTCGTGAGCTTTACAACTTCCCATGTTGCACCCGAGTCTTCAGAGCGCCACACACCGGCGCCGTGAAAGTCGCCGCCGCCACCGGCCCACAGCACCCCGGTGGCAGGGTCACCGACGACGTGGTTGATCGGCCAGCCATCGCAGAATGGTCCCTTAACCGTCCAGCCTTCCCGGTCGCTCCCGCCGGATATCAAGAAAGCACCTTTTGTCGTGCCGACAAGTATCGTGACTCCTTCCCGGCTCATTGTCTTTGTTCTCCGGTTCTTGGATTACGCACCGTATTGTTCAGCCTGCATTGAATGCGGCCTCGAGCGCAACATGTCGATTTGGGTCAAAAGCGGACATTCCGTAAAATCCACCGGATGTCCGCTTTATCCCCAACAACGGAGACTGGCTCGCATGTCCGAGGCTGTGCCGTGGCCAAATAAGACGACACGCGTCACGACGCGGAAAGGCCAAGTGCCCGGTATTGCTTTGACCATTCGATGGGCAGTTCGCACAGACGGGCAATTTGATCGACGAAAAGGTTAGGGCGCCGCGACCTCGCGGCGCCAGAATCGCTGGGTGCGACGTTGACCTGAACGTGAAAATAAACCCCAAGTAGGGGGATTCTTTTTCTGCACGAATCACGTAAACAAAACGGCGACCAAGGCTGGGGAGCGCAAGGTCGCCGCTACTACTGACAAACTAAACGCCACAGCGCGTACTCAAATCCGTTGCCGACTTATTCCGAGCTGTTGCCCGCTCGTTCAGGTGCGACGAAGATCAGCATAACGCTCGCGCATCGGCTGTATCGACCGATTCGACTGACCGAAGCGAGTCAATTTTACCCCGGATAGGCTGGGCACTTCTGCCGACAAAATTCGTTGTTCTCGCGCCAAAATTCCCTGTTCCGCCAAAATAATTCCCTGTTCCGTTGAGTAGGAAATTCGTATTGGAAGCCCTATCACTACGGCATTATTTGCACACTCCGGCGCTTCCTAAGCTAGGCCACGCCAAGACCGCGCGCAAATCCTCAGCACTCGCGCTCACTGGTAGACATACGTAACCTCGCGCGTCTGCGGCTCGACCAGGACCGGCACGCCGTTCACATAAGCGTACTGGTACTGATAGCCCGGCACGGGTGCGAGCGCGACTTCGCGAGGCACCTCCGCGCCGACCACGACTTCGCCGTTGAGATAGACCGGCGAAATCGGATGACCGATTACGTAATCGCGCACAGTTTCTGGTGGCGAGATCACCAGCGGTGCGGCGCTCGCCGGGCGATCAACCAGCGTGCCAGTTACCACCGGCTGTGCGATGGCGCTGCCGACTGTTGTCACCGGCTCCTCGTAGGTCACAGCGGGTATGTCTGCGAGGCGTTCGGCAACGACCAGCGAGCGGCCGGATAGCGTCGCCGTGAGATATTTCGAATAGGCCCAGGCTTGCTTGCCGGCGACATTGACCTGGCACCATAGGCTGCCCTGAATGCAGCCGATGATGGTGGCCTTGCCTCGGGCCGGGATGGAAGCGACCACCGGATATTGCGGGCCGGGGCCGGCACGCACATTGAGCGGCAGCACCGCCGAGGCGACGACCGCGGCCGAGGCTGAGGTGGAGAAAGCAACCGCGATTGGCGCGGCGAGAAAGATCGCTCTTCTGACCTGCATGGCGCAGACCTCCAAAATTTGGATCTATCCCATGAACGCCCTACCGGGGCGCGCGGTTCCTGGCAAAAGCTAAACTCAGCTTGATTATGCGAGTTCCAAATTACCGACCTTTGGTCCGTACTTACTTTCGTGGATCGGCTGTCCTCTACGGGGCCGCCGACGCCTCACCAAAAATCGACCGAGTTCCTTCGACCTAAACTTTTGGTGAGAACGAGAAACGCTGCGCCTATCTGGCGCGTTCGTTTCCTGTTGTTTCAGTGAAAGGAGGCCACATATGAAACGGTTATTGTTAAATGTTGCGGCGGCGACGGCGACGCTGGCCGCTCTCACCGCTGCCGACGCACAAGTTTACGTCGGTGCGGATCCCGGCGGTGTCGGTGTGCAGGTCGGGCCACTTGGTGTGGGTGTCGGGCCGGACTATTGGGGCGGCCCGCCCTACCATCACCGGTATTTGCGGGATTATGCATACGCTGAGCCAGGATGCCGCGTTGTTCGCACACGCATCGTAACTCCACGGGGTCACGTGATCTGGCGGGTGCGGCATGACTGTGATTGACCACAAATTTTGAGGGGGTGGCCTTTTAAGGCCACCCCCTTTACCGGATTTATCGAATCTCTCGCGCGCGACCGCCAGCGCTATTTTTCGGACGGCGACCGACGAAGATGAATGGCGCGGACGTGCTCAACCACGGCGACGATCCGCAATGTGCCGCGTTCGACCATGCCTAGCGTCTTGGCTGCTGCCAGCGACAGGTCAAGTACTCGTCCACGCGTGAAGGGGCCGCGGTCGGTTACCACCACAATCACAGAGCGATCGTTGCATGCATCGCTCACTCGCAGCAAAGTGCCAAATGGTAGGGTAGGGTGGGCGGCTGTGAATTCGTCGGGATCATATTCGTCGCCGTTCGCAGTCTTGCCGCTGTAGTCGGCGCTATAGAAAGATGCAAGCCCGCTAAAAACCTTAATTTCGTTTGCGCGCGTAACATCGCCAAGGCTTGTCACTAGGAGTAGGCCGATTATTGCTGCAATAGTAGGGTTGCAGATCCTCAACCGCGGATCCTCTACAGCCTTCGCGTCATGCGAATCCATGAAGCGGCGCGCTCAAAAGCGGAATCCACCGAAATGCAGGTGTAGCGGAAACCCGTGGTGCCGGGGGCCGTGCCTGCGCGGTGGTTCGACCATTCGAGGAGGCGGCATCTCGTGCACGTCATCATCAGCGCTTGACGTCGCGTTCGGTGGCGCAGTCGCGTTGATCGCGTCCGATTGGCGCAGCACCGCGGTATCCTCCTGAACGCCGCTGCCAGTTGTCGCGTCGTCCTGCGGCGGTGTCGGATGGTCGACCACAGCCGCTGTAAGCGGTGAGAGCTTATCGTTGTCCCGCGTCGCGGCCGCTGTCGTATCCGGGGTCGCCTTTAAGTTCGCGCGCACTAGGCAGCGCTGATCGATATTCGGCCAGACCTGCTGCTCGCACGGCGCGCTCGCCGGCGGCGCGGTGCCGATGATACGAACCGCCGCTGGTGCGCGAGCTGCGTTGCGCCCAGGCGATGAGTCCTGCTTGAGTTGCGGGCCGATCGCCATGAAGGCACCGCCGAGCAGCACGACCAGTATGCCGGCCATAGTCACGCTTGCGGCTACGCGGGCGTCACTGTTGTGGCTGAAAATCAAACCGTCGTGGGTGTCTGCTGACATAAGTCGGCCTCATGAGACAATCGCTGTGCCAGCAAGCGAGACCACCGAAGGTGACCGCAAGAATCGCAACCACTAGCAAAATCGCGTCAATGATCCCAAGCGTGATCCTATAATGCATTGGATGCTGAAACCGTTCCCAGGCCGACATAAGAGAGTACGGAGCTGCTCAGTTCTTTTCATTTTCTTTTCCTCTTCTCGATCAAAAATGAGTCGAGCAGGAGGGTTACGGAACTTTATTGGGAAATGGAACTTATGTTTCCGCACCGTCTTGGTGCGCTCGCCATCGCGCGGGGATTTTCATTGGAGGGATACAATGGGGCTAATCCTGCTTTTGGTTGTTCTGGTTCTTCTTTTCGGGGGTGGCGGTTTCTATATGGGTCCTCCATTCCATTATTATGGCGGGGGTCTCAGCACGATATTGGTGATCGTAATTATCGTCCTATTGTTGAGGGGCTGACGCCGCCGCGCCGCTCGCCCGTCAAGAGGGGCGCCCTGCTGGGCGCCCCTTTTTACGGTGGCGTCAGTTGCGGAAGGCTGATGGTCAAAGCATTTACTTCGCTGTTTTTTTGCGGATCGTGCTCCCCGACGTTGGCCATGACGCTGGTGTACCAACGGAGCCTACCGGGGCCGGCTAATCTTTCGTCCGGTGTCAAGCCTGCAAAACTGATGAAATCTTGCCACGCAGTTTCACAAGCGCGGCGAATAATGTCTGGCGTCCCATCCTGGATGGGCATGGCCATATCTCACGTCGTTGTCACTATAGATTTCACCCATAAAAATTGTTCTGGCGGCGCGGAGGAAATGTGGATTGGAAATGCGGATTTCGGCAGTGCTTATTGGCGCAAAAGTATAACAACGCTGATTGTGATTTTAAAACTTCTGGAACATTTAGCGATGCGCTCCGTTATGCTTTCCGTCAAATCGCAAAACGGAGTTTACGTTGAAGATGACAACACTGAGAAAATCCCTTGTTTGTGCCATGATCGGCGCGGGCGTGTTGGCTGTGTCTGGGGCGAGCGCCTCAGCAGCGATTGTTTGCTCGCGCAATGTTTGCTGGCACACTCACGACAGATATGACTATCCGCGAACCGCCGGTGTGATCGTTCATCCGGACGATTGGCATTGGCGTCGGCACGAGCACTTTGTTTTTCATGAGCACGAAGGCCGCGGGTACTGGAGAGGCGACCATTGGATTGAATGGTAGCCGTCTGCCATAGTGCCGTTGGGAGGCCGCCTCACTTGGCGGCCTCTCTTGCTTCAAAGTGGCCTGACGCAATGTGGGGAACTTTCAGCGCGGCCTTACGTTTTTCTGGAGCACGTTGGTAAAATCTTACGATTGCCGAGGACCAGCATGAGTACGCGTTCCAGCAAATCCGCAACAACCGCTGATGAGGTCGCCGCCATCGAGGACCTGGTAAACGATCTCGAGCGGCGGCTCCGTCGACTTTCTGGCCTGTCCAGCGCTGCCCGGCGCGAAGTATCGGACGCCGGTAGCGACATCGGAGGTTTTGTCAGCGACGCCCTCGCTGACATCATGAAGCGGGTGCGCGAAAGTTCAGCCACTCTCGGTCAATCGGTCACCGATGAGGTGTCGCGAACTGGTAGCGTTACCGTCAGAAAAGTCATTGACGAAGTCGAGCACCGGCCGCTGATGATGTTAGCGATTGCGGCGGGGGTCGGCTACCTTGCCGGCTACGCCAACCGTCGCTAGCGCCATGCGGCTTGACCACGTCGCCGAACCGGTGGTCGAACATCTGTTTGGCCGGCTAATCCGACGCTCGGTACTGGCGCTCGTCGTCGTTCTTTGTGCAGTCGTCGCACTTTATTTTTTTACCGCTGCCGGGCT
>Ga0335081_10005797_pt1 | contig 19579 bp, 17 predicted proteins | sample Lox_Sample_35_FD_206713 | JGI IMG/M metagenome (GOLD analysis project Ga0335081, IMG submission 206713) | Soil microbial communities from Loxahatchee National Wildlife Refuge, Florida, United States - Lox_Sample_3.5 | ecosystem: Environmental > Terrestrial > Soil > Wetlands | place: USA... | reverse complement strand
GCAAAAACTCCTCCTCTCAACTTCCTTACCAGGGCGTTTCGACTCTGCTGCTCTCCCATTTTCTTTTCGCCGCCGTGCTGCTCGTCGCCCTACTTCCCACGTTCTTCTCCCGCCAGATCATCTACGGCAATCCTTTCGAGTCGGGCTACGTATCCCTTCGCGACTGGCTCTGGTCCTCTCCCGTGTTCTTTAGCGTGCTCTTTTCTTCCAATCACGGTCTGCTTTCCTGGACTCCCGTCCTTCTTTTTTCCATCCTCGGTCTCTTCCTCTTTTTCCGCCGCGCGCCTCGCACCGGCGGACCGCTCCTCGCGGCCTTCCTCGCTTTTTATCTTTTCATTTCTTGTTATCCAGACTGGGCGGGAATTTCTTCGTACGGCAACCGCTTTTTCGTTTCACTTACCAGCCTCCTCATACTTGGCTTGGCCGTTTTTCTCGATCGCTTCGCTCAGCTTTTTCGCTCTGCCCGCACAGCCCTTCTTGCGGCTTCCGTTCCGATCGCTCTTCTTGTTCTCTGGAATTTCGGCCTCATTTTCCAGTGGGGCGCTCACCTGATTCCCGCGCGCGGCCCCGTCTCCTTCGCAGAAGTTTTTCACAACCAATTTTCCGCCGTGCCTCGCCAGCTTTCCGCCGAACTCCGGCGCTACATCTTTCGCCGCAAGTCCCTCATGCAGCAAATCGAGCAGCGCGACATCCAGCAACTCCCAAAAAACCCTTCACCTTAAACCCAACGAGGTGTTTATCCGCGAGTGGCGTGAGGGGTTACCCTCCCCGCCTCTTCTCTGCCTTTCTTTGCTATTCTTATCTCCGGGTTAACCATCTCATTTAGGAGCTTCTCCCGCACCGCGCATGGCCTCGGTCACCGCACCTCCACATGCTGCCCCGCTGCCGCTGCACTCCTCCGCCTCTGCCATCCGCATCGAACCGCCTCGCGGCCTTTTCGAACTTCGCCTCCGCGAAGTCTGGGCCTACCGCGAGCTCCTTTACTTCTTCGTCTGGCGCGACGTTAAGATTCGCTACAAGCAAACCGCCATCGGCGTTCTCTGGGTGGTTCTCCAGCCCGTTCTCACCATGCTCGTTTTTACTTTGTTTTTTGGCCGTCTCGCGAAACTTCCCTCGCAGGGCTTGCCATACCCCGTTTTTTATTTTGCCGCGCTCGTTCCCTGGACCTACTTTGCGTATTCGTTGCAGCTCACCACTAATGTCGTCGTGGACAATCAGCAGCTCATCACCAAAGTGTATTTTCCGCGGTTGATTTTGCCGATTTCCGCTGCTCTTTCCGGACTTGTGGACTTTGCGATTGGCTTTGCGACGCTGTCGATTTTTTGTTTTGCGTACCACATTCTGCCGACGCTGGCAGCGCTCTGGCTGCCAGTTCTTTTACTTCTTACGCTGTTCACCGCGCTAGGCGTTGGGCTGTGGCTCTCCGCACTCAACGCTTTGTACCGCGATGTGCGGTACGTGATTCCGTTTTTGGTTCAGTTTTGGATGTTTGCGTCGCCGGTGGCGTATCCCTCTTCGCTGGTGCCGGAGCGGTGGCGGTGGCTCTACGGCCTGAATCCCATGGCGGGAGTCATTGACGGATTCCGCTGGGCCATCACCGAGCACGGGCAACCGCCTGGACTTATTCTTCTCGCTTCTGCCTTTGCGGTCATTCTCGTCCTGCTTGGCGGCTTGTTCTTCTTCAATCGCATGGAGACCTCCGTTGCCGACCGAGTCTAGTCTTGTCGTGTCAACGCGGGAATCCCGCATCCCGGAGCTGGACGGCATTCGGGGTATCGCCATCGGCATGGTCTTGGTGGCTCATTTCTTCCTGGTGGTTACGCGCCCAGGCTCAACGCTGGCGTACGCCATGGTTCCTCTGCGCCTGACTTGGAGCGGCGTCGACCTGTTTTTCGTCCTTTCCGGTTTCTTGATCGGCGGGATTCTGCTCGACGCGCGCGAATCGTCAAACTACTTCCGTGTCTTTTACACGCGGCGATTTTTCCGCATCTTTCCCATCTACGCCGTTCTGCTCCTTTGCGCGTGGACGACGATTCATTTCGCTGACGCCGGCATCATTGGGATGCACGAGGATCTCTTCGTTGGCCCGCTGCCCTGGCCATTTCACTTCTTTTTCCTGCAAAACGTCGGCATGTCGTTGTTTCATGTCTGGGGCACCTTTCCCCTAGGGGTCACGTGGTCTCTCGCCGTCGAGGAACAGTTCTATCTCACGCTTCCTCTTTTGGTTCGCTTCCTCGACCGGCGCGCGCTTCTCCGGGTGATTTTCGCCGCCATTGTCGCCGCGCCGCTCCTGCGCGCCTGGTTCTTTCACCACGACCCTGAAAATTTCTTTACCTGGTACACGCTCATGCCCTGCCGCGCGGACGCTCTGCTTCTCGGGGTCTTCGGGGCCATAGTGGTGCGCGAGCCGGCGTGGCGCGCCTGGGTTCTTGCACGGCGCTGGTACCTCTCTCTGGCAATCGCGGTTTTGTTGCTCGGCGTGGCCTATCTTGACTGGCGCTCCCCTTCCTACCATCAGCATCTGACGGCCACTATGGGCCTGACTTGGCTGGCGCTTACGTTTTTTGCGTTTCTTCTTTACGCCGTGCTTTTCCCTGAGAGTCTTCTCAGCCGAGTCCTGCGCTGGAACTGGCTCCGCGGCCTGGGCATCATCGCTTACGCAACTTACCTTTTCCACGAATTCTTCCTGGGTTTGTTCTTCGGCCGGCTTCCCTGGATTCGCTCCTGGCACGATCTTCTTCTCTCGCTGCTGACCTTGGCCGTGACACTTGCCTTCTGTCGGCTCTCGTGGGCCTTTTTTGAAAAGCCTCTTGTCAAGCGCGGCCATCGTTCCCGCTACCAGTTCGACGAAAGGGCCGCGTTGCGCGAATCGACGACGGCGGTTTCGCCTGCCGGAGCATCGGTGCCATGAGCACCGTCATCCAATCCGAGAGCTTGTCGAAAAAATACCGGAGGGGGCTGGTGGCCGATCCGGGGCTGCGGCATGCGCTCGAAAAACTCGTCCGGTCGCCGCTCAGCGTGTTTCACCGGCGAAAAAATGAAACGTTCTGGGCGTTGAAGGACGCTTCGTTCCAGGTGACGCAAGGAGAAGTGCTGGGGCTGATCGGGCGGAACGGCGCGGGGAAGACGACGCTGCTGAAAATTTTGTCGCGCATCACGCGGCCGACCGCGGGCTGGGCGGAAATCCGCGGTCGGGTCGGGTCGCTGCTCGAAGTCGGCACGGGCTTCCATCCCGAGCTGACGGGCCGCGAAAACACATTTCTTTCCGGAGCGATTCTGGGAATGACGCGGCGCGAAATCGCACAAAAATTCGACGAAATCGTGGCCTTCGCCGAGCTGGAAAAATTCATTGACACTCCGGTGAAGCACTACTCGTCGGGAATGTTCGTGCGGCTGGCGTTTGCCGTGGCCGCGCATCTGGAGCCGGAAATTCTGCTGGTGGATGAAGTGCTGGCGGTGGGCGACATCAATTTCCAGAAAAAATGCCTGGGGAAGATGGGAGACGTGGCGCGCGCGGGGCGCACCGTGCTGCTCGTCTCGCATCAACTCAATCAGATTCGGCGGCTCTGCCATCGTGTGGTGTGGATCGACGATGGCCACATCCGCCGCGACGGCAACACTCACGAAGTAGTCTCCGCTTACGAATCCGCCATGGCCAGGGGCTCCGAGAATGGCTCGGAAGAAGACCGTCCCTCGAACGCCGCCAGCCGTTTCCTGCGTTGGGAGATCGCCGGCGCCCCTCTGGACCAGCCGCACGTCCTCACCACGCTGGGGCCGGTGACCGTGAACTTCATCGCCGAGCTCGCCTGGCCCATTACGAACGGCGAACACGGTGTCGCCCTCTTCAATGCGGACCGACAGTTAATGTGGGCCCGCGCCGAACAGAGCCTCAAACTCAACTCCGGTACACATGTGCTCTCGCATACCTTCCCATCGCTACCGCTTCGCCCCGGCCCCTACCAGTGGCAGGTCAGTCTTTGGGATAATGGCCAGATGCTGGACATGTGGGACTGTGTTCCCGACATGAACATCGCCACTGAAAGCAACCAGCATCCCAGCGATCAGTGGAACGGAGTCCTCAACATTTCGTCCAGGTTTGCGGTCGTGCATGCAACGGAGGGTAGGATTGAACGCGGCAGCCCCTGCATTTGATTCAGAACTCTACAAAAGTCTCAATTCGTCGAGAGAAGAGATTCTCCGCAGCCTGTTTTCGCAGATCAAAGAACCACTCCAATTACGGACGGCTTTGGATGTGGGCTGCGGGATGGGTCATTTCTCAGCGTTCTTGCATTCGCTCGGGTTCTATGTAACTGCCGTCGATGGCCGCGCTGAAAACGCAGCGGAGGCTAAGAGGCGCTACCCGGAAATTAGCTTTGTTACCGCAAATGCAGAGGATCTCCCGTTGGCTCAGTTACCACCTTCTGACCTCGTGCTCTGTTTCGGGCTTCTCTACCACTTGGAGAACCCCTTTCGCACAATCCGACATCTTCATGCCCTTACCGGGAAGCTCCTGATTATCGAGTCCATGTGCGCTCCCGGCCCCGATTCGAGCATGGAACTTCTTGACGAATACCACGCTGAAGACCAGGGCCTAAATTTTGTTGCGTTTTACCCAACGGAATCGTGTTTGGTGAAGATGCTCTATCGCGCCGGGTTTCCCGTCGTTTATGGATTCGTGACCCCTCCAGATCATATGGACTTCCGCGCTACAAAGAGGCGGAAAAAGGCGCGCTGCATGCTGGCAGCTGCCAAGGGACCTCTCAGGGTACCGAGCTTGTTCCCGATCTCTGAGCCGGCTCGCCAATGGGATATCTGGTCGGCTCCAACCAGTCCCTGGCGGTTTCGGCTCGCACGTTTTGCGACCTTCCTCCGTCGGTCTAGGAGCGAAACGTCGCCGGCCAACCAGGCCGCTCGAAAAACGTAACACTTTATTCGAGAGGGAAAATGGTCTCCAATCCCATCCACTGGCTCGGGCGGTCCCTCCGCAAACTGGGTACCGAGCTCATGAGACGAAGCAGTATTGAGGGAACGTGGATTGATGTGGGAGCGCATCAGGGGCACATGACCTTGTGGGATGCACGGCATAACCCGGATCTCAAAGTCTATGCGTTTGAACCAAATCTGCGCGCAGCCTCCAAGCTGATCGGCAGCGCTCCGAATTTCTTGGTCATCCCCATGGCCGTGACGGAAACCGACGGCACTGCCGATTTTTATCTCAACGAATTCGAGCCCGCAAGTTCTTTGCTTCCTCTTAACGAAGCTGGACAGCGATCCTGGATTGGAGTTCACAACCACAAAGTCAAATCGGTCGTCACGGTTCCAACAATTCGTTTGGACACCTTCATGGACCTCACAGGAATCAGTGAGGTGGATTTCCTGAAAGTAGACACCCAGGGCATGGACCTTGCTGTCGTTAGATCCGCAGGCCGGAAGCTGCGCTCCATCGCAAAGGTTATGCTTGAGGTTGAGATTGCGACGCCGCCGCTATACACAGGCGCGCCTTCAAAAGAGGAAGTGCTGAATTTTTTTGAGGATGCTGGATTTCGTCTGCAGGGGGTTGAAAAGCAGACCGACGGGCAGGAAGAGAATCTTACATTTGTCAGGATCTCAAAGGCCTGAAGGCGTTTCGCAAAAGATGCGTCCTCCAGACTCAGTCAAATTGTCCGGCAGTCGAACCCCGTTGTGCAAAACGGGAGAGTGGCCGCGTATCAGCATGGTGACAGCCGTGTATAACGGCGAGATTCATTTAGAGGAAACTATCTCGTCGATCCTCGAGCAAGGCTACCCTAACCTGGAGTACATCATCATTGATGACGGTTCCACTGATAGGACATCCGAGATCATCAAGAAGTATGAAAGACACATTGCCTGGTGGACCAGCCAGCCCAACCAGGGGCTGTACGCCTCACTCAATACCGGTTTTTCTCGATCCACGGGCGAAATCCTCGGGTGGCTGAATGACAGTGACATGCTCCGGCCCGGCGGACTTGCCGTCGTGGGAGGTGTTTTCCGCGATCTCCCGCAGGTGGAATGGATCACGGGACGCCCAACCCATTTCAATGAGGATGGCGAGACCATCAGTGCCTTCCCCGTGCCTCGGTGGACGCGCATCCGGTTTTTGGCCGGTTTCAATCGCTACATTCAGCAAGAGTCCACATTTTGGCGTCGTTCCCTCTGGGAAAGGGCCGGCGGATATGTTGACGCATCCGGACGCTACGGCCACGTCGCCGATTTCGAGCTGTGGGTTCGCTTCTTCCGGCTAGCGCAGCTTTATCCCGTTGATGCGCTGATCGGTGGCTTTCGCATGGACCGCAGTTCACGCGGTCTCAAGAACCTGGAACTATGCCATCAGATTCACAACCGCATTCTGGACGAGGAACTGCAACGCCTGTCGTACGGGGTGTTGCTGAGGGCTTTCCGCCGCTTCAACGCCAGCATAAAGAAGGTTCCCGTCGTCCGGTTTGCTTGGTGGAACCTCGTCGAGCGCCCGCTTTCCACTTGGCCCGGACCCGACCGTCCCCCTGTCATCCGCTTTGATTCCGGCGGCTGGAGACTTTCGTAAGATTTACGTTCCTATCGGGACGTTTGCGCCGGTCTACCACTGCACCCCAGGATAAAAGCTTGGAATGCGCTGCCCTCGGTAGGCAAATCCTCCCGTGACGAGCTTCCAGACGGTCTGCGCGCTGCTGTCCTGCGTCGCCTCGTAAATGTCGCCTGCTGTGCCCGGACCACCTGCGGATTCGCAGTACTCCACGTTCCCGTTTTTCAGTACCTCTGCATTGCCCCCGAAAAACGAATACGCCGGCGCTGTGGGATGAAACGTCAGTGTGGCCGTCATGGCGGTTTCGTCCAACTGCAGGAGAGGTACCGTGCTATAGCAGGCCGGCTGGCCTGTCGTCCCGCAGTTGTTGGGGGTGCCGCGGTCGTCACCATTATCGAAAAGGATCAACGAAAACTTCCCTGTCGTGTTGGTGCTAACGAACGACGGGCCGTGCTGCGCGTAGAACCAGTCCGTCGGGTCCGTTCCTCCCACCAGCGTAAAATCGCCTTGGTAACCCAGTTTCCACAGGATGTCTCCCGCGCCATTTCCGTTCGCGTAGTCAATCTTCACTAGCCAGTTCTGGTGCCGGATCGAGATGATCAAGTTTCCGTCGTCGGCCGAATAAATCACTGCGTTCGTGTGTGTCCAGTCGGGATAGAGGTACGGCTGGCGGTTGATGTCTAGGTGATCGAATTCGTTCCAGAGCCACACCGGTTTGTGATTCTGGTCCAGGTCGATGATGACGTCGCCCGTCACCGTCGTGCCGGCGATGGACTGCTGCTGTGCTGCAATCACAATCAAGTGGCCATTCGGGAGCAACACAAAATCGTGATGCGTGCCAAGCGCGGTGAGATTGCATCCGATTCCCCTACTCGTACAGGAAGCGAGCAGAGCATTGTTCAGGTCCGCGGCGGTCATTTGCCAAATCACTTTTCCCGTCAAATCCACTTCCTGCAAAACCGAGTTCATACCATCCACGCTCGTACTACTGAAATTAATCAGGAAGTGGCCGTTGGGAAGCAGTTTGATGGGGTTAGCCTGCTGAGATGTAAACCCCGGGTTGTAGCTCCAGAGGATGTTGCCGTTCAAGTCCGTCAAGACCACGGGGGCAATCGTGGAAGGCAGGCCGACTAAATTCACCATCTCGACACCGCTTTGCGGAGTCATCCCCCCTGTGGTCGTCGCCGTAATCGTGGGCAATTGCGCCGCGGGGATAGCTCCCGTCGTAAACGTCTGGTCCACATCCATAAACTGCGACCCATCTCCGAACTGCACTACCCCTCTTATGTGGTAGAGCGTGTTTCCCTTCATTCCAGCGACAAAAATGGGTACAGGCCCGCCGCCCGAGGGGACTGGTTGCGCCCACGTAGTCAAGCCGTAGGTGGTGTCCAGCCCAAATTGCACTGAGACGTTCCCGGGTGCCGCCGGCGCGATGGTATAGAGAGCCACCTGCACGTTGGCCGTCGGTACCACTGTCCCTGGGGCCACTACGTTGACCGAAGCGCTGGCTTTCTTGGAGGGATCTTTCTTGCTTGTGGCCGTTACGGTGTCCGTGGTGCTTTGTGCTCCCGAAGGTGCGGTGTAGTTTCCGTTGGCATCGATACTTCCCACGGTTGCCGTCCAGGTTACACCCGTTGAATCGTTGGTAGTCACATTGAAATGCGTGCCCTGCCCGGTGCCCACCGCCGCCGCTTGCGGACTGACTGTTACGGTAATGGCAGGAGGTGGTGGGGGTGGTGGCGTCGAGCCCCCGCCGCAACCAACGCTCGTCACTACAACACACAAGCACGACAATCCAAAAAAACGAAAGAAGCAATCCTTTTTCATTGAGTGATTCCCAAGTTCTGAGATTAGCCAAAACCAGGCTTCATTACTCCTAGCATAGCCGTTACCAAAAGTGTTGCCAAATGTTTTAGAATGTTTACAAGTTTTTGGCCGCCACCGGCCTCTGTCGTTTAGGGATCCTCCATAACTGGCGTTGACTAGGTCCAGGTCCACAGGGGGCCCGATTCCTATGAGCCAAGTAAACAAAACAATCTTGGTTGTGTGTTAGCATTTCCAGGGCGATTTGAAGTGGAGATGAGTCACTCTGCGCAAGGGGCACGAGGGAGTCCGTGGGATATCTATTCGCTAAAGTCATCCATAGATGCCCAGAGTGCGACAGCAATTGGCTGATACGTTCTCAGAGGAAAGGATTCGCTGAACGCGTAGTTCTACGTCTTATGATGGTCTACCCATGTTGTTGCAAGAATTGTGGGGCAAGATTCTTGGATTACAAACCATGCGATGATGAAACGAATCGACAGGGTGATCAAACAAACTGATCTTGTCCTTGTCCAATCGCGTGGAACAGCTACGAGAGCAACCTTGATCCGCAAATAGGCCGGACCATGGACCTATTGGAACATCGGCGTACGAGTGCGAAAGGTTCGATCCTTTCACTGTATATCGCTGCCGTGACTATCACAATCACCATTTTCGCTTCCCGTCTTGCGCCAATCACCGTCAGGCCGTAACCCACCTCCCCCAATAATCCGTCTCTTTTTCAACTGAATTCGCGCTATCCTTGAACCGTGTTCACGCTCTTTACCATTCCGAAAGCCTTCAAAGGACACATTGGCATAATCCAACGCAACGCCATCGGAAGTTGGGTGCAACTTGCGCATGGCTGCGAAAGCGGGGGAGAGGCGCGGCCGGAAATTCTTCTGTTTGGGCACGATGAAGGGACCGCGGAGGTCGCGCGCGAGTTGGGCCTGCGACACATTCCCGACGTGGCCACAAATAGCTGTGGCACGCCACTGCTCGACGACCTGTTCCACAAAGCCAAAGCGGCCGCGAGCTACGCAACGCTCGCATACGCGAACGCGGACATTATCCTGCTCTCGGAGTTCCTACTGTCGGTGCGGATTGTGCAGCAGCAGATGCCGAAATCCCTGCTCGTTGCGAAGCGCATCAACTTGGACGTGCGCGAGCCGCTGGCGTTCGGCCCCGGCTGGGAGGAGGCGCTCAAGCTCCGCGCTAAATCCACCGGCGCCGAAGAACACTATTCGGGCATCGACATCTTCCTCTTCCCCAAAGGCATGTACACGGAGATCCCCGACTTCGCCATTGGCCGGTTGTGGTTCGACCATTGGTTGATTAAGGCGGTGCGGCTGCAGGGGCTGCCGGTGATCGACGCGTCGCTGGTGTCACCCTTATTCCATCAGCGGCATGACTACAGTCATGTGCCGGGGGGCGTAGAGCAAGTCTGGCGCGGCCACGAAGCCGCCCGCAACTTCCAGCTCTATGGCGGGATTGAGCATGCGTACACGCTGCTGGAAGTTACCCACGAACTGACCCCCCCGGGGGGGATACGTCGCGTGCGCTTCCGCAAACCCCTCTTCAAAATGAAGAATTTTGCGTGGAAGATGTTTGTGGAGCGGACGGCCCGAGTGCGCCATGCGCTGGGGCTGCGCCGAAAATCTTTACTTGAGTGAACAAAAAACTCTTAGCCTACCATATGCTATGCCATCCCTATATTTGCTCCTAGATCAAGAAGAAGACCTGACGGAACGTCAAAGGGCAGGCGATAGGCCTCTTGAAACCAAATTTATCGAATGCTGTGAAGGTCACCCTTGTTTAGGCGGTAGCGAATTTTAATGTCACCGCGAAGACATGCCTCCCGCAAGCGGTTGCGCTGCCCCTTAGGAATTAGCCCAAGGAATCTTGAGAGCACGAAATCTATGCTTAATCGACAACGAGACCGTGCATCAGCGGCGAGCCTCACACTCGCCCGCAAGTCATATACGAATATCTTGAAAGCAGCTATAAACGTACTCAGTGACATCTGCCTGACTCCTCAACGGCATGCAATCAGCCGAAAAGCTCGGGTGGTTCACTTATGGCTCCTTTCCCGTAGTCTATGGTCGTCGAATAGCCACGGTCTACTCAGGTCAAGGAGCCAGACGTTGTTCAGCGCTAATTATTCAATTATTTATTATTTCGCTCCTTTGGTTGTATTTTCTTAGCGGGAACTGTCCAACGCCATAGCCGGGCTAACCAGAAATGATCCGTATTCCAGGAAATTACTTACTTCGGGCTCTTCAAAATGTCAGCTGTCGTTCATGGATACGAATGTGGAAGCTGTACGGATGTCTGTTGGCAGTCACAGCATAGCGTTCGACCGTCAGTTTTACTTATATTCTTCAAGCAAACGTAGGACTTTGGCATCAACTTTGTTAGGGTCACCACAAGCCCCACATGACTGAGAGGCTGCACAGTACGTTGCCCTCAGATTGCCGTCCCCATATCTGTCAGGAAATCTGCAACCAGCGAACGTAATTCGACTGCTGTAAGCGATCACAGCGAAACCGAGTGTCGCATAAGCAACGCAATACGCAGTATTCAGTGCCCTTGGAAATCCAAGGCTCTTGACCGCCAGCACTGTATAGGCAATCAGAAGGGGAATGACTGGCAACCAATACCTCGCATCAAAGCAAGGCCAGGCAAACAGGATTCCCATGTAGCAAACCAGAAACACGTCGGTTGGAGTAATGCTCTTCCGTCTCGTGGCCAACCCGAGAAGCAACAGCACCAGTAGAAAAAGCCCCATCCACGGCACCACAAAGTGAAGTTTTGTAGGCAGCTTCGATATGGGGAAATTACCGAGCAACTCTCCCAGTTCCCCAAGCCTGTCGCCAAGAATCTGCAAAATCAAAGCAGATAATGAGGCCTTCTTTGCAACGCCGATCAAGAATTCCCAATACCTGGTCGTCGCGAGCAGCAGCAGAGCACAGCCGCCCACAAATGCGGCACCACCAGCGATGACCAGTTTAGTACGTATGGAGATGTCCTTCAGCAGCGATCCGCATCGGGGATTGCTTACAATCAGGAAAATCAAAGGCGGAAAAAGTGTGACTCCGATGGTACGGACAGCCATCGCCGCAACCGCTAACAGCGCGGCAGCGCAAGCAAGAACCGCGAACCTTGAATTCGAATCCACGTTCCTCGCCCAACTCATAACGGCGATGCAACTCATGGAACAGCAGAAGAAGGGCACATCGGTTAGTGGAACGGTACTATGTTTTATCACTACATACGACAGTAAGAAAAACGAACAGGTCATAAGGACGAATACCCTGTCCTCAAAAAACTCACGACTGAGTACGTAGTGGGCGGCGAATAGTCCCACCGACAAGAAAACCATGTTCAAGCCAATGATGACCCAAGGATGGGCGAAACCTGCCTTCAGCAGGACCGCCAGTAGTGCCGGATAACCAGATGGGAGAAAAGTCTTCTGCCCGCCATTCAAAAAACCGCCGCCGTGGGCGGCCGACTCCCCCATAGATAGTAGAGTAATCGCATCATTATTAAGTCGGAGTGGGCTGAATACTTGGAGTACAAAGCAGCCCGCCAAAAACACTAACAGCCCTCGAGAACACCGATGCTTCACTGAATCCGTTACTATCAGCTTCGACCGTTGAGGTCTGCTCACAGTATCGATAGCCATTTGGAGTGAAATGAGAATAACACTAAACAACCTGCCTCTTTAAGGTGGAGGTCACAATTTAGCTTGATGGCCCTTTCGGAATAGCCCCTGATTCGGCAATAATAGTGCGATTCGGCCCTAAGTCAGACTATGAGAATTGCATCTGCTTTGCCTTCACGCCAGTTCCGAAGAGGCTCCCTACTCACGTTCGGCACCGTCATCGCGGGCGTCTTCGGTGCTTACGAAGCAGCCCAATATGTGATCAGAGACGATATTACTGGCTTGGCCTATGCGGGTATGGCCTGCCTGGGTTGCGTCATCGTCATCGCCGTGCTTAAGAATTGGCGCAGGGGGATATACCTTTTTCTGGCCTGGCTGCTCTTCGAGGATTTTGCCAGGAAATACCTCGGCAATAACATGGCCATCTTTTTTGCCAAAGATTTTCTCGTTCTTATCGTTTACCTGTCCTTTTTCGCAGCCTACCGACGCAAGCAAGCCGTCTCCTTCCGGCCACCCTTCCTCATGCCACTACTGCTATTCGTGTGGTTTGGGGTCATCCAAGTCTTCAATCCTGCCTCCACTCATATTTTTTACGGCATCATGGGCCTCAAGTTGTTTTTCTATTACATCCCGCTTCTTTTCGTGGGCTACGCGCTGGTCAATTCCGAGATCGAATTGCGCCGCTTCTTCTTCGTAAATCTACTTCTCGCGTCAATCATTGTCTCCTTGGGGATCGCGCAATCCATCCTCGGCCACACTTTTCTCAATCCTGTCAACATCGCCGAAGAGATTCGCGAGCTGAGCACAAACTACCGGGTCGCACCCATCTCAGGCATGACCCTCTACCGCCCCAACGCGGTTTTTGTGAGCGCCGGGCGCTTCGGAGACTTTCTTCTGGTGGCATGGTTGTTGGTTTTCGGATTTAGCGGCTATCTCCTCCTTCGCCACAAGCGTGGCAGGGTTTTTGCTTTTGTGGTACTCGCTTTGACAGCAGCGGCTATTGTCTTGTGTTCTTCGCGCGGTGTTCTTCTTTGGAGTGCTGGGTCGGCCATTATTGGCAGTCTTGCCTTTTTCTGGGGTGCCCCTTGGCGGCAACATGAGGTTATACGCGCACTTCGCACTGTACAGCGCGCCACCACGGGAATTGTGCTTGCCATGACTCTCCTGTTTTTGCTCTTCCCGGAGGCGCTCCTCTCCCGCGTGGAGTTCTACAGGGAGACGCTCTCCCCCACAAGCAGTGTCAGCCAATTGCAGAACCGCACTTGGGACTATCCGGTCACAAATCTTCTCTATGCCTTTAGTTACGAACGCTGGCCTTATGGCTACGGTATCGGCACAGCCTCCCTTGGCACACAATATGTCGCCAAATTCTTTAACGCCAAGCCTGTAGGCGTGGGTGTGGAAAGCGGTTTTGGCACTCTGGTAGTCGAAATGGGCGTTGGGGGCCTTGTGCTTTGGCTCGTCATGTCCTTTGCCATTTTGTTGTCTGCTTGGCGTGTAGTGAAGAAACTCAAGGGGTCTCCCTGGTTTCCCGTTGCATTTATCATCTTCTGGTACGCCGGGCTTCTTCTCATCCCTATTACTTTTACGAGCATGCAGGCGTATGAGGACTTCATTCTGAACGCTTACCTCTGGTTGCTTCTCGGCGTTTTGTTCCGCCTCCCTACCCTCGGTATATCCTCACAGTTCGCTGCCGTCCAGCCCAGCATGCCGATGCGACGTGCTTGGATGCGTTGACTCTTCCACCGAATAGTGACGATGGGAAGGTCATGGCTCCTACCCCCTATCGAACATCAGAGGTAGATCTTTCCATCTTCATCGATGTGAAGCAGTCGCCGTATCGGGTTTACGCAAAGGAGCTGCTCACCAATGGAACTGCCGGCGCGTGTCAACGAGTTTGAGACCAGTGGTCATGGAATTTAGAGAGTTTTTTCACCTGTGATGAGCGGTTTGTTGATCCACACCTCGGTGGGGACCACTGCTGGTTTGGCGCTGTTCGAGGATGAGCGCAGTTTGGTTGGAGTGGACCATGGCTGGCGTGAGCAACGCCAAGCCGGAGTGGCGATGTTCTTCGTTGTACCAGCGGAAAATCCTTGCGAAAAAGCCCGGCTGTCTTGAATGCAGCCGAAACGATCCGGAAACTCCGGTCGGTACTTCATGGTGCGGAAGTGGCTTTCCGAAAACGGATTGTCGTTGGAGACGTGCGGGCGGCTGTGCGTTTTGGTGACACCCAAGTCGGCCAGTAAAAAGGCCACCGGCTTGGAACCCATCGACGTACCGCGATCGGCATGCAGCGTGAGTTGTCCGGGCTGGATGTTTTGTTTCGTGCAACTCTCCTCGATCAGCCGCTTGGCCAGCTCTGCGCTTTCCCGCATCGCTACCATCCAGCCGGTGACGTAACGACTGAAGACATCGAGGATCACGTAGAGATAGAAGTAGGTCCACTTGGCGGGCCCCAGCAGTTTGGTGATGTCCCAACTCCTGAGTTGATTGGGAGCCGTGGCCATAAGTTCCGGTTTCTGGTACGGCGGATGGGTCAACTGGTCGCGGCGTTCGCGGGACTCGCCCCGTTGTTTGAGCAAGCGATACATGGAGCGGATCGAGCAGAGATACTCTCCTTCATCGAGCAACGTCGCATAAACAGCGGCTGGCGAGCGATCCTGGAAGGGTTCTCCGTGGAGATGTGCCAAGACTGTTTCGCGTTCCGCTGGAGCAAGAGCGCGTGGCGGAGAAGGCCGCGCCCTGGTCATCGCAGGGCAGATCGCCGCACGCCTCTTGCGATAGTGAGAAGCGCGCGGCAAGCGGCGCGCGTGCCCACCGCGGTGGCCAACTCCGTGACCGCGGCCATCAGGAGTTCTCCTCCGGGTCCGGAATCGGACGGCCCAACAGCGCCGCCACTTTTTTTTGAACGTCGATGAAGATGTGCGCCTTGCGCAGATCTTCGGTCAGACGGGCATTCTGGCGGCGAAGTTTCTGGAATTCTTCTTCCAGTGGATTGCGCTTGGACTTCGGCCCGCGTTTTCGCGGAGTCAACGCTTCGCGGATGCCATCGGCCCGCTCCCGCCGCCAATAAGCCAGCAACGACGAGTACAGTCCTTCGCGGCGGAGTAGCGCGCCAACGCCACCGGGTGCGGCGGCAGCCTCTTCGGCTTCTTGCAAGATGCGTTGCTTGTACTCCGCGGTGAAACTACGTCGTTTGGGCTTGGCAACCACTTCGGGATCAGGCCGCGAGGCCAGCGCCGAAGTAGCGCCCACTTTGGCTGCCGCTCCACTATGCCGCGGCTCGCCAGGCTCGCCTCCGCTCCGTTCCGCGCCAGCCAAAGTCCCAGAGGAAAGAACACCAAGAGAATTCCCGTTCATCTCTGCCTTTTTCTTTCTCGCCCTGCTCATTAATTAAGAGTACTAAAACGGTCTCAGAGATGTTGGCACGGAGGGTGCGCCCAAAGGGCGTTTGGGCAATAACCGAAGACAACGAAACACACTACCTTTCATTCGCTATGACCGTGATTTCTCGAACGCTATCCTGAAAGACGGTCCTTACATGCGGCCCTGTCAATCCGGGGTCACTCGCGGGAGTGAACACGAAATAATCGTATTGCGAGGGAGCAAGCGCGTTGAGGCTTTGCCAAAAGTACGACTTGTCCTTCACGTCGTACTCCGCCATCCATGTCGCTTTGAACTTTCGCCTGTAAAAATTGATTTCCGGTTCGTACCACCACGTGCCTCCAACCCTCACGTGCGTCAAGCCGTGCCTCTGGGCGTCCTCAGCAATCATTTGATAGAGCTTGAGAGAAATAACGTCATAGGCGTTATAGCGAAACTTGCTCACCTGGAGCGAGAACGCATAGTCAAACACGAGGATAGCTGCGGTCAACAGTCCCGCAACGCGCAAGTAGGATCGCGGGTATCGTGCCGAAATCTCCCGGGCTGCCAAAATGCCACCCACAGTAAACAGCAAAATCAGGAACAAACAGAGACGGCTGCTAGGGTAGTGCGCTCTAGCTGCTAGGTGCAGTGTGAGGATCAAAACCACGCTGGCCACCCCGGCGCCTCCGAAGACGCGGCACTGCGCTCTACCCTTGCGCTCTGGTCCGGCTTGCCAAGCAAGAATTACTCCAAAAACGACAACGCAGAACAGCAGGGGCATCAACACACTCGCTCCCAACAGCGTCAAGTGCTCCTGCCAGCTTCCCGATAGGGGCGCCACAGCTCCCAGGCTGGAGTTGTGCACGTCGTCGGTCCATCGATATAGAAACGACGCAGTGAATACCTCCTGCAAGGCGGTCGACCCTTTAACAAACCCCAATCCCGTTACAAACTGTGTGGGGCGCATTTGAATCAGGTAAGGCCACATAATGCAAAAGCTAGTTATCGTGCCGGGAACAAAGAAATAACCCACAAGAAATCGCAACTTTGGGCCGCGCCATTGGAAAGGCGCGGAGAATTTACCAATCGCCACAACGCAAAAAGTGAGTGCGAGACAAAGTATTCCGCCAAAGTTCGTGAGGTTTGCCGCTATCGACATTGCCAGAGCCACAGATGCAGCGAAGCATCTCCACTTCCAGGCTTGATCTTGGGGATTGAGCTCGCCTCGCTCCACGAGTGCAGCCATCGCGAGCATTGCCACCATAATGGCCGCTAGCCCTAGTATGTAGCCCCGAGCCGCCGGCATGAAATCCAGAACCTGGGGATTCAGGCAGAGCAGCGCCACGGAAAGAAATAGCAGGATTCCTTCGCCAAAAAGCTTCTTGCAGAGAAAGTAGGTAGCCAGCAAATAGATCGCAGTCCCGAGTAGGCTCGGCAGGCGAAGAGCAAACTCGCTCGGTCCCAAGGCCCACACAATGGGCTTGGCAATTAGCGTGAAGAGGACATGATTGGCCGTGTGGAACTGCAATACGTGGTAGACGCCCCCGTCGAGAAACCACTCGTACTCGAGGGCTTCATCGTGCGCGATGCTCTGCGTTTTTGCCCTATACACCGTCAGGCTGGCCGCGAGAAGAATCACGCACAAGGCCAGCCCTTGCCACAAAAGGGAAGTCTTCATGAGCATGGGGTGTTATCAGAGCCGAGCAGTTCCTGTCAAATCGCGCCTTTTCGTATAATGCACGCGATCTAATTCACTCCGCCGTCTTCATATGCCCACAGGCTTTCCCTCGGGATTCCAGATCCTCTAACACTCCGTGCTATCCTATTTTTTAATTTCCGCTGGGGACTCAATGGATGAACAGCGGAAGTATCGAATCCTCTTGATTCAATGACTTTGATGCTTGTTCAAGTTGGAACAGACATCGGACATTGAGGAAATTGGCAAGATGTCAAAAGCTGCTGACACTACGGTGGCCCGGCCACTCGTTACAGCCATAATCGATACGTTTAATCATGAAGCCTTCATAGAGCGGGCTTTGACCAGTGTACTTACACAAGGTTTATCGGAGAGAGAGTTAGAGATTCTAGTTGTCGATGATGGCTCGACCGACCGCACGCCGGAGATCCTTCAACAGTTCAGTAATAGAGTACGAGTTGTGCGAAAGCAGAATGGCGGACAAGCATCGGCCTTTAACATCGCGATTCCTCTCGCGAGGGGCGAAATTGTTGCTTTTCTTGATGGTGACGACTGGTGGTCAGAAAGAAAATTGATTCGCGTGATCGAAGCGTTTCAGAGAGATCTTACGACGGGGGTTGTGGGGCACGGCTTCTACGAAATCGATGAGGTCTCTGGAAGATCTTTGGCAATTGTGCCTGATTCCCAGAGGCAGGTTTCGTTACGGACGCCGACGGATGGTATCAACTTCAGGAGCTTGATGAGCTTTTTCGGGACGAGTAGAGTGGCGATTCGTAAGAGAGTTCTCGACCTCGTTGGTCCAATTCCCCCTGCTCTAGTCATCGAAGCTGATGAATATATGTCGACGGTGGCTGTTGCAAGGTCTAACGCGGTCCTTATACCAGAGGCTCTCACATTCTACCGCTTGCATACCGGCAACTCGTATCAATTCCAGGATGGAGATGTCCGGAAAATCAGGATAAAGAGTATGGTATTGAACGAGTTGAGTGGGGCCTTGCGACGCGAACTTCCTTGTAACCAACTCGAGGACAGTGTGGTCACAGCTGTGGTGAAGCCAATCGAGGTCGAAGCGACGCGTCTCAAACTCATGTGTGGCGGAGGGATGTCTTGGGATGCCTTTAAGGTAGAGCGAGCCAGTATCCGGCTCGCCTACAAGCACATGCCTTGGAAATACCGGCTATTCAAAGGTTTCGTTTTAGCACTGGCTCTCATTTTACCGCCAAGACTTTTTTACAAGCTGCAGCAGTACTACGGCAAAATGAACCTGCGTAGATTCAGGAGATTCACCGGTGAACCGGTGTCTCGCGAATTTCTCAAGGCTGCCGAAGGCAACACCTATGCAAAGCAGTAACAGCCCTGACACTTTCGCTCGAATGCTCAATTGGATGGGCGATTTCCGAGGGAAAGCGCGGTTGGCTGACTCACTGGGACGCATCTCCACTTTCTGGAATGATGGCCGCGGCGTATTTCCCATCTATGACGGGAAAACAATCGCTGTAGATCTCAACGACAGGATTCAACGATTAATGTGGGGCGGAGCCTACGAACCCCGAGTAAGAAAGTGTCTCGTAGCTCTTTTGCGCCCTGGCGATGTTTTCGTTGATATTGGAGCCCACATTGGATTCTTTAGTTTGATTGCTTCTTGCCTGGTGGGTCCCAATGGGAAGGTCTATGCCTTTGAAGCAAATCCGAATCTATTTCGAACACTCCAGACAAACACAGCAAAGTACCCCTGGATAGTCCCGACTCCGAGGGCTGTTTGGAAGGAAGGTGGACTGGTCTCATTCTCAGATCCGCAGCAACCAGGAGAAACAGGCTGGGGAAAACTAACGGCCATCCGCAACGAAGGACTTGTACTCACTGTTGAAGCTATCACGCTGGATGACTGGCATGTGAGCGTCGATTCGACCCCTATCCGAGCAATCAAAATCGATGCGGAAGGTTCCGAGCCCTTCATTTTAGAAGGGGCTAGGCGAATGATCGCAAGGAGTAGGCCGATGCTTATAATCGAGCTTAACGACAAATTGCTTTGTGAGAGCGGCAAATCAAGAGAAGTTGTTGTTGCTACTCTCCGTGAACAAAATTATTCGGTGTTCGCGATTGAATCTGCAAAGTCTAAGAGAACCGCTGGGAGCAACGCTATTGTGTCTCCCGAGGTTTTGTGTATGCCTTCTGAGCAGATTGCAGAAACTAGAGAGATTCTGGATAAATTAGGCATAGATAAGCTGGGATGATGCTTGTCTCCTGAGTAGCAGGTTGGCTCTCGCAAGTGCACATGCCTCTATCCGGTAGTTGCGCAGGCAAGCTGATGTACTTGTGCCCGATTTGGTGCCAACCCTAGACGAAAAAGGTAGCAATTCGCGGAGGAAGTACATCGCTTGTAGGTAGTGTCCAGAGTTTTTCGCACATTTGTCGAGGTGCTGGCCTGATAGTTCTTCAGGTTTTCCCTGAAAGGAAGGTTTGGAATTTGGTTTTTCCTCATGCGGCTTCGCTCACTTCCGCCAAGCGG
>Ga0335081_10005796_pt1 | contig 19579 bp, 24 predicted proteins | sample Lox_Sample_35_FD_206713 | JGI IMG/M metagenome (GOLD analysis project Ga0335081, IMG submission 206713) | Soil microbial communities from Loxahatchee National Wildlife Refuge, Florida, United States - Lox_Sample_3.5 | ecosystem: Environmental > Terrestrial > Soil > Wetlands | place: USA... | reverse complement strand
CGATTCCCACCTCCATCCCGCTGGCAATTTATCTCGGCAACGCGCTGGGGGTTTCGTTGCTCGATCGCCCTCTGGATTATGTCTTCTCATGGCCCGCTGTCAGCATGTGGCTCGGTTTGATCGTTATCATTGCAGTAGTTGCCAGCCTGCTCCCTGCACAAAATGCCGCCCGACTCACGATCCGCGATACCCTGATGTACGAATAGGAAAAAAAAAGAGTCTTTCTTGAAAAGACTCTTTCTTACTTATTGGTGTGGACTAAGGGACGTGGTATTGAATGACCAGTTGTGGACGAGAACTCATGCCGTAGTTTCCACTGAAGAAACTTGCGTAATTGGCTGTGTTATCGTCATTGCTGGGCGTGTCGAAAGCCAGGCGAAATTGTGTATTGCCGCTCAGGTTGATAGCGCTGAGGGCGCCCGAGGAGATTGGTGCAGAATACCAACCTGCTGTGGGAACGGAATTGAACGTGGCGACGCCGGGTTGGGTGGCGGACGCTTGGAAATCCGCCGCTTCGAGCGCGGGATTGGCCCCAAAGTTTGGAACGGTCATATCTGCGGAAAGGTTGCCAAGCGCCGAAAAAGGATCGGGACTGCTGATTTTGTCCAATCGGATTCTTATCGTAGCCCCGTCGATCACGGCATGGGCAGGCAAGCTGGCCGTCTGGAAGGATAGGATGGCCCGGGTTTGCCTGTTGTCGGCTGTGTCACCAATGCTGAACCATTTGCCGTTCGAATTGATGGTTCCGCCGACACCGCTGCCGGGGCTGGTTTCGAGAACAAATCCATCAAAACTTCCTTGCGATGTCAATGTGCGCGTGACATCGGCCGTATTGTTCGAAATCTTGATGACCTGACCGCCCCCGCCGTCCGTGAGATAGAGCTCGCCCTGATCATCCTGGCCAAAGGAAGTAATATAGTATCCGGTGGAAGCCAGAAGCGTGGACGTCCAGACCTTTCTCGAGTTCTGGATCATGCCAAATACTTTCCCGGAGCAAAGGTCGCCATAAAAATAGTAGCCTTGCATCGATGGAAACTGGCTGCCACGATACACGTATCCGCCGATCAACGCGCAGCCGTATGAGTCGTTTTTGCCGTGGTCATAGGCCACGATCGGCGGAACATAATTGGGGATACTGGAGCAGCCCGAGTTATATACTCGATTCCCTTCCCGGCAATTCCAGCCGTAGTTTTCACCGCCTGTGCTCAGGTGCGATTGATAATCTACTTCTTCTTCGACATCCTGCCCGACATCTCCGATGAAGAGATCGCCAGTTGAACTATCAAATGAGAATCGCCAGGGATTGCGCAACCCATAAGCCCAGATCTCCTGTTGAACGTTTGGATCACTGCTGCCGTAGAATGGATTACTGTGGGGGATGGCGTATTGCTTCGGTGCATCCGGTGTGCCATCCACATCCAGCCGGAGCAGCTTTGCAGACAATGTATCCAGACTCTGTCCATTACCATCGGGATCGCCGCCGCTGCCGCCGTCGCCAACCGACATATACAGATAGCCGTCCGGTCCGAACGCGAGCATGCCGCCATTATGGTTATCAAATCTCTTTGGAACAGACAATAAGACCGTTCCGCTCGAGGAGTCGGCGACGTCCGGATCCGCGGAGACATGGTAGCGCGCCAAGGTGGTCGCAAATGGACAATCATCGCCGCTCGTGGGCACATAGGGGCAGGTCGTATCGTCGTCCGTGGTGTACGTGATGTAAAAATTTCCGTTGGTTGCGTAATTGGGATCAAAGGCTAAGCCGAGCAAGCCTTGTTCTCCGCCTCCGGCTTCGCTGATGAAATCACTGAGGGTTGAAATATCCAGGAAATCAGTGCCGTTGAGGCTTCCATTCTTATAAATTTTGATGTGACCGTCCTGGTCGACGATAAACAACCTGGCATCGCCTGCGTTCGTGACAAAGAGCGGATCCGTCAGGCCGCTGACCACGGTCGTAAACACCAGATTGGGCAGCGCGGCGACGGGAGGCGGCACGGTCATAGCGCGGTTGGCTGAGATCGAGATGATGGCCAGAGCACAGATTACGATAACGCCAAGAGTCCTGAATACCTTTGCCATGAGAATATCCTTTCTATCTAGAAAGCATGTTAATAAAAAATCTTTCCTGGGCGAGAGGATAATTAGCCCTATTTTTTTGATGAATGAAAAGCTCTTGGAAGTTCTGATGCAAGCCAGAGAGGGGGGATGTCAGGGTTTAAATCACATAATCGCCGAGCCCCGCTCGGCGATTATGATTCGCTCTTGCCGCTTTTTTCAGCCGGCTGGCCGTCTTTCGATTTGGCTTCCTTGGCTTCTTCCTTTTTGGCGGGCCTGGGCGAATCACCGCCGGATGGAGATCGGTGATCCGTGGCGTAGAAACCTGACCCTTTAAATACCACGCGCACGGGGGAGATGACTTTTTTCAGAGTCCTCTTCCGGCATTCCGGACAAACCTTGAGCGGTTCATCGGTGAAGGACTGCTGGCGTTCAAACTGCACTCCACAATTCTCGCAACGATACGTATAAACGGGCATGTCTTTCTCCTTAACAAGGCATCATTATAGCGCGGCTACTGGGATATGCCAATACTTAGACGCGCCATGTTATAATTTTCTAACGTTTGTCATCACATCAAGGTGAAGGTTGTTATGCTAAAAATCGAGATTATCTACTGTGCAGTCTGACATTACACGGACCGAGCCGTGAGCTTGGAAAAGGATTTGCTTAAGGAATTCGAGCACTTGATCGAATCGGTCACTCTGATCCCTTCGGATGGAGGCCGCTTCGAGGTCCGTGTGAACGGAGAATTGATCTATTCCAAACTCCAGACCAAACGTCACGCCGGACCGGGTGAAGTCGTGGGTCTGGTCAGCAAGATCGTTGAAGGATAAATCAGCCAATGTCAAATAAAAAGGGACGCGTTTTTTCCGGCATTCGCCCCACGGGTCGCGCACATTTGGGAAACTATCTGGGTGCCATACAAAATTACGTCGCGCTGCAGGACGAGTATGAATGTGTCTACTGCATCGTCGATATTCATGCGCTGACCACCGTGGAAGATACTCAGGACCTTCGTCAGAATACGGCGGACATGGCGCTGGATCTATTGGCGGCTGGCGTTCGCCCTGAAGAAACCATCCTATTCATTCAGTCGCATGTGCCGGAAGTAATGGAACTTCATACGATTCTTTCGATGGTGACGCCGCTTGGCAAGCTGACAGATCTCCCGACATTCAAGGAAAAAGTTCGTCAGCAACCTGACAATGTGAATTATGGTCTGGTCGGTTACCCCGTTTTGATGGCAGCCGATATCGTTCTCTACAAGACCGATGTGGTGCCGGTGGGAATTGACCAGGCGCCCCACCTTGAGTTTGCGCGCGAGGTCGTGCGCTCATTCAATTATCGTTACAAAACCAAGGTCCTGATCGAACCGCAGATGAAGAACACCGAATATCCGAAGATACTGGGTATTGACGGCAAGGAGAAAATGAGCAAGAGTTTGAACAATCATATCGAGCTTGCCGCCACGCCTGAAGCGACGACGACCCGCGTCAAAGAAATGGTTACGGACCCGGCGCGCATCAAGCGCACCGATCCGGGCAATCCGGATGTGTGCAACGTATTCACGATGCATAAGGTCTTTTCGCCGCCAAGCGATGTGGATCGGGTCAACCTGGAGTGCCGACGCGCCGGCATTGGGTGCGTGGAATGCAAACTGCTTTTTGCCAAGAATCTGAACAAGCACCTCGAACCCTTCCGCGCCAAGCGCGCAGAACTCGCCTCCCAGCCCCACCGGTTGGCGGACATCCTGAGCGACGGGGCCGATCGCGCGCGCCTGATTGCACGAGAGACGATGCGGGAAGTCCGGGCCGCGGTGCATTTGCCGTAGCCAGTCAGGCGAGGGCATACGGCCAAGGGCATTGTGCTGGAAGATCATGCGGGTGCTGATTCAGAGAGTGAGCCACGCCAGTGTTAGCATAAATGGGCAAGCCGTTTCCAGGATTGGAAAAGGCTTGTTGATTTTATTGGGTATCGGTCACGAGGATGGTGAGGCGCAGGCTCAATTTCTGGCGGAGAAAGTAGCCCATCTACGCATCTTTGAAGACGAGCAGGGCAGGACGAATTTATCGGTATTGGATGTGAAAGGCGAGGCGATCGTCGTTTCCCAATTTACTTTGTATGCAGATGCCCGCAAAGGGCGCCGCCCGTCCTTCACCGACGCGGCCCTGCCGGAGGTCGCCGCGCCGCTGGTGGATCGCTTTGTTGAGTTGCTCAGGCGGCATGGCATCCCGACCCAGACCGGTAAGTTTGGGGAGAGCATGCAGGTGGAAATTCATAATGACGGGCCCCTCACGATTTGGCTGGAAAAATAGTTTTCCGATCTCCCTGCAAAAGCGACAGGGCAGACGGCACAGTCCAGCGCTTTTCGCGGCGAACGTGGAGCTCAGCAGTTCCCTACAGGTTGGTTCTCTCGGCCAGTAATTCCAGGATTTTGGTCTGCTGCTCCGCGATCGTGTGAACTTCAGAAGTCAGCGTGTGAATCGAGAGCAGCGTTTCATGATCGCTTTCAGCCCGTGCATCGCTGGCCGCAGCCAGGACATTTTGGCCCACAATAATGATGGGCAGCAATACCAGCTGTAAGAAGGTCTGGGCGATCCAGCTGATGATGACAATCGAGCTGCCCGATCGAATCGCGGACGGCAGTGAGATGAGTGCAAGGGCTGCGAACAGATACGCGCACCACATGGATCCAACGGACTTTGTAACCCTCACCGCCACCCAGGTGTTCAAACGGCCAAGTGCGCTCGCGCCATGGACGGTTTTATGCACATGATGGCTTAAGACCAACCTTGGTTTGTGAGCTTTGGCATTCATGACCTCTATTTTCCTTTCCATGCTGACCTCTGTAAGAATTGGGATTTTTGATTATTATACTGGGAAATATGTTCCGCCCCCGCGCTACGAAACAACCCAAGTGCTTGGTTGGGGTTACCCCGCTGGTTGCGCAGTGAACTCAATTATTGATTCCGCGCCACAAAACGGAATCCATTTGAACTGCCAATGCGCCGGCCGCAATCATCGCCTGGGCGTTCTCCTCGGAATAGACTCCTCCCGCACCAATGACGGGGAGTCCGAGCCTGACCGCGGAGTGAACGATTTCGAGCGAGCGAGGGAATAAGGATGGACCGAACAATCTTCCCTCGATCACTTTTCCCGCGGAGGCGGCCAGCGCGCCGCGTGGTGCGGCCAGGCTGATTGCAGCGGCCCCTTCTTCAATGAGCCGTGGTCCAAGGGACAGCACCTGCTCCGGCGGCAGGCAAAAGATCAACGGCAATTCGCCGCGGCACGTTTTCAAAGTGAGGGACCAAAGCTCCTCCGCCAGCGAAGGTGAAAAACCGAGTTCGATGGCCATGACGTTATCGATGCTTTCCAACGATCGAACCATCTGTTGTGTTTCTTCGGGACGATCCCCCATGAGATGGACAATGATCGGCAGCGCAGCATCGCCCCAGCGGCGCACGCATTTCTTTAAGGTCGCGCTCAGGCCGGGATTGGGCAAGCCGGTGTGCAGCAGGAAACCGCCAGGATATTCGATCAGAGCCGGCTTGGCTGTAACGGTTCGTGGGCGCAGAGACACGGGATTCGTGACGAAGGCGCCGAAATCATCCCATGCAATCGGGGCATGAAAATCCGGAGCGAAGCCAAGGGTTCCCGCCGCGTTCATCATCGGTTTGCGCAGGACCAGGTCGCGTTTGGACATTTTGAACTCATCCATTGTAGTCCTTTTGGGTTATTGCACCCATGGGATTTCCGCGTATGATTCAAATAAAAGGAGCGTTTATGGGTGCCGTGATATATGAAGCGAGTCCGTTGCAGGCGTTTCTTGGATCGTTCGGGACGATCCTGGTTCTTGGTGTGCTTGGCGTGGCTGGCATCGGCATGGCCGTCTTTCGTCCCAGGCAGGGCCGAGGCTCACGGATCGTGAGCGGGGTTCTCGGCGTTTTTCTTCTGACGGCCGGCTGTGTGCTGGCGGCCATCACATTCTTGTCATTCGCGAGCGGGGCCAGGACCGTCACGCTGAGCTTGGATGATAAGACCGTCGCAACCGACAACTGTGGCGATAACGGAGGCACCTGCACCCGTTATGTCCTTTCTGCAACCACCGGCACGAATGCGTATGATTTTGATGTGCCTTCCGAGGTTTATGATCAGGCTCAATTGAACAGCTGTTATCAGATAACCTATTACCCAAACACGGGCCTTCCTGGCTTGTCGTCAGATTCAAGTTCATACCAGCGGATCGATAACATTACAAGAATCGCGTTGGCCGACCCCGCCGCGTGTCCATGAGATCGATGATGAGAAAAGCCGCGATCCACGTCGCGGCTTTTGGTTCTTCTTCAACTCTGATCTGGTCCGGTGATTGGCAGCCCCATAACCAATAGCATCTCTTCGTTGGTGGCGAACTTGAATTCCTCCAAGCCGCGCCGTTTGGCCTCCGCGGCCTCAACGGCCTCGAGTTTTTGGATGTTTTCCTTCGTAACCACTGGCTTGCCGAGGCTTTTCATTTTGTCGGCCACCACCTCGAGGTGCGGGGCCGTTGGCTGCAGGGTTTGCAAATACTGCCAAACGGCCTTGGATGCGTTGGTCCCGTCTTTTCGGGCGTATCCCACCAGGCCTTCGCTGGCTTTGCGTGCCCATCCGCCAACGAATACATCCCGAATTGGTTCGTCGGCGTCCGGGTCGAAGGCCTCGTAGGAGATGGCGTCCACCGGAAAACATGGCGACGGATTCATGACAAATGAATTTGAAGCGGTGGGAAGACCGAAGGAAGCATCTATTTTGTCGCCGACGGCAAAGATGACGTTCTCAAGCTCCAAAGTACGCTTGTGACCGGTGCCTCGCGCTTTCATATCGTCGCCTTGGGCAACGAGGATATTATCCTCGACCTCGAGTTTGCTTACCCACCCGCCCTCGCCGAGCACTTGCAGGGGTGAGCTTAAGAACTCGAAGCGAAAACGCGTTTCGCTGGTTTTTGGCTCCGCCTTAGGCAGCGCGTCCAGCACCTTGTGCCGGCCGAGCTCCGGATCCTGATGAACCGCTTGCAAAGCGGGCAGGACTCGGTTCATTTCGGCATCGAAAGCCGGCAGATCCAAGTTCGCGATATTCCGGGTCATTTCTTCCTTGGTGAAGTTCACCTCGCCCGGTCCACGCCGGACGACCGCAATGACCTCAGCCGCTTTCACATCGTGGATCATGAAATGGGCAATATCCATCATGACGTTACCAGCGCCGATGATGGCACAGCGCCTGCCGAGGCGGAACTTTTCCTCGCTGTACAGGGGGAGCTTGTTGTAGTAGTACACGAGATCTTTGGCATGATAGGAACCTACAAGTTTTTCGCCGGGCAATCCGAGCCATTTCGTGCCTTGCGCGCCGACCGTGACTAGAATCGCCTGAAAGCCGAGGGCGCGCAGATCCTCCAATGTGAGATCGCCCTCCGCTCCAATTCTCAGATTTCCATAATAGGTAAGGTTGGGATGTGCCAGCGCCTGTCGAAATTGCTTGCGAAACCCATCCTTCATTTTATGTTTATCAGGATAGACTCCGTATTCAGCAAGCCCACCCGGTTTGATATCCCGGTTGAATACGACTACCTGTGCGCCTTGATTGGCAAGCTCTCTGGCGCCAAACAAGCCCGATGGGCCGGCTCCGATCACCGCTACAAAATACGCATTCGTTTCAGACACTGGTGCTTCCTCCTGACTTGTTTTCGGCACAACTTTCCCATTATTATATGAGAAAAGCCGGTGCCCTACAAGACAGCCCATAGCTTGAGGTCCGCCGCTGAAGCAACGTGCGTATAGTGTCCCGGTTAAAATAAGACCAATTGAAATAGTCATGGAGAAGTGGTTTTCGAGGCATGGCTTCCGCGGGAACACATTTCGGTGGCCTGCATCTATGCTAAGATTAGCCTTATCTCAGAGGAGGTCGTATGATGAAGCCCGGTAATAGATCGAAACCTACGCCCGCAGATCGGTTGCATGCCATCCTTGGCGGAATGAAGAATGAGGAATCTCCGATCAATCGTTTGCCGAGGGCCAGGCTGGCGGAGGAGAGATCCGCGCCCGAGACCGTGCCGGACCAATCTCTGCCTCTGAAACGCCCCACGGCGGAATCTGTTAAACGCGGCTTTCAAATCCTTCCTGCTTTTTGGACTGTTGCCAGCGTCCTCTCGATCGTGGTCAATGTCGTTCTGCTGGCGATATTGATCGGCGCCATGCGCGGTCTAGGGGGCTTGAATCTTGGTCAGGTGGGAACAGGTTTGGTGGGGGGCTTGTATTCCAACTTTGAAAAAATGGATGCGGCACATATCAAAACGACCATCCCGGTGCAATCCAGTATTCCCTTGAACATGTCCATTCCCGTTCAAACGACGACGAATATTTCCCTGGCGGAGGCTGTGGAGATCCCGAACGCCCACGTCAAGATTTCGACGGGCACGTTCAACATTGATTCCGATGCGGATGTGATTCTGCCTGCAGGAACCAATTTGAACGTGGTTTTGAACTTTAGCGTGCCGGTGCAAACGACGGTCCCGGTCGGATTGAACGTTCCCGTGGATATTGCGCTCAACAAAACGGAGCTGGATCCCGCCATCACCGGTTTGGAAAGTACGATCAGGCCGTTGTATTGCGTGCTCAATCCCGATGCAATTTCCATCGATCATGTACCGGTTTGCAAATGAAAGGGTATAATCTGCGCCCATGTCTGATTTTACGAAAACTGTTCTTTCCAATGGCTTGACCGTTCTCCTTAAGGAAATTCATAGCGCTCCCTTGATCTCATCGTGGATGTGGTACCGCGTCGGCTCGCGCGACGAGGCGCCTCCCTTGACCGGTATCTCCCATCTCGTCGAGCATATGCAGTTCAAAGGCACGCCCAGGTATCCCGCCTCCATCATGGACAAAGCGATCTCGCGCGACGGCGGCATGTGGAATGCTTTCACTTTCCTGGATTGGACGACATTCTTCGAAACCATGCCGGCCGATAAGATCGACCTGGCCCTGCGCCTGGAGGCGGATCGAATGCGCCACAGTGTCTTCGATGAAAAGGAGTTTGCCTCCGAGCGGACGGTGGTTGCCTCGGAGCGCGAAGGCAGCCAGAATGAACCGTTATTCCAGCTCGGTGAAGCGGTTCAACAGGCCGCGTTCCGCGTGCATGCGTATCATCATGAGGTCATTGGTGACATGGCGGACATTCTCTCGATGAGGCGCGCTGATCTGTATCACCATTACCGCACCTATTATGTTCCCGGCAACGCGGTGATGGGCGCGGCCGGTGATTTTAAAACCAAAGAGATCTTGAACCGCATCAAGGCATTGTTCGGAAAGATTCCCGCCGGTGCGATTCCGCCGCGGTTGGCGCGGCCTGAACCGCTCCAGCAAGGCGAAGTGCGGCTGTCTATTGAAGGTCAGGGTGAGACCGCTTATCTGGAGGCCGCGTACCATTTCCCTGCCGCGTCGCATCCCGATTTTTTTGCGCTATCCGTGCTGGATAGTTTGCTGGCAGGCCCCTCCAATCTAAATATGTTCGGCGGAGGCAGTATCTCGAACAAGACGTCGCGCCTTTACCGCGCGCTGGTCGATCACGAGCTGGCGGTTTCGCTTTCTGGCGGCTCCAGCACGACGGTGGATCCCTTCCTTTATTACATTACGTTGACCATCCACCCCAGTCGTAAACCCGAGGAAGCGCTGGCCGCCCTGGATGCGGAACTTCGCCGCGTACAGGCTGAGGGGGTATCAAAAGAAGAAGTGGGCCGTGCCATCAAGCAAGCGCGTGCAAACTTCGCCTACGGCATGGAAAATATTACCAATCAGGCTTTCTGGCTCGGCTATAGCGAGATGTTTGCGGACTACAAATGGTTCATAACTTATTTGGAAAGGCTGGCCGCAGTGAAACCGGCGGACATACAGCGTGTGGCGCAGACCTATTTTCGTCCTCAAAATCGTGTGGTTGGGATTTATGTTCCAGCGGAAAAGGAGAAGGCGTAATGTGCGCGCAACGTAAATCAGCCCTGCCACGCACTTCCTCTCTGCCGGGGCCCGACGATATTCACCGCAAAGTTCTGCCGAACGGCATCACGGTGCTGTGCCGCGCCAACTTCAACAGCCCATCGGTTTCCATCAACGGCTACGTCAAGGCGGGAAGTTTGTTTGAGCCGGACGAAAAACTTGGCCTCGCCAATTTTGCCTCCGCGGCCCTGATGCGCGGCACTCAAAAGCACAGCTTCGATAGTCTCTACAATGAACTCGAATCGGTCGGTGCCAGTCTGGGATTTGATTCGGGAATCCATACAACGGGCTTCCATGGACGCGCCCTCGTGGAAGATTTGACTCTCTTGCTGGATCTGCTTTCGGAGGCGCTGCGCCAGCCGACCTTCCCTGAGGCCGAGGTGGAGAAACTACGCCACCAGCTTTTGACCGGTCTCGCCATTCGTGCCCAGGACACCTCGGATATGGCCGACTTGACCTTCGATCAGATTCTGTTTCACGACCATCCCTATGCGCGCCCCGAAGATGGATTTCCGGAAACCATTCAGGCCATCAGACGTCAAGATCTGGTTGATTATCATGGCAAAAGTTATGGACCGCGCGGCACGGTGATTGCACTGGTCGGTGCCATGGATCCCAAAAGGGCCATCGATTTGATTGGGCGTGTGCTGGGTGATTGGAAGAATCCGAATCAAGCCGAGCCGCCCAAGATGCCGGAGCTAAAACTTTTGGAGGAAACCGTCCAGCGGCATGTAACGATTGATGGAAAATCCCAGGCGGATTTGATCATCGGCACCAATGGCCCGCGTCGCACCGATGAGGATTATCTTGCGGCCTCGCTGGGCAACTCGGTCCTCGGTCAGTTCGGCATGTACGGACGCATTGGAGACGCAGTACGCGAAAAGTCGGGACTGGCCTATTACGCCTATTCCAACCTGAGCGCCGGCATGGGCCCCGGCTCGTGGTCCGTAAGCGCGGGCGTGAGTCCGGCGAATGTCAAGAAAGCCGGTGATCTGATCATCAAAGAGTTGAAGCGATTCGTCAAAGCAGGTGTGACCCAGGAGGAGCTCTCGGATAGTCAGGCGAATTTTACTGGGCGGCTGCCGCTTTCCCTGGAATCAAACGGCGGCGTGGCTGGCGCTTTGATCAATATCGAACGCTATTCGCTCGGGCTGGATTATTATCGACGCTATCCTGACCTGGTCAAATCTGTCACACGCGCCGAGGTTTTGGAAGTCGCGCGAAAATATATTCATCCGGACCGACTGGCGATTGCAGCGGCCGGATCATGACTTTTCGTGGCATGTCATGATTGTGCGAACGGGTGTTGACTTGATTGAAATTTCCCGTGTGGAGGAAGTGATTGCGCGGCACGGCAGACATTACCTCGAACGCATCTATACACCGGCCGAGCTCGAACAATGCGGTAGGAATGCTGAGTCGCTGGCTGGAAGATTCGCGGCAAAGGAAGCGGTTGCCAAGGCGCTGGGCACAGGCATCGGCCAAGTGACCTGGAAAGAGATCGAGATTCTCGGCGATGAACAAAATGCGCCGGCGCTTACTTTGCGCGGCGCGGCGGCGCAAAGATCAAAGGAACTCGGTTCGATGAATTGGTCGGTGAGCATCAGCCATAGCATCACTCACGCGGTGGCGGTTGCAGTGGCTGTTGGATGAGCAACGTCGCTGTCCATGATACGAGGCCGGCAGAAGTCGGTCTCGTATCCCTTAAGGACGGCCATCCCGGGTCTAGCTGGCCTGATCAAATGCCTGCTTCAGCCACTCGCAGACTTCGGCGTCCATTTGCCTCGGATCGCTGATCTGGACTCGGTGGGTGACCATGGCATTCCACGCCCCTGCGGATCTGAAACGGTCGGTGGTTTTCGCACCTTTGAGTTTGATTCCGATATCGAAACGGTCCGACGTAACTTGCAGGATCGCGAACTTTTTGCCCTTGCGCAAAAGGCTGAGATAGGTGCTGGTGGGCGCAACGGAAACCTCAGGCCCAAAGCCATTGACCTTCGCCAACAGCTTGTCATAAGCCTCCTGCCATTTGGCTTTGCCTCCGCTGAAATGCTTGGCGATCCCCTCGCTTCTGGTTGTCTTGGGTCGGGTCGTATTATGCAGCATCAAGACGATCGCCATGGCATGACCGTGTCCCAAGCCGAAATCGTCTTTCAGCCATGAAACGATCTGTCCCGTTTTGACGCCCTCTTTGAGGAGACCTTTCTTTTCAGCCAGAACTCGAAAGTCATCGGGAGTCTTTCCGGTTTTGGCTTTGATGTTGTCGAGATAGGCTTTCAATGTCATTTCTTTCTCCTTTATTTGATAAAGTCGCCGCGTGGATCTGTCATTTTTTTCTGCGGATGGTAGATCAGGGTGAGGACGCCTTCCGTGCCGACCGGTTTTGCTTCCACCAGCTGCAAGCCATGTTTGTCATTTGTATTATTGAAGAGCCCCTTTCCTTTTCCCAAGACAACGGGGAATACCATCAGCCTGAGTTCGTCCACGAGATCGTGATCCATCAGGGTTTGCACCAGCTGTGCACTGCCTGCCACCAATATGTCTTTTCCAGGCATCGACCTTATGTTGGAGAGTTCTTGGCCGAGGTCGCTCTGGATGACCGTTGTGTTCTTCCATTCGGGATTTTTTAGCGTGGTCGAGACCACATATTTCGCCATGCCGTTCATGTGGTCGGCGAATTCACCGCTTCGGGAGGGCCAGACCTTTGCAAATCCCTGATAGGTTTGTCTTCCGAACAACGCGGCATCGCTTGCGAATAGCTCATCGTCCTTGAACTTATCGCCCTCGGGTCCGCGGTGGAACTGGAATACCCATCCGCCGCGCTCGAATTTTTCCGAGCCACCGGGATCTTCCATGACGCCGTCCAATGTTACGAATTCGGTCACAACGATTCTCCTCATCGCGCTTACTCCTTTCGCCAATATGTGATCAATGGCCGGTTGATGCAGGTGTCAATATGCCCCCCATGATAGCGGATCAAAGTAGGTTTGTCTTGTATAAAAACGACAATTGCTGAGTCTCGTGGATGATTTGGGCCGGCGTCTGGCCGGCGAAACGCCTGAGTGAACGGGTTAGGTGCGCTTGATCGAAATATCCCGCTTGATGAACTGTATCAAGAATGGGAACACCCTCCATCAATAGATTCATTGCGTATCGGACGCGCTGTATTTGATGCATGGTGTGCTGCGTCAATCCTGTAGCCTTTAAGAAATGTCGCTGGGCGGAGCGTAGAGAGGATGTATCCAATTGACCTCGCAGCGCCGCCTCAACCAGCGGGTCACGCCGGGTTAGTTCGTGATGCATGAGTCGGCCCACGAACGTTTCGGCGTTCTCGAAATCAGGATATTCCCACGCACTGCTGTCCAGCCAAAAGGAACGACTCGTTGCATCCGGCAGGGTCAGATCGTTTCTATCCATCAACATGCGGGCGGGAAATTTCGGCATGAACGTCCCCAGCTTGAATAGGATGCCGATCCATTCGCCATCGGCGGGACAATCTGCGATGGTGGCGTGTGTTTCGGGACCGCGTAGGGTGAATGTGGTTTTGCCGCTGACCCGCGTCACGACCATGGTCCAATAGCTGGCCGCCATGGAGAGAAATGTTCCGGCGCGTTCACTGCGACATCGAAAGACCCGTTCGATAAACGGCGAGTCCGATGGTCGGTCCTCAAAGAAAATGAACATTCGTCTTGCTCCTTACCGATAAAAGTTGCCGGGAGAAGCGGTTCAGCGTTTCTTCTGCCCCGTGACTTCTTTACTGTTCTGCAAATTTTTTCAAGCCGGCGAGCATCATCTCCCAATTCTTCTCGGAGTGCATCCGTTCTTCGTCATTCGCATTCTTGTCTTGAGTCAATACCACATGAGTTTGATTGCCCTCGGTCGATAACTCGACAGTGACGGTGTGATAGTTCTCCGGCAGGTCGGGAAGCCCGGCCAGCGGACTAAAGTGAGTGTATCGAATCTTGCGTCCCGGTTCGAACTGAAGAATCGTGCCTTTGTCCTCGTAGGGCCTGCCCTGCCATTCGCCTTTCCAAATAATCGAACTTCCCTCGTGCCAGTCCGAAATAACATGGGTGCCAAACATATATTGGCTGATGGCCCGCGGATCTACTAACGCATTCCAGACCTTGTCATTTGCGGCATTGATGTTTACGGATGCCTGTGCGATGAGATTTTTATTCATATCGTATTCCTTGTTTCCAGCTTTCTTTTCGTTGGCCGCCAGCCCATGGGGAGCGATCCTTGCGCGGCTGTCGGATTTGTGTACTCCTCACGGAGAATCCTTGGTGTTACGGGTTCCGCTCCGTCAGGTAATGGAGCGCAACCGCGCCTGAATGAAACGTCCTGGTGCCTGCCAGTTTGAGATTAAGCCTTTCCTTTGTATTTTCGAAGAGACGCCTTCCTGCTCCCACGATAACCGGGTGGACCAAAATCCAATATTCGTCGATCAAAGACAGCTTCGCAAGAGTTGCTGCAATCCTCAGGCCGCCGACAGACAGGTTCTTACCGGTTCCCTGTTTCAGTTTCAAAACTTCCTCCGCCATGCCTTCCTTGACTAACCTTGTGTTATTCCATTTAACGTCGTGAAGAGTACTTGAAAAAACCACCTTGGGCACGGCATTGATCTTGTCGGCAAATTCAATCACGCTTTTTGTGGCATGGGGATCTTTGGCCGCGCTCGGCCAGTGACTTTCGAAGAGTTGGTAGGTCACCCGCCCAAACAGAATTGTGTCCAGGTCATCGAGCCGCTCCGTGGAAAAATCATGCAACTCGTCGTCCGCGATGGCCACGGTGTGGTCGGCAAAACCGTCGAGGCTGACGTTGATTTGGAAAATCAATTTTCTCATGGGCGGTTCCGCTCCGGCATCGGCGCGTCAAGGAAGGAAATGACCGCCTCGGCAAGGGCCGGGGAGGTGATGATATCGTAGTGGGTTATGCCGGGCAGGATCGCGAGGCGCGCGTTCGGCATTCCGGATCTGTCCCAACCCGCTTCCCTCTGTCCGCCTCCGCGAAGTTCAAAGAATTCCACGGCGTGCGCGGGACGAACCGCGTCCGCGTCGCCAACGGCGATCATCATCGGCGCTTTGATGGAAGCTGGATCCTTGGACCAGTCATAATCCTGCCCGACCATCCGGCTCGCTTTTGCAACGAATTGAATCCAATCGTCTGGCTTGGGCGCAACGCTCACATAAGCCTGGTGCATCGGTGAACCAACCCACGCTTTCGCCGATTCGGCATGGATGGACTTCTGCCCTGCATGAACCTCGGCATACCATCCGTCACTTTTGCAGGGCGCCGAAACGACCACCAGCCTGCGTATCAAATCGGGATGGCGAATTGCGGTTTGCAACGCCACGCCGCCTCCCAGCGAGTAACCGAGGAGATCCGCATTCTCCAGTTTTAGGTGATTGATCAAGGCGGCCACGTCGTCGGCTAATTGTTCGAAGGAGAAGGGACGATCAATATCGGCGGTGTGGCCGTGGCCCTGCCATTCCACGCCGATCGCCTGTCGATTTTCGGCAAGCGTCGGCAGTATGGCATCAAACATGCTGATCGTGCCGAAGCCGCCGTGAAGTAATAGCAAGGGTTGGCCTTTACCGTAAACTTCGTAATACATATTCAGGCCGTTCACATTTGCATATTTTCCAGCTGCCATGTTGAATCTCACTTGAGGACGCGGAAGGTGATATGGACGGCCTGCGCGGTTGTATCCACTTCTGTTATTTCCAGATCCATGGGCTGAATCCCTAAATGATCGAACAAGCGCACGCCATCGAAGAGCAAAGCGGGGATGAGATCAATGTGGATTTCGTCCATCAGCCCGGCTTTGAGACATTGCTGGACGACGCTCGGCGCGCCAACGACAACGGTTTTATCACCCGCGATTTGTTTGGCCATTTCAATGGCGCTTTCGACTCCATCGGTCACGAAAGTGAACGGTGATCCGGGTTGGTTGGCCCATTCCCGGGGGACCCGATGGGTAACCACCACGATCGGCACATTCATCGGATGTTTGCCTCCCCACGCATGAGCGATGTCGAACGTTCGGCGGGCCGTCACCAACACGCCCGCGGATCGACTGGCCGCATCAATCGTGTCGGCGCCTTCTTTTGACATCTTAAACGTACCCGTGCCGCTAGGGACTTCATGTGTGGCGTCACCGCTGAAATACCATTTAAACAGCCGCTCACCGCCGTCGCCCAGGGAATTATCCGGTCCATCGTTCGGTCCGGCCACGAAACCATCCAGTGACATCGAGAATCCAGTTGTGACTTTTCCCATGCGATTATCCTTTGGCTATCCTAATTACTTTAGGATGGAAGTCGAAAAACATCGAGCGCCCATACCGTTTATGGATTTGACGCCGGCTGTTGCAGAACCCAGCCATTCCCGTCCGGATCGCTAAAAGTGGCCTCCTCGCCATAGGGCTGTTTCTTAATCTCGGAAATAACCAGGCCGCGCCGCTTCAATTGCGCGTGAGTTTTGGCAATATCGTCCGAGGTAAGCACCAGCCCTTGGAGACACCCGGGAGGCATTTGAGGGAACCAGGTAACGAGCACGATTCTGGTTTCCACATTCGGTAATTCCAGCCTAATCCATTTGGTGTCGGGTCCGAAGGGCATTTCTTCCAACACCCTGCCGCCCAAAATTTCTGTGTAAAACGATCTGGCGGCATTCTGATTCTTTACCGGAATTGACACCATCGCAAGCTTGTTGAACAATTTAGTGCTCCTTTGAGGATTGACGATCGAACTGATAGATAAGCAAAGCGTTCCCGTTTGCAAATGTTCTGGTCCTGAGAAGTTTCAGCTTAAGTTTGTCTCCGGTCTGAAATAGTGGAGTGCCCATTCCCAAAACTACAGGATTGACCATAACTCGATGTTCGTCGATCAAATCCGTGCGCATCAGGGTTGAGATCAACTTGGCACTACCGAATATAGCCATATCTTTCCCTGAACCGCGTTTTAGTTGCGAGATCTCATCCTCGGCAGGGCTTTGGACCAAGCTTGAATTACTCCATTCGGCTGTGTCCAAAGTCTTTGAAAACACGATCTTGGGCATGCGGTTCATCAGGCCGGCCACAACCGGATCATCCTTGACCGCCTCGGAGGACGGCCAGTAGTTTGCCATCATCTGGTACGTCGTTCGCCCGAAAAGAAGCGTGTCTATTTCCCTGAGCTGGGCAATGGCGAACTCATTGAATTCCGCATCCACCTTATGCCAGGAGAGGTCGTGCTCCCTTCCTTCGAAGAATCCATCGACCGTGACCATGTTAAATGAAAACAATTTTCGCAATATATGATTCGCTTTCCGCGGACCGTATTCCTTTCGGCGGCACTGCCGGCATTCTCAGGTGCCGGCGTCGGCCATCAGAATACTCCTGGCCTTGGGCCAGGCAACGACGATCCCCTAGCGACCGCCAGCCATCGCCCGAGCGGGATTGGCTGCTTCACTTTGCCTGTGCGAGATTGCATGAACTGGGGGCGAGTTCGAAAGCCACTCATCACAAATAAAATCCGTGCCAACGCATCCTGGACACCATTAAACTGAATCGACGGAAGAGTCTCAACGCGATGGCCTGCTCCACATTATACTGGCACTGGATAAAAACCAACATGCTCATCGTGCAAAATTTCCCATGTCGGGATAAAACCCACCAGGGATATTCCAGGGAAAATGGGTTAATCCCGATCACCGGTATGAATGTAGATCCTGTCTTTCCTCCCGGCGCCCAAAGCTTGCGCCAAGAAAATCTCTGCTCTATCCCTTGTCTTCCACGCCAATCCAAAGATGACCCGGAAGAACCGGACGGTAGGGGCGAACGGTCAGGCCCGCGATGCTGTCCAATCCCATGGTTTCAGCTTTTGAATTATTTCTCTCGATCATGGTGGGATGAATCAGACATAGGTTCGGCTCACGACGATATTTCTGACGATAATAGACCACCGCCTTCTCAATCTTGTTCTTAAGACTCGTGCCAGGACTATCATCAAACCACAACATGCCAACATGCATATCAGCCTCCTAATCCAAAGTGGGAATCCAAAAGGGCAGCCAGTCATTGCCCTCGCGCATCGCAAACTGGAATCCAGGCACAGAATTGGTGAACGAAACATTGGAGAATCCGGTCAAGGTTTGAGCCTGCCGCTGGTCGCGGATAGAACCAAACAAGCGCGTGCGGAAGAAGTCAAGCCAGGGCCCAAAGGCTTTTGAGACGGCAATGGAGCTATTGATCGCCACGATGGGCCAGAGGCACCGGGATGGACCTCGCAGGAGGAGCCATCGCAGATCCTGCCCCCCCTGCGCGTCCTCCAGCAAGGTTTCGAAATGATCGATCAGCAGCAAAAAGACTCGCTGTGCGCTCTTATGGGTGTGCGCCCAAACCACCAGGGAGTGGAGATATTCCGCGGTACTCGCTTCGCGGGGCGAGAATAGGTTTTCACGGTTCCTGCCGATTTCGCTTTCTCTCCATTCAGATAGTTGGCTGGAGATCACTGAGTAGCTGACCGCGCCCGCGGAGCGCACTTGATCGAGCGCGCAGGATATGGTTCGAAGGAAATTGGTCTTGCCGCTGCCTTCATCGCCCGCGATCATTACCGGACCTGGAAGCGGATCGGACAGATTCAGCAAAACCGGCAATCCGTCATTTGCCAGACCGAGGAAAAGCGCCGAGCGCGGCAAAGGCGCGAACTGCGCGAGGACAGAATGCAGGGAGGGCAACACCCGAGCAGTGCTGGAAGGGATCGCACCCGTTCCAGAGGCTGGTTTTGCCGAAGATTCGATCGTCATAAGAATCTCATCAGGAGTCATCATCGTATTTAGAACGTATGTTCTATATTATATGCATTTCCGTTATAAAGTCAAGAGCAGGATACAAATCTTTTCCAGTGGTTAAAAGCATTGACGCAAACTTTGAATTTGGTATAATTCGCCTGCTTAATTGCCGAAGGTGCAGGTGGTTTTCCTGCCGAGGTTTCGCGCCGACGTAGCTCAATCGGCAGAGCACCCGCCTTGTAAGCGGGCGGTTACGAGTTCGATTCTCGTCGTCGGCTCTGCTTGGTCGCTTGGTCAGTTCGTCTCATGGTCGAGCGTTCCTGATGAAACTAAGTGACTAATCGGCTAAGCGGCCAGAAAATTGAATAGCGGGCGGTTACCCAAGCGGCCAAAGGGGACTGACTGTAAATCAGTTGTCAATTGACTTCGGAGGTTCGAATCCTTCACCGCCCACAAACCGGGTACCCCGGCAGCAAGTCATGCCCTCATAGCTCAGCTGGTAGAGCACGTTCTTGGTAAGAACGGGGTCATGGGTTCAAATCCCATTGAGGGCTCACTGCTGACGCAATGGACATCTGTCAGGATCAGAAAAGGAGCATACTTATGTCGAAGGCAAAGTTTGAGCGGAATAAGCCGCATCTGAATGTGGGGACGATGGGGCACATTGATCATGGGAAGACGACGCTGACGGCGGCGATCACGAAGTACTCTCAGTTGTTGGGGAAGGC